>CEUV01006549.1_pt1 | contig 55205 bp, 48 predicted proteins | sample 356401 | NCBI WGS metagenome assembly CEUV01 (sample SAMEA2622710, study PRJEB7988) | marine metagenome | isolation source: saline water (ENVO:00002010), including
CGAGCCGAGGCGGTGGTGGTGGTGACGACGGGAGGGCGGACGCGCGTCGTCGCGGCGCGCGGAGGGCGAGAGGAAGACGCGCGGGGGGAGGAGGAGGGTGAGAAGGGTGAGAGAGTGGACGAGGATTCGTTGGCGATGCGCGTGGCGATGGGTTTGTTGGACTTTTACAAGCGAGAGATTTCGCCGGCGTTGCCGAAGAGTTGTCGCTTCGTGCCGACGTGTTCCGAATACGCGAGACAAGCGTATAAGAAATACGGTACGAAGAAAGGGTTCGTGCTCACGGCGTGGCGAATCATGCGGTGTAATCCGCTGGGAGGGAAAGGATACGATCCTCCGATGTGGCCGCCGGTGTATTTGGGCTCGGATCCCGTTCGATTGGACGACGAGCGGTGACGATTCGTTGGATTGTGTCTTTGATTTTCGTTGATTCTTGCATGGATTGTTGGTGAAGGGGTACGAGGATTTCGTTGTAATGGTACAATAACTAATAGCGCTACTGGTAGGTTTTGTCATTCTAAGCACGTCGGGACGGAGCTTTTGCTATCCGTTTCCAGACGCGCGCTGAGCAACACGCCGTAAGACGCATCCGCCATGGTCGGCTCACCCTTCGTCGCGGACCACGAGTCTGAGAAATCTCTGTTGATGGACTTGGACGTCTTCGGGGTCTTGGATAAGATTTCTAAAATCTTCTTGGCCATCGAAGAATCGGCGCAGAGGGAAAACTCGCGCAGCCAGTGCACCGGCAAATGCGACTGGTCCGAAGGACGCCCGGCAAGCGTCGACACAAACGCGCTCGTCAACAACGCGCCGTCTCGGTCGTTTTTCGTCGAGGAAAACCTCAAGAGTGACGATGAAAGATTTGTATCTATTCGGCGTAAGCCTTGAGCGATCCTGTGCGCGATCGTGCGCGCCTCGATGTCACCGATAGCCGCAGACGACCCGTCTTCGACCGCCGCGAGGACGAGCGGGATCAAAGCATAGGAAATGAGAACGCTCAGTTCCACTCCGTTCCATCGATGATGGGCTGATAAGTTAGGAACAAGCATAGCCAACACTCGCACCGAACGCGCGAAAGTGCTCGATTTGAACAGGCCTTTGAGAACCAACAAGACGAAGTGATTCCACGAAATCTCAGGTTTGGGCATCTCTTCCGGAATTATGGAGAGCAGCTCTGCATAGCTCTCAACCATGGGTATTTCGGGGTAATATGATCCACGAGGAAGAGGAGCGCATGATGTGATAACATCAAACGTCATGCTCGAGTCATCCAAAGGACACTTGTACAGGAAAACGCACAGAACGTCGATGGCGCAAGAATAAAGAGCCTCGTCGTACGTCCTCAGGCACATCGCACCGCACCAAAAGACTGGCGTATACATCAATACTTTATGAGGATCCATCCCCCACAGTGACGTACTGAGAGTCTTGAGTAGACACTGCGCGAGATCACTCGCCATTTCACGTTTTTTCACATCCAAGCTTTCTCCAGACATCGCCGCGCACATGCAAGTGGCCGACAAAAGAGACCTGAAAGCCTCTTCATCGAGGGGTGCGTTGAGGAAAATTAACGTCTTCGCCGAGGCACACGCTAATGAGAACGATGGCGATCTCAAAATCCATCTTCGCCCCTCATTTGCCCATCTCTGCGGCAAATTTTCATCCAAATCGATGGCGCGTGGAAGAACGTCGATGAGGCGTCTGATCTTGCTCAGCTTCCACGGATGAGCGTCGTCCTCGACGAAAAGTCTCATCATGCGATACACAGGATCTTTGGTTTTTGATAGGGAGACGCCGCCAGATTTACCCACCGCCAAATTGCAAAGAAGTTCACCGCAGTGCTGTCGTACCACTGGCTGATTGACAACGATGAGCGTCACCACAACAGCGTGTGCGAGCACTGGTAAATGAAAGCGAAAATCTTCACGGTGATCGATCGCGAGTTGAGAAAGGAGAATAATCCCGACATCCGCTGAAGAAATCGTCACAGCTTGAGGTGATGAATCTCTCGGCGCGACTTTGGATGCATCATTCTCATCCGAATCTAGCGCGCGAAACGTGATGGTGTACACCAACTGATCAATCGCTTGTTGCGGAGACGTGCGCACGAGCCAGCCACATGCAGCTTTTGCCACTTTCAAAGTCAACTTGTCTCGACCTGTAGCATCAGTTCTCGGAACTATTTCCTGCAAAAATCTGATCGCCGGGACTACATTTCTAGGCTGGGCCCCTATGGCCTCCCATAGTCCACTCAATGTGTCCCACTGATGCTCGCTGACATCTGTCGTTATTCGAAATAAACCAAGTAAAACTTCATCGGCTTTGCCGGTAGCCATTAAGTGTGGAAGGTGCAGAGCTGAGATCCAAGGAATCAGAGCAGATGTGCATAACTTACTCTGGATGCAACCCTTTCGACCTGTCCCATCGAGTCGCCTTTTCCACGTTTCGAGAAGAATTTCTTCAACGGGTTGTGTGTCTGTCCTGATGATGAGTTCACACTCTTCGCCGAGCTGAGCTTCATCTTTTATTTCTACACGATCGGTCCATTGGCGCTTGACACCGCACTTAGCTTGGATGATCGCTAAAAGCGCGCCAGAACTTGATTGAATGTCTTGATCAGAACTCATCATCTTGTGAAGAACCACCGAGATGAGCTGCGGAGTCGGAAGAGATTTCAACGCGAGTGGACCCAGCTCTGAGAGAATATTCATGTGAAAGTTGGACACGTCTTCTGACGAAGAATAACAAAAGTCCAATGAGCTCTCAAAGAGTGCATGATTTGCTTGCAACAGACGAAAAGTCACTCTTCTTGCCAACTCCATACTTGAATCATTCGACAACTCAACGAGCTTGTTGACCCACATCAAAACTTGTTTCGGCAATTCCTTTGAGAAGTGCTCTCCAGCGCTCAAGGAAGCTAACGCTTCTCTCGACGCAAAACTCACATCACCTTCTGTTGGAGCGCGTCTGTAATCGTAAGCAAATTCCTGAATCATCGTGCGAATGTATTCACGCGACGTCGTCACATTCATATCAGTCGGTAACAATGGGTTCGAGGACTCTTGCCATTCGTGAAGATTTTTCCACAATTCAGCCTGTGTGACCGCGGGAAGAGTTCCTACTTTTGCGCCATCATCAAGCACAAAGCTCAGGATGGTAGCTGCGGAGAATTTCAGTTGGTTTATCTCTTTTGGTGCCTGGCTGTGTGTCATTGTTTTCAAGTGGGAACACACCATCAGCACAAAATCAACCGCCGCGTTCAAACTTTGTGTTAAATCAGGCGTCAAGGAAAACACTCCATTCACCGCATAATCTTGGTAAACTTGCCCAAATCGTATCAACATGTTGAAACCTTCTCGATTTGAACGACTCGCAAACGTTGATTTCATCAAAATACTTTGCGACGGCAACAGTGCCGTGAGTACCATTGACTTGGATTGACTCGGTAAAACTCGGAAGAGTCGCATGATGGTGTCAACTTCTCCAGTAGATTGGCCTAATCTAGGCATGATTGTTTTTAACAATCCCGAAAGAGAGCCTCGGTGACCAATAGTGACGACTTGCTGCGTGTCATTGACGACACCACTCGTCGTTTCGGCAGAGCAAACAAATATCATGTAATTGAGCCAAAGGTTGTATTTATACTCAGAAGGTTTGATCGGTACGACTAAATTCTTGCCATCTCCCTCGGCAACCATCAATGCCTGAATTTTTTGGTAAGCTTGCGCATGAGCTGTCGTGTAGACGGCACTACACTCTAACGCAGCGCCGTGGCTGACTTCTCGAATAAACGTGGAGAGATCTGCAATTTCCAAGTATTTTTTCAAAACTGAGTAAACCGATGTACCCGCCGCATTCACGTTGCTTTTACTTTTTGAATTGATGAGCTCATTTAAACTCGAGATTTCTTTCAGAGCTTCGATGGCGTTTTGTCGAACAGAAAAATCTGCGTCACAAACTAGCAGTAGGGCCGCTGCCTCTGCTCGTTCAACGTTGCACTGCACAACTCGATTACTTTCACTTTGAAGAGCGGCATTCCACGTTTTACAAACCTTGACAAGTGATGATATCGCTGAGAGTCGCTCAGCCGGTAAAAACTCCCGTAAATTGAGGATACAGGATGATAGAGCCTGCAGCACACCATCCCGAAGTTCACTTTTCTCTCGCATCGCGTGTAGCAAGAATGATTCTGCATCATTTCTTACTATCACAGATGAATGCGCCATTTTCGTACATGCAAAGTCTATCATATCGGACGATATTTTACTCGGTTCGACGAACCGAGAACACGACAAAGCAGCGGCTGTAACTACTGGCGAAAACAACGAAAGATTCGTTGTCGTCAGTTTTTGTAATCCACCATCGATGAACTCAGTTAAAGCTGCATTCGACAGAACCTGATCGACGTTCATGCTGCGCAAAATATCGGCGCACACAACGCAGAACGCAGCAAGCATCACATCGTCTTGTCCATCCTGAAGTAGTGCCATAATTTCCGTGTCTTCAAGTGTTGCCGTTCGTTTGAATGCCAAAGCGCATCCTGCGAGAACAAATGCACGCTCTGGTTCGTCCGACGTGACGCTTGACCTTTTCATCGCGCGAACGCACGTCGCTAAACTTTGTACCGCAAGAGTCACTACCTCAGTCTGTTCCATTGAAATCCCCAAAACGATACCTTGCACTGTTCTGAGGAAACTCGATATTTTCAACTTCTGGTCAATGCCGTTCAAAATTCTACTTTCCAATATGATTCGCCACTGGGGAACCCGTTCAGGTGACGTCATTTCTTGCGTCAATTCGAGCCCTGCGAGAGCTCCTAACAGTGGAAGTCCCGCCGCAGTGTGCTTTTTCTCATTGTCATTCAACCACTTGACCACATCTGCCTGTACCTTCCTCACCACAGAAAGGTCGACACTGCCCCGTTCGGGCCGTTTACGCGATAGACATCTACATAAAATCACAGTCAACATCGTTGACAAATAGTGCCTGAAGTCGCTCTTTCTGTAAGACCCTCCCCATATAGCTGGATTGAATTCTTCCAATAACTGAACCAAGCGAACGTATCCACCAGAATCGAGAGGATCAATGGCGCTCATCGTGAACAGCACCCAGTACAGTTCTTCGCGAAATATCTGACTATTTTGACGTGCTTTCAATGCTACCGACGCTTGTTTGATGAAAGCGTCCGGCACTAACGCGTACAAGCCGCGCGCGGCCAGAGTGAGTGTTTTCTCTCGAGAAGCGACGACTGGATTCACCTGCGCGACTTCGTCCATTATTTCCGCCCACATCTCTCTGTCCGAGCACGCACCGAGCGTTTTCGCCAAGCCGCTCACGTCTTCCATCAGTGTCTGACACACGTCGTCCCACACCCCCGCCGTCGTGGCGTCGCTCTTCTCCCTGAGTGCGCTCGTAATTTCGAGCACGCACAACCACCACAGCCGTAGTTTAGACTTGCTTTGCGTCGCTGCGCGCGCACGCATGAGCCGCGCGAGCGCGTCTTCGTACACCTCACGCGAGTTAGACCCCCGTTTCGCTCGGTCCATCTCCATCGAGAACGATGTCCACCCGCACGACTCGATGGCTCGTTGCGTCTTCGTAAGCATCTTTGACGTGGATGCTTGCGCCTCTTCAGCGTCGTCAAGCGCTAAGCGCGTCGTGAAGGACGCGACGAGATCGACCACGTCATCGCCCGCGCGCTGAGTCGCTTCCATAGCGACGTCACCGCGAGAGGGAGCACCCTGGACGACGTCCGAAGCGCTCCTTCTCCGGAACGAGGCGAAGAATGTGGATTACTGCGAGCGAGCGCGGCACTGTCGGCGATTTGCGCTTGCGCGATGGCCGGACCAGTCGAGACGTGCAAAGGAGACGTGAAATGAAATAATTGGAATAGTGTGTTAAAGCTATCGATCGAAGACTGCAGCGAGCGAATAAATGGTGTTCAATGTGACTTGCGTTTGCGCAGGTTCAAGCGCTTGACGATTGATTGGGGCATGCGATCGACCCAAGTCGCGTGCGCGCGCCGACGAGCGCGTTTCACGTCTAAACCAACCCGACGACCGCTCGTCCAAGAGTAAACCGACGCGTAATACAGTCCGACGATGAGGAAGACGAATACCATCGCTACATAATAGCCGACGCTCGTCGTGTCGTGGTGTGAGCCCAATAGCTCGAAAACCCCGTCGACACCGTGACACGTCAACTGGTCGCAGTAATACTTGTTGAAGTAGGTGCTTAATTTCTTGGCCCTGTCGTGCGTTGGACTGATGTCTTCCGGAAAACAATCCGACAACACTTGTCGACACTTTCCTTGAATTTCGACGAGGAACTCTTCATCGCACCATATGTGTTTCTTCCGTTCATTCTTCAGGTAGGAGTGATGCCTATCGCACTGCAATAAATCACAGTGATCTGCTAAACACACGTCAGCCTCTGGAGGAATCTTATCACCGTGTCTTCTCTCCATGTGTTTATCAACGTAGTATTCACTCTTGAACACCTTGCCGCTGTACAACGAACGCCAATAGTGTTTCGAGTACTTGACCGGCTCTTTGTGAGTCTCGTGCTCGTAGTACATGTCCCGAACTTGGCTTATCGGACACTTGGCGTCGAGCTTGTATCTCGCAGCCTTGACGACGGGGTAGAAGAACTCATCCAAGACTGCTCGGGCGTGTCTCGATCGCTCACGAGAGCACGCCGCCGCGCGACCGCTCGCGGCGCGCGCATCGTCAGACATGGACGCGCACTCTCGTGATAGCGCGAGGCGCGCCTGGCCCGCGTCGACGCGATTCCGGGGCGTGCGCGGTGCACTGAGGACGGCTATGAACAGTTACAAGTTCGTTCCTATTTCTTAACTTTCTTCGTAGGACGAAATACATCTTCAAGAGCGCGGCGTTCCGGAGCTGATTTTTTAATTCGTTCTCCCATGGACTCTTTTCGGGATTTCTGACTCGAATCTTTCGCGGTTTGAGTTTCATCGGAAACGTTGACGACTCTGAAAGTCATCTCCTTCAGCTGCTTGTGCGCATCGTCGAGCAGCGGACACGCCCCTGCTGTCGCCACTGATCGACCCCAGTCTACCTTTGAATCCAAGTCATCGCCGGTGAATTTCACGATGCCTTCGAGCGAATCTTTCGTCGTGAATCCGTCTCCTTCGTACCCGACGTAACCGCTCTCGACTGTACTCTTGAGCACTTCTTTGCCTAGCTGGCGCTCAAACACCTTTTGCTCCACTGTGCCCGCCGCTATAAGACGATAAATCGTGACCGGTTTCCTCTGACCGTCGCGCCAAATTCGTCCCATCGCTTGGCGATCATGCGCGGGATTCCACGACACATCCATGAGAATCAGCCTATTTGCGCCGACTAAGTTCAAGCCAGCGCCACCGGCGACGACGGAGAGAAGCATCACTCTCCCGCCGTGACCAGAATTAAAATCCTTGACTATCGAGGTACGTAAATCGACCGCGACTGTCCCATCGAGGCGGGAAGTCGATAAATTTAATTTTTTGCACATGTTTTCTGCGGTTGAGAGTGACGCAGAATATCCCGAGACGATCACAACGCGTTCGGTGGTATCAGCGCGCTCGGCAAGAGATTCAAGCAAGTGTTGCAGCACCGTAAATTTCCCAGAACCAGCGGCGCCACCTGGATAATCGTCCGGCAGAGCTTTGGCCATGACCTTTTTCAACTCTTGCGCCGACGTGTCAGAGGCCGACGCGCGGGAGAACTCGTCCGATTCAACCTCCGCATCCAATTCATTTTCCACCGTGGCCATCGCTTGCATCACGTCAGCCTGAAGAATTTGATCAACTTCGTTCGCCACCTGACGTAAGAGCCCGATCGCACATAAGGCCGCAGCACCAGATGATCGGTTTTTATCTACCGACGTCCACGACTCGACTAGGCTCGCTCCGGCCTCATACACTTGCCTCTGTGCAGAGGTCAATTGACATAAAATGACAAGTTCTGTCTTTTTTGGCAGATACGCCGCATTCGTAGAAGATTTCCGACTCAGGATTTTCCCCGCCGTTCGTCTGTTGAGCTCGGCAGCCATCTTACGACCGAGCTCGATTTCACTTTTGCTCGCACCGCGCTCGTACTGCCTCTGAATCGGCTGCGTAAAGTCGCGTTGAAAGTCCTCCAGCGACTCGAGCAATCCCGGCTGGGCGAAATCCAAGACGGATGCGTACTCGTTCAAATTGTTTTGTATTGGAGTACCCGTGAGCAACACGCGCATGGGCGCGTTTATTTCACGAAGCGCGCTCATCGTTTGCGAACCCATCGCGTTACGCAATCTGTGCGCTTCATCGCATACCAAAAGATCTGGTTTCATCGCCGCCACTCTCGGTCCCAGTCGTCTCGCGGTTTCGTACGACATCACGAGCACCGGCCAACGATCGAAAGAACTCTTGGAATCCTCCCGAGGCTCCGCGCACCATCGATCGCACGCTCGATCGACCGCTTCTGCGTTCCCCTCCGCCAGCGACGCCTGCACGCGAATGTCTCCGAGCCACTTTTTAAATTCCGCGCCCCAATTTCCTATGAGCGACGCCGGACAGATTAAAACCGCACGTCGACACGTCGGTTTTCCGCGAGGTCCCTGCGTCAACATCGTCCACAACACGGCGAGAACTTGCAACGATTTACCCAAACCCATCTCATCCGCCAATAAAACCCCTCGAACGCCCTCGCGTCCGCTCGTGGTGGTCGCCGTCGCGTCCATTCCGTGAAGCGCTCTGTACATCCATCTCGCGCCCTCGCGCTGATGCGCGCGCAGTTTCCTCGCCACGAAAGGATCGCACGTCACCCCGTCTTGATGCGTCGCGGACGATGCGAACGGTGAGCGCGCCCGTGCGTGCGTCTCGCACTCTTTCTCGGTGGCGAACACGAGCGCGTCTCGCGCGTTCGCGTCGTGCGGCGCTCGGATGGTGCGCGCGAGCGCAACCGTCCCCCTCTTCACCGGCGTGCCCTTCACGACGCCGCCGCCACCGATCGTCGTCGTCGTCGCGAGCGCGGCGATGGGAGACTCACACACGCGCGCGCCGTCATCGCTCGAGGGCGGACGCTTGACGGGCGTCGACACCACCGCCCCGGGGACGTCCATCTTCTGAAGAGTCTCGTTTTGAAGTCGCGCGGTCCTCACTCGCCCGCCGACGTCGCGAGCGCGAGCGCGGGTCGGAACCGGCGCAGATGACGTCGGGCGCGACGTCCGCGCTGCTCGCGCGGATCGGGCGCGACGGGGACGGGGACGGGGACGGCACGACGGCTCGATTCGCGGCGAGAGGATTAGTTCGAGAGCTCGCGCGAGGTGGTCACGCGTCGACGAGCGCGAGCGCCGTGCTGCGCGAGCTGTGCTCTGGAAACGTGCACGCACAGGCGCAGGATGAACTCGCGCGAGGCATCGTGGATGTCGTGCGAGAACGAAGCGTGAGCGCGAGCGAGTGCGTGGCGGAACTGACGAGCGGGACAGCGAGCGCGAGGACGAGCGCAAACGTCAGGGCGCTGACGAGAGCCATCGTGGACGTGTGCTGTTCAGATTTCGTAGATGATGAATTGATTCGACAGTGCGCGAACGGGAATGGTCATCCGATGACGCGCGCGCTGAAGGCGCACAGGGACTCTGGAGCCGGACTGCTCGAGGCGCTGTCGAACAAGCTCACGTCTGGGACGATGAGGGACTTCGATGTCATGAGAACGTTCATCGCGAAAGCGCTGTTGGAGTATCCAGCACCGGTACCGCGAAGTTCGTTTCCTGGATTACTACACGCGAAATTGATGGGCGTGGCGAGCGGGTGTGGAGAGAATTCAAACGCCGTGTTACAGTTGTGCGCCAAACTGCTCAGAGTGTATCGGACACCGACGAGTGAATCGCGTGCTTGGGTCGCTTCTATAGCGGCGGACGTCATAGATACGATTGAATGCAGAATTTACGACAGAGATGACGAGTCTGCGCGTGATTTAGTCCCATTAGTAGCGGAGGGATTGTCGCGACAGATACGCTCTGCGGCTCACGACGGAGACAGCAGCTTGTCCTTCATCGGTGCTTTGAAAAGATTGAGTGAACTAGGAGACATCAGCGTTTGTGCAGAGTTGATACCATGTTTGTCGCAGATGCAAAGTGCAGACGATGCGGTGTCCTTGCTCGCACTTGTTGCGCCACATTTCCCAACCGGTGGCGCGGCGAGATCTTTGAGCTCGATGCACGCATCTTCAACCTTGACGCTATTGAAGGATTCTGGGGCTCGGTTGGCGTTGTCACTGGGGACACCACGGTGTAAAATGGAATCAGGCACTAGCGAATGTCGAGATGAGCGGCTGAAGAATGGATTCAAGACGCGGGAGAGATTCGTCAGTGAAGTGTTGTCCATGTCATGGGATGCGAATTCGACAAACAAAGCACTACACTCGTGCCTTGCGCGTGATTCTTCGAACTCTCTAGCACTAGAATTTGCATGCCTTGCGCACCCTAGATGTTCTACTCGCGAAGATGCGGCAAAAGCGCTTGGTCGCAAGCTTGGAAGTAAGCTGAAGTTAGCAAATGGCTCATCAAACATTACAGCCATTCTGATACGTCTGAAAGCTGAATGCGAGAGATTGCCGGACAGTCAAAACGCTAGATCCATTCTCTCGATTTTGTATGCGTTAGCTTCGGGGGCTTCCGATTTTATGGCCGTACCGGCGATTCTTCGCGCTGTTTCACCGCTATTGAGCGTCAAGGAAGGAGAAAAGAGTTCTGATCCAAAGTTACATGCCCTCGCCTTGAGACTATTGGCTGAGATGTGGATTCATAATCGTGAACTTGGACCGCGCTTGCGTGGCGCTCTTGAGGAAGCATCCATTTCTCAGGAGCAAGTCGTGGTGGTTGGATCTGCCGCTGCAGTCAGAGCTGCTGCCAAGTCACATCCTTTCAGAGCTGCGGAGCTGGTGATACCGATTCAGAACTCTTTAAAATCTAATTTTCCGATGGCGCAGGCGTTGGCTCTCGAAACGATCGATACCATGTGCTCTCAAGATGCGCTGGACTTTTATCCAGCGTTAAAGGTCGTTGTGAAACATATACCAGACGTACCTGATCACCCACTTGTCGCTGCAAAATGGTTGAGATTCGTTCAAAACGGTGGTCAAGACAGCGCATTGTTTCCAGAGGCTGCGGGTATGCTTGTCGAAAAGATTTGGGAAGCGCTGAACTCTCGTAAGGAAGCTAGTGTACGCTTGGAAGCGTGGAATGCTCTGAGTAGATACGATCCAGAGTTTCTCGCCGAACTGCAATCACCAACGGTATCCACAATTGCCTCCGCTGCTTTGTCTGAAAACTGTGGAGATTCGTTCAATAGTGCGGTGCAAGCTTTGCGCACGGTGGCAAAATATGAAGCTAATTTGCTGTCTCGCACTGCACTATTGACCAGAGAATCGCAGCAGACATCGCATCCTCCGCCATCGGATCCGTTGATTTACAAAGTGACGCAAACCGTACCCCGAAAGTTACTCGATAGTCAACCGTGTGCCGGCGCACACATATTATTATTCCGTCCTCTGAAAAATAAGTCGGAATTTGAGCGAACAATGGACGTGAAAAAAGAAAAGAGAAGTCGCGCTGAGGCTTATCGGAACGAATTTAAGCGAGCGGTAAAGCGAATGTCGTGGGGTAGTTGGTGGCACGGTTCCATTGCCGCACAAACATGGGCTCGTTTTGCTCGCCGTTGGTTCGATGCGGAGATGTCGACGCGTAATGTTGACAACGGACTAGAAGAACTTCGTGCAGAGGTTCGTGCGAGTATCGGCACTACGGCGATAGAAGCACTTCAAGAGGTTTCGACTCCAGATGAACTGCAAAATGTTGCATTGTTTCTGGCGGCACCTGCTTTGGTTGGAGAAGGTTCAGACTCATTTGATTTGTTACTCTCTATAGTCGAGCAAAAGGAGTCGGTTATCGGTGCTGAGAAAGGTTTATATACTGCACTTGGTGCCATCGCAGGAACTCTTCCAAACAGCAGTGATTCACTCCGTCCAAACAGAGTTGCAGACGTTATAATCGCACGCATGTGTGACTCTCGCGCAGATAGTGCATCTACGATGGGTGTGGCCGCAGAAGCCCTTGGAATAATTTGCCACGGCTTATGTGCAAACGGCTTTGATGTTTCTTCTTCTTGGCGAGCAGATTTCGTTAGACGCATTTGTGGTTTTCTCTGTGAAGCCCTGAGTGTACTTGGGGCGTCAAACTCGCTTTGCGAGTCAAGACAATTTCAATTTTATGCATACAACATTTTGCCTCCAAACGGTGACGTTTCGGATGCGGTGATTGGCTGCACAAATGCGTTATGCAGATCTCTTTGTGCGTTGGATGTGCTCGACGATGATAACTCCAGAAGATACACTTTTCAAGTCATTCAAGTGTTGACGGATGCGTGTTCTCTCGGTAGCTTCTCTGAAAGCGTCGCTCTACCGATTGCGATCAAAAGCATCTTAACTCATAATCACACCATTGAAAGTGAAACAGTCGCAATGAAATCTTTGATGGTGGTAAAAGAATCCGGTATGCCGATGATGTGCTCCGTCGCGGGTGCTGTGCTTGGCGTAATGCTTGATCACGGCTGTGCCGTGCCCATGAACATCAGTCTGGATATCATCGCTAAAATATCAACCGTGGTGCGAAATGATTCTGCGACGTGTTCCGATCGCTCTATGGCAATTTTATCTCTCTCAGGCGTGTTAGGTGTTACGTGGGATGCGGCTGACAGTGGTGTGATGGGTTGCGCCCCAAACGGAAATGAAGGCGCAGAATTCACGGTGCCGTTGTTCTGGGGTGGTGAAAAGGCTAAGACGGAAGCGAAGAATGTGTTAAAGACGCTTGAAAGTTTCGCTCACGCGCCTGACACCATGATACCGAGAGTTTTGAGAGATGTATCGGCATGGACACTCGCGAGAATTTCGGACAAGGTAGCACAAACTGCCGTAATGGTTGGATCGACAGCCAACGACTCAAAGTCTATGGTCTCCAAAGATACCGCCATTGGTTGCATGATGCACAGTGTATTAGAAGTTTCAAATAACCGGCCATCGGGGGCTGAAATTCGAGCTGTTGCGATGGCTCTTGATGTATTTCAAGACCTTCCGCGTTTACCGAGCGCAGGATGGTCAAACGCCCTGCAGCGTTGGTGGAGAGTCGCGCTGTCCAATAGCGATGAGTTCGGATTGGAAAAAGAGTTGCTTCAAAAAGCATGCATCAAAATGTGTTACAGTCATCCTGATTCTTTGATCGGGCGAAGAACATTAGAGTCTCTCGCCGGTCTTTCTGAAACAGAATTTCTTCATCTGTCTTCAGAGACGCAGCATCTAGTTTTGCAGAGTATTCCGTTTGCTTGTGCGCTGGGGACGGACAGCAAACAGGACATAATCAGGCAATTCGTTCGTATGGCGCTACGTACGGACACCCCGAAAGATTGCGTCCTATCGCTGTGGAAAGGTTTGAAAATGATTTCAGAAGGGGCGGTCGCTTCGGCAGCTGTGGAGGCGCTGACACCTCTCCTCAACCTGGACGAGATGGACATGTTGTCGCACGTGTCCACGTGCGTCAAAGATTTCCATTCCGCCGCTTTGCGAAATGAAGTCTTGAAGTTATTGCCTTTGGACATCAAGCCAGTAGTGTGCGCTTATTTGTTTCAAAACGGACAAGTGACTTCAGAGACATTGACATCTTTGTCTACTTGGCCGAAATCAACACGTGTGCTGACTCTGAAAGCTACAGCCGGCATCCTGCAAACATCATCGAGTGCGCTTCGCGCTCAGATGCTGCATGAGACCATCGGTTTGACACATGATGATACTATTCCGTGCATGGCTGTGCTCGCTGCTGCGTGGGGACCCACGGCTTCGTTACTCGTGCTGGCTTCGGTGGAACAATGCGTGCTTGCTCTTCCTTTCACTCTGCCGCACCTTCTTCGAAGCGAGTTAACGGGAATGATTGATGCGATTGCATCGGGATTGCTGAAAAATTTGAAAGGTAAATATTCGAGCATCGTCGCAGACACGTTAATCGAACTCAGACAAGACGTGACGGCCGCTTCTTTCGGGCAGATGGTTGATGCGTTTGATTACTAGCCTAGTAGTTGGAATTGAATTCTAAACAATTTCTAATGATTCGCGATTCGACAAACTCGCGCGCCCGGTGGCTTCGGCCCAGCGTTTCGCATCTGTACGTCCCATGACCACCATTTCTTCGAGAATCTCATTCGATCCCGGAAGCAGAGCGTATCTGATAGCTTCCGAATAATCCCAGCTCGGCTCTCCTCCAGCCGCGTCTGGAGCTATGAGGAGACCAGCCGTGTTGTCGCGCCCCCAATCGGACCAAAACGACGCTTGCTGAGCGAAAAAGTCACCGGTTTCTTTACCATCGCCCGGTTTGGCTTTGTGCCATGCGTCGAGGAGCGGGAATGCGCACACGCGAATGCAACCGTTTGCCTGTGGCGTTGGAGCCAAATTCGCCCAGCCACCGTCAACGCACCACTTGCCCCGATATCTTCGCGCGGGCCATCCTGCATATATGGGAATGTGACAAGATGCTAAAAGCGCTCCTATCAAGTCATCAAAGCTCTCGAAATCGGATATGATTTCCCCCTCCAAGCTGAAAGTTGCACCCTCCTCCACTCCAAACTCGAAGCTTGGAGAAGACACCGAGATGAACAAATTCCCGCGAGAACACCGTTCGTGCGCGTCAGACGGGAGCTCTTGTCTCAAAATACGCTCGAGAACTCCTCCAACGCGTCCAATCACGCCATTTTTCCTGCAATCCGCGAGCACGTCGGAGAGTATGCGTTTTCCATCCTTGGGCGTCATCCCGCACGCGTGCAAGACGGCTATGAGTGACCCGGCAGAGGCGCCGGCGCACGGCGTCTCCTCGCTGCGCATGACGCCGATGTCGATGAGTTCTTCCCAAACGCCGACGTGATACGGAAAGAAGAAACCCGCGGCGGAGAACCCGACACCATCAGCGGCAGATGTCGTGGCTCTGGATGCCGACGTCACGCGCCGTGCCGGGAGCGAACGACGCGAGCGTTGAATCGACGGCCGAGACGACGACGAGCGGAAAGCGGTCGACGCCGTCGCGAAATCGGTTGAGACGCGCAACATGTTCAGCGCGACGGAGAGTCGCCGTGTGCGGTGCTCTCGTGGATAACGGGAGAGAGGCGTCGGCGAGACGACCGGGCGCGACGGAGTCGCATCGGTCGAATCCTCGCTCGCGACACCGACAGAGGTGTGAAAAGTGTGCCCGAATGTGCAAATTCATTTAACAATGCCGCTAGAGTACTATACAACAGACTGGACTGCACGCCGTCGATTCGGTTTGCCGGCTCACGTCAAATCGTCTTCGTCGTCTTCAACGAAAGGCACACTTCTGCTATGTAACAATCGTTCAGAGACGAAGGGTGCCGACGCACCAGCCGTAACGACGGACTTGGCGTAGCGTCGGTGAACGAGCTCTCGGAAGAAATTGTTCACCACATCCAACTCGACGCGACCGAGCGCGACGGACGTTCGTAAGCCTCGACCCGGAGGAAGCTTGGCGAGCGCGCTCGCCCCGAAGGATGATGAACGACGATGCGTAAACTTTGATCCACCGCGCGCGGCGTCACCGACGGTGGCGGGAAGAATCGAATCTCCGTCCCCGCCTCCTCCGCCGAAGACGTTGAACATTCTATCAAAACATCCGCGCGCCGCGGTGCGCTCATCTCCGCGTCCGACTCTCCCCTCTAAATCTATTTTATTCGCCACGATCAAACAAGGCACCGGGAGTCCACCGAATCCGTACATGACGCACGGCGATTCGGCGTTCGCGTACGTCTCCGCCGGTCGTTCCGTCGGCGCCGAAAACGACCCTCTCGCCGCAACCTCCCTCGCCCACGCCTCGCACCGCGCCCCGCTCGCCCTCGACGACGCGTCGTGCACGATGATAACCCCGTTGATCTGATCGTAAAATATCCCTCGCTCTCGCTTATACTGCCTGTGTCCGCCGACGTCCCACAGCTCGACGAAGTACGGCGCGCGCGAGACGTCCTCCTCCTCCTCCTCCTCCTCCACCCCACGTCCCCCGTTCGATCGCCCGCGCTCGTCCCCGTTCACCAGGATCACCTCCACTCGACACCCGCTCGTCCGCGACGCCGATTCACCCACCCCGACGCTTCCCTCCTCCTCGTCCTCCTCCTCATCCGTCCTTCCTCCTCTCGCCACCCATCGCGCGAGCGTCGTCTTCCCCACCCCAGAATCCCCGACGACGCACACTCGCACCTTACGCGTCGACACCGTCCCGCTCGACACCATCCCGCGCCCCTCCCGCGCCCGCGTCGCGCCCTCGCGCGCGGTCGCCATCCACCGCGGCCGTCGCGCGTCCGCGCCGGGGCGTCCGCCGTCGGGAGTCTTCGGAATCTCCCTTCCTGACTCATATTATGAGTCACACACCTCCAAATACCCCCTTCTCGCACCCACAACCCTCGACCCCTCGCTCGACCCATCGCGCGGTCGTTCGATTCGACGTCGATGTCGATGTCGATCGATCCGACGCGGATGGATTGGATTGGCGTGAATGCGTGTGATGTGATCGACGACGATTTCGACGACGATAGTGCGCGACGACGACGACGACGACGGGTGTGCGGACGAGGACGACGAGGACGAATGATGACGATGATGACGACGACGACGACGATGATGACGCGAGCACGAGGATGCGCGATGATGACGATGCATGTGAAGAGGAAGACGATGGGAAGACGAGGACGGATGACGACGACGATGGCGGGGAAGCGGGAGGGATCGTTGGACGATGGATATAATTGCGTCGTGCGAGAAGATGGGGTGCTCGTGGCGGAGGATGTACCGAGCGGGACGTACGAGGTGAGCGCGTGGTGGTCGGGGACGAGGAACGACGGGGAGGGAAACGCGCCGAGGTGCGACAGCGAGAGACAACGCGGGTGCGAGGTGCGGTGCGAACTCACGGGAGACGGTGAACTCGTGTGCGAGGGAATCGAGAGTGGGACGTACACGGTGATTAACGTGAACGATCTGGACGAGGCGTGCGTCGTCGCCAATGATGGTGAGTCCATCGAGTGCGACGGGGACGCGTCCCCGCCCGAGATGGACACGGGAGACTTGGACATGACCAAGCGCGGGACGCGTTTGGGAGGTTAAGTTCAAAGTACAGCGCGTTATTCCACGAGAAAGAAAAAGACGCCATGGATGGATGATCGGTCGTGCGCGCGAATAGTCTGGTTTTAATCTTACAAGTATGCTACCGCGAAAAATTGCGTTCCATGTTTTCGAAAGACGGAGTGAGAATGTCTAAGAGCCCCGTTGGGTTGTCGATGTGCACCCAGTGCGCGGAGTTTCGCAACAAGTGCACGCTCGCGCCAGTCTTACGAATGCGTGCGAGATCTTCGGGCGTCCACACGAACGCTGAACTCTCGGCTTGAACAAAGTCCAGGCTCAAACCCGCGGGTTGCGTCTCCAACATCGGCCACAAGTCGTACGCCTCATACGATTTGTACATCTCCGCGATGCCGTCCAAGTTGAAGGTCCACTCAAACTTACCGTTACCATCCGACTTGAGATTCGTCGTCATCCATTGCGCCCCCTCAATCGTGAATCCCGCCCCCGTCAGAGACTGCACGAGCGCTCTTCGACTGTCTATTGGTCTTTCCAGCGTCATGCAAAAGTTGATGGTGTCGCGAGGGTGATCGCCGACGTCGTCGCACCACACGTCTCCCGGCACGGTGTCTAAAACCCACACTTGAACCGGTCTCGGTAAAACGCGTCCGAATTGATGCACCATGCTCATCGCCACCTTACCGCCGAAGGAGTGTCCGATCAGCGTGTACGGATAAATCTTCAAGTGATTCAATACGCTCAACACATCTCTCGCCGCGTTTTCCACCGTGTTCGTCCCCGTCGGCTTATTTGCGGCGTCAAACGCGTTCGACTCTCCGTGATTTCTCAAATCTACCAGTAAAAACTGCCACGAAGGAAACTTTTCCGCCAGTTTCTTTGCAAACGACTGCAAGTTTCTCCGCGAGCCCAAGATGCCGTGCACCAGCACGCACGTCGGCGGATGCGGTCCGCTCGGTTTCGTCTCGCTCCATCGCACGAGCGCCCCCTGGACGATCTCGTACGCCAACGGCGGCGCCGCCGTCGCCGGCACCGACACGCTCGCCACCGTCCCGCGCCCACGTGCCCGCGCCATCGCGACGCGGTCGCCCCGCGTTCGACGACCGCGCGACGGTCTCATCGACCGCGCCACCTCGCCGAACGCGCGCGCGCGCGCCGAAGACATCGACGTCGACATCGCCTATCGCGCGTCCACCCTCGCGCGTCGTCCACGGGTGCCGTCACCGCGCGCCGACGACTCGCCCTCGCGTCGCCCAGCCATCATCATCGCATCCATATCCATCATCATCATCATCCATACGCGTTGAAACCGAAAATTGAAACCGAACGCGAAGATTGAAACTGAAAATTGAAACCACCGAAACGTCGTTCGACGCGTGGGCCTTTCTTTTCGAGAAACGCGCGGACGGAAGAGCGTGACGCGCGAGCGAGCGCGGAGTCGCCGAGAGGACGGGAGCGATGATGACGACGACGATGATGACGCCCGCGACGTCTCGCGCGACGTCGACGCGCGCGAGCGCGAGGAGAAGCGAGGCGATGGCGACGACGATGAAGAAAAAGATGACGATGACGATGGCGACCGGTGGACGCGCGCGGGTGGCGGTGACGACGCGAAGACGAGACGCGATCGTCGTCGCGGTGGTCAGGAATCGACGTGAGGGTGACGTCGAAGACGAGTCTCGCGCGAGAGGTGACGAGGCGAGCGCGGTGGTGGGTCGGACGGGAGGGTCGGCGACGCGGGTCGGATTAGTGGCGCTGGCGACTGCGATTGCGGCGGTGCGAGCTGAACCGGCGTTGGCGGCGATGGACGCGCAGGGAGCGATGTCGTTTGTCGCTGGAATTTTTGCGTGGATACCGAACGCGATGAGCACGCCGGAAGCGAAGGAATTATTTTTGTACACGCTGAAGACGCTCATCTCCTGGGGGATACCCACCGTGACGGTGGCCGCCGGGGCGTTTTTCGCCATCTCGGCGTCGCGACGAGGCAGACCGAAGGAAGATGGCGAAAAGAGTGGTCCCTTTGGATTTATCAAGGGCGGAGGTGCGGGGTCGAAGCCGCGCGCGGAGCCTTATTTGGAGATTAAGCGCATGAACGACAAGCTTGATTCATATTCGTTATCATTCGAGGCGGCGACGGTGAGCGAAATCCAGGCCGAACGTCGACGCAAGAGCATGGATTTTAGTAAAAAGTTCGGCGGTGCCTTGGGTTCTCTTTCTGAAGACGAGCGCGATGCGATTTTTGAAGCCAACAAGAAGTGGGCGATGACCGATAAGCGTTTGATGGAACAAATGAACCAGTTGCTGGCTCAAATGCGAGCAGCGGCTCTCGAATCGGGCGGAAAGCGTTCAAAGAGCGATGGAGAGGAATCTTCGGATTCTGAAGAAGATACCGAAGGCGAGAAGGAGGGGTTCAAAAATCCTTTCGGCGGCGATAAGGTGACGAAGTTGACGAAGAAACTGAGCAAAGTGGCAGCGGAACGCGCCTCTGCTGAAGATGCGTATTTGCAAGCTGTCGGTGCCGCTTTGCCGAAATCGCGCCGCGAAAGCCTCATGAAGTTGCTCTCCGATCCACGTGCGATCGCTGGATGGCAAACGAACACTGACGTGCTCGCCCTGAACCCTGAAACGGATGAAAACTCCAAGCTTAAGAAGAAGCACGTTTTTGTCCTGAACTTTTTTGGTGACGTCCGAGCATCTCAAGCGGAACAACTTCGCGAAGAAGTCACCGGTCTGTTGCGCTCTGCGAAAACGGAACGTGGTGACGAAGTGGTCTTGCGTTTGAACACTGGAGGCGGCACAGTGACGGGCTACGGTCTCGCCGCGGCGCAGCTTACGCGAATCAAAGACGCTGGCTTGAAGCTCACGATCTGCGTCGAACAAGTCGCTGCTTCTGGAGGTTACATGATGGCTTGTGTTGCTGATGAAATCGTTGCCTCTCCGTTTGCCGTCCTTGGTTCTATCGGTGTCATCAGTGAGCAGCCAAACGTCTACGAGAGGTTACTTCGCGAAGGCATCGAGTTCCAAACAGTGACCGCCGGCAAGTTTAAGCGCACCCTCACTCCAACGAAGAAAGTCACGAAAGAAGATTTGGCAAAGTCGAAGAAGGACATCGAGGATGTGTTGATCCTCTTTAAGGATTTTGTGGCTGAAAATAGACCTGCTCTTGATATTGAGAACGTTGCCACTGGGGAGACATGGTTCGGCAAGGATGCGCTTTCGCGAAATTTGGTTGACAAACTCAAGACCTCTGACGACGTGCTTCTCGATCTTCTCGCGGGTGGTGCCGAAATTTTCAGCGTGCAACTGAAGCAGCCGTCTCCAGCGGCTGCTCTCTTCGGTGGAGCTGGAGCGAATGCTGCCACTTGGCAGTGGGACATTTTGCAACGCATGGCGCTCGGAGTCGCCGACTACGCCGGTTCATACGGATCTACCACTCAGCGAGGGATGGCGCGTGGTCCGATGATGATCGACGTCAATCGTGCAGCTGATAACGTGATCGCTTATGACGAAGAAACAGATTCCTATATTGATACAATGTAATACGATTCCTTCTGCTACCCATCGTTAATTCACCAAACCGCGAATAGTTATGTGCAACGAGTTTGTGTCAAACCAACGATATCGACCCGGAAGTCGCGCTTCTACCTCCGCTCTGAATTTATCCACCAGATCACCTATGGTTTCACCGCAATCCACCACGAGCGTGACGCCTGCTCCGTTTTCGTAATGGTTTGCGCGATGGCCGGGCCGATTCACGTCGTCGATGTAACTCGCAGCGTTTCCGGCTCGCAAAATGTCTTCAACCGTGTCTCGATTCGCGTCCGAAACCACCGATGCGTCTACGTTGTCTACATTACCGCTCGCTATCTCTAACGTTCTCACGCTCAATCGGCGTTCGCAGCATCTCGATGCGAAAACGACAACTTTCGCCCGGTTCAACGCGACGCGCACCTCCTTCACCGCCTCGGCAAACTTTTCACAGCTCGTTCGCAAGACGTTTAACTCCTCCGTCCTCAGGTTGCCATCGCGCAGACAGGCGAGAGATGTCTTCGGCCACTTGCTTCCGTGCGCTTCCTCCTGAAGTCCCACCTCTGGATCGTTCAGCGCGCGCTTATAACGCGCCACACCTTCCGTCCAGCCTTCGTACGCCATCGTGAGCACCCCGTTCCAAGCGACGAAAAACGCTCTCCCCCGAAGCGTGCTCGCGCGCGCGTGCGATCTGGTGATTTTTTCCAACGCATCCTCCGCGTGAGGCATCGCGTGAGGTCTCGCGCGATCGCACCTCGCGCCTCGGTCTCACGAATATGTGTCCAGCTCCCGAGCGCATCGACGAGAAACCAACCGCAGGAGTTGGCGACGCGCCCGTCGACGATGCAACGGTGAAAGCGTGGGACTTGCGAGAGGGAAACACGCGAAAAGACATGGGTGCGAGCGTTGAATCGTCTTGGCGCGAGAGCGATGCGGTCGAAGAGAAAACTGCGGGGATTGAACTGTACGCGAACGCCGCCGCCGGCTTTGATGGCGTGTTGAAGGAACGTTTCAGCGATTTCATCGTGCGAGAGATCGACAAGGACACCGGAAAGGCGGTGCGATTGGATGATTTGAGCGCGGCGGTCGACGTGCCTATCGACGCTCGCGAAAGGGCAAAGTTTGATGAGATGAAAGCGAGAGTGCTCGCGATGGAGAAAGAAGCCGGACTGAGCGAGGACAAGGGAGACGAGAGCGAGGAAGGTGAAGGCGACGATCAGATAGATGAAGATGCGATGACAGAATTTGAAGCTTTGTGTGGTGCCGAGGACGCGCAGCGATTGAGGGAGTTTTTGGCTACTCCTGGAGTCACGAGGGCGAGTCAGAAGAAGCTCCATTCGCGAGCTGTGCTCCCGGACCCGCTCGTGCTCGCGCCCATGACAGACAAGGTGAAACGGACGCAGATTCATCAATTCTTCAAGCGACACTTCTTTCTACCGACCGATAACATCGCGATTTCCGTCGAGGCGAAGAAAGAAGCCGAGAAGAATTCGCAAAAACCACCATCCAGCGTTCGCGTGCATCACGCTGAAAAGCGAGGCAAGAAGCGCAGTCGCATAGAAGCATTAGACCATCGAGCCGGGCGTAATTTTTGGCCAGAGGGCGTACCAGAGCACGTGAGATTTGTGTTTTGCAAGGAGAACAAAGAGTCTCACGAAATGTTGAGCGTGATTTCTCGCGCTTTGAAAATCAACTTTAAAACAATGGGCATCGCCGGCACCAAGGATAAGCGAGCCGTGACGACGCAACACGTGACTGTGCACAGAATCCGAGCCAAGAGGCTGGCTAAGCTCGTGTTGTATGGTTGCAAAATCGGAAACTATTCGTATGTTGACGAGCAGCTGGGATTCGGAGATCATAATGGAAACGAATTCGAGGTAACCATCAGAGGAGTTGATCCAGAGGACGTCCAGAATGTGGAGACGGCGGTAGATGCGCTAAATTCTTCTGGCACCATCAACTACTTCGGATTGCAGAGATTTGGCACAACGGGTGGTAAGCATGCAACGCATAAAATTGGAATTGAACTTCTGCGGGGTAATTGGCAAACAGCGATCGATGCTTTACTCTTACCGAGGGAAGGAGAGCGGTCTGATGTGGGTGATGCGCGCGCTGCGTGGGAAAAAAATAAGGATCCAGCTGAAATGCTGAAAGCGTTGCCGCGTTGGTGCGCCGCGGAGCGCGCTATCGTTGAGCGTATGATGAAGGTGAGTGCTAATGATGTGGTATCATGCTTACTGGCTATACCAAAGCAGATCAGAATGATGTACATTCACGCGTATCAGGGATATTTGTTCAACCGCGTTGTTTCGGCGCGAGTCCGCAAATACGGCATGAACACCGTCGTGGAAGGTGACTTGGTACTCGAGGATGGTGAAATCGTGGATGAAGAAGAAACCATGACTGGTCGAGTTTCAATGCCGAGAGTTCGAGTCGTGTCTGCTGACGAAGCTGCTTTGGGAAAGATTGATCCAGCCCTCGTCGTCCTGCCGCTTCCTGGCAACGCAGTAATGTATCCGGAGAACATGGGTGACATCTATCAGGATCTTGCGAATGAAGATGGCATTCAGTTGAATGCGAACGTTCATTCAGTGCGCGAGTTTGCGATCAATGCGTTCACAGGTGACTATCGAAGATGTTTTCTCAAACCGTCGGACGTATCGCACAAAGTGGTTTCTTACGCAGATCCAAAGGCGGATTTGACTTTGACAGATCTCGATCGAATGAACGGCATCACGGAACGAAACATCGAAGATGGCCCTCTACGTGCTGTTACCGTCAAATTTACTCTCCCTCCGTCGTCTTACGCCACCATGATTCTGCGGGAATTGATGAAGTCAAACACCTCTGTAGCCTCTCACAAGAAGAAGACTCTCGATTCCCGTGAGAACGATAACAGTTAGCTCCTCAACCATAGGTTCGCCTTTGTCGTCGTACAGTCGATTGTAATGATTTTTCAACTCGTCATTTGGTTCCAGAAAGCTTTCAGTCTGTTCAGAATTCGACGCCCACATTTGTGCCCTGACTCTGATTTTCCAAGAGCAGAAATAATCGAGATCGAGAACCCGGGACGACCCTTCCGACCTCACACGTCGTCGCTCTCGGAGGGGATAGTCGAATAAGCTCGGTTCGACCGCGTATCGATCCCTTCTGAATCCCACGATGGTGACAAAGAAGGCCGACGACGCCGTCGCGGCTGCGAAGAAGAAGTCGGATGACGACGGAAAGAAGGGCGATGGGGTCGTTGATGACAAGACGAAGGACGGCGCCAAGGGAAAAGATAAAACGCCCGAGGTGGAGTTGAGCGAGGAGGATGCGGCGTTAAAGGAGAATCTCGAGCTCATGGTGATGCGAGCGAGCGATCCCAAGGCGGCCGTGGCGAAGTTGGCGTTGGAAACCATGAGGAGAGAGATCCGAACGGCGACCAGGTGCGATCCATGAACATTGTGAATGCGCGAACGCGACGATCGCGAGCGCTTTGAGAAAACGAGTACACTGACTAACCTGTTTTAAATCATTTATTCGTGCGCACAGCTCAATGACCTCCGTCCCGAAACCGCTGAAGTTTCTCCGGCCTCACTTACAAACCTTGAAGGATGTGTACGAGAAACTCAAGGCTGGGGAAAACAAGTTACTATTGGCCGATATCATCTCCTTGCTGTCGATGACGAACGCTTCTGTGGCTGGTGAGATTCCTGAGTCGTTGAAGTACAGATTATTAGGTTCGAAGGAGGATATTGGCAACTGGGGACACGAGTACGTTCGCAATCTCGCCGCGGAGATCGGTACGGAGTACCACCGACGAATGGAGCAAGACGGTGAGAATGCGTCGGTGGATGATCTCATGGGTTTAGTTCTCGAGATTGTGCCGTTCCATATGGAACACAATGCCGAACCTGAAGCAGTTGACTTGCTGTTGGAGGTGGAAAAGCTTGACGTGCTGCTGAGCAACGTCACAGACGCCAACTACGCGAGGACTTGCTTGTACCTGTTCAGCTGCGCGAATTACTTGCCCGAGCCGGAGGATGCGATTGTTTTAAAGACGGCGCATTCCATCTTCATGAAAGTTGGCAAGATGCCCGACGCCATGCGCGTTGCATTGAAGTTGTGCGAGCAAAGTATCATAGAGGAGACATTCAACGCTTGTACCGACATGACTATCAAAAAGCAACTTTGTTACATGTTGGCACGCCACGGTCATCCTCTGAAACTCGACGAGGGACCGTGTGAGGTTGAGGGCGAACACTTGGATACGTTGCAAGACATCATGAGTCACTCGGATTTGACAAAGAACTATCTCACCCTGGCGCGTGATCTAGATGTGATGGAACCCAAGTTACCTGAGGACATCTACAAGTCCCACTTGATGGAAGTGCGCGCACCATCTGGCGCAGCCGTGGATAGTGCTCGTGCCAATCTTGCTGCTACCTTTGTCAATGCGTTTGTAAACGCTGGATTCGGTCAAGATAAGCTTTTGACATCCACCGAAGCGGCAGATGGAAGCACTTCAAACGTTAGTTGGATTTTCAAGAACAAGGATCATGGCAAAATGTCGGCGGCGGCTAGCCTTGGCTCCATCTTGCTTTGGGATGTCGAAGGTGGTCTTCCACAAGTGGATGCTTACCTTTACAGTGAAGAACCGAACATTGTCGCCGGTGGATTACTCGCTGTCGGATTGATCAACACAAACGTACGCAACGACTGTGATCCTGCTTACGGTTTGTTGTACGAGAGTGTGACGAAGGAGAATCCCGCTGTTAGAATTGGTGCCATCATGGGACTTGGCCTGGCGTATGCGGGTACGCAGAAGGAAGAGGTTTCTGAGCTTCTCACTGAAGTCATACACGACGATACTGCCCCTCTGGAGGTTGTTGCATTTGCGGCTCTTTCGCTGGGCCTTGTCTTCTGTGGAACTTGTCATGAAGAATCCGTATCCACGATCGTTCAAACGTTGATGATGCGGCCAGAAAAGGATCATGAGAACAGTTTCGTGCATTTCTTGTGCCTTGGCTTAGGTTTACTGTTCCTGCAACGTCAAGCAGAGGTGGAAGCAACGTTGGAGGCGGCAAAGACACTTCCCCCTCGTATCAGTGAATACTTACAAACGGTATTGGATGTGTGCGCGTACGCCGGTAGCGGTAATGTTTTGAAGGTTCAGTCGTTATTGGCAAAGTGTGGTGAGCATCCAGAAGTCGAAGAGGACAATGAGTGGATCGCTGATCCTCAGAGCGTAGCCGTGCTTGGCATCGCTCTCGTTGCCATGGGTGAGGAGCTCGGAGCTGACATGGCGATTCGTGCGTATGATCATCTCATCCAATACGGGGATCCAGCTGTTAAGAAAGCTGTGCCCCTTGCGTTCGCGCTATTGCACACGTCGAACCCGAAGCTTGACATTACTGATTTACTTGGTAGACTCAGCCATGATAGCAATCAGGAGGTGGCGCAGGCAGCTTGCCTCGCCTTGGGCATCGTTGGCGCCGGGACGAACAACGCTCGCTTAGCTTCCCAGTTGCGGCAGCTCAGTAGCTACTACTATAAGGAACCGTCGTGCTTGTTCCTTGTTCGTGTGGCTCAGGGTCTTGTGCACATGGGAAAAGGTTTGCTGACGCTTTCACCGGCGCACTCTGATCGGGCTTTGGTGTCTAACGTTGCGCTGGCTGGTTTGATCATCACGGCCTTTGCCGGCTTGGATATGAAAGATACCATGTTGGGCAAGCATCACTACATGCTTTATTACTTGTTCGTCGCTGCCCAGCCACGTATGCTTATGACTGTGGATGAGCAAGGAGATCCGCTGCCAGTGTCTGTGCGAGTCGGTCAAGCAGTTGACGTTGTTGGACAAGCTGGCCGACCCAAGACTATTACCGGCTTTCAAACCCACAATACCCCCGTGCTTCTTTCTGTTGGTGATCGCGCAGAGTTAGCAAGTGAAAAGTACATTCCATTGACCAACTGCTTAGAGGGTGTGGTCATTTTGAAGAAGAATCCAGAATGGGTTGAGGAAATGGAGAAGTAGAAAAATAGCACAACTTGAAATAAAACGGGAAGTCATCCCCATAAGTCATCTCGCCATGACGGTCATGCAACTACTGATTCAGCCATTCGGCATTATGAATGCACTACGTGTGAAGTTTCTAGTGCCCATCAGTGCGACTGGTGCGTTAGCTGCGGCTGTAGCTGCCCCAAAGAGCACAGCTTTGTACAAATTTTGCGGTGCGTCGTTGACTTCCGAAAAGTCAAACCGGTACTGAAGCCTAACCGTTTAGAGTGGTGGACCCTCTTAGTCGCCTCGTTTATGATGATTTTCAGCGTGACGTGGTTTTGTCTACTCGAAACCGATAGGTATGGAAAAATTCGAGCCGCCTTTGACGAGAGGCCGTGGCGAAATAACTCAGATCTGCACGAAGCCAAGACTGTGGACACCAAGTCCAAAATTACCTGTCCATTCACTGGAAAAGAAGCCCACGGAACCTGCCCAATCTGTCTGTCCATCGTATCTCGCGATGGATACTATCACGTAAGTCATCTTTCATCCCATTCGAACATGTTTGATTTCTTGTTGCACAGGGAGATCCACCGATTTTACACAATATTGTCGGTGACTCGATACTTGAATACAGACTCGCGATGCAAGCTAGCGAAAATACCAGCAAGCCTAGGCTCGGAAGAGTTCAATTAGATACACTCATCAAGTATCGAGGTAATTTTCTCTTCGCTACGATCAGTCCATGCTGCAAGGGGTGTTTCATGAAGGCATGGTGCTGGACTGTTGGTTATCGCATGGTCTGGCAGTCAACTATTTTGGGCTTCAACACCATGCTCTGCAGCTACCTTTTCGGAGAAGATGTGAACGTGTTCGATTTAAAAAGTATTTTACTATGCTTGTCGATGTTTTTCTCAATTTCAACGATTTGTATGCTCGTATCAATACTTGCAACAGCCACACTTTTCATACGCGAACATCCGTTCATGGTCACTTCGAAAGTTCAGGAACCCACAACTCAGTTCGGGTTCATTGAGCGAATTATCGCGGTCATGGCGGATCCTTCTGCCAGGTATGGTGTGAATCCCACAAAGACGTACTGGAATTGGCTTTGGGCAATCAAAAGTGCATAAAATCTTCACTGCTGAACATCTGGGAGTTGCGGGCATTTGGATCGTCTGATGTTGTCTGATAGTTGAGTGGACGTCAAAATTGCAAAGTTTGCGATGCGCGCTATTTAACACCAAATCGTGCGATAAATGAAGAGTATTACGTGTTTTTAGCTACTTTCTCGCGATTTAGCGAGTGGATTCGGTGCTGGGTTGCGCCGGTTGAGCTCCACCCAAGATAGGTACTTGCCACCTCGAAGCTCGGCCAGACGCACCTGCCTGTTGCGCTTCCGCATGTCGTTCCTCGCGTGTGCAGACTCGCGCTCGTTGTGTTCTCCGTCATCAATCATACTCTTAGCATCTGACTCGGCTTCAATCGCCGTAATTGCCTGCGAGTGTGGTGCGTGAAGTCAGTCAGTTGATGAAGAAACTAAAACGGGCACGAGCGAGAAGAGAAGTGTTCGCTGTACGCACTTCAGCGATTGGGGTGGGAAGGTCTGTGAGATCCTTGTCGTAGTCATCGAACCGAATGTCTCCGTGAGCCATGAATAAGCGATCCCACCAGCTGTCGGTCGCTTGAGCTTGCTTCGTTTTGAACAGCTCCAAGTTCATTTTCTTCAAATACAACATGAAACCATCATCATTTTCTCCTCCTAAACGAATTAATTTAATTGAATAATGAAGAACAACGAGAAATCCAATGCATATCGACACGTACCGAGATGTACCCATGCAGATTCCTCTGGAATAATCTCACGAAATAACTCGCCCTGCGTGTAACGAAATCAAATTGATGGTTTGAGATGGAATTAATTAATTTAATTCACCTCGAGATATGTTCGCCCAGATTTGCGACACGACACTCTTATGGTCGAGGATGTGATGCAAACATCCATATCTTTCTTCTTTGCATCCTTGGGCACTTGGAGCGCCTGTATTGCGACCTCAGATGAGCTCTGGCGCCATCTACACGACTTATCCTGTGCATACAATTAATAAATTGCTACTCAAATTAAAAAATGTTTTTCTCGTGCACCCACCATCATTTCGACCCAAACTTCACGTTTGTGCATTCCTTGTGCGCTGTAGTGTATTTGTGACATTTGGTAAGGACCTTTGTTCACTCTTTCTGCGGGAGAACCATCTGTGTAAACTAATTTGTACGTGCGGTACGGAAGGTCCATATCTTTCGGAGGTCGTGACGCCACTACAATCTCTTTGCCACTCTTCAAGGTGTTCAGAATTATTCCCTGTAAGCTACTGATGCGGTCCACTAAATCTTCCGACTGCAATTCCTTCAGTTCACCTGTTTAAACAATTATTAAATTCGGTTTGGAATTATTTAATTAATTAAACTCACTCTTCACATCACTTGGGCTTCCCATGGCAGCTGTGAACTCAGGACCTCCCAAGAGATTTACATCTTTGTTGGAGAGTTTTTCAACAAGTTCCTGCGCGAAAATCATCAAAGGACTTCCATCGTGTGGATTTTAATAATACGCACCTCGGATTTTAATTTATCCTCTCCGGTGAGAACTCGGTACGAGATTAGCACACCGTTCTCGCCTTTACCTTGTACGTTTTCAAGCAGAACTTTCTCCTTCTTCACATCTGCACCATCTCCAATACTTTGACGGAATGACTCCCGAAGCTTGACGTTGAACTTGACGAGGGAAGCGTGAGGGAAGAGAGCCGAGACTGAGACCAAGTATGTCTTGCCGTCTTTCGGCACTGACTGCAAGCCAAACTCAGTGACGCTAAACTGATCTTTCACTGCACTCAAGAGTTTACTAGCCTCGACGTTCGTCATGCTGTCACACATTTGTTGGAATATGTTCGCGAACAAGGGGTATTCTGTCTTCTCCTCTGAGATGGCTGCAAAACACTTCGCGGCCGAGACTGCGTCTGCGTCGCCAGTCGTGTCGTCCTCCTTGCACGCCATGCCCATTTCATACCACGCCCAAGCTTTCGTCTTAACTTGACTTTCTTTAAAAGGAGAAAAGTCATCAACACGATATGTGAACGCCATTTCACCGTCTTTGAGAGATGACGAGGGATCTTCTTGCAACAAAGCGAGCGCCATCGCTGCGTCGGCTTTGGCTTGCTTGAAACACAACGCATGCCGGTACATACTCGCCCGCTGAACGTAAGCCATCGCCGTGCTCATGCCGTGAACATTCCAGTGTTCAACGAAACGATAGTAGTCTCCCGGCTTTTGACTACCTTCACCGATAGCTTTGATTTGGCAAAACATCCCTTCTCGCATCTCCAGAGACGTGACATTTTCGAGGTGCGCTGGTTGAATCAGTTCTCGCGTCTCCATGTCTTTCAAATTCTCCAGGATCCAATCAGCCAACTGTTCGCGAGTGAAAGACGTGATGGTGCGATTCATAATCTTGAGATGTTCGTTCGCGATGATGTCGTCGCTGTCGGGTTGGCATTCGAGCGATCGCTTGTACGCCGCGAGCGCCTCTGGGAACTGGCGTAGACCGACGTGCGCGGTTGCTTTTCGCCACCAAGCCTTGGGAAAAGATGGCATCGCGGCGATGGCGGACTCTCCATCTTCCAAAGCGGCCTTGAAATTTGAAGATTTCGCGTACGCCATCGAGCGATTACACAATAGTTTACACCGCTCGCTCGAGTTCCTCGGACGCAACTCTTCCAGACACTTCGTGTACGTCGAGTACGCCTCCTTATGATTCCCACTCCCCAGCGCCTCGCGCGCGCGCTCCTTAAAATACTCCATCCTCACTCCATCGAAATCGCTCGAGGTTTCAAACTCGCCCTCCTCGCTCGCCATCCTTCGTCCTCGCTTCACCGAGAGTCACGTTCGAGTCACGTCAACGCTCGCCGTCCGCTCGCTCGCCCTCTCCCTCTCTCTCTCTCTCTCCGTCACGTCTCGACAATCTCGCGCGCCGTCCTCGTCGTCGTCGTCTCTCTCTCTTCCTCTCTCTCTTCCTCGCTCGCTCTCTTCCTCGCTCCGCGTCCGTCCTCGTGTCGCGTCCTCGAGCCGTTACGACCCACCTCGCCGAGCGAGCGTTACGACGCGCGTCGAGTCCGAGGATGCATGAGGATGCGCGAGATGAATGAATGACTTTGTCGAGCGATTCTGTATCGAACGAACGATCCGTCGTGAGACGCGGACGGCGGACGAGGGGCGACGGTGGGAGACGGATGGGGAAGATTCCCGACGCCCTGCGCGCGCGATTGGCGAAGCGAGGGATCGACGTGCCGACGGAGGCGGACGGAGAGGGGGATGGGACGAGGATGAGTAAACGCGCGCGCGGGGGAGCGTCGACGAGCGATGCGAAGGAGGAAGACGCGCTGCCGCCGGGGTGGAGAGCCAAGGTGGATCCAACGTACGGGAAAACGTATTACTACAACAAGACGCTGAATAAGACGCAGTGGGAGCGACCGGTGATGGAGAAGACGAGACGCCCGCCGCCGCCGCCGCCGAAACCCGTCGCTCCGTTGCCGCCGGGATGGACCGCGGTGACGGATCCGGGGAGTGGACGAGAGTATTTTTATAATCAGAGCACTCAGAAGACTTCGTGGGAGAGGCCGAAGGATGCCGCCTCCGCGGTGGGGATGAAGAGATGCGCTGGCTGCGGCGGCTTTGGGCGAGGATTGGTGAAGGAGCACGGGTATTGTTTGCGCTGTTCCCGCATCTTGGGAAGGCCTCCTCCGGGCGTGAGTTGTTTGGATCTCGTGGAAAATAAATTCATGACAAAGCAGCAACGCGAGCGGGCGGATGCGCTCGCGTCCAAGGCGAAAGTCGAAGAGAAGAAGCCCCCGACAGTGTCCCTTTCAAAGCCAGCGCGAATCGAACAGAAAATTGGACCGTCGAGCCAACAAGGCGCGCCGAGTCGCCCTAACGCCCCCAAGAAAGTCGCCGCGCGACCTCCTCCGCAACAAGAATCAGAGCCATTGGATCCCATGGACCCGTCTTCGTACAGTGACGCGCCTCGCGGAGGGTGGGGGAGAGGTATAGAGAAAAGTAGAGACGCGATGTAGCCGTAGCTTGTTTTTAGAACGCTATCCTATTCTTCCTCGTCCGGGAAATAAATATATCCTCGCTCAAACATCGTCAGAGCGAGTTTTAAAGCTTCATCGTCGAAATCGCACTCCTCAGTCTGAGTGTCTTCTTCGTACAATTCACCACGATTCGCGATCACCTGTGCCGTTTTCATAGCGGCTGGACTGACGATGTCCCAACATTCGCCATTTGCGAAGAACAATCCGTTGTCTAGGCTACCATCGGCGACATTATCCACGAAGGCGAAACGCAGATCTTCTCTTGGAACTAATCCTTGGTGTTCCCATGCATCTAAAAGCTCTTCAACGCTCACTTCATTCTGTTCTGCATCCTCATCCTCACCAGTCCGCGCCGTGACGTGACAACCAAACCACCGTGCAACCTCAGCGTCGTTTTGAGGGAAAGTTTGCTTGATAATGGTTGATGCAAACGATATAGAATCTGGCGATATGGATCCGACGTCTTCGGCCGGCTTCAACCATGGATCGGACCATCGCAAACCCTTCAGATTTTCAGAAACGCGCTGCGTGTAAGACAAAATGAGCTCATCCGTCGTCGGAGCTAAAAACCCAATACTCAATGTCACACTCACGCCTGGTTTTGAATTCACTGCAACACCATTGTGTGCGACTTTCGGAGGCAAATAAAGCATATCTCCGGGAACTAAAGTGAAGGAATCATCGTCAACAAAGTTTTTGAGGACACGAATTTCACACTCAGGTACGAACGCGTCGTCGTTATCGGGCCAGTACTCTTCGTTATCAGCCACCGCCCAAAGTTTTTCCCCCTCTGCTTGAAGGAGAAAAACGTCAAAGTGGTCGGAGTGCGGTCCCACGCCACCACCATCCGGGGAGACGCTCGCCTGAATGTCAGAGATTCTCCAGCGCGGAAAACAGTTGAACAGTTCCAGCATGTCCCCGAAAGGCTGAGCCTGCACGTCTAGGTCGTTCACTATCAAACTCCAAAGTTTGTCTTCCGGTAACGACGTTAAATCTTCTTCGTCGAATGGTCCGATCTTTTTCTTCCACGATCGATCGTCGTCCCCCTCTCTGAGAAAGATCCTCGCGCTCGCGTCCTCTTCGCACGCCAACCCGGCGATTTCATCACCATCCATCGGCGGTTCAAAGTCCGGGATGGCTTGTCGAATGAGCAGAGGTTTCTTCTGCCAATACTCGCGCATGAAGCGCTCCCTCGCGCGCTCGTCAAAGGGAAGCGTCACCTCCGTCCACACGTCCACCTTCGCTCGAGGAGGCGGCGCCCGCTTTCCCGCGCGCTCGTTCGTCCGTCGTCCTCGACGCCACGCATCCGCTCGCCCGCCCGGCGCGCTCGACGGTCTCGAGGTGGACGCTCGCATCGCCGAGCGCATCGTCGTCGTCTCGCCCGCGACTGGCGCTCGGCGTCGACGAACGCGCGTGCGAGTGCGCGTGAAAAGGCGCACGCTGCCCACACATATGATACAGTGTTTACATCCATCTACTAAACCCTATGGGTTCACCCGGGAACCGCCCCCGATCGACGCGCGCGGCGTTCATTTTTTTGAAAACGAGCGAGAGCCCCGAGCGTGGTCTCGGTGGGACGCGCGAGGCGAGCGCGATGGCGTCAGTCGGTGGCGATCGTTCGCGACGGCATGGGCGGCGACGCGGAAATGATGGATGCGACGCCCGCGGCGGTGCCGAAAGCGATGGCCCAGGCGCCGTGGGTGGAAAAGTATCGTCCCAGAGTGGTGAAAGATGTGGCGAGCCAGGCGGAGGTGGTGCGCGTGCTCGAACAAGCGATGGCGTCCGGAAACATGCCGCACTGCTTGTTCTACGGACCGCCGGGGACTGGTAAGACGACGTGCGCGTTGGCAATCTGTAAACAACTGTACGGTCCCGAACTCGTCAAGACGCGCGTGAAGGAGTTGAACGCGTCTGATGAGCGCGGCATCTCGGTGGTGCGAGACAAGATCAAGACGTTCGCGTCTCTCGCGGTCGGAGTGCCCGATCCCGGATATCCGTCCCCGCCGTACAAGATTTTGATTTTAGACGAGGCGGACGCGATGACGAACGACGCGCAATCGGCGCTCAGAAGGATGATGGAGACTTATTCAAAGGTGACGCGATTCTTTCTCCTGTGCAACTACGTCACCAAGATCATCGATCCCATCGTGAGTCGATGCGCTAAATTTAGATTCAAACCGCTCGCAGAAGAAACAATGGCGGCCCGATTACAGTACATCAGCACCCAGGAGGGTTTAGAGATTGATGGCGACGCGTTTGCGATGTGCTCAAAGCACTCTGGAGGTGACATGCGCAAGGCGATCACGTTGCTCCAGAGCGCGGCTCGTCTAAGCGGTGGTAAAGTTAGCGGTGCCACCATCGTTGAAGTGGCGGGATACATTCCGGATGATAAGATCAAGACGCTGTACGATTTATGCCTTCAGGGTAAGTTCGATGAGGCGCAGAACCATATGGAGGATATTTTGCGAGACGGTTTTTCGGCGCTCAAAATTCTTGACCAGTTCTCCGACTTCATACTGGATGCAGATTGCCCGGATGTGGTGAAGGCGGAGATTTTCATCAAGATGGGTGAAGCGGATAGACATTTGGCGCAAGGCGCGGACGAAGGCTTGCAGTTGGCGACTGTTGTCAGTGAGGCTATCAAGTCGATGACGAAAATTGCCGCGGCAGCGTAAATAGCAAAACGCATCTTTGTATTTGCTTTCGACATTAGAATGAGAATGTAATCCAGCGATCGAATTGCTCTTAAGGAATATGTATTGAAAGTCCCCAACTATTAAGATCGGCGCAACACTAGCTGATTTACTTCACTCGAGCACACTACCTACGACTACGTCCAATACAAGCCAAAGCCAAGGTTGATGGCTTTTGACTCTACCATCCACGACGCTTGATTCAACAAGAAAACCGATGTTCCTTCTTTCGCTCGCTCGAACAATTTGTCTCGGTCTGCAATGGCACCAGCCTCTTCTGGATACCAGACGCCCGGAGCACACTCGCCCTCTAACATGGCAGACGCGAAAGCCGCCGTGCACGTGCCCACGCACTCACTCAAACGAGGGTGTGTGTATAAACTAACAGCCTGCTTACCATCCTTCAGTTTCACTTCGACACGAATCGAGGTTGTCTCTCCAACCATAGCATCGACTGAACGCACTATGGGGGCAGAGACGGTCGCCAAAGCCTTCATGGCCTCTTGGTTCTCGAGCAACGGCTTGGGGACAAGATTGGCGATGGCGACCATGGCACCGTTCCACAGGCCCGGGGAGGTTCCAAAACGTGCTTTGACAGTCTCTGCACCTAAAGCCTCACGAGTCGACGCAACTTCGGGCAAGTTGTAAAGGAAGACTTCTCGTTTGCCGACACCTTGACCGAAATCGACAACCTTTCTCTGAGACGCTGGTCTCAATTCCACGCGTTTCCCGTTCTCCCAGAACACCACGTCTTCCCCACAAAGTAAGAAACTCGTCGCCAGTATGGTTGTCCCGACGCCTCCTGACCCAGCCGTGAAATAGTTGTACAGAACGTACTCAACTTCGGGTTCTTTACCCTCGTTTGCTTCATCCGCGCGGAATTCTGCCTTCATAGTTTCAGCTGTATCGAGCGCCATCAGATTCGAAACTCCCGGGTATATCCCGGCGCACGTGATCGCAGAAATATTCGCGTTTTTCGCTTTCTCATTCAACGCCTTCGCCTTGGCGCCGTACGCCGAATCGTCGCAGACATCTAGGTACTTTACGCCGCTGTCTATCGCGGCTTCGAGTGCGGCACAGTTATCTCGCCTCTGAAAGGGTCCGGCCGTGTTGATCACCAAGTCTGCGCCCTCGATCGCTCGCATGACGCTCGCTTTATCATTCACATCCACCTGTACGAACTTAGCCTCTGAGAGCTCTCTGTGACGTCCCTTTGCTTCTCCCCACCTTTCGCTCGAGCGCCCCGCGAGAGCTACCTCGACACCCTGTCCGGCATCTCGCAGTAAAGCTGCCGCCGCCGCACTCCCCACGCGACCGGTACCACCGAGTACGACCACTGTTTGCTGTTTATCATCCAACGCGTGCACCGTTTTGCGCCCCGCTGCCGCCCTCGTATCGGCCACCCTTCGATGACGTCGGCTTGCCCTTCGACCGGTTTCCGACGCAACACGCGAGCTCGGGAATTCAACCGGCGTAGAGCGCGCTCGGAATGATAATTTTGCATCCATCGTCGCCCTCAACGTCGATCGCTCCGATCCGAGGACGGTGAGTTGACACGCTGAGGACACCACTGACGCCACAAGTTGGAGGGCGTGCGCGTGTCGTTCCCCATCCAACTCATGTCCGTCTTCGAGGACGCGCCGCTGCTGCGAGGCTCACATGAGCGTGTAACGGCAAGGGTATCGACGTCTTCGTCCACGTTTCGACCGATGTTCATCGTCGGGATGACAATCTTAGTGCTTTGTTCGCTCGAGAAATTTGGTGTTAGCGATCTTCCAGACCGGCGCGAGGCGAAGCAGACGCTCAGCGCGACGTTAGGGTGGCGCAATCGTGGCGCAGGAAATTTCAGAGCCCGTCGGGGTGAGCCTACGTTCCAAAATAGCGACAACTCATCCGCGTTTCACGCGTTGAGCGACCCAATTGTCACTTACGACGAGCAAGGCAACGAACAACGCGGGACTTCGTCATTGGTGCGTAAGCGTAGATCAACGCAAACGGACGAAGTGTACATGTATGGGGAAGATAAAGACGTAGAAATGACCGAACCAGGTCCTTCGGGTTCAGTCCATTTGAGCTTGCTCACGGCGTGTGCCCCGCTTGGCGGTTTGACGTTTGACTATGAAAGCTCGAAAGTTGGCGCTCGCGTGACTTCAAAATCGATGTCAAACGACTTTTTATTCGACCGTGCAAAGGAAATGACTCAAGTGAGGTGTGGTGTGTACGAAGTGGACGTCATGCTCGCTCCAGGGGAGCAGTTTGGATTTTATCTGTATCCACTCGGAAACACGTCCGACATCGCCACGGTGTCTGACATTGGCTGTTTCAGCCACGGAGGTGAGCGATGTCCAAGTTTCTCTACTCCCGCAGCCTTACAAGGCATGGAAAGATGTACGAAGACCTACGAAGAGGGTGAAGACATCTTCTACAATAGAATATTTGACGGTTCGACGACCACGTACGTCTTCGGGTCGTGCGACAGAGACTGCGCACCAACGGAGGACTCGCGCAACGGTTGCCCGAGCGAGACCGCCGCCGAGAGTTAGCCTCGATCACGCCTCAGGCTTTCCACAGATAGATTAGTTACTCAATCAGCGACGTAAACGTTCGACTGAGATGTAGATAGACACAGTGGTATATTGCCCCGAAGACGACTCCTCAGACCCACCCGAAAAAGCGTCCGTTCGTGTACCCGGTACACACCAATCATGAACCACACCGTTGTTGCCCTGGCTCCAGCGCGCGGGTCTCGCGCAGCCTCATAACGGAGACGACGGGGTGCGTGCGCGCGAGCTCGAACCGCGTCCATCGAACGCGCTCGTGGGCTCATTCGGTCGCGTTCGCGTTTGACGTCAAGCTCACCGCGTGATCGAGGAGCATCGTCCATCGCGGGAGAGACACCGCGACCGCTATCGGCAATACCTGAGACCGATCAGGAAACTCGAGCTCTACCGAACGCGTTGGACTGACGATAGGGAGGCTGCTTCGCTCGTGAACGCAGTGAGATGAGCTTGGGCTTGAGTTCTCGCGCGACGGTGGCGGTCAGACTCGCGTCGGCTAAGAAAGAGACGCGCAAGGTTCGCCGCGGGGTGACTCCTCGAGCCGAAGGCGGGGCTAACAGCTGGGGCGACTCGACCCAGTGCGTCCAGAATGGTGCGTCATCACATCGAATCGCCCACTCGTACTCGACAAGTGTCATCATTCATCACTCGCATGGGTCGTATTCGGGTAAAGACTGACGATGGAGCCATCGGGTGTTTTCCGCGAGCAGGTGAGCGCAAGGAGGGCCGACCGAAGGTTTCAGATGCGCTGACGACTCCGATCGTCTGCACGTCGACTTATCATTTCAAGGACACTGATGAATTGATCGCGTACCAAGAGGGACGCTATGGGAGCTTTGAGTATGGTCGTTACGGTAACCCGACGACCAAGGCGTGTGAAGAGAAGATTCGCCAGCTCGAGGGTGGGGAAGACGCTTTGTTGAGTGCTTCCGGTATGTGCACGGCGACGACCATGTTGCTCGCGCTTGTTCCGGCGGGTGGACACATCGTCACCACCACGGATTGCTACAGACGTACGCGGCAATTTATTCAAACTTTCTTGCCGAAGATGGGAATTACCTGCACAGTTTTGGATCCGTCCGACTACGATGGTCTCGAGAAGGCGCTAAAGGAGAACAAGTGCTCTCTGTACTTTTCTGAGTCTCCGACGAATCCGTACCTCCGATGTGTCGATATCGAGCGCATTGTCAAGTTGTGCAAGCCGACTGGCTGTCTCGTGTGCATCGATGGCACGTTCGCGACTCCGTGCAACTCCCGCTCTCTCGACTTCGGTGCGGATTTGGTGATTCACAGCGCATCCAAGTTCATGGGCGGTCATAATGACGTGCTCGCCGGTGTCATCGTTGGTAAGAAGGATCCAGTTGCGGCTTGCAGACACTTTCATAATATTCTTGGTGGTGTCATCGACCCGCACGCCGCTTACCTCGTTCTGCGTGGCTTGAAGACTCTGTCTCTTCGTGTTGAGCGTCACAACGACAGCGCGATGCGCATCGCCAAATTTCTTGAAGCGCATCCGAAGATCGACCGGGTTCACTACCCTGGGTTGCCGAGCCACCCCGATCACGAGGTTGCGAAGAAGTACTTGAAGGGTTTCGGTGGGGTTGTTTCTTTCGAGGTGAAGGGAGATCTTTGGGCAACTGCCAAGTTGATTGATAGTTGTGAGCTTCCGTACATCGCCCCGTCCTTGGGTGGTGTCGAATCTTTGATAGAGCAACCGACCGTCGTCTCTTACTGGGACCAAGGTCCCGAGAAGCGTGCCGAAATTGGCATTAAGGATAATCTCGTTCGCTTCTCGACTGGTATCGAGGATTATGCGGACATTGAGGCTGACATTTCGCAAGCACTGGATCAAATTTAAATGAGTAGATGTGTCAGTAGAAGAGACCTATCTGCCCCGACTGTCCTGCGTGTTGTAATCATCCATATATTGGTTTTATTGTTTTTATTCGAAGAATCGACTGTATATTAAACATGCGAGCTACTTTTTTTTCGAGTTCCCTTCCACCACAAGTTTTTGAACAAGAACGGGGTGGCTCCCGCGAAAACGCAAGTCACCGTCCCGCGATACGTCTGGACGTCGTCCATACTGCGGTGTTAGAAATTTAGGCGGCGACAGCTTCCTCCTCCTCTTCCTTCTCGATCCATCGGTCGTTGTCCTTGATGAGTTGAATGAGCTCATCACACGCCGTTTCCATGGCGATACCGCGCTTGACAACCTCCTTACCGACATACAAATCAATCTTACCCGGAGCACCACCAACGTATCCGAAATCAGCATCGGCCATTTCACCAGGACCGTTCACGATGCAACCCATCACAGCGATGGCCACACCCGGCAAGTGACCAGTCTTTTCTTGGATTTGAGCGGTGACTTCTTGCAAATCAAAGAGGGTGCGACCGCAAGACGGGCAAGAAACGTATTCGGTCTTCGTGTTACGCATACGAGAACCTTGAAGCAAGCCGAAAGAAGTGGTTCGAAGGAAGTCCAACGTAATGTCCTTGTCGGAACCAGCGTATTGAATCAAGACACCGTCCCCGAAGCCATCGACGAGCAAGCCACCCACTTGGGAGCCCGACTGAATGACTACGTCGGATCTGTCGCCGGCCGGCATGTACATGTGGTGAATGACCGGCATGTTGGCACCAATTTGGGCCAGTTCTTTGGCGATGCGGCGAGAGGAGTGTAGACGAGACTCACCATCCTTGGTCTTGATGAGAACCATCACGGCGTCAGAAGCCGCGACGGCCTTGAGTTGCTCGGTCGTCTCAAAGCCGTTCAAGGTGACAGCCCTGCGACCGGCACCAGCCGGCAACGCTTCACCCACTTCATCAGCAGTGACGAGGGCAATCGCGTTCTCCAACGGAGTCGCCTTCAAGGCAGCAGCCGGGACGATGACACCGACACCGATTTCTTGGAGTCGACGAATGGAGCGGAGAGCCTTCTCCTCGGAAGCCGCGGGAACTTCGCTGAGCAAAATAGAATCGCACGTGGCGATATCGCGAAGCGGCATACCGACAGCAAGCTTCGTACCCAATTCGCGGTAGAAGCCATCTTCGGACGCGAGTTGGGCGGTGGTAACGGCGGCGAGCACCGAACCGTCGCGGTGAAGAATGTTGCGGAAATCGATGGTGTCGCTATCCTTTTGCTCCGGAAGATCACCAGTTCGGCGGGTGAAAGTCTTGAAATCGCGGACGGTTTCATCGAACTGCTCAACACCGATGTTGTCGGCGCAAGCCTTCATGCCAAGGTTGGCCAAGCGAGTGCACGGCTCGATTTCAAGCTCGGACGCTTCGGTGAGAGAAACACGAATGGTATCTCCGAGACCATCGAGCAAGAGAGCACCGATACCGATGGAAGACTTCATGCGACCGTCCTCACCTTCACCGGCTTCAGTGACGCCGAGGTGAAGCGGGTAATCCCAGCCGAGCTTGTACATTTCGTGTGAAAGCAAACGGTACGCTTGAACCATGACGAGAGGGTTCGAAGCCTTCATGGAGAACACAAAGTTGTGGAAATCGTGCTTGCGGCAGATGCGAGCGAATTCGAACGCAGATTCAACCATACCCATCGGGGTGTCACCGTAACGGGACAAGGTGCGCGCGGACAAAGAGCCGTGGTTGGTACCGATGCGCATCGCCACGCCGCGCTCCTTGCACTTCAAAACGAGAGGCGTGAAGATCTTTTCAATCTCCTCGAGCTCGGCGTTGTATTCCTCGTCCGTCTCGTATAAGATGTCTTCGAACTTCTTACGTCCATCCGCAAAGTTACCCGGATTCACGCGAATCTTATCGAAGCACTCGGCGACCATCATCGCGACCTTGGGCGCGAAGTGGATATCCGCGATGAGCGGCGTGTCGTACCCTCGCGCGACGAGCGTCTCCTTGATCTCCTTGCACGCCTTGGCCTCTTGCATGCCCTGAACGGTGATTCGCACCATTTCAGCGCCGGCATCGGCGCACCGAATCACTTCCGCGACCGTCGCCTCGACGTCCCGCGTGTCCGACGTCGTCATTGTCTGCTTCACGATCGGGTGCTCGCTCCCAATCTTCACGTTCCCGACGTTCACCGTTCGCGTCTTTCTTCGCACGGTTTCCGCGTGATTGACGCAATACTTCCCCGTGGGCATCAACACTCCCTCCTCGTTCATCGCGTACTCCTGGGACACCGCCTGCGCGCGCGGCGTCACCGCCCCTCGTCGTCCTCTCGCCCCCAGGGTCTTCCTCCGCCTCCCCATCCGCCTCGTCGTCGTCGTCGTCGTCGTCGTCGCCCCGGAGACGCGCGCCGTCATCGTTCGCGAACACCACGCCATGATTCCCGTCGCGCGAGGTCCGGGGTGTAGAGCACCGTCGTTTCACGCGCGCGCGAGTGAGTGTCCCCGCGACCGCGTCCCGCGTCGGATCCGCGCCCGCTATCCGTAATCTCCACCACGCTCTATCCGAACGGACGCGATGGAGGCGAGTCGATGTCGATCGATGGATGGGAATCGATGTCGATCGATGGGAATCGATGTCGATCGATCGATGGATGCGAGTCGATCGATGGGACTCGATCGATCGATCGATCGAGTCGATGTCGATGTCGATGTCGGAACGTCGGAACGTCGGACGATGGGCAAAAAACGACAAAACGAAAAAACGACAAACCGACAAACGGCGCGATCGGGGGTCCCTCTCTGAACCCTCGCGAGGGGCGATGCGTGACTCTCGACGGGTCGTGACTCGTCATCCAATCGTGCGGTGTTTTTTATCGACGAGGACCGATCGTACCGACTCGTTCCTCGGTAGTGTTCGAGCGCGGTGACTACGAGAGCGAGCGTCCACGCGCGCGCGCGCACGCGACGGGGGCCTCGTCCCGGCGGTCGACCCGGCGGCGCGTTCGCACACGCACGCGCGCGCTCGTGGACGACCGCGCATCATGGGTTTCGCGACGATCGGTGCGCCGATGACGTTCACCGTCCGCGCGGCGAGACACGCCAAGAAAAAGGCCACCAAGGGGCACCGAGACACGCGCCCGAAGAAGACGAGTCCGAGCCAGAGACGTCGAACGCCGACCGAGTACCCGACGGTGGATCCGGCGAGCGTGCCGGCGGTGATGACGGTGGTGTCGAAGTGAGCGGGACGGATGGGGGGTCGGGAGTGCGTCGAGGAGGGGTCCGCGCGCGCGTCGCGTCGCGTCGTCGTCGTCGACGTCGACGTTGACGTCGACGGGACGACGGCGCCGCGATAGGGTTTCGAGGGCGTCGCGCGCGAACGCGCGGGGACGGACGCGGAGAGAGAAGAGAGAAGGGCTCGCGATTAAACATTCGATTGATTTTTAGTGAATTTGTAGTGCGATCTATGTTTCTACGTACTTACTTTGGTGTGCGCGAACCGCTCGTTCGATGGATCGCGGGCGCGGGGGGATGAGGTCGGCGAGGCTCGTCGTCGACGTAGCGTCGCAGCGCCGGGACGAGGAGGCTAGAGACGAGGATTTGCATCGGGTGGTAGAGAACGAGAGGGAGTAAGTATGCCGGCAAGTTTGGATCGCCCTCGAACGTGGTCGTGATGAGTGGAAGCCCGAACGCGAGGGTTTTGTGGGAACCCATGTACAGCGCGGAGACGACGTCGCGGCGACGAAACGTCGGCACGCTCGACGCCGCAAGGAAGATCGCACCTTTGTGGACGACCATGAACGCCATCAAAACGCTGAGTAAGTGCGTAGTGAACGTCAGATCGAGCGAGCCCGCTTCGCTCTGTTCAGCCGTGAGGAAAGCTTTCGCGACGATGCCGATGAGTATGACGTCGCTGAGTCTCTTTGTCGGTTCCTTGAGCGAACCGTCCGCTCGCTCGGCGACGCCTGGAATCAAACGCGTGCTCATTCCCAATACGACTGGGACGAATGCTTCGAGAAGTAACTTCGAAGCAGCATCGATCGCATTCACGGACGAATCAGCGCCGAGATACGCGTGAATCAACGCCGGAGTTAGAAATATGCCCGCCAAATTTGAGGCGAGTGAATTCAACAGCGCCGCGCTAAAGTTCCCATCCGCCGATCGCGTGAACGCGACGCCGGATCCGACCGTCGTCGGTAGCGCGGCTAATATGAATAAACCGTTACCCGTCCGCGGGTCTACCCACCCGGACGATACCAGCTCCGGCACCGCCACCGCCGCCAACGCGACCGGGAAGACGAATACGAATGACTGCGTGAACGCGTTGAGCGGCACGTCACCGGCGGCGTCCTTCAAGATTCCCACCGGCAATCCAACACCGGCGATAAAAAACAACGCCGCGATCGCGTACTTCTCCAATCCTCCGGCGCCGCTCGCCAAAACGCCGTCGCTCGCCGCGCTCGCCGCGCCGCGGCTCGCGAGCGTCCACGCCGCCGCCGCCGCCGCCGCCGCCGCCCCCGTCACCGGGCGTTCCACTCCTCTCGACGCCGTCCATCCCTCATCGTCGACGTCGACGACGACGCGCGTCCCGGAACTCGACGCCGTCGTCCTCGACGCGCGCGTCCCGGAACTCGACGCCGTCGTCCTCGACGCGCGCGTCCCGGAACTCGACGCTCGCAACGACCGCACACCCCGCCTCGCGCGCGACGTCGTCTCCGTCGTCGTCGACGACGCGATTCGGGCGAGGACGTCGACGGAGACGGCTCGCGCGCGCGCCATCGCTCCCCGCGGCGACGGCGGCGACGTCGAAAGCGACGCGCGACGCGCGACGCGAGGTGAGGTCGGGGTCCATCCATTTCCCCGAGAGAGATGTTTCGACGCGCGCTCGCGCGGGCGTGGCGCGCGGCGTCCGAGGAAGGCGCGTGGACGCGCGCGAACGCTCGGTGCGATGGCGTCGGCGCGCGCGCGGGCGCGTCGGACGCGTCGAGGGGGACGGGAACGGCGCGCAGCCTTTGGGCGGTGGGGACGGGCGCATTGGACGACGATCGACGACGGGCGCGGCGCGAGGAGGGGTCGAACGCGCGCGTCGACCGCGCGTTGTCCTCCAGGACGATGTTCACGAGCGCGTCGCGGGGGCGGAGGGGGGACGGAGACGCGTCGTCGGCCAACTCGGGGAAGAAGAAGAAGTCGCAGTTTGGTTACAAGGGAAGGAAATTGACGAGCGAGGACGAGGGCGACGAGGATGGTAAGAAGCGGAGCAAGCAGAGAGAGATAGTTTCAAAGTACAGAAAAATCGCGGTCGTCGGTAAAGGCACGGTGCGAGCGAAGAGAAAGGTTGAGGACGCGGGAGAGAAGAGGTCGTTGACGAGTCCGCGAGCGGGAGGTAAGGTTGACGTCGCGGAGGGATCGACTTTAGTGGAATTCGCGAAGGTTTTGGAGATGGAAGTTCGCGATTTAGAGACAGTTTTGGGTAGTTTAGGGGAATCGCTCCCCTCGAGCGAAGACGTGGTGCCGACGGATGTGATGGAACTCGTCGGGCTGGAACTCGACGTCGACATATCCGTGACGCCAGATCCAAACGCAGACGCCGGACACGTGGTGCGACGTCGCGGCGTGGTCGCGGTGATGGGACACGTCGATCACGGGAAGACTACACTCTTAGATTCGCTGCGCAAGACGTCCGTGGCGGCGGGTGAGGCGGGAGGAATCACCCAGCATATCGGCGCGTTCGTCGTCGAGCTGCCGGGCGGACATGGGTCTCTGACTTTTCTTGACACTCCTGGACACGCCGCTTTTAGCGCGATGCGTCAGCGTGGAGCCACGGCGACTGATATTGCCGTTCTAGTCGTCGCCGCTGATGACGGTGTGATGCCGCAAACGCGAGAGGCGGCGGCACACATCCAAGCGGCGGGCGTGCCGATGGTCGTCGCGCTCACGAAGATTGACAGAGAAAATGCGCAACCTGAGCGAGTGAAAGGAGAGATCGCGAGCATGGGAATAGAATTAGAAGAATACGGAGGTAACGTGCAGTGTGTGCCCATCTCAGCCATCACCGGTCAGGGACTATCTGAACTCGAGGAGTGCCTCGTGCTCGAGGCGGACTCTCTTGGTTTGAAAGCGTCCCTGACGGGCAAAGTTAATGGTGTTGTGTTAGAGGCAAAGTTAGATAAAGGGCAAGGTCCGACGGCCACCGGTCTGCTCAGCTCCGGGACTCTCAAAATTGCATCTCACGTCGTCGTCGGTAGCCAATACGGCAAGGTGAGAAGTTTGCGCAACGCCAAATCCGAACAGCTCAAGGACGTGGGCCCCGCTGAACCTTTTGAGCTCATCGGGTTGAAAGGCGTACCGTCCGCTGGAGATACCATCACCATGGTTGAATCCGAGTCGAGGGCGAAGAGAATAAGCGAAGCTCGAGCGCAACGTGAAGCGCAGATGAGAGGTGATAATGCGCCAGTGCAAGCGCAGTCTGAGATGGATCCCGAAGAGCACGGACATTTGAACGTGATCGTCAAGGCTGATGTCCAAGGCACGGCGGAAGCCGTTCGAGACGCTGTTCTGGGACTCGGATCAGAAGCTGTAGGACTGAAAGTGGTCTACATGGGCGTTGGAGCCATCACCGAGAGTGACATCAGTCTGAGCTCCGCCATAGGTGCGCCGGTGCTTGGCTTTAACGTACGCGAGCCACCGAACTCTCTCGCGAAATTGGCGAAAGAAAAAGGTGTTCGAATCGTTCGACATCGGGTGATTTATCATTTACTCGACGAAGTCGGTGAGATGCTCACCGGTTTAGCTCCGATGGAGGAACATGAACAAATCGAGGGCGAAGCGAACGTCGTCCAGATATTTGACATGTCCGGTACCAAGGGAAATAACGCGACCATCGTCGCTGGTTGTGTGGTGGGACAAGGAGCTATTAAAGCTGGAGAGAAGTTTAGATTGATTCGAGATGGGGTTTGTTTGCACGAAGAGCTTCTTGATTGTTCGTCGATACGCCGCCACCGGCTCGAGGTTGACTCAGTAGGTAAGGGTAACGATTGCGGAATATCGCTCGCCGATGTAGTCGACATCCGCATGGGCGACATCATTCAGTGCGTTTCCATCGTCCGACGACCCTTACGATCTGTCAAGATCGAGTCTGGCGGTGCGCGCGTCGTCAAAGAGTAGGATATGGTACACCGTTTTGATTTCCTATTAGTCGCTAATATTCAATTACATCACTTGAGTGAACATTTCGTCTCAAACGCTTCCTGTTCCGCCCGACATTTCTCAAAGTTATTGCTCCGATAATCCAAACACCCCGCGTATCCGTTCAGCTCGTCCCCGCACGTCGCCTTCAAGTCCCGCAGCACCTCTACCAAACAACCCGTCATCGCCGCGCCCTGCTTCAAGCACTTCTCCGGATCTTGATCTTGCTTCTTGCACGCCAAGAACGCCGAAGTCTTCGCCGCGCATCGCGTTTGCAAGTGCTTGTGCACCGCGAAAAGCATGGACGACGCCGGAACCCCGGCTACCGCCTCGTCTTCAGCGCTCATGATGTCGATCGAGGGCTTCGAATTCCTACGCGCGCGATCGCTCCGACGCGGGACCGATTCGGGTGAACGCGCGCGCTCGAACGCGGCCTCAGCGACGACCTTCGATCGCACCCACCGCTCGTCGACGTGCGCCGCGAGTTCGCTTGTGCGGACGACGTCCTCGCGAGACCTCGCGCGACGCGCGTCGCCCGGCGCAGAGACACCATTCGTACATTACATGGGCTAGAATATATTAAACTATGAGACACGCTCCAACGACGGCGTTCTCCTGTCCCTGACCTCGGCGCCGACGCGTCGAACCTCCAGCGTCCCGCGCGTGAGCGCCTCCTGCGCCTCCTGAAACTCTCTCCGGTCTCCGCTCGAGATGGGCGCCGGCACGGGCACTCTCGGAATCGGTTCGGCGTCGCGTCGCGCCGCGCCTTCCCGCGCCGGGCTCGACGAACGCGCGTCTCGACGTCTCTCCGCGTCCTCGAGCGCGCTCGCGCTCGTTCCCGCGGACGGCGGCGAGTTCGATCTCACCCCAGCGCGCGCCGTCGACCCCTCGCGCGCGTCCGTCGCGTCGTCCTCGTCGGTCATCTCCGCGTCGGGCTCGCGACGCTCTCGCGCGCTCGCGGAGCCTCGACCGACGCTCGCGGGCTCGTCCGGCGCGGGAACGTCTCGAAGCGAGTACGCGTGATCGCGGAGGATGCGCAGGGATTCGCTCGCGCGGAACGAGGGCGACGCCTTCGTCTGGTCCGTCGCGGTCATGACGTCGGGAAATCGACAATCAAACAATCGCGATCGACCGCGCGTCGACAAGTGTCGTCATTCGTCGTCCGCGCGTCGACCGAGGCGCGAGCGAGGGCGAGCGATGGAGACGATATCGTTCGAGTATTGCGGCGAGGGCGACGTCGCGACGACGGCGCGGCTCGCGGTGTGGACTTTCGCGAACGTGACGAACGCCGGGGAGGTGCGGGCGGCGCTCCTGTCGGGAGAGTTGGATTGCGCGGTGATGAACGCGCGCGCGGTGGCGGGGATGGCGTGTTTGAAATTAGCGGCGTACCGAGCGATCGTAGCGCGAGCGAGAGGCGCGCTGGTGACGCGGGCGGTGCACTCGGAGTTGGTGTTTTCTCTGTCGCCGAATCGGCACATCAGCGAGGCGTTTCGTCGATTCGGGGGCGACGAGAAATCAGACGCGCTCGTCTTGTGCAAATTTGACGCCACGGATGAGGATACGGAGAAAATCACAAACGCCGTGCGCGGGGACTGCGTGGCGTTCGACGCGCGGCCCGCGGTGGATGAGGCTTCGCTGCGAAAGTGGTACAAGGTGCACGAAAACGAGCTCGAGCTCGGTAGCTTAGAGGACGCGGTCTTGAGCCGCATAGCGATCCGTGATGTGATCTAGCGAATGAGGTAGTAGTTTTGTAACACTGTGACGCGAATGCTGCGACTAATGCTGTGATTAAAGCGTTGGAAATGGATGACTGTCAGGGGGGCGTCTCCTTGACGCAGTGGGCTATAAAGTTGATCTGGGTGTCTGACGAAAGCGACCACTTGTTGCGCAGAGGATCGTAGACCATCCCCGCGAGCTCTTTCATCTCACACTCCGCACGACTCGCCATCACCGCCACCTCACCAGGCGTCAAAAACTTTGTAAATTGGTGAGTTCCCGGCGGCACGATGCCGAGAATGCGCTCGGCGGCTAATATAGCCATCACAAAGGATCTTGCCGTGCGATTGATGGTGCTGATGAAGAGCGAACCGCTCGGCTTCACGAGTTGACTGATCGATAACGTGAATTCAAGCGGATCGGTGACGTGTTCGATCACTTCTAAACTCGTCACGCAGTCGAAAGTCTCGCCGCGAGACGCAAGCTCCTCTGCGGTCACCGCCTCGTACCTCAAATTCTTCGCCAAGTCGGGATCTAACGCCGCGTGCGCTTCAGCGATCGCAATATTCGCCGCCCCCGCATCGATCGCCGTGACGTCCGCTCCTAATCTCGCTAAACTCTCCGCTAAAATCCCCCCACCGCACCCGACATCTAAAATCTTCACCCCTCGCAGCGCCGCGTAGGGCGGGTTCTGAGCCAATTCCTTCTCAAACCGCCGCATCAGCGCGTCTCGAATGAATCGCACGCGCACAGGATTCATGGCGTGTAACGCCGCGAACGGGCCCTCGTCCTCGTTCCACCAAAGCGCGGCGTCGGACTCAAACTTTGCCTTTTCCCTGGCATCGACTTGACCGATGGGCGCATCTTCGCTCGCCGACGTCGACGCCGACGCGGTGTTGTGCGCGCGAGAGAGCGCGCGCGTCGACGAGAGACCACATGTTCTCGTTGAAGGCGCGTCGAACGTGGCGAACGCCGCGCGTGCTCCGCGCGAGAGCGCTCGACGAAGCGCCATGGTCTGCCGGTTGTCTCGACACAACGAGAAGCGTCTTGAATGGCGTGGGGAAAGCCCGCCCCGGAGGGCAATGCGCCGTCATGGCTGATGCGAATCGAAAAGAACGACGCCGCGCTCACGTCGGTGCACGTTCTGCGCGTGCGCCCGTTCGATGAGAGCTTACAAATCGACACGGCGAAGGCGTTGGAGGGAAATGAGCACGTTCGCGAGTTTTACGCCTCTGGACATCGCGTCACGACGCGAGCCGCGCGAGCGTGGGCGGAGTGCTTCGCCATCAATAGTTCCATCGCGTCGTTATGCATCGGAGACGAATCTTTCGGGGACGCGTGCGAGGAAGGGTGCGCTTTGGATGAGGCGCTCAAGGGACTGGCGCACTCGGCGGCCATCGAAAGAATCGATTTGGAGTACAAAGGCGTGCGAGATGAGAGTGGTAAAGCGATCGGGAAAGTTTTGGAGCAGTCCGGTAGCGTTAGAGAGCTCAGAATGGGAAGGAATGAGAATTTCGGAGCCGTCGGGTACGAGGCGGTGTTCGCCGGCGCAAAGTCTGGAGCCACGCTCGAGACGTTGGACTTGACGGATAATACTCTTGATTCCGACGCGGCGAGAGCTCTAGGGAACTTTTTGAAGGGATCCTCATGCATGAAACGCCTCGGATTGACGAGATGTTCCGTCAAAGCCGAGGAGCTGCGGGAAATCGGTGCCGGTCTGGCGCAAGAGAAGGCAAGTTTGGAGAGACTGGAAATGAGCGGCGTCAACCTCGGAGATGGTGGCGCCGAGTCGTGCTTCGGTAGTTTCGGAACGGGGCCGAAGACAAACTTTCTTGAGTTTGAGTTCGTCCAGTGTGAGATCAAGGAAGCGCGAGACGTGGAGGCGCTCGATAGTCTCTTGCGCGCCAGCCCAAAATGTGTCAACGTCAACCTGCGCGGTAACGCGTTCGGAGACAGCGGGCTCGCCACGCTCGCAAACGGTGCTTTTGCATCCCGAACGCCTGAATCCATCGATCTTGGATCGTGCGGTCTCACCGGTGCGTCCGCTGACAGTCTGATCTTTGCCCTGAATGGTTCGTCGTCCATCTCGTTGTTCGACAACGCCTTCGGAGACGCCGGTGTCGGCAAAATCTTTGACTCGGCGCGCGGATGCCCAGTGAAACTGCTCGACCTCGGTGCCGTCGGACTGACGGTAGAGGGTCTCCGAGCGCTCGTTCAAGCTCTCGAAAACGCGGAGACGTTCCCGAATTTACAAACGTTAGTCATCGGTGGGAATCCCGGCGCTCAAGACGACGACTGGGAAGGACTCGTCAATAAACTTCGAGCCGTTCGACCGAGCTTGGACGTCGCTTGGCGCGCCGCGGACGGCGGCGATGATTCAAAGTTTCAACGCGACGACACGGGTCGCATCATCGGCGTAGAAGAGTAGATTTTGTAAAATGATTCTAGACGGCGAGCTGCCGCGACTGGCAGAGTCACCCGCCGCGGACGTCAGTCGCACGCGCGCGCCCAACGTCGTCGTCGCGGTCGTCGCGCCGAGACACGGTAGATTAGATTCACGGCGTCGCACCTCTCGCTCGCCCGCGCGGCACATCTCGAACGTAGACGTCTAGCCGCCGCATACAACCTCGCGGAATCAACCCTATCGACGCGTCGTCATGTCGTTTCGACGACGACTCAAGGGTAAGGCGCCGCCCGAGGGATTCGAGATGATAGAGCAGGCGATCGAGGACTTTGAAAACCAGATGAAGGACGCCGTGAACGAGGAGCACGAGGGGAAGAGAAAGAATGAGTTGACGTGGAGAATTCATAGAATTCATTGGGAAAAGAATCGCTTCATCTTTGACTTGATGTACAAGCGAAAGGCGTTGAAGAGAGAGCTGTACGATTATTTGTGCCGAGAAAAGATCGCCGATCAGGCGCTCATCTCCAAATGGCGCAAACCTGGATACGAAAACCTGTGTTCGCTTCTGTCCATACAAAAGTCGGCGACAAACTTCGGGACGACGAGCATTTGTCGCGTTCCCATGGCTTCCAGAGCTCCTCAACAGCGCTTGACGCCGAACGTCAAGACCGGATGCATTTCATGCTGCTCGGGAGACGGCATCATGGGAGGTCCAATCTGGTGGAACACCCCGATCACGGACGACATAGAGAAAAAGTTGAACAAAAAGCGCAAGGCTGAGGACGCCGCCGACGCCGCGGAGGAGGACCCCGAGGTCGCCAAGCGCATCGCCGCGCTCAAGAAGGAGATGATGGGCGGAGAAGGCAAGGTTTCGGTGCCGTTAGATTGATGATTGAGCTCGACGTGAGCAGTAGTGGAAATTTGCAAACAAAATAGATAGTCTAAATACGTCCGAGCCAACCACCAGCCCCCCTGGGGCCCCCGCACTCGAGGACGCGCGACATGGCGCTTCGCCGCGTTCTCACGGGCGACGCGTTCTTCGCAAAGATAGAACCTTACCGCGCGATATGGGCCATCGCGCTTCCTCCCGATTACGCCTCCATCGTGTCCCGAGTCGGAACGGAGGATGTTTCGGCACAAGATGCCTCCACGAGCGGACGAGACGAAGAGCGCGCGTCGTGCGCCAACTGTTGGGGCGTGAGCGTGTCCAACGCCTACCTAAACCTCGCCTTCGCGCGCGGAGTGGTGATGATCCGAGGAAACGACTCTCGCGCGTCGCCTCCGACGCCGAGCTTGGTGAGGATGATGATGTCGAGAGACGCCGCCGCCGCGCGGCCCGGCGGCGTGCTTCTCACGCCCACCGATCATCGAGATCCCGTGAAAGTCACGATCGAGGACGCCAACCGTCTCGCTGACGCTCTTCGCGCGAGAGATCCTCGTCTGCGAGACGTGCCGTTTGGATTTTGGGACGGGCCCGCGGGCGAGCCGAGCGTTCGCGAAAACGAGCTCCTGGACGACGACTCGGACAAACCCGCCGCGAGTCGCGTCGCCAAGTCTCGGCTCCAAGCCTTCCTCGACCAGACCCAGGGCGCGCTCAATACCTTCGGGTGACGCTCGAATCGTCGATGTATTTAGAGTTAGTGAATTATCGTCGAGTGAGCGTAGAACTCGCGCCGGCTCGAAATATCTTCTCGCCGGTCACAATTCCAATTGTATAACCCCCCCCGTCGTCACGTCACACCCCGACGCACCGACCGCCGCGCGCGCCATACGAGAGACATGTCCGGCGTCGTCGATTTCATCAAGAAGACGCACGAAGATGCCGTCGTCAGGGTGGGTAAAAACGTCGCCATCGCCGCGTTGCTGCTGAACATCTTCTTCCCCGGCATCGGCACCCTCGTCGCGTGTATCGTCGCCGATAAGACGATGGAGGGACTCAAGTGTTTCGCGTGCATGTGGCTGATGTGTCTCGTCTTCTTCGTGGGATGGGTGTGGAGCATCTGGCACGGGGTGCTCATCTTGAAAAAGGCGTGAGCCAACCGTCGCACGATCGGTTGAGGCCAGAGCGTCGAAACGTTCACGCGGCATTCGCGCTTCGAGCGCTCGCTCGCGCGTGCGACTAAGTCATTTCGTCGGTTGATCGCGTTGAAATCTAAAATCATCGTTGTCATGAATACTTACTTACTTACACTGCTACATGCGTCGGTCGGCGGCTTTCGACAGTCATTCGCTCGGCGACGACTCTCGCTCGCGGACGAAATTAAAGAGCCTGACGTACTCCTCCATCGTCAGCTCCTGTGGACGAATTTTTGTACCGCGATCGAGCATCTCAAACGCCCGATCCATCGTGTCTTCGGCGCATACCGCCTTTAAATTGTTGCGCAACATTTTGCGCTTTTGCGCGAAACACGCCTGGACAAAGGTGAAGAACTGTTTCTCCGTGCCCTCGAGGGGTAAGAGTTCGTGCGGTTCCTTTGGTTTGAAACCGATCAGACACGACTCCACGTTCGGAGGGGGCATAAAACAGTGTCGTGACACCGGACGAATGTAATACGGCTTTGAATAATAGTGCACGCGCACGCTCATCGCTCGATAATCGCCTCCCCCCGCGTCGTCTCTCACCAAACGTTGCGCCACCTCCTCCTGAAACATGAAGATCATGTCCTCGAACGTCGCACCCATGGGTAACAATGCCTTCAAAACGTCCGTCGTGATGTTGTACGGAATATTCGCGACAACCTTGGCCCTCGGCTCGTCCGCCGTCCGTCTCGCGAACGCCTCCGCCAAACCGTCCCACTTTAAGAAATCGCCCTCCACCAATTTAAACGTCTCCGCGTACTCCTCGCACAATCCCTCGCGTAGTTTCCCCGCTAAATTCCTATCCTTCTCAACCGCTAACACGCGCGCGCCGAGGGCCAACATCTCGTTCGTCAGATTCCCCGTTCCCGGTCCTATTTCCAGCACCCGGTCCCCCGCGCGCAGACGCGCCGCCTCCACCGCGTCCGTCACCACGGTGGCGTCCACGAGAAAGTGTTGTCCCAACCATCGCCTCGCGTCGTGATCGGCATCTTTGACGCGTCCGCGAAGCGCGTCGTCCTCCGACGTCGGCGGCGGTCGTCGCTCGAGCTCGCGTCTTCGCCGCTTTTCGGCTGCTTTTTCCTCCTTGGCGCGCTTTTTATTCGCGCTCAGACGCTGCGGTTTACGAGCGAATCGCGCGATCGTGGACGCGCGCGGACGTTCGAGAGCATCATCACCGTCCTCTTCCGCGCGTCGTCGTCGAGCGGGGACGTCTCGAGTCGACGCGCGAGGGCGACGTCCCGCGCCGCACGCCGCCGCCGAGGCGAGGATTCGCGAGGCGTGTTCGGCGACGTAGGCGGGCATAGCCGTGCGTATTCGCGCTCTCTCGCGCGCACCGTCGCCTTCGCGCGTCGTTCGCGATGCGAGATCTCGCGCGCGCGCGCGCGCGTGTCGCGTCGCGTCGCTCGTTTCTATTTCTTTTCATTCATCAATTCATCAAACCGAACGAGACGAACCGGATGACAATTTCCATCTCCTCATCGACGACGCCGCGCGCGTTGCCGCGGGCCAAACCACTCGCACTCGCACCCATCTCCCCCGGCGCTCTCTCACCGCGGACCGACGCGCGTCTCCACGATTCTATCGATCATCTCCTCCGCGTCTCGCGCGCGCGCGCGCGTCGCCTTCGCCGCTCTCGCGCGTACCTCTCTCTCACCCTCAAACGCCCTCCTCGCCTCCTCTCTCGCGCCTTCGAACGCCTCTCTCACGCACCTCTCGCTCCCACACGCCCGCTCGACGTCCTCGACGACTCGCGGCGTCCTCGCCTCGATCTCTCTCGCCGTCTTCTCGACGCGCGCCGCGCGCCTCCTCGTCTCCTCCGTCTCTCCCTCTCTCTCCTCTCGCATCGCGTCCAAACTCCGCGTCGGTTCCCCCGACTCGACCATTCGCATCAACGCCATCGCCCCGATCGTTCTCGCCTCTCTCGCCCCTCTCGCGCACGCGCGCAGGACGTCCCGTTCCTCTCTCGCGCCTCGGCGCGCCGCGTCGGATTCATCCCTCGTCCCCTCTCGAATCCCTCTCACGCACGCCCGCATCGCCTCCTCTCGCCTCTCCCGCACCGCCCGTCGCACGTCTCGCGTCGTCGTCGTCCATCCACCTCGCGCTCTCGCGCGCTCGCGCGTCCCACGAAGCGCCAGGCGCGCGCGCGCGACGGCGTCCAAGACGGTTCGCATCATCGATGCGTCGTCGGAATCATCGTCGTCGTTCGACGCGTTCGACGCCTTCGACGTCGACGCGTTCGACGACGCGTTCGACGAGTCGTTCCCCGTCGTCTCCGCCATGCCCTCGATCGCCCGTCTCTCGCGTTCGCGCGCGCGTCGACGTCGATGGAGGGGTGCATGCATTCACGCATTGGAATGGAATGACACGGTGCGATTCGATCGCGACGGCATTCGACGCGTGATCTCGACACACGACGACGCGATCGACGGGATCGACGGGATCGACGCGTTCGGAAGGACGCGCTCGCGATGGGACGGTGGACGTCGCGCGCGAAGACGCCCGAGGAAGGACGCGAGACGACGGGGACGACGTCCCAGAGATCGGACGAGGCGGCATCCAAGAGCGGTGGATGGCTGACGCGAGCGTTCGCCAAGGCGACGGGACGGACGAGTGGGAGAGGAGGAAGGGACGGACGCGAGGAGAGGAAGGCGTTCGTGCACTCGGGAGCGACGCCGCGAGGGATGACGACGGAGGGGGGGGTCGAGGGGACGACGACGGCGGCGGCGGCGGTGGGCGAACGCGTCGACGCGCGCGAGGGAACGGGGAAGGGCGCGCGCGGGACGACGAAAAAAATGCGCGTGGAGGATTTTGAACCGTTGAAATTGATCGGACGCGGGGCTTTCGGTGCGTGAGAGAGGGAGGAGAGAGGCGAGCGACGCGAGGTTGGGGGG
>CEUV01038880.1_pt1 | contig 55089 bp, 47 predicted proteins | sample 356401 | NCBI WGS metagenome assembly CEUV01 (sample SAMEA2622710, study PRJEB7988) | marine metagenome | isolation source: saline water (ENVO:00002010), including
TTTTGATTATGTAACAATAAGGGGTCCCATTAATTGTCTTATCACCTAAAAGAATATATCCACCATTTGATGTAGTGTCAAAATATTCCTTTTTCAAGTTCAAATTTATATTTTTTATACTCAAGAATAACTTGGAAAAAAACCCAGATAATAAATAAAGTAATAGGGAAACTTAATAAAAACCAATAATAGTTTATAAAAGAAAGATATAATAACACAAAATTTATAAAGGTTAATATAAAGAGTTTTATAGGTTTAGTACTTTTTATAAATTCAACTATTGCCATAACATAAATTTATTAATAAATTTTGATAAACAAATCTATTACAGATATAATTAACTTGTTGATAGATTATCGTCATTCAACTAAAGTACCAAGCACAACTAATAACGAGATTATTCCACAACAAATTGAAAAAGTTTTTAGAAAGTTTTTTCTATGAAAGATATATATTATTGCAGCAGGTATAACACCAAATATACCTAAGACTATTATCCCCAAAATTATTTCTCCAATACCTTTTGTATAAGCATCATCTAGTAAAATACTTGCAAGTAAAACAAAAGCTCCGCATATAATAAAAATTACATTATTATTCTCTTCAGAATCTTGTTCAATAGATATTGAAGAGGGGTTTTTTGATGTTGATTGTTTTGAAGGTTCTTGCTGATTTTCTTGTTGTTTTTGATCAATACTTTCAGAGGGATTTGGAGAAGTAGATTGTAACGTTATTATACCATATTCAGCAAGTTTACCATCTAAGTATGCATCACTTACATCTGCACTTGGCTCAAATTTTAAAATAATGTTCATTAATACACCTCTAATTGAACCATATTGATCATAACATGAATTAATAAGCTCGTCTGTAACATCAGTTTGAGGTTGGTAATGTTGATATAAATCTTTTATTAACTTTATTTCTTTTTCTTTCATATGTTTTATTTTTTATGTTCATTCATCGTTAACTGATAGTTATTTAAAATAGCTCCTACTAAAAGATTCAATAATAAAAAGGCGGATATTATATACCAAATAACATGATAAGCTGTTATTACCCAAGATGGTACATGTACTAGGCCTTTGTCGCTAGCTTTGATTAAATTATATCTGATATCTGTCCAGTCTTCGCCTGTTAATATTCTAAATAAAGTAAACATTGTTTCACTCAAATTATAGTATGGATCCGGAGATATTTGTGGCGCATTAGGAACTTCAGTAATATATTCTTGAAGATTTTGATAAGTTTTTGTTTCAGATTCTGGAGATACAGGAAGTTTAAACAAAGTTACTCCGATTATTGCAAATAAATATAGAAAAACAAGAAAGAATAATAAATTATAAAAAAGAGTATTTATTGATTTCCACAAAACATTTACTATGAGTCTTATCTCTTCATTTGTTTTTAACAGCCGGAAAACTCTAAAAACTCTCAGTACTCTAAGCGTAGTAGCTACACTTGCATTAACAAAAATATCTGGAGGTATCAAACAAATCAATACAATAGAAAGATCAAAAACATTCCACCCTGAACCAAAGTATTCCTTTATATTTTTACTAGCTATATATCTAACGATTATTTCTAAAATAAAAATTATTAGCGCAATAAATTGAAAAGATTGAATTAATGTATTTGTAAAATAAGTTTCAACTCCTATTAGTAGACAATTGATTAAAATAACTAAAACAATAAACTGTTCAAATATTTTAGAAGCGACTAATTTTAAACAAATTTTTTTCATTTTGCTGATTTTGTTCAAAAATAGAAATTTATTTTAATTTAAAATCTCTATTGCTTTTTGTATGTAGTTATCCTGTTCAGATAAAACCTTAAAATAAGAATCATTATCCCACAAATTTTTAGAAATACTTGCCTTTAAAAAATTTTTTAAATCCGAAAGTTCTTTATCTCCCATACTCATATCAAAATCTGGGTTTTTGTTTTGTACAAAGGATTTAAATTTTTTCAACAAAATATCTTCATCTAAATCACTTATTTTCTCAACGCTTTCTAAAAACTTCTGTTCTGTCAAACAAAATTCTGTTATCCAATTTTTAGATCTCAATTTGTTAAATATAATATAATTCAAACTACTATCAATAGTAATTATAGAGTCTGGAGTAACTCCCCCTCCTCCAAACACTATTCTTCCCTTTTTGGTAAAATATTTTAAAGAATCTGGAACCTCTTCTTTATTTTGTAAACTCCTAGTATACATCTCTGAATTATACTGCTTGTCACTCATGTCATAAGGCTTTTGAATGCTTCTTCCTGATGGAATATAATATCTTTGGGTAGTAATCCTGACTGCTGATCCATCATTTAATCGTATCTCCTCCTGAACTAATCCTTTTCCAAAAGATCTATTCCCAACTATTATTCCTCTATCTAGATCTTGTATACAACCGGAGACAATTTCAGATGCAGAGGCAGAACCTTCATTTATTAAAACGACTAATTCTATGTCCTTCAATCCTCCTCCAGCATCCGAAAATATTTCTTCTTTACTTCTATACTTGCCCTTAGTATATACTATGAGCTCTCCTTTCTCTAAAAATTCATTACACATAAATATTGCTGAACCCAAATACCCGCCAGGATTGTCTCTTAAATCTAAAACCATTTTTTTCATCCCTGAGAATAATAGTTTATTACTAGCGTTAAAGAACTCTTCATTAGTAGTTGCTGAAAAACGATTAACTTTCACGTATCCAATCTCGTCATTTATCATAAAAGATGCGTCTACGCTATATAATGGAATATCTCCTCTTTTTATGTTGTATTCTAATAGTTCTTTTTCTCCTCTTCTATAAACTTTTACATTTACTTCCGATCCTTTTTCTCCTCTTAATTTTTCAATAACCTGCGAATTAGTTAATCCTACTGAAGCAAAATCTTCTCCATCAACCTCAACAATTCTATCTCCAGAGAGTATTCCTAACTTTTCAGATGGTCCTCCAGAAATAGGAGAAACTACAACCAAACTATCCTTTATTATATTAAACTCTATTCCAACACCACTGAAACTTCCACTCATCTCCTCTTCTATAAAACTTTGTTCTTTTTTAGGAATATATCCAGAATGAGGGTCTAGTTCCTGCATTATAGCAATTAAAATTTCATCTTCATGTTCAGAAATATCAAAACCATCTACATAGTTTTCTTGAATTAATTGCAGTATAGAATCTAATTTGGAATTTTTAGTTGAAGGGTTTTCATTTATGAAAAACTTTCCTAAGAATATTCCAGAAATTAGAATAAGTGAAAAAATAATCGGCAGATAATTCTTATTCATCATCTAATTCACTTATCTCTAGTTTACAAATGTCTACGCCTGCTTCTTTCAAAAAATCTACTCCACTTAAATCTTTATACTCATTTATATATACCAATCTCTTTATCCCTGATTGATGAATCAATTTACTACAATCCTTACAAGGAGACATCGTGAGGTATAAAGTAGCTCCACTACAGTCATGAGTAGAACCCGCTGTTTTTAGGATAGCATTAGCCTCAGCGTGTAATACAAACCAATGTGTTTTTCCATTTTTATCTTCACAACAATTATCAAATCCTGAGGGAGTTCCATTATATCCGTCAGATATAATCATTCTGTTTTTTACGATAATAGCTCCAACCTTTTTCCTCTTACAGTGAGAAAGTTTTGCCCATTCCAAAGCCATTCTCAAATATGCTTTATCATATTTTTTTTGTTTTTGTTCTATCATCTTTAAATATCTTTATACACCATCTTGCTGATATATTTTCCAACAATATCAAACTCAATATTTACTTCATCACCCACCTTTAAATTTTTAAAATTAGTATTTTCAAAAGTATATGGAATAATTGCTACTGAAAATCCTTCATCCTCAGAGTTACAGACAGTTAAACTAACTCCATTTACACAAATAGATCCTTTTTCTACAGTAAAATGTTCCGTTTTTTTGTGCTTAAATCTAAATTTCCAAGAACCACCTTCTTCTTTTATATCTATGCATCTTGCAGTTGTATCTACATGCCCCTGAACTATATGCCCATCTAATCTACCTCCAAGCTGCATACATCTTTCAATATTTATCTCATCACCTAATTTCAATTCAGATAAGTTACTTATCCTTAAAGTTTCTTTTACTGCAGTTACTGTATACTCTTCTTTATTTACCTTTACCACTGTTAAACACACTCCATTATGAGAGATACTTTGGTCGATTTTAAATTCTCTTGCCAATGGGCTAGAGCAACTAATATGTAAGTTCTCACCTTCTTTTTTTAAGACATCTACCCTAGCAATATTCTCAATAATCCCTGTAAACATTTTAATAATCTATTACTTGTTGTTCTAAATTTTCTGGCAATTCTCTAAAATCATATTCCTGATTTCTTAGCTGAGGTTCAAATCCAGCATCTCTAATACATTCTTGTATCTCATTTGAAGTAAAACGGTGTGGAGCTCCTGCAACAGAAACCACATTCTCTTCCAGCATAATAGAGCCCATGTCATTAGCCCCTCCATGTAGGCAAATCTGTGCAGTTTTAGGCCCTACTGTAAGCCAAGATGCCTGAATGTTATTAATATTAGGTAGCATAATTCTACTTATTGCTATAGTTCTGATATATTCATCATCAGAAACAGAATTATTTACTCCTTTAACTCGTTGTAATAAAGTTCCATCATCCATATATGGCCAAGGAATAAAAGCATTAAACCCCCTACTCTCTTGTGGCTTTTCAGACTGAACTTCTCTAATCCAAACTAAATGCTCAAATCTCTCCTCTATAGTTTCTACATGTCCAAACATCATAGTCGCTGAAGTAGTAATGCCTAACTTGTGGGCTTCTCGCATAATATCTAACCAAACTTGGCCAGTACATTTACCGGTACTAATTATTCTTCTAACTCTATCATTCAAAATTTCAGCGCCCGCTCCAGGCAAACTATCCATTCCTGATTCTTTTAAAGCTGTTAAGGCCTCTTTATATGTAATCTTGTCAATTTTACAAATATGAGCTACTTCAGGTGGACCTAAGGCGTGCAACCTTAAATTAGGATAAAGATCTTTTAAATCTTTAAATAGATTACAATAATATTCTAATCCTAAATCTGGGTGATGTCCGCCTTGAATTAGTATCTGATCCCCTCCAAATTTAATGGTTTCATCAATCTTTTTCTTATACTGATTTATTGTAGTTATATATACCTCGGGATGTTTTGGAGGTCTAAAAAAATTACAAAATTTACAATTAGCAACACATGCATTTGTAGTATTCACATTTCTATCTATCTGCCACGTAACAATATTTCCAGGAACCGCTTTTTGACGCAACTCATTTGCGACCCACATTAACTCTGTAGTTGATAGTTTCTCAAATAGAAACTTACCCTCTTCAGCAGATAAGAAATCTCTATTTAATGCTCTTTGTATAAGCTTATGCTTATTCATAAATTTAATTAATTTTGTAGTCCTCAAAAATACTAAATATATGAAAACAATCTTCAAAAAGAAAAAATCATTTTCTGAAAAAGATAATCTGATATTATTAATAAATAAAAAACGAAATTTCTCTGAATTGAATTTTACTAAAAAGGAGTTGGAACATATAAAAAAAGAATTAAAAAATGGAAAAGAAATTGTAACTATCAATCAATACGACAGGCATGTATCTATAGTTTTTCCTAAAACATACAAAAATAAAAACCAACACAATGAAAATATCCGGTTAATTGGAGATAAATTACACAAAACTTTTAGTGAAAAAAAATCAGTTGTAATCTCAGATATAAATAAAAATTCTAAAAATATTTTGCTAATTGCAGAAGGCTTATCTCTTTCAAATTATTCGTTTACCCAACATAAGTCTGAACCAGAAACAAATAGATTAAAAGAAATTTTACTAAACTATGTTTCTGATGAAGAGATCTCGGAATTACAAAATATAATAGATTCCGTTTATCTTACTAAAGATTTAATTAATCAACCGTTTTCTCATCTTACTGCGACAGACCTTGCAAACGAAGCTAAAAAATGTGGAAAGAAAAATGGTATTAAAGTAAGTGTTTTTAATAAAAAGAAGATCGAGAGTCTAAAAATGGGGGGACTACTAGCTGTTAACAAGGGCAGTTTAGACGAACCAACATTCACTATTATGGAATGGAAACCAATAAACGCCAAAAATAAACAGCCTGTTGTATTAGTTGGTAAAGGTGTTGTATATGATACTGGCGGATTAAGTTTAAAGCCTACTGCAAACTCAATGGACTTAATGAAAATAGACATGGGAGGCGCTGGAACAATAATTGGAGCGATTAATGCGATTGCTGCCAATAAACTACCTGTTCATGTAGTGGCCCTAATCCCTGCAACTGACAACAGACCATCAGGAAATGCTTACGCACCTGGTGATGTCATTACAATGTATGATAATACAAAAGTGGAAGTTTTGAATACAGACGCGGAAGGAAGAATGATACTTGCAGATGCTTTGTCTTATGCTAAAAAATATAATCCTGAATTAGTTATTGATTTTGCTACTCTTACCGGTGCGGCAGTCGCAGCTATTGGTCATTACGGATTAGTGAGTATGCATAAAGACTCTGAAAAAGATCACGCAGAACTCAAAAAATCTGGAGAAGAAATGCACGAAAGATTAGCAGAGTTTCCTTTTTGGTCAGATTATGATGAATTAATAAAGTCAGACATAGCTGATATTAAGAACCTAGGAGGTCCTTATGCAGGAGCAATTACTGCTGGTAAATTTTTAGCTCATTTTACAGATTATCCTTGGATTCATATTGACATGCCGGGAGTTTATTCGAAAACAAAATATGGATATAGAGGAAAAGGAGCTACAGGAATGGGGGTAAGATTAGTCTACAATTTTGTAAAAAATAGGTATTATCATGGAACAATTTAGAAAAAAAATAAGAGTTGGTATTTCTATAGGAGATACTAATGGAGTTGGGATGGAGGTGATATTTAAAACTTTTATAGACAAAAGAATGTTGGAGTTCTGTACTCCAGTTGTTTTTGGTTCAACAAAAGTCGCTTCTTATCATAAAAAAGTAAACGAAATTAAAAATTTCAGCTTCAATATAATTGATAATTTTAAAGATGTAAACGACAAACAAGTAAACCTTTTAAATTGCTGGAAGGAAGATGTAGAAATAAAATTAGGAGAATCTACAGTTGAATCTGGTAAATATGCGTTTATATCCTTGGAAAAAGCGAAAGAATCATTAAAAAACAATGATATAGATGTATTAATAACGGCTCCTATTAATAAATCATCAATACAAAAAAAACAAAATGACTTTGTCGGTCACACTGAGTACTTAGAACAAAATTTCAATGGAAAAGCAGTTATGATGATGATAAGTGATAACATGAAAATAGCTTTTGTAACCTCTCATGTTCCATTATCTGAAGTTCCAAAATTACTAACAAAAGAAAAAATTATAGAAAAATTAAAAAGTGTAAACACTACTCTTATACAAGACTTTGGAATTCGAAAACCTAAGATTGCGGTTATTGGACTAAATCCTCACGCTGGAGAAGATAGCATGCTTGGCAATGAAGAAGAAGAAATAATTATTCCTGCGATACAAAAATCAAAAGAAGTTAATAATATACTTGCTTTTGGACCATATCCAGCAGACAGCTTCTTTATACCAAGTAATTTAAATCGATTTGATGCTATATTATCAATGTATCACGATCAAGGTCTAACTCCTTTTAAAACTCTGTCCTTTTCTGAGGGAGTAAATTATACTTCTGGACTAAATATTGTAAGAACTTCTCCGGTTCATGGAACTGGCTATGAAATTGCTGGTAAAAATATTGCCAATGAACAATCTTTCCGAAAATCTGTATTTGTTGCTTGTGAGATTCTTAAAAAAAGAAGGGCTTATATTTCTTTAAAAGAAAACTCGTTAAACCCCCAAAAATCAGAAGATTAGAATTTATAGCATCATTTGTTAAAAAATAGTATATTTGCGAACTATTAAAAAATTGAATAGATGCCCAATTATAATATCCGAATTTCAGGTATTAAAGATGGAAATCACGAGTATTTTTTTAATATTAATGAAAAGTTCTTTGAATCATTTGTCGGGTCTGAGGTAACAAATTGTGTTATCAAAGTTAATTGTAATTTATTCAAAGATGGAAATAAGCTAAAATTATTTTTACATGTTGAGGGAAATATTTTAAATTTTAATTGCGATTTATGTGCGGGATCTATTAATCTATCGATTGTAAATTCAATAGATGTTTTGTTACAGGAGACTGAATCCGAAATGGAAGATACAGATGAAATAATCTATATACAATCTAATCAAAGTCATATAGATATTTCACAATTAATTTATGAGACTATTATTTTATCTATCCCTTCTAAAATTGAACATAGTGGAGTAGAAAACGACATTTGCGACAAAGAAATGATGGTATTATTAGATAAATATGCCGAGAAAAAAGAAATAAATGACCCTAGATGGGGAGATTTAAATAAACTTAAAGATTTAATATAAAATAAAATGGCACATCCAAAAAGAAAAATCTCAAAAACTAGAAGAGATAAAAGAAGAACTCATTATAAGGCATCAGAACAAACAATTAAAGTTTGTAAGGAAACAGGTGAGTCTCACTTGTATCATAGAGCCTACGAAAGCGAAGGTAAAATTTACTACAAGGGAAAATTGTTTTCTGACTCATAACTTATTTTATAGTTTTTAACTATAAATTTTATATGAGAATCGGAATAGATATTATGGGGGGAGATTTTGCTCCTCAGAAAACTGTGCATGGAGCAATATTAGCACAGAAAGAATTACCTGAGGGAACAGAAATTGTTCTATTTGGTAATAAAAACAATATCCTTACTGAATTAAAATCCCATAATTTTTCGGAAAATTTTTTTGATATTGTTGATTGCAGACAAGTAATTGACATGGGAGAACATGCTGTAAAAGCATTAAAACAAAAACCTAAGTCAAGTATTTCTGTTGGATTTCATTATTTATCTAGTGGAAAAATAGACGGATTTGCGTCTGCAGGTAATACAGGAGCTATGCTTGCTGGTGGGTTTTTCTCTGTCAAATCAATAAGTGGAGTTTTGAGACCTTGTATTTCTACTATTATTCCAAAAGAAAATGGTGGAGTAGGTATTCTTCTAGATGTGGGAGCAAATGCTGATTGTAAACCAGATGTATTGTATCAGTTTGGAGTTTTAGGATCTCTATTCGCAAAACATGTTTGCGGAATTTCTAATCCTAAAGTTGGACTTTTAAATCTAGGAGAAGAAAAAACAAAGGGAAATATGTTAACACAAGCTACTTTTCCTGTAATGGAGGGCACAAATGATTATAATTTTATAGGAAATATAGAAAGTAGAAACTTATTTTCTGATAATTCAGATGTTATTGTTTGTGATGGTTTTACTGGAAATATTGTGTTAAAAGAAATGGAAGCTTTTTATACTCTCATAAAGAAAAGAGGGTATGAAGACGATTATTTCAGTAGATTTAATTATGAAAATTATGGAGGAACCCCTATATTGGGGCTTAATAAAACGGTGATTATTGGGCACGGAATCTCAAATGAAATTGCCATCAAAAATATGATTACACTAACCAAGGATGTCGTAGAGGCAGATTTGGCAACTAAAATTAAAGAAACAATAACATAAATGAGTAAAATCACTGCTGCAATTACTGGAATTCAGGGATATGTTCCTGATTATATCTTAACAAATAAAGAGTTAGAAACTTTAGTAGAAACAAATGATGAGTGGATAACTACTAGAACTGGAATAAAGGAAAGGAGAATCTTAAAAGGGGAAGGTTTAGGTTCTTCTGACATGGGGGCTGAAGCAATCAGAGGATTGCTAAAAAAAACAAATACAAAAGCAGAAGAAATTGATTTAATTTTATGTGCGACAGCAACACCTGACATGATTTTTCCCTCTACTGCATGCTTAATGGCACATAAAGTGGGGGCTATTAATGCATTTGCTTATGATATCATGGCCGCATGTTCAGGATTTTTATTTTCTGTTTCAACAGCTTCTAAATTTATTGAAACAGGGTCTTATAAAAAAATAATTGTGGTTGGAACGGATAAAATGTCATCTATTGTAGATTACACCGATAGAACTACTTGCATTATTTTCGGTGATGGAGCGGGAGCTGTACTTATGGAGCCCTCAAATGAAGGGTATGGAATTCAGGATTCCATATTAAAGAGTGATGGTTCTGGAGGAGAGTTTTTACATTTGAAAGCAGGTGGCTCTGTAAAACCCGCCTCTTATCAAACAATTGATAATCGTGAACATTTTGTATTTCAAGACGGACAGCCAGTATTCAAAGCGGCAGTAAAGAGCATGGCAGATGTTTCAGAAGAAATTATGAAAAGAAACAAATTAGATTCAGATGATGTTGCTTGGTTAGTGCCACATCAAGCTAATAAAAGAATTATTGATGCAACAGCCAAAAGAATGGGTGTTGGGGATAACAAGGTTATGCTTAATATTGAAAAATATGGAAACACAACAAATGGAACTATTCCATTGTGTTTATGGGAATGGGAAAATCAATTAAAGAAAGGAGACAATATTATACTTGCTGCTTTTGGTGGAGGGTTTACATGGGGATCTATATATCTGAAATGGGCGTACGATTCAAATAAATAATATTATTTTTGTACTACAAAATATTTAATAAATCATATTAAAATGAGTAAAAAGATGAAATTAGAAGAAATACAAGAACTTATAAAGTTTGTAGCTAAATCTGGAGCTACAGAAGTAGATTTAGAGTTTGAAGGAGTTAAACTTTCAATTAAATCTCCCGCAAAGAAAAGAAGAGGAGAGGTAGACATTCCAAATACTATAATACAACACACAGCAACACCTCAAATAATTACGCCGGTTGCTACTCCGGTTCCTGCTCCTACGTCGGTTCCTGTTACTGATCCAGAAACTCCAACTTCACCAACTGCAACAAAAACTACAGATTCTAATGAAGATAATTCAAATTATATAACAATTAAATCTTCGATGATTGGTACATTTTACAGAAGTTCTGATCCTGAAAAACCAGCATTTGTAAACGTTGGAGATACAATAAAAGTTGGAGATACTATTTGTATTATTGAAGCTATGAAACTTTTTAATGAAATTGAATCAGAAGTTAGTGGAACTATTGTAAAGGTTTTAGTGGATGACGCTACTCCTATTGAGTTTGATCAACCGCTATTTTTAGTTGATCCTTCTTAAAAACACAAGATATGTTTAAGAAAATATTAATTGCAAATAGAGGTGAGATTGCACTTAGAATAATCCGTACTTGTAAAGAAATGGGCATTCAGACAGTAGCTGTATATTCTAAAGCGGACGCTGAAAGTTTACATGTGAGATTTGCAGATGAAGCAGTTTGTATTGGGCCGGCTGCTAGTTCGGAATCTTACTTAAAAATACCAAATATTATTGCCGCTGCAGAAATAACAAATTCAGATGCTATACATCCAGGGTATGGTTTCCTTTCAGAAAATTCAAACTTCTCAAAGATTTGTAATGAAAACGGTATAAAATTTATTGGAGCGTCTCCAGAAATGATTGATGGAATGGGAGATAAAGCCGCTGCAAAAGAAACAATGAAAAAAGCTGGGGTTCCTACTATTCCTGGGTCTGATGGCATCATTAAAGATTTTGAAGAATGTAAAAAATTAGCATCAGATGTTGTTGGATACCCAGTTATGCTAAAAGCAACTGCAGGTGGCGGGGGAAAAGGAATGAGATTAGTTTGGAAAGAGGATGATTTAAAAGATGCGTGGGACAGTGCTAAACAAGAGGCTAAAGCAGCATTTGGAAATGACGGTATGTATATGGAGAAATTTATTGAAGATCCGAGACATATTGAAATTCAAATTATTGGAGATCATAGAGGAAAAGCTGCCCATTTATCTGAGAGAGATTGTTCTATACAAAGACGTCACCAAAAATTAGTTGAGGAAACACCTTCTCCATTTATGACTAACAAATTGAGAAAAGATATGGGAGATGCCGCCATTAAAGCAGCAGAGGCTGTAAAGTATGAGGGAGTTGGAACTGTTGAATTTTTGGTAGATAAACATAGAAATTTCTATTTTATGGAAATGAACACTAGAATTCAAGTAGAGCATCCTGTGACAGAAGAAGTTGTTGATTATGATTTGATTAGAGAACAAATCAAAGTTGCTGCAGGAATTGAAATTTCAGGAAAGAATTACATGCCTCAATTACACGCTATTGAATGTAGAATTAATGCTGAGGATCCATATAGAGACTTTAGACCATCTCCCGGTATGATTACCTCATTTCATTCTCCTGGGGGGCATGGTGTGAGAATTGACACTCATGTATACGCGAATTATATGATACCACCATTTTACGATTCTATGATTGCAAAACTAATTACAGTTGCTCAAACAAGAGAAGAAGCAATACAAAAAATGGAAAGGGCGTTAGATGAATTTATTATTGAAGGAATTAAAACAACTATTCCATTTCATCAGCAATTAATGAAAAATGAAGATTTTCGAAAAGGAAATTACACTACAAAGTTTATGGAAGATTTTAACTTAAAATAAATAGTATAATTAAAAAAAACTCTCACTTTAACTAGGTTTTGCTTTAAATAACTTGTGCTTTTTTACTTAACAGTTTGTAAACAGATTGTTTGATTGCCTTAACATCAAAATAACACTCTGAATATAGTTCTTGCTGTGTACCATGGTTTATGAATTTATCAGGAATACCTAATCGTAACACTTCAGATTTATAATAATTATCAGTCATGAATTCGATGATGGCAGATCCAAAACCTCCCTGTAAGCAACTATCTTCAACAGTTATAATCTTATCAAACTTTTGAAATATTTCGTGTAATAACGTAATATCTAATGGTTTTACAAATCTCATATCATAATGAGCTATATCAAAACCTTCCTTTACAAAGTCAACATCAGCTTCTACAACAAAATTTCCTGTATTACCTATGGTTAAAATTGCAATTTGCTCTCCATCTTTTATTTTTCTTCCTTTTCCTACTTCAATCTCCTCAAAAGGAGTTTTCCAATCTAACATTACCCCCTTACCTCTTGGATATCTAATCGAAAATGGACCTTTATTAGGAAGTTGAGCGGTATACATTAAATTTCTTAGCTCCTGTTCATTCATAGGAGCGGAAACAATCATATTTGGTATACATCTAAAGTAAGATATATCATAAACACCATGGTGAGTCGCTCCATCTGCCCCAACAAAACCCGCTCTATCCAAACAAAATATCACATCTAAATTCTGTAATGCGACATCATGAATTACTTGATCGTAAGCTCTTTGCATAAAGGTAGAATAAATATTACAAAATGGTGTCATCCCTTGAGTTGCTAAACCAGCAGAAAAAGTAACTGCATGTTGTTCGGCAATACCAACATCAAATACCCTGTCTGGCATTACATCCAACATCTTGTTTAAAGAAGATCCTGATAGCATTGCTGGTGTTACACCTACAATATTTTCATTCTTTTCAGCAAGTTCAATAATGGTTTCTCCAAAAACATCCTGGTATTTTGGCGGAGATTTTTTAGAGGGATTAGAAATTATCTCTCCCGTTTCTTTATTAAATAATCCTGGAGCGTGCCACTTTGTAGAATCACCTTCTTCAGCTGGTTTATATCCCTTTCCTTTTTCTGTTATACAATGCAATATCTTTGGCCCTGGAATATTCTTTAAATCAGAAAGAACATCTGATAAATGCTCTACATCATGACCATCAATAGGTCCAAAATATCTGAAATTTAAGGACTCAAAATAATTACTCTCCCCTAGTAAAGAGTATTTAACCGCTCCCTCTACCTTTTGAGCGACCTTTTGTGCATTAGGTCCAAACTTACTTAATTTTCCTAATATCTTCCAAATCTTATTCTTCGCCTTATTATAAGTTTTTGAAGTTGCAATATCTGTAAGATACTCCTTCAATGCCCCTACAGCAGGATCAATAGACATGCAATTATCATTTAATATGATTAAAAGATTAGTTCCCTCTGTTCCCGCATGATTTAAACCTTCAAAAGCAATTCCTCCTGTCATAGATCCATCTCCAATAACTGCGATATGTTGTTTGTTTTTATCCTTTTTCAACTCAGAGGCTAATGACATCCCTAAGGCAGCCGAAATTGAAGTTGATGAATGCCCTACTCCAAATGTATCGTATACACTCTCTGATCGTTTAGGGAAACCACTGATTCCTTTGTATATTCTGTTGGTATGAAATACATCTCTTCTTCCAGTTAAAATCTTATGCCCATAAGCTTGATGACCAACGTCCCATACTAATTGGTCTTCAGGAGTATTAAAAGTATGATGTAGTGCAACTGTTAACTCCACAACTCCTAAACTAGCTCCAAAATGCCCCCCTTTTTCGGAGACTACATCAATAATAAATTTTCTTAACTCTTCAGAAACTTGAGGCAGGTCTTTCTTATTCAACTTTCTTAAATCAGAAGGTGAATTAATCTTAGATAATAATGGTCCCGCAATAAACTTACTCATAATAGTATGCAAAGATACAGATAATATAATGATTTTTAAATAAAATTGAAAATTCGTAATATTGTTGAGTTATGAAAAAGATTTTGTGTTTGTTATCATTAATACATTTTCTAGGATTTTCACAAAATCCTAAACTCCCATTTAAAGATGGAGAATCATGCTCTTATCGTATTGGATATGGTCTTTTTGGAGGAGGTCAAGCAAAATATTCTGTAATACAAGACAAAGCAGAAACAAAAGTAATTGTAAGCGGTAGAAGTAATTCTTTTGTAGATTTATTTTTTATAGTTAGAAATAGATATGAAACTATAATTAATAATCGAACATTATTACCAAGATATTTTAAAAGAAATAATAATGAAGGTGGGTATTTAATTAATCAAGAATATTTCTTTAATCAGGATTTAAACATTGTAAATACACAAAATGGAAAATTTAAAACTAATATAAATACTTTTGATATGTTATCTTCCTTTCTTTATGGCAGGTCCTTAAAATCAACTGACTTGAAGAAGAACGAATCTATATATATTAACATGTTTCTCGATGAAGAAATTTATAATATGGAGGTAATATTTCTAGGAAAAGAAACAATAAATACAGATATTGGCAATATAAAATGTCTTAAATTCTCTCCAAAAGTTCAGGTAGGTAGAGTATTTAAAAATGAAGATGATTTAACTATTTGGGTATCTGACGACAAAAATCATTTATTAATAAAAGTTGAATTAGAAATTTGGGTTGGAAGTATTGATGCTATAATTACAAGTGCAAAAAATATTAAATTCCCATTGTCAATAACTGATTAAATTTGAATAAATTTAAATCTTTTTTATATGTATTTTGGCTCATAATATTTAACTAAATTTTATATACATGCGAAAGATTTTTATTTTTACTTTAATAGCCTTCGTAACTTCTATTTTGTTTATCTATTGTAATTCTAAGGAAAATGACACCACAAAATTAACATCTGAAAAATCTCACGAATCAGAAAAAATAAAAATTGCCCCTCCAACAATTGATGAAATAATTGAAAACGGTGTACCCAATGATAGTAATAAAATAAAAGAAGGAGTAAGTTATGAGACAGATGAATTTTCTGTAATTGAAGGAGTTGTTAACCCCGGCCAAGCAATAAGTCATATTTTAGGAAAATATAATATAAGTAATGCAGACATATATAAACTAGAGCAAGCTTCTAAAGATATTTTTGATTTAAGAAACATACAAAGTGGGAAACGCTATACTGTAATTTGTTCTAAAGATTCTAATTATATAGCTCAGTGTTTTGTATATCAAAAATCAAAAACCCAGTATGTGGTATTTGACTTTAGAGATACAATAAGTGTGAGAGAAGGGGAAAAAGAAGTAATCACTAAAACAAATATTGTAAAAGGAACCATAAATCAAGGGGGAGGCCTTTGGTATTCTATCTCAAAAAAATTAGGTGAAGAAAAAGCTCCTGCACTAGTAGATTTTTTAGCAAATAATATTTATGCGTGGTCAATTGATTTTTTTCAAATTCAGGCTAAAGATTCTTTCATAGTTTACTTTGAAGAAAAATATGTAGAGAATGAATTTGTAGGAATTGGCAAAGTATATGCGGCATCATTTACTCATAAAGGAAAAATAATTAATGCGTTTCGTTTTAAAGAAAATGAAAAATACGCAGATTACTTTGATGAAAACGGAAATAACTTAAGGAGTGCATTTTTAAAATCTCCAATAGATTTTGCTAGAGTTAGTTCTGGTTTTGGACACAGGAAACATCCAATATCTGGAAAATGGAAGAAACATAATGGTGTAGATTACGCTGCACGTACTGGAACTCCTATAATGTCAACCGCAAGCGGAACAGTAACATTTGCTGCAAGAAAAGGGGGTTATGGCAATTGCATAATCGTAAAACACAACGAAAAGTATACAACTCTTTATGCTCATTTATCTAAATTTAAAAAAGGTATTAGCAAAGGATCGTACGTAAAGCAGGGTGATGTAATTGGATATGTTGGAAGTACGGGGTACTCTACAGGACCTCATCTACATTATGAATTTATGGTTCATGGCAAACACGTTGATCCTTTTAAGCAGGAACTTCCAGCCTCTTTACCTTTAAAAGATGAAAATACTGAAGAATTTAATAAATTAAGAAATGAATACACAGAAATACTTCAGAATTTTGTAAAATAGCAGCATGATAAATAATAGAGAAATATCTCTTTGGCTTATAAGCCTAATAATGGGTATTTCTTTTTTTAGCTTTTCTCAACAAAACTTCCCCTTTATTGAAAATAAAGGACAATATCCTAACTTTGTTTATGCTAAAGCCAAAATTCCATCTGGAAGTATTTTTGTAGAGAAAGGAAGGTTTATATACGGTTTTTATAGTAGCGCACAATTAATAGAAAGACATAATCTTAACAGAGAAGAAAAGTGGATCGACGCTCACTCAATTTCAGTAAACTTTTTAAAATCTAATGAAGATTTAGAAACTAATTTAGTAGGTAGTAGTAATTATTATGAAAATTATTACAACACAAAAAATTGGGCTGAAAAAGTATATTCATATAAAACACTGTATCAGAAAAACCTTTACAATGGTGTAGATCTAAAAATCTATTCTTCAAAAGGTTTTTTAAAATATGACCTAATAGTTCATCCTAATTTTTCCGAAAAAAAAATAAAAATACAATATGAAGGACAGAACGAAATATATTTAAAAAATGGAAATCTAATTGTATCCACATCTGTAAATGAAATAATGGAAATGTCTCCATATTCATATCAGTATATTAATGGAGATACTATAGAAATAAAGTCTCGTTTCAAATTAAAAAACAATATTCTTACTTTTGAACTCCCTAACGGATATGACAAGAATCACAAATTATTTATTGATCCTATCTTAATTTTTTCTACTTATTCTGGATCCACCGCTGATAATTTTGGATACACAGCTACATATGACAATGACGGTTATTTATACTCTGGAAGCACTGTCTTTAGTATAGGGTATCCTACAACTATTGGAGCGTATCAGATAAATTATTCTAATAACTTTGGTGGAACAGATATCGGAATAACTAAATATGACACTTCTGGAACTTACAGAATTTACTCCACCTACCTTGGTGGTAGTATGGATGAATTGCCTCATAGTATGATTGTAAATAATTTAAATGAATTATTTATTTTCGGCACAACAGGATCTGACGATTACCCTACAACTATTGGGTGTTTCAACAATTCTTTTAATGGAGGCAATGGTTTTTCTCCTAGCGGACTTGGAGTTTCTTTTCCTAGTGGGAGTGATATTATTGTTAGTAAATTAAGCTCAAATGGAGGAAGTTTATTAGCCTCCACTTATATTGGAGGTTCTGGAAATGATGGGTTAAATACCTCACAAAAATTGAAAAGAAATTATGCAGATGAAGTAAGGGGAGAGATTGACATTGATAAAAATAACAATATATATCTAGCTACATGCACCTATTCTACAGATTTTCCTACTACAACTTCCTTTCAAAATATAAATAATGGTTCTCAAGAAGGATGTATTTTAAAATTAGACAATCAGTTAAGCACCATTATTTGGAGTTCTTATCTTGGAGGAAATAAAGATGATGCAATATATTCTTTAGCTTTAGATAATTATGATAATGTTTTTGTTACTGGAGGAACAAACTCTAATAATTTTCTAACTACAACAAATGCATATCAAAGTAATTACCAAGATTCGATTAGAGCAGATGCATTTATTACTCATATTTCTTCTGATGGTAACTCTATTATAAACTCAACTTATTTTGGATCTAAGTTTTATGATCAATCTTATTTTGTAGAATTAAACTCTGAAGAAGAGGTATATGTTTTTGGACAAACGCAAGCTCTATCGGATAGTTTAGTTCACAATGCTAATTATTTTACTTTGGACGCAAGTCAGTTTGTAGCTGTTTTTTCTAATAATTTAGAAGAATTATTACGATCAACAGTTGTTGGAACAGGCAAAGGAACCCCAGATATTTCTCCTACAGCATTTTTAGTGGATGTTTGTAATAATATTTACATTTCTGGATGGGGCAGCTCCACCGGCAATGGGCCTCTGTCCACCTTAAATATGCCAATTACATCTAACGCCTACCAAAGCACAACAGATGGAAATGATTTCTACATTATGGTTTTAGATGATAATCTTGATAATCTTGTCTATGGAACTTATTTTGGAGGAAGTCAAAGTGCGGAACATGTAGATGGAGGGACAAGTAGATTTGATAAAAAAGGAATCATTTACCAATCAGTATGCGCTGGATGTGGAGGGAATAATGATTTTCCAATAAGACCTAATCCTGGAGCAGTATCTGCAACTAACAATTCCAATAATTGTAACAATGGGGTATTTAAATTTGATTTTAATTTCCCAATTGTTTTAGCTGATTTTAACGCTCCTTGGGCTGGGTGTAATAATAATATTAATTTTACAAATACGAGTACAATTCCAACAAATACAACATTTTATTGGGATTTTGGAGATGGAAATAACTCCACACTAGAAAATCCTACTCATCAATATTTAAACCCTGGCATTTACATGGTAACTCTTGTCACTTCTTCGTTAGACGCCTGTAATCTTTCTGATACCATTAGCAAAGAAATATATATTCTTTCTAATTCTTCATATTCTTTACAAGATATTGAAATATGTAAAAATCAGTCAGCTCAAATTGGGATACTACCAATAAATAACCCCTCTATTAATTACTCGTGGCAGCCTAACATTGGTTTAAATAATACATCAGTGCCTAACCCTATTGTTAATATTACTAATTCTCAACAATACGAACTGATAATCACTGATGGAAATTGTTTTGATACCTTGAATCAATTGGTTGTTGTTGATAGTATTAATATTAATACTAGTGATGATACAACTTTTTGTAAGGACCCTATTTTACTTTCTGCAAATACAAGCGGAAACATTGATTCAATATATTGGTCTAATAATAGCAATTTCTCAAATATCATAAGTACTACTGATACTTTTTTAACAAACACTCCAGGTACCTTTTACATTTTTGTTAATAATGATAATTGTTTTGACTTGGACAGTATTAATGTACTTAATGACAATATCTCCATAGAATTAAGTGGTATCACTGAACTTTGTAAAGGAGACTCTGTGTTTATAAAAGCAGATGACTTAAATTCATTAGACCCTATAATATCTTACGATTGGGATTCCGATTTTAATATGATTTTTGGTTCGGATTCTTCAAATTTTATTTCTTATCCTACATATACTAGTTACTATAGTGTAAAAGCAACCAATATTTTAGGTTGTTATATTTATGATTCAATTTTAGTTAATGTATCTAATTATCCTGTTTTAGACTCTGTTTGGGCTAATGATACTATTATTTATAAAGGAGAAACTACTCAGTTAAATGTTGAAACCAATTCAAATATACTTTGGAGCACTAATGAAAATATGAGTACTATAAGTGTTTCACCGGAAATTTCGACAAAATATTATATTATTATTTACAATAATTATTGTGAGGTTGAAGATTCTATTTATATAAAAGTAAAAGATGTTTTTTGTGACAAGAGAAAAATATTTATTCCTACTGCATTTAGTCCTAATGGGGATTTGATTAATGATAATTATAAAATTAAAGATGACGATGGAATAATTACGGAGTTTAAAATTGAGATCTTTAACAGGTTTGGACAAAAAATATACTCTTCTGAAGACATAAACAATAGTTGGGATGGATATTTTAATGGAGAGCTTCTTTCTCCTCAAGTTTTTGATTATTATTTAAAAGTAAAATGTATTGGAGAAAAATATTTGTTTGAAAAAGGTAATATTACTTTAATACGATGAAGTATTTATATTTCATATTATTCGTTATTTGCATAAAATTTTTATCCGGTCAAGATGTTCATTTCTCTCAATTCGCAACTGATCGAATGAATCTAAATCCTTCAATGATAGGAAATTTTACAGAGTATGATTCAAGATTTTCAATACAGAGAAAATCACAATGGAATTCAGTTAGTGTTCCTTTTTCTAGTTTTTCATCTTCATACGAAAGGAAAAATATTTTTTATAACTTTAATCTAGGTATTCAGTTTTTAAATGATAAATCTGGTGATTCAAAATTGAGTTTACATCAAATTAATTTAGCTCTATCTAAAAGCTATAATACTTTAAATCTTAACAATTTAAGTATTGGAGCCCTTATTGGTTTTAGTCAGAAATCTATTGATTACACCGAACTAATATTTGAAGATGAAGAACAATTCCTAAAAAATAATTTTATTTATCCTGATGTTGGAGTTGGTTTAAGTTATAAAGCATTCCCAAATAAAATCCTTTCATATAATTTTGGAATATCATCATTTCATTTAAACAAACCTAACATCTCTTTTAATGAAGATGAAAATGTAAAGTTACATGTAAAAAATAACCTTTATTTTGGAGTAGAATATGACTACTTAACAAATTTTACAATAATTCCTGAGGTGGTGTTTACTAGCCAAAGCATGTCTAACGAACTAATTATCGGAAGTCAAGCAGAATTTACATTGGAAAACATTAAAATCATTCCATTTACTTATTACAGAGTAGAGGATGCTATAATAATAGGATTTGGAATGATGAAAGATAACTTAACTACCAATATAAGTTATGATGTCAATATTTCTGATTTAGATATTGCTTCAAATAATAGAGGTGGATTTGAATTTTCTATCATATATTTATGGCAAAAAAGAAAAGAACGGATTAATAAAATTACTGAAGAAGTATGTCCAAAATTTTTGTAAAAGCATTTCTAATTCTGACACCCTTTCTTTCGTTTTCTCAAGATCTTGAAATAAAACATCTGTCTGAGAAGATTAATACAGTAGGGTCGGAATTTAATTTTATAAAAATAGATGAAAACACAGCATACTATAGCTCTTCTACTTTAGAAAAAGGCAAATATCAAACACTAATTTTTAAATCTGTGCGTAAAAATGGAGAATGGAAAAAAGGAACATACAATCATTTGGGAAATTCTTATTCCTATTCAAACATCTCTTATCCAAATGAGAAAAATTGTATTTATTATAGTGTGATAGATAAATTTGGAAATAGTAAAGTTGCTTATAGAGATTATAAAAAACCAGAAGCTGAAATTTTAAATAATAACATCAACTTGTCTAACTCTACAAATACACAACCTCACAAAACAACATATAATAATAAAGATATTTTGTATTTTGTTTCAGATAGAAAGGGAGGATTTGGTGGTCTTGATATTTGGTTTTGTATTATAGATAAAGATGGAAACTATGGTGAAGCTATTAATGCTGGATCAAGAATAAATACAGAATATAATGAAATAACTCCTTTTTTTAATATTTGGACTGGTGAGTTATTTTTTAGCTCTGATAGAAATGAAAAAGACAGCGGCATTGACATTTATAAATCAATTGGTAATTTAAACCTTTGGAATAAAGTTGTGCGGGTTGATGAACTTTGCTCAGATAAAGATGATCTTTATCTTAGTTTTTATGATAAGTATTCTGGATATTTTTCCTCTAACAGAAGCCCTTCTATTTATTTAGATGAAGAAAATTGTTGCAACGATATTTTCTCTTTCCAGTACCCAACGCTAAAAGAAAAAACTACAATCTACTTAGATACAATTAGGAAACATCTTCCAATATCTCTATATTTTCATAATGACGAACCTAATCCAAGTAGCCTACAAACAATTACAAACCTTACTTATAAAGAATGTTATATCTCATATTATTTATTGAAAGAAAAATATATAAAAATTAACAGCAATATAGAAGTTGAAGAATTCTTTGAATTCACTCTTAAAAAAAATTACAATAAATTAAATTCTACCCTTAACTATATTTTACAATCTTTAAAAGATGGTAATAACATGGAGTTGCACATTAAAGGGTATGCAAGTCCATTATATGATAAAGATTATAATATTAACTTGTCTAAGAGGAGAATCTCTTCTTTAATAAATATGTTAAATAATTTTAAAAATGGAGCCTTAAAAGAATATTTGCATAATGGAAGTATTAAGATAGTTGAACTCCCTTTTGGAGAAAACAGATCGGATAAAAAAGTAAGCGATAACCCAAAGGATAGAAAGAATTCGGTTTATAGTAAAAACGCTATGTTAGAAAGAAAAATAGAAATAGTGGAAATACTAGAACTAAAATAAAGGATAAGAATGGTTTGAATAAAACATCCTAAGAAAAATCCAGAATATACCTGTAATCTATTATGCGCTTGTAAATCTAATCTTGAAAAAGCGAGTAATCCGGAAAGAAAAAAGAATGCAATGACCCAATAATATAAGCTTCCAAATACAATATTCAAAGCAAAAAAACTACCGGTAGCCCCACCTATACCCAACATATGTAAACTTATCTTCCATTTTTTTGTTATTAAAAATGCAAGAATTAAAATAATAATTGAAGAAAGATAAACCGAACATAAATATGGTGATAGATATGCTATTGTTTTAAAGAAAGAGAATCCTAATATCATCACTATAATTGTATAAAATAAGGGAGAATTCCTTTCTTCTATTGTTTCCATTTCTAACGATTTTATTCTTTTTAATTTCAGAAAGAAAATGGATATAATTAGTGGTAATACAAGAGTAAAAATTATAACAGTAAAATAAAGTGGTTTTTTATAACTTGAAAAAAGAATATTAAAAAACTCCACTTCATTTAAAATCACAAATATCACTATTGTAGGCATAAAAACTGGATGAAGTAATATTGTGAAAAACTTAGAAATTTTCATTATAACTCTCTTCTATATTTAGAGGTTTCAATACCTAATTCTTCTCTGTATTTAGCAACAGTTCTTCTTGCAATATGATATTTATCTTCTCCTAAGAGTTCTGACAATCTTTCATCTGTATAAGGGTTTCTTTTGTCTTCAGATTCAATAATTTCAGACAATCTTTTCTTTATAACCTTTGTTGATACTTGGTCTCCATTATCTTTTGTGTAAGCTTCTGAAAATAATTCTTTTAATAAAAAAGTACCGAAAAATGTTTGTACATACTTACTATTACTTACTCGAGAAATTGTTGAGATATTCATATTTACAACATTGGCAATATCTGCTAAAATCATAGGTTTCAATTCTTTTTCATCGCCGGTGTAGAAATATTTTTCTTGATGAGATACAATTGCGTTCATTACCTTTATCAAGGTCATTTCTCTCTGCAGAATTGCATTTTTAAACCATTTAGCAGACTCAATCTTCTTTTGTATAAATTCCTGAGCTTCTTTATCCTTTGTTTCCTTCATCATTTTTTGATAAGAAGAATTTACTCTTAATTCCTTTCCGCTTGTATTAGTTAAGCTGACAACATTCTTTTCTTCTACTATGTTTACTAGAAAATCTGGTGTGATATAAGAAGATGAAATTGTTTTACTGAAATTTGAAGCGGGAAAAGGATTTAATTTTTCTATAATTTCATACACCTCTTTTAATTGTCCTTCTGAAATTCCTAATTCTTTAATTATACCCTCAAAATTCTTTTTACTAAATCTTTCATATTGATTTTCTAGAACAGAAATAGACCTTTCAATAATCTCATCTTCACCTTTATTTTTTAGTTGAATAAGTAAACATTCTTTTAAGTTTCTAGCTCCAACACCATGAGGTTCTAAAGATTGAACTACTAGTAAAGATTTTTCAATCTCATCCTCAGAAAATTCTAAATTAAGATTTATTAATAAATCATCTGAAATAGAAAATAATTCTCTACTAATCCAACCATTATGATCAAGACTATCAATCAAATACTCGATTAAAAAGACTTCATCTTCTGGTAAATTAAGTGTCAGCAACTGTTTTTTCAGATGAGAAGATAAACTTTCATCTGTATTAGATATTTGAATCTCAGAATATTCTGAATTCGTAGAGTGTCGATATTTATATGAATTGTTATTTTCTTCTTCTAATTCGTCAATATTAATATCTTCTGAATTCTCTGATTCCTCCAGAGCAGGGTTCTCTTCTAACTCTTCCTGAATTCTTGAATGTAATGATGCCAAAGGAATTTGCAACAGACTTAGAAACTGTATCTGTTGAGGTGACAGATTTATTCCTTGTTTTAGTTGTAATTTTTGTTTCTGCATTAATTAGAAATCAGCATTTTGAGGTGTTCTAGGGAAAGGAATAACATCTCTAATGTTTTTCATACCAGTAACAAACATTATCAATCTTTCAAAGCCTAATCCAAATCCAGAATGAACACATGTTCCAAATTTCCTTGTTTCTAAATACCACCACAATTCTTCTTTACAAATTTCCATTTCTTCCATCCTATTAGATAGCTTATTTAAATCCTCTTCCCTTTGTGATCCTCCTATTATTTCCCCAATCTGTGGAAATAAAATATCCATAGCTCTAACCGTTTCACCGTCTTCATTCTGTTTCATATAAAAGGCTTTAACACCTTTAGGATAATCACTAATAATTAATGGTTTCTTAAATTTCTTTTCAACTAAATACCTCTCGTGCTCAGACTGTAAATCAGAGCCAAATCCTTCTATTATATATTTAAACTTTTTCTTCTTATTTGGTTTTGAATTTCTTAAAATATCTATTGCTTCTCTATAAGTTAGTCTCTCAAAATCATTCTCAATAACAAATTGAAGACGTTCTAGCAATCCCATTTCAGATCTTTCTTCCTTTTTTAGACTTTTCTCCTCATTTGCAAGTCTACTATCTAAAAATCTTAAATCATCCTCACAATTAGTAATGCAATACTGGATACAATATTTTAAGAATTCCTCTGCTAAATCCATATTTTCTTCTAAATCTGCAAAAGCGACTTCAGGTTCAATCATCCAAAACTCTGATAAATGACGAGAAGTATTAGAATTCTCTGCTCTGAATGTAGGCCCGAAAGTATATACCTGGCCTAAAGATAAAGCTCCTAACTCTGCTTCTAACTGACCCGAGACAGTTAAATTTGTTTTAATATTAAAAAAGTCCTTAGTATAATCAACCTTTCCATCTACTATAGGTGTGTCCTCTAAATTTAAATTTGTAACCTGAAACATTTCACCAGCTCCTTCCGCATCCGCTCCAGTAATAATTGGAGTATGAATATTAACAAACCCTTTATCATTAAAAAATTTATGAACTGCAAAAGTTAGTGCGTGACGTAGTCTAAAAACTGCAGAAAAAGTATTTGTTCTAAATCTCAAATGCGCCTTTTCTCTTAAAAAATCTAATGAGTGCTTCTTAGGTTGTAATGGATACTCATCAGGGTCAGCATCTCCTAAAATATCTATACCAGCTGCTAATACTTCCACATTTTGTCCCATTCCTTTAGATTCAACCAATATCCCAATTACTGAAATTGCAGAACCCGTAGTAATTCTTTTTAACACCTCTTCTTTAAAGTGATCACCTTCTGCTACAATCTGAATATTATTAATTGTTGATCCATCATTTAAAGCAATAAAAGAAACATTTTTACTGCCTCTACGAGTTCGAACCCATCCATTTACACATACTTCCTGTCCTGTTGCTTTCTTGTTTAATAATCTCTTTATTTTTGTTCTTTTCATTATTTATTCTGTTTCTCTCAGATTTAATTTTACTTTTTTATGACTATAATACATCTTTTTATTCTCTACTCCTTTTCTTAGCTCTCGCCTTTCTGCTTCTGGTAATTTTGCAACTTCAATACATTCTATAGAACAACAATTTTCATATTTATCTTTACATGAGGAACATTGTATAAATAATAGATTACAATTCTCATTTTTACAATTTACATGAGAATCGCAAGATTTTCCACATTGATGACAATTACTGATAATATCTTTAGATATTCTTTCTGATCTTCTTTCATCAAAAACAAAATTCTTGCCTATAAATTTATTTTCTAATTCCTTATTTTCATTTAACTGTCGCACATAGTCGATAATACCCCCGTGTAATTGACCAACATCTTCAAATCCATGATGTTTTAAATATGCAGATGTTTTCTCGCATCTAATACCTCCTGTACAATACAATAAAATTGGTTCTTTCTCTTTTCCTTTTAATAAATCTTTTACTAATGGAAGTTCTTCTTTAAACGTTTCAACATCAGGACAAATAGCTCCTTTAAACTTTCCTATTTCGCTTTCATAATGATTTCTCATATCTACTAAAGTCGCTCCTTGATCAATTGCATCATTCCATTGTTTGGCAGATAAATGATCTCCTACATTCGTTACGTCATAATCATTTATTGATAATCCATCAGCTACAATCTGATTTCGTATTTTTATAGTAAGTTTAAAGAACGATTTTCCGTCATCTTCAACAGCAATTTTAAAAGGAATATCCTTAAAATATGAATATGAATTTACATTCTTTACAAAATCTTTCCAATTGTATTCAGGAACACTAAGTTGTGCATTTATTCCTTCTTCAGCTATATATATTCTGCCTAGAACTTCTAATCCCTTCCAATTATCATATAAATGATCTCTTAATTTTGGAAGATTTTCTAAAATAATGTACCTATAAAAAGAAACGGTGATTCTGTTAAATGTTTCTTTTTCTAGCAAAGCTAAGCATTGTTCCTTGCTTAGCTTATTAAACATATTTTTTTTACCAGCATTAGGATCCATTATTATCTCTTTAAGTAGTGCAAAGATATAAAAACTATGATTTGTATTGATTGCTATTTTTAACTAAAAATATAGTCTTTAATGTTATATTTGCACCAAATATATGAGAGATGTCAGAAAGGATTTTAATAATAGGTTCATCTGGTCAGATTGGTACTGAACTCGTGATAGAATTAAGGAGAATGTATGGAAATGAAAATGTAATTGCTTCTGATATTAGATTTTCTTCTGATCAAATAATGCAAACTGGTCCATTTGAAACACTAGATATTATGGATGAACAGTTATTAAAAACGATTGTAAAAAAATATAAAATTACTCAAGTATATCTTTTAGCTGCCTTACTTTCTGCAACTGCTGAACAAAATATTGAATTAGGGTGGAGGCTAAACATGCGTTCTCACTCTCATGTTTTAGATTTGGCAAAAGATGGTTTGATAAAAAAAATTTTTTGGCCATCATCAATTGCGGTCTTCGGACCTACTACTCCTAAGGAAAATACTCCGCAATATACTATAATGGAGCCAAACACGGTTTACGGAATTACCAAACAAGCTGGAGAAAGGTGGAACGAATATTACTTTAACAAATTTGGAGTAGATGTAAGAAGTTTAAGATATCCTGGTTTAATTGGTTGGAAATCGAATCCTGGAGGTGGAACGACAGATTATGCTGTAAATATTTTTCATAAAGCAATTACTGATGGTAAATATGAAAGTTTTTTATTGGAAAATACATCCTTGCCGATGATGTATATGCCAGACGCAATTCGTGCTACTATAGAATTGATGGAAGCTCCTACAGAAAAAGTTAAAATTCGCTCTTCTTATAATTTAGCTGGAGTAAGTTTTAGTCCAAAACAAATTTCAAATGAAATTAAAAAACATATCCCTAACTTTGAAATTAGTTATAATCCTGATTTCAGACAAGATATTGCCGATAGTTGGCCTTCATCTATTAATGATTTGCCAGCTAAACAAGATTGGGGGTGGAATTTAGAATATAATCTTGAAAAAATGACTGAGGATATGATTATGAATTTGAAAAAAAAATATAAAACTAATGTGTAATGAATAGGGAAATAAAAATATACAACACCCTTACAAGAAAAAAAGAAATTTTCAATCCAATTATAGAAAATCATGTTGGGATGTATGTATGTGGGCCTACTGTTTATGGTGATCCTCATTTAGGACATGCTCGACCTGGAATTACTTTTGATATAGTTTTTAGGTATCTAAAACATTTAGATTATAAAGTTCGTTACGTTAGAAACATTACTGACGCTGGTCATTTAGAAAATGACGCCGATGAGGGAGAAGATAAAATTGCTAAAAAAGCAAGATTAGAACAATTGGAGCCTATGGAAATTGTTCAATTTTATACTTTAAGATACCATAAAGCAATGGAAGATTTAAATTGTTTGCCACCATCAATAGAGCCAAGAGCTACAGGACATATTATTGAACAAATAAAAATGGTTCAGAAAATACTAGAAAAAGGATTTGCTTATGAAGTTAATGGATCTGTTTATTTAGATGTGAATAAATACAATGAATCTTTTCCTTATGGAGTTCTTTCTGGAAGAAATTTAGAAGACACTTTAGAGGGTACTAGAAAATTAGATAGTCAATCTGAAAAGAAAAGTGCAGTTGATTTTGCCATTTGGAAAAAAGCAAGTCCAGAACATATTATGCGATGGTCATCTCCTTGGGGAGAAGGCTTCCCGGGCTGGCATATGGAATGTTCTGCAATGAGCGAAAAATATCTAGGAAAAACCTTTGATATTCATGGAGGTGGAATGGATTTGGTATTTCCTCATCACGAAGCAGAAATAGCACAGAGTAATGCTTGTAATAATTGTAACCCAGTAAATTATTGGATGCACAATAACATGATTACAGTAGATGGAAAAAAGATGGGAAAATCTCTAGGAAACTTTATCAATTTAGAAGAGTTTTTTACAGGAAGTCATGAGAAGTTAGAAAAAGCTTATTCTCCTATGACTATTCGATTTTTCATATTACAAGCTCACTATAGAAGTACAGTAGATTTCAGCAATGAGGCCCTACAAGCAGCAGAAAAGGGTTTGTCAAAACTAATGAACGCACTAAAAACTTTAGAAAATCTAAAGACTTCCAATAACTCTAGCTGTGATGTGCAAAAATTGGAGAAAGATTGTTACGCAGCAATGAATGATGACTTTAATACTCCTATATTAATTGCACACTTGTTTGATGGAGTAAAAATTATCAACTCAATAAAAGATGGAAAAGAAAGTTTAAATAATACTGATTTAGAATTACTTAAATCTATATTTAATGTTTTTGTAACTGAAATTTTAGGGATTATTTCTGATAAGAAAAGTGATGAAAATGACTTAACTTCTGAGTTAATGGAGTTGATTTTAAAGCTTAGAACTAATGCCAAAAAGAAGAAAGATTTTGACACTGCAGATATAATTCGAGAAGAGTTAAATAAATCAGGTATACTAATAAAAGATAGTAGAGAGGGAACTAATTGGGAGATAAAATAATGAATTATAGATATAACATATTTTTAGTTGCTTTGTTATTTTTAAATGCTTGCAGTTCTGAACCTGAACAAGAAATAAAACAAGGTCCAAAAAAGCCTAAAGTAAAAATAGAGGTTCCTTCTTTTAATGCGGATTCTGCCTATCATTACATACAAAAACAGGTAGATTTTGGACCAAGAGTCATCTCCTCTAAATCATGGGAAAATTGTGCTGTTTGGTTGAAACAAAAACTTCTAAAATATACTCCAAATGTAATAGTACAGGAAGCTCCAACAACAACATATGACGGTAAAAATCACACTCTCAAAAATATTATTGCTTCTTTTTCTCCAGACAAAAAAAATAGGGTTGCTCTATTTGCCCATTGGGACAGTAGGCACATAGCTGACCACGATACAGAAAACCAAAATAGTCCAATACTAGGAGCAAATGATGGAGGAAGTGGAGTTGGTGTGTTGATAGAATTAGCTAGACAATTCAGTATTAAAGAACCTAAAATTGGAATTGATATTATTCTGTTTGATGCAGAAGATTATGGACAGCCCGAAAACTCTGAATATGCATACATGCCAGATTCTTGGTGTTTAGGATCTCAACATTGGTCTAAAAATCCACACAAAGCAAATTACTCTGCTCGATATGGAATTTTATTAGATATGGTAGCTGGGGAAGACGCTACTTTTTATTTAGAAGGTTACTCTAGTTACTTTGCTTCTTCCATTTTACAAAAAGTATGGAAAAGAGGACATAAATTAGGGTTTGGAAAACACTTTGTTTACGAAAACAGTCCTCAGATAACGGACGACCATTTATATGTCAACACCCTTGCTCATATACCTACTATTGATATTATCGAGTTTGATCCAAGTACAAAAAACAAATTCAATAAACATTGGCATACCCATGGAGATGACATGGATAATATTGATGTAGAAACCCTAAATGCTGTAGGGCAAACTTTAATGGAAGTTCTTTACAGAGAGTAAATTTTTAATAGTTTCACAATGTTTATTTAGGTGTTGATAAAAAAACACATTTAGAGATTTTTTTGATGTCCATTATAAAGTATTTTGTTTGATTTATAACGTAATACAATTATTCTTTGATTATTGGAGCATTAATATTCTTTAATCGCTCTTCAAGAGGCTTAATGTCTTTTTCTATTTTTTTGTAATTCATTTCAATGTCCAATAACATTTTATTAGCAATATCCAAATTCTTTTTATGTAATTTTGTTGGTCCATATGTTGTGTTTGCTCCACTACTTACTGACCATAGATATGACCAAACTGTAGGATATTCATTTTCTTCTCCAATTTCTTTACGAACTTTACTTCCACCAAACTTTTTTTGAAGATCTAAAACTTTGTTTCTATTATTTAACAATAAATCAAGCAAATTTTTATCTAAAGAAGCAGCTCTTTCATAAGCCTTTAACATCATATCAATTTTAGTTTTTAAACCTTGAACATCCTCGAATAAATTATTTGCATTTTCATTTGAATTATAAAAATCATCTTTGAATTCTGATTTTTTAGAAATTGAGCTTCCCATAATTGAGCTTTCAGTCAATTGTTTCACATTAAAAAGTACTTTTTCTGAAATAGAAGTAAATTCTCCTTCAACTTGTTTAAATAGTTGTGCTGAGTATTTACCTGGGCTAACCATATATCCTTCCTTTTCTTTATTTAGGTTTTTAGATGAAATAATAGATTTAGATTCTGATAAAAGATTCCAACTTACTCTATTAAATCCTTTAATATTTTTTGATTTAATTTTTTTAATGATATAATTGTCCGAATAGATAAACAACCATATCTCAGGCTTAATTTCTTTTTTTTCAATTTCTAAAGTTTCCCAATCCGGAATTGAAACTATCCCCTGATTTGTTTCGGTCTTTTTTTCTTTCTTTTCTCTAATTTCCTTTTTTGAGAGGATTTTTTCATTTAGATAATATGTGAATTCCACTCCAAATGGTGGGTTTTCAGCTACAAAATAATTATCACCTTGTGATGCTTTTTGACTACCGCCTAGTATTCTTTTTTGATTATAGCAGTAACCATCTCTTGGATAAAATAATTTGGATTTTTCTTCCTTTTTATCAAATGTTCTTAAGGCTGAGTAATCATCTAGAATATATATTCCTCTTCCAAAAGTGCCAAGTACAAGATCATTTTCTCGTTTTTGTATTGCAATATCTCTAACAGATATATTAGGCATTCCTCCATCAAGCTTTATCCATTCTTTTCCTTTGTCATTAGTGAAATATACTCCAAATTCAGTTCCTAAAAAAAACAAATTACTATTAATATGATCTTGTACTATCCTCCATAGTAATGTGTTATCTGGGAGATTACTAGTAATTTTTTTCCATGTAGACCCTTTATTTTCACTCATGTAAATATAAGGGTTGAAATCTCCAAATTTATGATTATCAAATACTGCGTATACAGTGTTTTCATCGTGAATATCTGCTTTAATATCATTTACAAATGCTGTCTTAGGCAATCCATTCATTTTTTGAAAGTTGATTTTTCTCCATGATTTTCCTCCATTTTCTGTTACTTGTATATTACCATCATCTGTCCCAATATAAATTAGACCTTCTTCTATTGGAGATTCAGATATTGAAGTAATAGTGCTATAATTTGACATTGCGCGTACATCCCAAGCATTATTCCATTTTTGTTTTGTACCATAAAAAGGAGTTGATAGTCTTTCAATGTTATTGGTGAGATCTTCTGAAATTGCTTCCCATGAGTCTCCCCTATCATTTGATTTCCAAACTCGTTGAGAAGCAAAATATAATCTTTTAGGATCATGGGGGCTAACTAAGATTGGAGCATCCCAATTATATCTTTCTGTTTTTTCTCCATATTCAGGAAGCGGTTTAATATTTGTATTCTCTCCTGTTTTTCTATCATGTCTATTTAAATTTCCTCTTTGCCATTGAGCATATATAATATTTGGATTTCCTGGCTCAGTTGCTGGTTGATGTCCATCTCCTCCCAAAACAATAAACCAATCTGAGTTTCTAATACCATGAATATTGTCTGTTCGTGAGGGAGCGCCTTGAGTATTATTATCTTGTGTTCCACCATAAATATTATAAAAAGGCTCATTATCATCAACTGCTATTTTATAGAATTGAGTCAAGGGTAAATTGTCAATAAACTTCCAGTTTTTAGTTTTATCAAAACTTTCATATAATCCACCATCACAACCAACAAGTAGATAATTTTTATCGGTTTTTTTAAATGCAATAGCATGATTATCTACATGTTTTTCGCTTTCATTCATTCTAGTAAATGTTTTTCCACCATCAAATGAAACTTGCATGTAATTGTCAGCAAGATATAATTCATCAAAATTATGTGGAGACGCATATAGTTCTTGATAATAATGAGGTCCCGTTCCTCCAGCTACTGCATCACTCATCTTAGTCCATTTTGCCCCTTTATTTGTACTTTTATAAACAGCGCCGGTTCGACGATCTAATTCTATTGCAGCATAAATTACGTCTGGATTTTGAGGAGAAAGAGCCAAGCCAATTTTGCCCATATTACTAGTGGGCAGACCATTTTTTAGTTTAACCCAATTATCTCCTCCGTCATTTGATTTATAAATTGCTGTTCCTGGGCCACCACCTAAATATCCAGCTACAGTTCTGTGTCGTTGCCATGTAGCTGCATATAACATATTTGGATTTCTTGGATCAATTAATAAATCTGTTGCCCCCACCCATTCTTTATCTCCAAGTGTTTGAGTCCAAGATTTCCCCCCATCTATAGATTTATAAACGCCTCTTTCTCCTCCTTTATTCCATAAAGGACCCTGTGAAGCAACCCAAAGGATATCTGAATTTTTTGGATGTATAATAATTTTAGAGATATGTTCAGATTTTTTCAACCCCATATTTTTCCATGATTCTCCACCATCTTCACTTTTATAAATTCCATCTCCATAAGCTACATGTCTTCCCCCAACATTCTCTCCTGTTCCAACCCAAATAATATTAGGATTTTGTGGATCTAATGAAATGCATCCAATAGAGTAGCTTTTTTGATTATCAAAAATAGATTTCCATGTTGTACCTGAATTTTGTGTTTTCCAAACTCCACCAGATCCTGCTGTTACATACCATAAATTTTCGTTTTCTGGGTGAATAACAATATCTGAAATTCTTCCAGACATTAGTGCGGGACCTATACTTCTAAATTTTAATCCTGAATAGTTAGAACTATTCTCCTTTTTTTCTATATTGTTCTTATTGTTTTCTAAAGCAAAAATATTTGGGTGATAAACTGTAATGCAAAGTAATAGTAAGAAAGTGTACTTTATAAATTTCATAATAATTTAAATGTTAGTTTTGATTTGCTAAAATAATAAAACTCAATGATTGAGTGGGTTTGTTTTTATGGACCTATCGGTAGCAGTTTTCAAACTTTTTTTGAAAAAATTATTTAGGTTCCACAATAAGTTTGAAAACATTCTTCAAAATTTGCTGAAGGTGGTTTCATAAATCCCTTTAAATTATCCTGATATTGATAAGGAGCTGAAAGAATTTCTAACAATTTATTAGTAAATGTCATATCTCCTTTGAGAGCTTTTTTAATCGCTTCTTCAACTATATGATTTCTTGCAATAAATACAGGGTTATATTTCTTCATTAAACTTTTAGATTCTTTGAGACAATTAGTTCTTGTAACAGAATCTATCCATTTTTTGTGCCATTTTATAAAATCATAGTTGCTACTAATTTGACTTTTATTAAAATTATTTTTTGATAAAAAATAGAATGTATTTGTATAATCCATTTTTAATTTTTTCATTAAAAATAAAAGTTCATCAATCAAAGGATATAGGCTTTTATTATGGTTTTGTATGCCAATTTTTTTTAACATCATACTGTAATATTTTTTTTCCCAAATTTCATCAAACTTATCAATAACAGATTGAGCAAGTTGAATTGATTTATCTTTATTTTGATGAATTATTGGGAGAAGTGCTTCTGCAAATCTTAAAATATTCCATTTAATTATTTTAGATTGATTACCAAAAGCATACCTTCCATTATAATCTATAGAACTATAGACTGTTTCTGGATTGTAAGTATTCATAAAGGCACACGGCCCATAGTCAAACGACTCTCCAGAAATTGACGTATTATCAGTATTCATTACACCATGAACGAAACCAACTCGCATCCAATCTACAACTAAATCAATTTGTTTACGCATTACTAAATCTAATAAAGCTAATGGATGATTATCATATTTAGTAATTTCAGGGTAAAGTCTGTTTATAGAATAGGTTGTAATTTTCTTTAAATCTTCATGTGATCCGAAATACGATGCATATTCAAATGTACCAATTCTAATATGGCTTTTCATTACTCTAACTAAAATACTTGCTTCTTCCTTATGTCTACGATATATATTTTCTCCGGTTTTTATTACTGCAAGACTTCTTGAAGATGGTATATTTAAATAGTGCATTGCTTCACTAATTAAATATTCTCTAAGCATTGATCCTAAAGTAGCTTTACCATCTCCATTTCTTGAGTATTGAGTTATCCCAGCTCCCTTGAGCTGAATGTCAAAACGTTCATTATGTTTAGTTACGTGTTCTCCTAAAATTATTGCTCTACCATCCCCTAATTTAGTAAAGTGTCCAAATTGGTGTCCTGCATATGCTTGGGCAAAAGAATTTCTGTAATTTTTATTAGAAAATAGTAAATTAATTAATTCTTCTTCTTTATTAAATTTGAATTTAAAATTATTGCATATTTGATTATTTAAAAGAAAAACTTCAGGATTTGAATTTAAATTCGGTTTTGTAAGACTAAAAAATTTTTCTGGAAGAGACAAATAAGAATAATCAAAATTAAACATATAATTTATAAAGATAATTCGCAATTATACAAAAACCTATTTATTAGTAGAGTTTATTTTTTATCAAGCTTAAGAATATCAAATTGAAATTTATTATTTTAATAAACAAATCACTTATCAGAGAATAAAATTAAAATTTCTTAAGTTTTACTGAAATAATAGTTGTCCTTCTAATAATTAAGATCAATGTGTAATTTGAAAGCCTACATTAATTATTTGAAAGGTTTTTTGTTATAATCGTGCCTTTCTATATTTTTAGACATCTAAATGTTTTTAATTCTATTCCTTATTTTTTTGCGTGTGACCCATCACAATTACCATTTGGATCGTTTGTCTTACCGCATTTACATTTATTCTTCTTACTCAATAAGATGTTTTTATTATTTTTTTTCGTATTCATAATATATAATTTATTTACGAAATTAATTTATTTTATGATATTAATAAATGATAACTAAATGAATATTAGTAATTTATAATTAGAATAAATTAAAATAATTATATATTAATTATTAAATGTAAAAACATATTAGAAGCTGCAAACTCTCTTAACTACCTATAAGCATTTTGGACAATGACCCTTAATTATAAGTTCTAGCTTTTTGAATTTAAACCCTTTAATTTTTTTTATTTTAGGTAATTTAAAGTCTTCTATACACATAGTATTGTCACAATAATCGCAAATAAAATGAGCGTGATGGTGGGTGTGATTAGAAGGGTTACAATCTAAACTACACAAAGCGTAACGAGACAAGTTGTTTTTATCTGGAACTTGGTGTATTAATCCCCTCTTTTCAAATGTAGAAAGGGCTCTATATATAGTTACTTTATCATTCTTTTTTCCTATCTTATTTTTAATATATTCTACTGTTAATGTTTGTTCTGTATCTTGAAATAACTTTAGTAGTTTTTTTCTAAAAGTAGTCTTTCTTAGACCATAATTACTTAATAATTCTTCTGAGGTTTTCATGATTGTAACTTTTAAATTACAAATATAAACAATTTGTTTAATGCAACTGAAGTGCGTTAAACAAATTGTTTATATTTGCAACTGAGTTGCGTTAGTGAAAATCTTAATTTTTGAAAATATAATTCTTTGAAAAAAAATATATTAATATTTTTAATTGTAATGACCGCACTTACCCTTAAGTCTCAAAACACAGGTGTAGTTATAGATAAAGATAGTGTTCCGATTTCCGGAGTTGAGGTCATTTTTCCTGAAAATGACATAATTTTATATTCTAATAGATCTGGAAAATTTACCATTGATTTAGATCTCTCAAATGGGTCTTATATTTATTTTTATAGAAAAGGATACGAATCTAAAAAAGTTCTCTATAATAAAAACACTCAATTGACAGTCATATTAAATGATTTACATGTAGAATTAGATGAGATTAGTATAGAAGCATCATATAATGATTTAGGAAATAGCAAGTTAACAAATATTGTAAATAAAGACATCAAAGAGGTTTTTTTAAATAGCAACAGCCTTCTAGAAAATGTTTCGGAATTAAGTGGTGTTAATTTAATTTCATCAGGAATAGGTATTCAAAAAGTAGTAGTTAGAGGTTTGTCGGGAATGAGAGTTGTTACTTACTTAAATGGAATGCAAATAAACAACCAACAATGGGCGAATGACCATGGTATTGGCTTTACAGAATTAGGATTAGGAAAAGTTGAGTTGATTAAAGGGGGAAGTGCATTAAAATATGGTTCAGAAACTATTGGTGGTCTATTATATTTTAAAGACCAACCATTTGTTAAAATAGATGATTATGAAGGATTTATTGGATCTAAATTTAATTTTAATAGTCACTCAAATAGTAATCAATTTGGAATTAAATGGAATAAGAAAAATCTATTTGTTAATCTATTTGGTGAGTATATTTTATCTTCTGATTATAAACTTCCTAATGGACAATACCTTTTCAATTCTAGATTCAACAAAAATGCGATAAAATTTTCTATGTCTCATAAGAAAAATAACCTTCAAAATATTCTGAGATATCAACTTAATAATGAATTGACAGGAATACCTGCTCACGTGTGTCTTGGTGATCCTACTCAAATTCCATTATCAGACTTTTTATCTCCAAGTTTTGAATATAACACTGATTATAAACCCGCAACTCCTTATCAAGACGTAACTAATAATTTATTTGTATATGAATTAAATTATTTTTTAAACAAAATAAAAATGAATATGTATGTCGGTCATTTTATAAACAACCTAAAGGAATACGAACAAGTAACCAGGCCTGCATTTGATTTGGTATTATCAAATACTCTTGTAAATCCAAATATTAAATATTTTTACAATAATTCAACATTTGAATTTGGATCTCAATTTTCTATACTAGAAAATAAAAATAATATTAATGAAAGATTAGTTCCTGATGCAACATCAATTAATATTGGTCCATACGGAATATTTAATTTTGAATCAGACAATCTAGGATTAAATTTAGGACTCCGATTCGATTATAAAAAATTAAAATCTGTCGATAATACAGCCACAAGTAATATGATATTTGATGTTAATTACGACAAATCATTTTCACATCCTAGTTTCTCATCAGGGTTATATTATAAAAGGAATAATCACACCATAAGATTTAGTTACTCCGGAGCATACAGAGCTCCTCATTTTTCTGAATTATTTTCAAATGGTGTTCACCATGGGACAAATAGATTTGAAATCGGAGATAATGGTTTGACTTTAGAGAAATCAAATCAATTTGATTTAAAGCATCAGTGGGCAAACGAACATTTTGGAATTGTAATAAATCCTTTTATTCAAAATATAAACAATTTTATTTCAATAAATTTAAATGGTGATATTTATGAAGATACTGATGCTTTTGGAAATATTATAGGATCTTACAGAGTGTATGAGTATATACAATATAAACAAGTACAATTAAAAGGTATAGAAATGAATATTCATTATCATCCTCATTATCTACATAATTTACATATTGAACAATCATATTCATTTTTAAAAACTGAAAATAAAGACGATTCTTTTGGATTGGCTTTAACACCAGCTAATAGTGTCAAAACAAGATTACTTTTAGATTTAAATAAATATAAAAAATTAGAAAAATACAAAATCAAGAATATATCCTTATATCATAAGTTTAATTTTGAACAAAATAGTATAGCGCAATATGAGGAGCCTACAAAATCTTTTAATATTTTTAACTTCTCAGTTAGCGGTCATTTCAACAATAAATTTATATATACTTTTATTGTAGATAATTTACTAAACACAGAATACACTCCACATATTTCAAGGATTAGAGGTGTTGGCACAGGAGGCGGGGTTCCTAATCCAGGAAGATCAATTAATCTCAATTTAAAATATGAATTTTAAAAAATACTCTGATGAGCTTTCAATAAGCGAAACATAAAAAATTATGTCAGTATTAATAATATTAAAAAAAAAACTATGAAAAAGACGATTTTAGGAATGTTTGTACTTTCAATTACTTTGTTTAGTGCTTGTTCATCTGATGACCACGATCATGATTGTGAACATTGTCATATAGCATTTATGAACGCAGAAGGAAATGAAGTTGAAGTAGAAATTTTAAATTCAGAAGGAGGTGAAGAATTCTGTGGGTCTGAACTTGAAGCAGCTGAGGGACCTGACTTTTCTTATACATTAGATGCTGATGTGATAGTCGGTAATGATACTGTACCAGCTGGGACATACACAGAGATTCACTGTGGCCATCATAATCACTAAAATTCTGATAAATTAGCTTATATGTAATAGTTCTTGTAGTATATATATTACTTGTTTTTTAAATTTATATAATATTATAAATATAGTACTCCAAAAAAAGAACTATTACATATTTTTTTTTAAACTATTATATCACCCTACATATATATTTGTAATATTGTAATATCAAATAATACTATATTTTTTATATTATTGTAATGATATGACGGCACTAATTTTTTATCTTTTTTTAGCTTTATTTATTTCATTTATATGTTCTTTAGTTGAAGCAACTCTATTAACTACACCAAAATCATATTTACTTTCAATTAAAAAAAATAATAACTGGGTATCATCTTTTTTGGCCTACAAGAAGAATATAGACAAACCATTATCAGCAATTCTAACATTAAATACTATAGCACATACAATTGGAGCTGCGGGTGTGGGTGCTGAGATAACTAACATATTTGGTGATAATTATTTAGGAATTGCTTCCGCTATTTTAACAGTTTTTATTCTATTCTTCTCTGAAATTATCCCTAAGACTATTGGAGCAACTTATTGTAAAGGTTTATCAAAATTCACATTTTACACAGTAAGATTTATGTTATTAATAACCTACCCTTTTGTTATAATATCAATGAAAATCACAGGATTAATTGCAAAAGAAAAGAATACTAGCGTTACGAGAGAGCAATTATCAGCTTTAGCCAATTTAGGTTATGACGAAGGGGTTTTCTCTAAACAGGAAAATCGAATTATACAGAATATTATTGATTTGAAGAAAATTAAAATTTCACAAATTATAACCCCACGAGTTGTTGTGTTTTCTGCTGATGAAGACAATACTTTAGATAATTTTAGTAAAGAACATAACAAAATAAAATTTTCTAGAATTCCAGTTTATTCTAAACAAATTGACAATATTACTGGATATATATTTTTGCAAGATTATATTGAAAAAATATCTAACAAGAAAAATCTAAACAATAAGCTCAAAACTTTACGTAGAGATATTTTAAAAGTTCCTAGTACGACTAATGTTTTTGCTCTATTTAATCAGTTGTTAGACAAGAAGGAACATATATCAATAGTCATTGATGAATATGGAGGATTAGTAGGGATTGTAACTTTGGAAGATATTTTAGAAACTTTAATTGGATTAGAAATAATAGATGAAAGTGATCAAGAGGTAGATATGCAAAAATTCGCTAGGCAAAAATGGCAAAATAAACAAATAGATACTCTTTGAAATAATCTCTATTTTTTTCTAAAATAATTGATTAATCATAAAAAATTGATTTTAATCTGGGTTTATCATATCAATCTGATTTCTTTGTACAATTGAAGATCCAGAAAATAAAAGTATTATTTAATTAACGAAACACTTCTAGAAATAAAAGATGTAAGTTTTTCACCTTTTAACATTCCTTGTGATAGTAACGCTAGATCAAGTAACTGATTTATAATCTCGTTTCTTTTTTTCTTTGATTTTTCAATAAGAATACTTGAAATTAATTCATGGTTTGCGTTTACATCTAAATTATACGACTCAGGCATTAATCCAAACATTTGCATTCCTCCTGAACCGGATAATTCTTGCTGTTCTTTCATCCTTCTCATAAATTCGCTTTGAGTGATTATAATTGGAGATTCATCAGAAGACATGCTTTGTATTTTGACAGTAAATTTTTCTTTATCTACTATTTCTTCAAACATCTTTTGGATTTTTTCTTCCTCTTTCTTCGACAACTTAGAGATATTTACATCATCCTTTTCAATTAATTTATCAATTATATCACCATCTACTCTGGCAAATTGAATATCAGTATTTTCAGATTCTATTCTACTAATAAGATGACTAACTAATGGACCACCTAATGATAGAACTTGATATCCTTTATCAGTAGCGGTTTTAACAAAGCTGTGTTGTTCTTGTACATTATGACTATATAAAACTATTATTTTTCCATCCTTGTTTTTCTGTGAATCTTTTATCTTGTCAGTGAACTCACTCAATGTATAGTATTCATTTTTTGTGTTCTTATATAGTGCAAATTCACTTGCTTTTTCGAAAAATTGTTGTTCTGTAAGCATTCCATATTCTATAAATGTTTTAATATCATCCCATTTGCTTTCAAAATCCTTTCGATCTTTTTTGAACATTTGATTAAGTTTGTCAGCAACTTTCTTTGTGATATGCTTCGATATTTTTTTGACATTAGAATCTGCTTGAAGATAAGATCTAGATACATTTAATGGAATTTCAGGAGAATCAATCACCCCGTGTAAAAGCGTTAGAAATTCTGGAACAATATTTTCTACATTGTCAGTAATAAATACTTGGTTGCTATAAAGGTTAATTTTATTCTTTTGAACTTCTAAATTATTTTTTAGTTTAGGAAAATATAATATTCCCGTTAAATTAAAAGGGTAATCGACATTTAAATGTATATGAAATAATGGATCAGAAAATTCCATTGGATAAAGTTCTTTATAGAAACTTTTATAATGTTCTTCTGTTAAATTAGATGGTCTTTTCTTCCATGCTGGATTTGTGTTATTTATAATATTGTCAGATTTCTTTTCTATTTTCTCTGAATTACCATCTTTATCTTTTTTACCTTTTGGGTTGTCAATTAATTCTGTTTTGTCTCCAAACTTAATTTTGACAGGTAAGAATTTACAATATTTATTTAAAATTGAGGAGATTCTCTGTTCTTCAAGAAATTCCATTGAGTCATCAGCAATATGTAAAATAACATCAGTACCTTTAGTTTTTTTCTTAACTTCTTCCATGCTAAAATTTGGAGAACCGTCGCAGGTCCATTTCACAGGTTTGCTATTTGGAAGTTGGCTTTTAGTAATTATTTCCACTTCTTTAGCGACCATAAATGCTGAATAAAAACCTAATCCAAAGTGTCCTATAATGGAATTGTTTTTATCAGCATCCTTATATTTATTTACAAATTCTTCAGCTCCAGAGAATGCAATTTGGTTAATGTATTTATCTAATTCTTTATCTGTCATGCCTATTCCATTATCTCTAATAGTCAATGTTTTAGATTTTTTGTCTAAAATCACTTCGACTTTTAGTTTTGAGATGTCAGAATTTAGCTCTCCTACAGTTTTGAGAGTTTTCATTTTTTGTGTAGCATCTACAGCGTTAGATACTAATTCTCTTAAAAATATCTCATGGTCCGAATAAAGAAACTGCTTAATTATTGGAAAGATATTCTGTGTTTCTACATTTATTTTACCTTGCTTCATCATTTTTTAATATTTTTATTGTTTAATTTTTAATATGAAAAAACCATACCGTTATGTATTAAAAGACAAAATGACAGGAGTTTTTATTTGTAACGATCAATTTATTTTTTATTAATCTTCTCTAATAAAAGTTCCATTAACTGTTTTTCCACTTCTGTTTTTTATTTCATCCCAAGCAGCTTGAAGACATTGCTCTGGCTCTAGTTCTAGTTGGTAGCATAGAATAATTAAAGTTACAAAACTATCACCTAATCCGTCTATAATTTCTTGATTTTTATTCTTTAGTAGAGCTCCAGCTGTCTCCCCAACTTCTTCTAAAACTTTTAACATTTGTGCTTGACTATTTTCTTTGTGAAGCAGATTTTTTTCTTCCGCCCAAATTTTAACATTTTTAATTAACTCATCCATAGATTTTATTCTTTTTTTATTTATTAGCTAATTTAACATTTATTTTAAAAAACAACTTGTTGACCAGATAATCAAATTAATTTCTAAAGTTTTTTTTAAAAAGATTTGTTAATAGTGAATATTAGATTAAATATTAAAGTACCCATTAGACTTGCTTTTTATGACTATTTTTGAGCAAATGAAAAGCAAATTAAATATCTCCTTAATACAATCTAACATTCATTGGAAAGATATAGATAAAAACCTGTCTCATTTTAAATCATTAGCTGATGATATATCGAAAACAGACCTTATACTTTTTCCCGAAATGTTTAATACTGCCTTTTGTCCAGAGACAATATCTTTAGCCGAAACAATGGAGGGTAAAACAGTAAATTGGTTAAAAGAACTTTCTAGTAATAAAAAATGTTCGGTATCAGGAACGCTAATGATAACAGAAAAAGGAAGAGTTTATAATCGATTGGTTTGGATAACTAAAAACGGAGATGTATACACTTACGATAAGTATCATTTATTCTCTTTAACTAAAGAGGGGAAATATTTAGAAAAGGGAAGGTGGAGGTTGATTATTGAAGAAGAAGGTTGGAAAATATGTCCACTAATATGTTATGATTTACGCTTCCCTGTATTTAGCAGAAACAATATTGATTATGATCTTCTGATTTATCTTGCTAATTGGCCCATAAAAAGAATTGAGGCTTGGGATACGCTTTTAAAAGCACGTTCAATAGAAAATCAGTGCTATACCATTGGAGTAAATAGAATAGGTATAGATGGAAATGGAGTTCCTTTTAACGGTCACACGAAAGTTTTTGATGCTTTTGGAAAGGAGTTGCTTTCTGCTACAGAAAATATGGAAGAGGTTTTACAAATTGAAATTAGTTTAGACGATCTAAAATTAAAAAGAAGACAAATGAACTTCTTACAAGACAGAGATGATTTTACTCTTTTGTAATCCAATCTAATTCTAGATTCCAATTCTCTCTAATAGTTATATTTTCAGGAAAATAATGCATTTTTTCTGCCTGTTTTTTTTCTTTAAAATTCCCGGTATCCCAATATCCATTTTTGTTTTCATCTCTAAAAGCTCTTAAAATATATTCTCCCGTAGTAATATTTTTAAGTCTAAAATCAGAGATGTTTTCAAAGCTTTGTTGAAGGATTACCCTGTTCCCTCTTAATAATTGAACTATAATATTTCCAATAAAATCAGTCTTTAAAGTCAAGCTTCCCCCTTCTGTTGTTGTGGTGTCTTTAACTATTTCTGTAGAATCAATATTGTGTGTTGGATTAAAAGTAAATAGTTCAATCAAACTATCTACACCCGCACTAATTATTTCATTCGAAAATGAAATAATGTCATCTTCGTGGTAGAGGTAATCTTCTCCTGAAATAGAAACTATTTTATAATTTCCATCAATAATATTATTAAAACTAAAAACTCCTTCGTCATTTGATTTACAAACATAACTTGGTACGGTTTTAAACAATATAGAATCAGGCTTGTCAGATTTAAACAACATGACCCAATGATTATCTTCTATTTTATGACTGTATGAATTTTTAAGAACACCATTAAAAGTATATGTTTTAATATTTAGTTTCAAAGTATCATATGTTTTAACGTTATAGTTGAAATCTTTTATTACATTCCCCTCAGTTATATCTTTAATACAATTATTTAATGAAAGCGTGTATTCTATGTTCTCTTGAAGATCATTTTCAAAATATATTTCCAAAATATTTTTTTTAATCTTGTGAGAGATATTTTTAGAAGGAGGGGAGATATAAAAATTACTTGAAAATTGATTTTCTTGAATTCTTTCGTCAAATGATAAGTATATTGATTTTAATTGTTTAGTATTGTCATTATATATCTCAACACTATTAACAAATTGTGGAGGTAATGTGTCTTTATTTCCCCCCTCTGGCATTACCATGTTCGCACAACTAGTGGCAATTAAAATAAAAATTAAAAAAGAGTAGCTTTTCACGTTAATTAGTAAATGTAAACTTGAAAGAAGAAAGCTTATCTACATCATGCTTCGCAGCTAGTGCATTCTTTATTTTGTTTAAACTGTTGAGCGGCATTCATACTGTGTTGGTAATACAAGGATTTAAGACCAAGTTCCCACCCTTTTACATAAAGTTTGTTAATTTCTTTCGCTGACATGTTCGGATGAATCATTAAATTAATAGATTGTCCCTGATCAATATAGTTTTGTCTATTAGCGGCCTGATAAATAATGTCCATTTGGTCAATTTCACAATATGTCTTAAAAACTTCCTTTTCATTATCGGTTAAAAATTCTAGATGTTGAACAGATCCATCTCTATCCCTAATACTACGCCAAACATCCTTGTTGTTCATTCCCTTCTCTTCAAGTAATTTAATTAAAAAAGGATTCTTAATTGTTGTTTTGGTTTTTGCAATATCTTTTACATATATATTCGACCAAATTGGCTCAATCCCCTGAGAAACCTGTCCTAAAATAAATGCAGAAGAAGTTGTTGGAGCAACTGCATTTAATGTAGTGTTTCTTCTTCCTTCACCTATAAGAACTTTTGGTTCACCAAACTTTTTAGATAATTCTTCAGAAGCTTTGTATGATTTATTTTTTATTAGCTTAAAAATTTCTGTGTTTAAATAATATGCCTCTTGACTATTAAAAGCAACCATTTTGGATTGAAGCAAAGAATGCCAACCAAGAACCCCGAGCCCTAGCGCTCTGTGTTCAGAAGCAAATTTGTAAGCCCTTTCCATGAACATAAATGTTTGTTGGTCATCAAGATCTGAGGAGTTTTTATACTCATCTAATTTTTCAATAAATTCAGAAATAACAGCGTCTAGGAAATAAATCATTGTTTCGACAGCATCAGTATCTTTCCACTTATCATAATGTAATACATTGATAGACGACAAACAGCATACAAAGGACCAATCATCATTAGTAGGTAACATTATTTCAGTGCACAAATTACTTGCATTTATACTCCACTTATTTTTCTGATATACCTCGGGAGCTCCGTTATTAGCGTTATCTTTAAAAAAGATGTAGGGATAGCCAATTTCACCACGTCTTTGTAGTACTTTAGCCCAAATATTTCTTTTTTCAACATCTCCATTAATCATTTCGTTCATCCATTTGTTTGTGACTGTTACTCCATGCGTAAGTTCTTGAATGGGATTTCCTTCTGTTCCAATATCTAAAAACTCTAATATATCGTTGTGTTCTACGGGTAAGTATGGAGAAAATCTTCCTCTTCTAACAGATCCCTGACTTACAACATCCACCATTGTTTCAAAAAGTTTCATTATGTGTACAGCTCCAGAGGCTTCTCCATTGTCTTTAACTTTTGCGCCTCTAGATCTTATATGCCCAAAATATCCAGAGGTTCCTCCTCCTAATTTAGACATCATTCCAACTTCAGATTGAGAGTAGAGAATATTGCCCATGTCATCAGCGATGTTAGAACCAAAGCAGCTTATTGGCAGACCTCTTTTTTTTCCAAAATTAGACCATACTGGGGATGATAACGAAAAAAAACCCTGTTCCATATATTTATAGAATTTATCTGCAAACCCCTCAATTTGTAGTATTTCTTCGGCTCTTTCTGCGATTTCTTTTATTCTCCCTTCTGGTGTAGTTCCTTCAGGAATATACCCAGCAGCTAAAAAATTCCTACTATGATCTGTTAACCAATTGAAACTATTGTTTTCATATTCCTTGTTAATAGCTATTGGACTATTATCTAACTCTTGTTCTATGCTTAAATTTTCTTGTGCTTTATTCATATTAAAAAAGATCGTCTGCGGTTATACTTTGAGTTCTTTTACTGTAATTAATAGATCTTTTTACAAAAAAGTCTCCGTGTTTAGTTCCTATAATTTCATCATTAAACCACTCTGTTGCATCAAGAATGGCTGGGTCGGTTTTAAAAACTTTTTTTACACCTATACTCTCAAGAGATCTATTAAACCTATCTTTAACAAATTCTTTCACTTGATTTTTTGGTAAAAAGTCTAATTCTCCTTCTTCAAAAATCCAATCGATTAATGCGCTTTCAGCTCCATAAGCGTCAATACACATTGTTTGTATTCTATTTTCGTATTCCTCATCAAACCACTCTGGATTTTCATCTTTTACAATTTTAATTAAGTCAATCCCAAAATCTCCATGAATTTGTTCTTCTTTTGATGTAGCTTCTACTACATTAGAAATACCCTTTAACATATTTTTATGTTTATTAAAGGCCATGATTATTAGGAATTGAGAAAATAGAGAGACGTGCTCTATAAATAGAGAGAAAAGTAATACTGATTCAGTGTAGTCTTTATTACTTTCACTCTTAGAGCTTGCTAAAGCCCCATCTAGATATCTAACCCTTTTCATTATTACTGGGTTTTTTTTCAGGTTTTTAAATTCAGTATTAAGCCCTAGAATTTCTAGTAAATGAGAATAAGCATCTGTGTGTCTAACCTCACTTTCAGCAAAAGTAGCTCCTACTGAACCAATTTCTGGTTTTGGTATTCTATGGTATATATCACCCCAAAAACTTTTAACAGCTACTTCAATTTGGGAAATAGCGAGCATAGCGTTTTTTATAGCGTTTTTCTCAACGCCTGTAAGATGAGTCTTGAAATCTTGTATATCGCTTGTAAAATTGAATTCCGAGTGAATCCAGTATGAATGTCTTATTGCGTCAACATAATCGTACAATTCAGGATATTCATATGGCTTGAGTGTAATTCTACGGCTGAAAACATTTCTTTTTCTTTTTTTGGCTTGGTTATTTCTATATAATATATAAGACTTCGCAACATTTAAATACTCACTTTGCATAAGCGTTTGTTCGACTAAGTCTTGGATCTCTTCAACGTTTGGGACATAATAAGGGATTTCCTTTTTTCTTTCAATCAAGGTGTTATTTACTTTCTCAGAAATTTTTTCTGCTTCACTTTCACCCCCTTCATTAACAGAATTCATGGCTTTAACAATAGCTTCAGTGATTTTTTCAATTAAAAAGGGTTTTTTTTCATGGTTCCTTTTGTAAATTTCTTCTATTCGCATATCTGGGTTTCTTTAAATAAAATTCGTGATTCAAATTACAACAAAACAAACAATCTTATTCTTTTACACGTGATTCTTTTTAACAATAAGACGTTAAAAAATAGAAAACGACCAAAAAAATATAGTCTGAATGAATTCACAATTTTAAAAAAATTAAAGTCATAATGAAGCAAAAAATAATAAGAAAAAATTAATATTTTTTTAACAATAAAAAATAGTAAAAATTTGCTAGATTAATCCTATAAAAACAAAAAAACGGAATAAGCATAAGTTGTTGAAAATCAACACTATGATTTTAGGTCTAAAAATGACATTCTCGTTTTTTAGAAATAGTTTTTAACAACTATGATAAAACACAGTTTAAAATACTTTCAAATAAAATTTTTCCGTCTGTATTGTTCAACTCAACATCTGCCGCTCGCTCTGGATGAGGCATCATTCCAAATACATTTCTGTTTTTATTACAGATACCAGCAATATTTAATGTAGATCCATTTGGGTTTGATTCTTTTGTAATATTACCTTTTTCGTCGCAATATTTGAATAGAATCTGGTCGTTTTCAACAATTTGACTTAGTGTTTTTTCATCTGCATGAAATCTTCCTTCACCGTGGGCAATTGGAATTTTTATTGCAGATTCAGAGTATTGATTTGTTATTAAAGAATTTTTTGTAGTAGGGTATAGGAACACATTCTTACAAATAAACTTGTGATTTGTATTGTGTAAAAGTGCTCCTGGCAATAAGCCTGATTCGCATAAAATTTGAAAACCATTACAAATTCCCATTACATATCCTCCATTATTTGCGTGATTAACAACCTTTTTCATAATTGGAGAGTAATTTGCAATTGCCCCAGACCTTAAATAATCTCCATATGAGAATCCCCCCGGCAAGACAATAAAGTCGCAATTTTGTAAATCTGTATCTTTGTGCCATAGCTTTATAACCTCCTGATTCATAATATTTTTCAGAACATAAACCATGTCCATGTCACAATTTGATCCTGGGAATACAACAACTCCAAATTTCATATATTTATTTTAACAAGTTGAGCAAAATTACATATTAATCATTGAAACACGATAAAAAATAGAACTAAATAGAAAAATAAAAAATATAAAGCCACTAAGACCTTCTTTTTTAGAATAGACAAAGAAATTGCCAATAATAACGCTCAATGGTATAAAAACACAAAATAAAGTTTCTGTATTTTGAGAAAACAAAAATGTAAGAACACTTATAATGAAATAAAATAAAATGATGATAAATGATTCCCGGCTTCTAATGCTTTTTTTGTACATCCACCTAAAAAGTTCATAAAAAGATAATAAAGAAATTATAGCTATTAAACAATACCAGATTTTTTGATGTAATTTCATATTTAAAACATCAAATGAATATTTTGGAGGAGTCAAATTGAACACAGGAATATAAAGATCTTCATTAACAGCAATTTGATAGGTCCATAAAAAAAAATATGGGATGAAAATTGATAAAATGCAAAGTACAATAATTCGCCATGAAATGTTTCTAAAAATCATACAGCTAAATAAAATTACACTAAAAAACACCAATACAATTGGAATAAAAAAGGATAAAATTGACAAGATAATTCCAGCATTAAATATTAAAGAAAAAGGCTGTTTTTGCTTGTAAAGAGAAAGCAAGTAATATAAAAACAATAACAAACAAAAGGAAAAAAGAATCATTTTAAGATTTATGACAAAAGTTGTATTCATTAATAAAAAAACAATAGCAATCACAAAGTTTGGTTTTTTTATTACATCCTTTTCATAAATTAAATTGTTTAGCGCTATAGAATGTAGTATGGTAACAATGAAACAAAAAAACAATAATATTAAAGAAGATAAAGGAAAAATGTTATCAATATTTTTAAATTCTAATGTAAAAATTGAAGTAGAAAAAAATAACAAACAGAATATTATAAAAAATACAATTAAATAAGAGTGACTATTTTTTAAGGATTTGAGAATCATTTATTGTTAAAAATATTTTAGTTTTGCATACATAATTAAAAAACAATTTTATGTTTAGAGATATCTTTTGTACTATTGGTGATTCGTTTCAACCTCTTTTTGAATTCATCCCAACGATTGGAGACTATGTTAATTACTTTTTTATGATCGTGATTTTTATTTTTTTAGTTTTATGGACTGGAAAAATGTTTGGTCACAGAAAAAGAGGAGAAGAACACGCATCATTATAAATCAAATCCAATATCTTTTCGATAGTATTTTCCGTCAAATTTAATTTTTTCAGCATTTTCAAAAGATTTACTAACCGCTTCATCAAGATTTTTTCCAAAGGAAGTTATTGCTAAGACCCTGCCCCCATTAGTAGATATTTTATCCCCATTATTTTTTGTCCCCGCATGAAAAAGAAGACTATCTTCAATCTCTTCAAATCCTGTCATTTCTATGTTTTTCTTATAACTTTCAGGATAGCCTTCCGAAACTAACATTACTGTAGCGGCAACATCTTTCGAAATATCAAAATCAACCTCGGAAAATGATCCATTTCCAATTCCTCTAAAAAGATTTAACAAGTCAGATTTGATTCTTGGAATAACAACTTCTGTTTCCGGATCTCCCATTCTCACATTATATTCAATCACTTTAGGGTTACCATTTTCTACCATTAAGCCAATAAAAATAAATCCTTTGTAATCAATGTTTTCTTCTATTAAGCCTTTAATTGTAGGCTTTATTATCTCTCTCTCTACTTTTTCTATAAAGAATCTATCTGCAAATGGAACAGGGGAAATTGCTCCCATTCCTCCTGTGTTCAATCCAGTATCTCCCTCACCGATTCTTTTATAATCTTTAGCTGATGGAAGAATTTTGTAAGAAATTCCATCTGTTAATACAAAAACAGAAAGTTCTATACCGTTAAGATGTTCTTCAATTACAACTTTACTACTTGCGTCTCCAAATTTAGCATCAGCAAGCATTTCTTTTAGTTTTTGTTTAGCTTCTTTTAAAGTTTCTAAAATTAAAACTCCTTTTCCAGCAGCAAGTCCGTCAGCTTTAAGTACATATGGGGGAGATAAAGTTTCTAAAAATTGATATCCATCTTCTAAAGTGTCTTTTGTAAAAGATTGATAAGCGGCTGTTGGGATACCGTGCTTCATCATAAACTTCTTAGAGAATTCTTTGCTTCCTTCTAGTTGCGCTCCTTTTTTTGAAGGTCCAATTAATGTAATATGTTGCAAAGTTTCATCTCCTTGAAAAAAGTCATAGATTCCATTTACTAGAGGAGCTTCCGGACCAACAATCAACATATCAATTTCTTCAACAACACAAAGTTCTTGTACCTTTTTAAAATCATTTACTTCAATTTCTATATTTGTGCCCACTTGAGCTGTTCCCGCATTACCAGGAGCAATTAATAACTTTTTACACAAACTTGATTGTGAAATCTTCCATGCAAAAGCATGTTCTCTTCCACCACTTCCTAATATTAATACATTCATTTTTCCTCCATTGATTTTAGTATTTCTTTTGTAAGTTCCATGTTATGAAAGACTTGTTGAACATCATCATCGCTTTCTAATTTATCTAATAATTTTAAAACTAATTCCGCTTGTTCCGCAGAGATAGTTTTTGTGTTATTTGGGATTCTCTGTAATTCTGAATTTTGAATTTCAATTTCTAAACCCTCTAAGCATTTTTGCATATTACTAAATTCAGTATAATCACAATAAACGGAAATAACTTCTTCATCCACTTCAAGTTCTTCTAGTCCACCATCAATAAGTTCCATTTCTAATTCTTCCAAATCCATTTTTACTTGACTAGAATCAATTGTAAATACTCCTTTTCTATCAAAAATAAACTCTAAAGAACCGTTAGTACCAAGGCTTCCCTCACATTTATTAAAATAAGATCGAACATTCGCAACTGTTCTGTTATTATTGTCTGTAGTGCAATCTACAAATATTGCAATTCCATAAGGCGCATACCCTTCCAAAGTCATCTCTGTATAACTAGTAGCATCTGCTCCACTCGCCTTTTTTATAGCTCGTTCAATATTTTCCTTGGGCATATTCGCAGATTTAGCATTCTGAATAACTTGTCTTAATCTGGAATTAGTTTCTGGATCAGCCCCTCCTTCTTTTACAGATATTGAGATGTCTTTTCCAATCCTAGTGAAAGTTTTAGACATAGCTGACCAACGCTTCATTTTTCTAGCTTTTCTGAATTCGAATGCTCTACCCATATATTATTAATCTTCTAATTTTAATACTGCTAAAAATGCTTTCTGAGGAATCTCAACGCTTCCTACTTGCTTCATTCTTTTCTTTCCTTTCTTCTGTTTTTCCAATAACTTTCTTTTTCTAGATATATCCCCTCCATAACATTTTGCAGTAACATCTTTTCGTAACGCCTTTATAGTTTCTCTACTAATAATTTTAGCTCCAATTGCAGATTGAACAGCAATATCAAACTGTTGCCTTGGTATTAATTCCTTCAATTTCACACAAATTTTTCTACCTAAAGATTGAGCGTTGGCTCTATGAATTAATGCGGACAAAGCGTCGACTTGTTCTCCGTTTAACAAAATGTCTAATTTGATTAAATCAGACTGTCTATATTCGGATGGTTGATAATCAAAAGAGGCGTATCCTCTGGAAACTGACTTTAATTTATCATAAAAATCAAAAACAATCTCTCCTAACGGCATGTTAAAAGAAAGCTCAACCCGATCAGTTGTAAGATAAACTTGATTGGTTAATTCTCCTCTTTTATCAATACATAAATTCATGATGGTCCCTACAAATTCTGCTTTAGTAATAATTTGAGCTTTAATATAAGGCTCTTCCACATAATCTAGGGTGCTTGGATCTGGAAAATCAGTTGGATTATGAACCTCTATTTTTGATCCAGCAGTGGTATAAGCTTTGTAAGATACATTAGGTACAGTAGTAATTACCGTCATGTTGAATTCTCTATCCAATCTTTCTTGAATGATTTCCATGTGCAACATCCCAAGGAATCCACATCTAAAACCAAAGCCTAAAGCAACAGACGATTCTGGTTCAAAAGTTAAAGAAGCGTCATTAAGTTGTAGTTTTTCCATAGATTTTCGAAGCTCTTCATAATCTTCTGTATCTACTGGGTAAATCCCCGCAAAAACCATCGGCTTTACATCTTCGAATCCTTTAATAGCTTCTGAAGATGAACTATCAACAGTAGTTATTGTATCTCCTACTTTTACTTCTCTTGCATCTTTTATTCCAGATATTATATAACCAACCTCTCCAGTACTCAATATACTTTTAGGTTGTTGTTTAAATTTTAAAGCTCCGATTTCATCGGCAAAATATTCTTTTCCAGTTGCCATAAATTTAACTTTTTCTCCCTTTTTCAACTCCCCATTTACAATTTTAAAATATGCTTCAATACCTCTGAAAGAATTATAAACCGAATCAAATATCATTGCTTGTAAAGGAGCTTCTTTCTCTCCATCAGGACAAGGAACTCTTTCCACAATAGCTTCTAAAATTTTATCAATTCCTAGACCTGTTTTTGCAGAAGCTGGGATGATATCCTTGTCCTCACACCCAATTAAATCTATAATCTGATCTTTTACCACTTCAGGGTCTGCTGAAGGTAAATCAATTTTATTAAGAACTGGAATAATCTCCAAGTCGTTATCTAAAGCTAAATATAAATTAGATATCGTTTGCGCTTGAATTCCTTGAGCGGCGTCTACAACTAATAAAGCTCCTTCACAAGCAGCAATTGATCTAGATACTTCATAAGAAAAGTCAACGTGTCCAGGAGTATCAATCAAATTTAGAATATAATCTTCTCCATTAAGAGAATATTCCATTTGTATAGCGTGACTCTTAATAGTAATCCCTCTTTCTCTTTCTAAATCCATATTATCTAACAATTGATCTTGTGATTCACGGTCAGTAACAGAGCCAGTAAACTCTAGTAACCTATCCGCTAATGTGCTTTTACCATGATCAATGTGAGCAATTATGCAAAAATTTCTAATTTTTCTCATAAGTATGCGAAAATACATTTTTGTTCAAAATATTACTAATGATGCTATCAAAAAATTGATTATTATTGCTAAAATGAAAAAGAAAAAAATGAATAAAGTTAAAATCAACAGAAAACGACATATATTTAAAGCGGTGACATGGAATTTGCTTGCAATGACAACAACATTTTTTGTCCTTTCTTATCTCCCTCCGTTCTTTGGATTTGAACCAATTGATAAAAGCTCAGTTGGGTGGTTAGTTATTTTAGATAGAGTTGCGAAATTGATATTTTATTACCTCCATGAAAGAGCGTGGTTGACCTCTAATTGGGGTATAATTTAAGCAGAGATATAGTATGCGAAGGGGGCACGCTAAATGAAATGCAGAAGGAGGGTAAAAAAGTTCACGATCAGCTTCATAGAATTTGATAAGTAATCAAAAAACTAATTCTGTAGCTAATTAATCTTTCTCCTTAAAAATATAATTAATTTGATTTGCTTTTTCTAATTTTTCTTCAAGTTCGTAGTTATATATTTTAGGTTGCGGTCCTTTTTTTCTAAAAATTAAAGCTATTATCAGACCAGCAATCGCTCCACATAGATGTGCAGTTTGAGAGATATTATCTTGTTTTACTTCAATAATTCCCCACATATTAAAAAAGTTCAAAAATATTACAAGAAATGAGAGCATAATAAGTCGGGGTTGATTTTTTATAAATCCGCTCATTAAGATAAAAGAGCCCAAAGCATAAACCACACCACTAGCTCCAATAATATTCGAATTAGGTATACCAAATATCCAGAGTAAAGAACCACTTAAAATATAAGAATAAAAGAAAACTTTGTTCGAAATTTCTTTATAGACTTCAGAAATAAT
>CEUV01026984.1_pt1 | contig 54351 bp, 45 predicted proteins | sample 356401 | NCBI WGS metagenome assembly CEUV01 (sample SAMEA2622710, study PRJEB7988) | marine metagenome | isolation source: saline water (ENVO:00002010), including
ACAGTCTAATAGGGCAGGTGATTGCTACCACGTCGATTGAAGAGATGGCCAAGAATACCCTTATTTTGCAGCACTTTGGTAGTCTCATAGAGTCCAATAAAAAAGCCTCCAGTCTCCTGAAGGCTTTGTTAGCAGAAAGTCTGCAAGTAGCGGGGGCCGGATTCGAACCGACGACCTCGAGGTTATGAGCCTCGCGAGCTACCGGGCTGCTCCACCCCGCGGTAGTTAGACATAATTATAGACAGCAACCGGAAGTTGAAAAGCCCCTCAACAGTACGCTTATAAGTTTTTATTTGGGTACCGCATATGAAGACTAGATGGAGCGTCTGGCTTTACTTCCGTTCTTTAATTACAAAACGGAATGATTGGGTTCAAGAATGGCGGTCTGTTTGAACAGGTGTGGAAGTATCGAGCGATGTCTATTTATTTACGGAAGTATGCAGAAACAGCCCTTAACTGCATACAGAGACAGGAGATAGCGAAGAGGCGAAACACAGACATCAGTGTGGAAGTAGGGGCGAATAACCGATAAGATTGGATAGTCTTGTATTTAGGGTATTGAAGGTAAATAGGCGTGGCATTGAATTCTGGCCCCAACAGTCCCAAACGTAAAGTCGCTCGGCCGATTATACGAAAGAAGAGTACCGACCAGGGCTCTCCTGAGGAGGTTGCGCCTATTGCTGAATTACCAAGCCCGCCTCCTGGCCACCATGTACCTTCCCCGTCACCGATTACTGAGCCTCCAACAGGACGAGCTCAGGTCGCAAGGCCGATTTTGGCTACTACTAGACGTGAGCGGCTGGTTGTTGCCGAAGAAGAGTACGATGAGCCTGAAGACGTACTCGTGGACGCTGCCAAACGGTCTGCTCCCGCGTGGTTAATCAGCTTGGGAGTTCATACCTGTATTCTTGTGGTACTAGGTCTGCTGATGCTGCCTGGTCTGTTCGACGCTCCGCTGCAAATTGAGGTGGTGTATGCCGAGAAGATTGGTAAGCAGGTAGAGGATGAAATTTTTCAATCACCCACAGAAGAAATGCCGGTTTTGGAAGAGCCGGTCTTGGCCGAGGATATCGAAGAAGTAGAGGACCCGCTCGCCGCACCACCCGAGGTTGAGCCGATTGAATTTCAGGCTACCACCCAAACCACAGACATTCAGGCACCTTCCATTGGCATGGCGTTAGATGGGCGTGAAAAGGGTATGAAGAAGGCCCTGTTAGCAGCCTACGGTGGAACGGCCACTACCGAAGGTGCGGTTGTAAAGGGGCTGGAGTGGTTAAAACGTAACCAACAGCCTGACGGTATGTGGAGTTTGTTAGGACCCTACGCGGATGGTGCACCGACAGAAAATAGAGTCGCGGCATCAGCGATGGCGTTGCTCGCATTTCAAGGACACGGCTCGACGCATCTTTACGGACCGTATAAAGATGTCGTTGCTCGTGGTTGGAACGCTTTGATCAAGAAGCAAGACGACGAAGGCAACTTTTTCCTGACCGGAGGCCATCATCATCGGCTTTATACGCATGCTCAAGCGACCATTGCACTGTGCGAGCTATATGGCATGACGGACGATAAGAAGCTTAAAGAATCGGCTCAACGTGCTCTGGATTATTGCTATAAAACACAATCTCCGCAGGGTGGTTGGCGGTATGCACCAGGGGGGGCATCAGATACATCCGTTACCGGTTGGTTCGTCATGGCATTGCAAAGCGGAAGGATGTCGGGTCTTGAAGTTCCTGCGGTGAATTTGGATAAGATCTCTGCGTTTTTGGATACTGCAACGACCGATGGTGGAAGCAAGTATGCCTATATCCCAGGTCAATCGGATTCGCTCAGTATGACAGCAGAGGGGCTGTTATGTAGGCAATATCTGGGATGGGCACACGATGACCCTCGGTTAGACCGAGGGATTCAGTATATCGGACGTCACCCGTTAAACTTTACAGAAATGGATGTCTACTATTGGTACTACGCCACACAGGCGACGCACCATATGGGTGGAAAGCCATGGAATCAGTGGAACCGGGTTATGCGTCAAGCAGTTCCGGAAAATCAGTTGCAAACCGGTAAGGAATCTGGAAGTTGGGATCCGCATAATGACACTCACGGCCATCTGGGCGGTCGACTCTATACTACATGCTTATGCATTTATATGCTGGAAGTTTATTACCGGCATTTACCGCTCTACAAACACAACGTTAATTAGTCATCCTCATGGTCGATGTCCTTGAGTATATCTAAATATACGTTGCGAGCATGGTCCCAAGCTGCTTTGGCAGCTCCGATTTCGTCTGGCCGGATCCTGCCCTTCTTGGCGTTCCAGCATACCTCAACCGCTTCAAGACACCAACGAGCGCTTTCCTGACTGGCGCGAATCGGCTCATCATCAAGCAAGACAAACACAGGGTTTGTATGAGACGCCCCGAGTATCCGTAGAGCCACCCAGCTGGATTTCTTTGGTTTGTACTCGAACGTGAGTTCATGAATTTCTCCGTTGCCAGTGATCGTCTGGGTCTCAACGACTTCTCCATTCACGATCAGCTGAACTGGGACATTTGAAGTACCGGGGACGCGAGCCCTTTCAATATGCCAATACGGCTTTTGGCTATAGGGGCGGTTACGTATGTCGGTGTTTTCTACATCGTCGAGTAGAGCGGCGGCACTGACTTCAATCGTTAGTGATTGCCCCGAATCAATTGTCTGATAGCTAGGTTTACCGCCTTTAATCTGCTCGCCCACACCAATGTTATTGACGCTAAAGTTGAAGAGGTGGGAGCGACCGTCACCGACATAGCTGCGACCAGCCTTGATTCCCTGAATCCAATCATCGAAGTTGACTTTGCGACGAACAGGTAGTTTCACATAAGACCGCCCCAATCCAACGCGATCTCCATAGATGCATGGAAAGTCTGTTTCGCCACTGATACGCGTATCAAATCCGCAGTTAAGTGTGTGATACCAAATAGATAATTCCCAGTTTAACGGAGTGTCCACGGCTGAAATGAAATCGACAACGTCATGGGTTACGTCAACGATAAACTCATTGGCTCCAATTCCATCAAATTTAGGCATCGCAAAGCTTGGAACGTCTTGGTCATCTACAGCCAACCCCCAGCCGCTATGAGAAAACCCAACGACACCGTCCTGGTCTTTGCCCCATTGCAAAACCGGTAGGTCCCAAGAGGGCCACTCTTCGACACGCGTGGTGCCGGGATAATCATCCTCCTTCAGTCGCAGCAAGCAGAGGTGACCAGCGTGGGAACTTGGGAAGCCAGAAACTTCGATGTCGTAACGCATTAAATAATTCCGTTGGGATAATGAATGGTCTTTGCCTTCGAAGAAGTCCTTCTGGAAATACCAGCATGGGCCCCAGGTCAGTACGCAGCCCACATTAAGGTCCTCGCCGAGGATGTGTCGCATCATTGCTTCCGGTAGAACGCCTTGCCGTGGTGCTTCATAATGAGCGCACCCTGCTGCATGAATGTGATGATCGCCGGAAATCCAACCATGCTCGGCAAGTTTGATCCAACGCTCAAGGTTGAATTCGAGAGTCATAGGTTTTGAATCGGAAATCTTGATGGTATTAGTTTGGATTCGATATTCAGGGCCGCGGGTGACGGTAAATTCGTAGATGCCCGCTGGTAAGTTAATCGTCTCGTTGTCGTATCGATAGATTTGATCGTGGAAATAGAAATCAGGTTCCAGACGTCGAAAACGAGAAGGATATACTCGTCCCTGCAGATCTCTAATTATGAATTGCCCTACAGTCGGGCGACCATCATGGTCAAATATCCGTAGTTTTAGTTCGGTGGAAGGATTTGAATTGAACAGGATGGGTAGGTCACTGCGGAAGCCTAAATCCTGTGTCCCCTGGCCGATGTCAAAGGTGAGCGTGGCCTCACGCTTGCCTGTAGTTGAAGAATACACCGCCAGAATTCGGTATTCCAGTTCGAGTCCTGAAAGGGTGGGGGTAAGAGGTTGTTTGTCGAACGTACCCAGCTCTAGCCATCGATCTTCAATGTCCTGAGTTGTAATCTGCGACGGGTCTGGATCCTTGCTGCCAGTGCTTCTGACGAATATCGGCCCGTTTGATGGACTGTTGACACGCAATGGGGCGGTAACCCCGGCTTCATTATGTACCTTGATTAGGAAGGCACTCCACCCATTTTGCTGCAAGTGTGCTTTTCCTTTCCCCGCACTGACTTTGACACGGCTTTCGGGATTAATATGGACTTCGGCTAATGTTAGGTAGTCCAAAAGCTTTTGGACACCAGTAATGTACTGATCATCGTCAGAGGCCTCTAGCTCTTTAAGTCTACTGGCTGAAGCTTCTGGAAGTGGTTGACCCACATAATCGAGTGCCGAGACGAGACGCTTAACTTGTGCACGTAGTGGCTGCGCATCCACGTCGAATACTAGATCTTCCGCGTTCGAGGCAGGTAGGCTAATAAATAGAAATACTGTGGCGATGATGGCGAAGCGCATAGATCTCTTTGGAGTGAATGACTGTGGAGCTCACTCATATTTTGATGGTTTTAGGTTGGAATGCAAGAAAGCTATGAGATGGCAGGAGTATCGACACCAAGTTGCTTAGCCAAATCAAGTAATTTGTCCCAGTTGCCTTGATCGAATTCAATACCGTCGGCAAGCATGCGTTCTGTATTCTTGCGTTCAGGGTCACCTGGTAGCATGATTTCATCCACGCCATCTTTGGTGGGGCAACCTCGGACGAATTCTACCAATTGAGTCACCTCCCGCGCGAAAGCCTCACCTCCACCCAAATGATTTGGGTCTATCAGCATGAAAAAGACACAGTTTCCCTTGGGCGTGATTGGGGTCTCACGTGCACAAAGGCCTCCGCTGAGTGCGCCTGAAAAGATGTCGATCATTAGAGCAAGCCCGAATCCCTTATAGGCTTGTGGGCCTCCCATGGGAAGGATGGTGCCGGGTGGATCTCCGTAAAGAGTGGATGGGTCATTGGTTGGATTTCCATCCTTGTCAATCAACCAACCGTCAGGAACGGATTCGCCCGCAATGTTTTTAACGCGTACCTTGCCTTCGGCCGTTGCGCTAGTACTGAAGTCTAAAACGACGGGGCCATCCGCGGCCGGGACTCCCATAGCTAGTGGGTTGGTGCCTAAGCGAGGGCGAATTCCGCCGGGAGGTGCGACACGCCGAGCGGCGCCATGGGTATTGACCATTACCATTGAAACTAAACCGTGTTCGTTCGCGGCTATTTCGCAGTATTCGCCAAGTCTTCCGATATGAGCACAGTTGCGAATCGTACCAACCGCTACACCGTGAGCAGTCGCCTTGCTTACCAATTGCTTCATTAATCGGCCGGCCTGTAAACGCCCAAAACCCCAGTTGGCGTCTGTGGCTAGGGACGAGTCAGTCTCGGAAATCACGTCAAGCTCGACTGCCGTCTTAATATCGCCTTGGTTGAGCATGTCCAGATAGAATGGGATCCGCATCATGCCGTGAGAGCTATAACCGCGTAGGTTGGCAGTTGCTAAGCTAGGCCCGACTGTATTAGCTTCTTCTTCAGAAGCTCCTCCGGCACGAAGTAATGAGATGGCAAACTCGGAAAGTGAATCAAATGCGATGTTAGGCACGGGGGTAGATCTCTCAAGCGTATTAGTAGGAACAAATGTAAGAGTTTGTTGTAACAGAAATAGGGTCAGAGTGTCACAAGTGGTATTTGGCGATTGAATTCATACATGGCGATGCCGGCTGCAGTGGCGAGGTTAATGGATCGAACTAATGGACTCATTGGGATCCGTAAGTGTTTATCTGCGTGATCTTGTCTTACGAAATCGGGTAAGCCAGAGCTTTCACTGCCGAATACCAGAGTATCACCTTCCTGGTAGGTTACGTCGGTATGACTTCGCTCACCGGTTTTGGTAAATAACCAAGGATTAAAGTGGGGGATACGATCAAGGAATGTCGGCCAGTCAGGCAAGACCTCAAGGTCGAGATGTTGCCAGTAATCCAAGCCAGAACGCCGAATAGCTTTTTCTCCGATATCGAAGCCGAGCGGTTCGATTAGCCATAGTTTGGCTCCCAATGCCACACAACTTCTGCCGATATTTCCTGTGTTGGGCGGGATTTCGGGGGTGTATAGGACGACGTTTAGTTTAGGCAATGTCATAGGTAAACAATGTAAAAGTGGAATTGGTTGCAAAAGTCGGTTTGAGACTTATTGCGAAATTGCGCCGGTCAACTGAAAATAGTATAGCGTTTACTTCAGGAGAAATGGTTTGACGATAGAGCGTAATCCCACCCGCACGGTAAAAATTGGAAGCGTTTATATAGGGCAGGGGCATCCTGTCGCAGTTCAAAGTATGACAGCGACCCACACGTCCAATATTGAAGCTACCGTGCAGCAGGTTAACGAGTTGGCAGACGCAGGAGCGGATGTTGTTCGGATCGCAGTGGACAGTAAGAAAGATGCTCAGGCGTTGGCAGAAATTAGACTTCAAACGACAGTCAATCTGGCGGTAGATCTACAGGAAAACTACCGTTTAGCCGAGGTCGTTGCTCCGTACGTCGACAAGATTCGTTATAACCCTGGTCATCTTTATCATCATGAACAGGATAAACCATGGCAGGAGAAGGTGCGATTTATCGCCTCGGTTGCCGACGAGCACGAATGTGCGATTCGAGTTGGCGTGAATTGTGGTAGCGTTGATCCAGCAAAAAAAGAACAGTTCGCGGACGACGATTCGATCGGGCCCATGTTGGCTAGCGCCTGGGAGCACTGTGAACTACTGGATGAATTGGGATTTACTAATTACTGCGTTTCCTTGAAGGATTCAGATCCGTTAAAAGTAATTGAAGTCAATCAACGATTCGCTGAGAAGCGTCCGGACGTACCAATACATCTCGGCGTTACCGAAGCAGGCATTCCACCAGATGGCGTGATTAAAACGCGCGTGGCATTTGAACAACTCATTAGTCGTGGAATTGGTGATACGATTCGGGTTTCCCTCACGGTTCCGAATGATCGGAAAGGTGAGGAGATCGAGGCAGGGCGAGAGATATTAGATGACATTTCGAATGGTCGTGTTCGTAGCGTCGTCAATTTTAATACCGATGGACTCAATATCATTTCGTGCCCTAGTTGTTCACGAGTTGAAAATGAAGCCTTTGTACAACTGGCTGAAGACGTGAAGGCCATGACCAGTTATGCGCAGCAACATGCTGTGACTATCGCAGTTATGGGTTGCCGGGTGAATGGGCCTGGTGAAACTGACGATGCCGACCTCGGACTGTGGTGTGGTCCAAATTACGTGAACTTGAAAAAGGGGCCGGTTGAATTGGGTCGCTATGGTTACGACGTGATCCTTGAGCAGCTTAAATTGGAATTGGATATCGTGATTGCAGAAAAGCAGCAGAGCTGAAAATGCGAGTGTTGTCTTGGAACCTTGGGCTGCGTCCGTCACACACTCGTATACCGTTTAAATACGGGGAAGCCTGTTTGACAGAATGTCCACAGGCATTGCTATGGACAGAGTTTCTTATCGACGGCCAAAAAGTTTCGGGATATGCTGCCGATTGCTTGCCGCCGTTATGGTTTGATAAGGATAGCTCACGGACCTTCGACCAGCAAATTGAAGATATGCAGGCGGTAATCGCGGTGGCATCCCAGCAGCTTCTAGAACATGGTGAATTCGAGAATTTATTCGTTGCTCTGGAATGCCTGGGAGTGAGTTCGTTTGATTTGTCACGTCCCAGGCTCTTGCACAGTTTCGGTGTCAGTATGGCCGAAAGATGCATTATTGATGCGTTGTGTCGCTATCATTCGATTCCTTTCCGCAAACTTTTGTCCTCCGGTAGATTGTATGGTGATCAGTCACTGGAAGTTAAGGCAGCAACAGGCGAGGGGATACGGCTTGTTCCCTGGCAAACGGATCTAAGTCGTAGCCAGATTTATGTACGACATACAGTAGGTATGGGGGACCCGTTAACAACAGCAAGCATCCCAGAGACGGAGTTAATCAACGACGGTAGGCCGCAATCATTAGAAGCCTATCTCAAAGAAGACGGTATAAGGTTTCTGAAAATAAAAGTGGGAAATCGTGGAGCCGAAGATGTTAATCGAATCAAGGAGATTGATCGATTGCTTACCCTCAGCGGTATCTCGGAATATGGCATAACGATAGACGGAAATGAACAGTACGAAACTATGGGGGCATTTATCGCTCTCATGGATGAGTTGAATTCCGATCACAGCCTTACTAAATTCATGAGTTCAGTAATGGCCATCGAGCAACCAATTGTCCGAAGTAAGGCGTTCGAGCGGAGTTCCCTCGATGGGATCGATACGTTAGTCCGTACAACCCCAGTGATTATTGATGAATCTGACAGCGAATTCTCGTCCTGCATAAATGCATTGAGTTTGGGGTATTCGGGTACTTCATCAAAAGCATGTAAAGGTGTGACCAAGGCATTGGTTAACCGGCAGTTGATTGCAGATAGAAATCGCACTGGCGAGCGGCCATACCTCATGACCGGCGAAGACTTATGCTGTGTTGGGATTGTTTCGCTTCAAGCAGATCTTGCGTTGGTTTCGGCTATGGGACTGGAGCACGTAGAACGAAACGGCCATCACTACCATCCGGGTCTCGCTTATTTACCGGAATCCTCTTATGACTCTGTTTTGTCGGAGCATTTCGATCTTTATCAGGTAGTGGGAGGGATACCGAGTGTGAAAGTTGAAGCGGGACAGCTCCGACTAGAATCAGTAAATTCCTCTGGGTTTGGGTATAGCGCCCTTCTCGAATTCGATACCTACCGAATCGTTGCACATAGCGACTAGTGGTCTAACCTGAGTTCAATATGTGCGGAAGTCATGGTGTGTTCAAAACCAATCTCCTCTGCGGTAGCTCGTGCTTGCTCCTGGTGAGCCCCCAGATGAATCCTCAGGGGTGATAAATTGGTCTGTGCCAACTGCCGCAGTAGTTCACAAAGTAGAAATTCGTAGTGCTCCGCCACAAAGGTATGCCCACCCTGATGCGTAACAACATCCACGCCGCCTGACGGCCAATTTGGAAAACTTTGTGCCAGGCACGCATAGGTTAATTGAAAGTGTTCCTTCTGTGTGAGTCGGTCAGTCAGGGTAAGACGACTTGTCGCCAAATGTGAATAGATCGCATTTAAATCAAAGGAATCGAAATCTGGATCGTGAACCTGTCCTATTTGATGAGACCTTCGGAGTGTCATCTGCTGACGTGTGAAGGGAATCTGAGTTGACTGTGGCGCAAATTGTAAACAATGCCACTGTTCAACTGTGGCAAAACCAAGATCATGCAGGACTGGTAGGATGGGCTGTGTGGAGGGGATGCCTACGTTGAGGAAATGTGAGGAAACACCGTTATAGTATTCCGCCTGATTTGGATGGCTGCCGATACGAAGCGTGGTAAAGCCATGTTCATGAGCGAATACCCTGACACCATCGAGTAATGCGTTGGCTGTTTCGGTGTCGCAATTGCGGACAAGAAAATTGGAAATTGTCAGGGTGCGTGTTTCGGGACGATCGGTGGAGACGGAACCGAGATGGGCAAATCCGACGACCTCACCAGCTATGGTGGCTACAAAGAATCGGTCTCGTGAAAAGTATGTTTTAGCGAATACGGTGTACTCGAGTAGATTGGGGGAAATGGATGCTTCGAGGTTACAGCAATCATTAATTATCTTGGCAATCGCTGGTGGATCGCTGTTTAGGAAAGGCCTCACCTGAATCATGAGAGATTTACCTCGAGTGAGTCGCCGGTTACCCTTACTTGGAAAATAGGGACTTGAACTGCCGGAATAGACTGATGTTGCCCATCTCGTACGTCGTACTCCCAACCATGCCAGGGGCAACGTACGACACAGCCGTGAAGACTGCCTTTACCAAGAGAGCCACCTTGGTGTGGACAGATTCCATCCATGGCATGGAAGCCGTCGTCGGTGCGAAAGACAGCGATGATTTTTCCGTCGACGACACACTCGCATACCCCGGTTTCCGGGAAATCTGATACAGCAAGTGCATGAACCCAGTTTTCATCCATGAAGGTGTTTCCGTTTGCGGGGATCTTTCCATCGCCGGTGTAGCCACCAGTATTGGGCCGGCGCGATTGCGATCGCATCTTCTAGTTGTTGATTATACCACGATGTAATCCCTTTTATGGTTGCCGACTCACTAGATAGGGTTTCGCAATTCAATAATCCTCGGCAGTCCAGTGCGAGTGAAAACATCTTCCAGTGATGTCTGGCCACTATGACAACGACATTGGCCCTGGTTGTTAGTGCGTAAAGCGCAAGGGCTTTGTGGCAGGAAGCAGGCCTTCCCATGAAATCCATCCACACCCCTTTTTTCCCCGCAGACTGATCGGCAAGAACCGTTAGAGTCTCGCCTTCTTTGAGTAATCGTTCAACCGTCTCCGCCACTCCCTTTTTAGGCAGAATGAATTGGCCATAGCGGCTTCTAAAGCTGTTGATGTAATCATTCATCAGTGGGTTATCGAGCGGCCTGGCGATGGTGAAACTAGGAAAACCAAAGAGCCCGGCAACGAACCCAGCCAGTTCGAAATTACCGTAATGGCCTGAGAGCAGCATGGTGGGATTGGGAGAAAGGAGGCCGCGCAGTAAGTCCTCCACGTTATCAACCTGGATGTGATTGCGCCAATTGTAGCGATTGATTCTTCTAGGGGCTTGCGCAACTTCAAAAAGCATTAGGAACAAGCTTAACCACATTTGGTAGACCACCTGCTGCAGTTGTTGGTAGCTGGCCTTGGGGTATACATGGCGCAGGTTGTCCATGCACACCTTCCGCCTAATACGCACGACGTGCGTCATGATCCAGGCCAAGCTACGTCCTACGCTATGCAATGCGGCTTCCGGTGTCGCCTGAAGGACAGAAAAGAAAGACCGCAATAATAGGTAACCAAATAAGTTCACGAAAATAAAATGACAAAAGAGTGAGTTAATCAACTCGGCGATTTTGCCAAAAGTCGTGGCATAGACCAATACCAAACGCAATAAAATGCGCCTGACAATCAGCGTTTCTTACGCTTTACGCCCTGTTTCCTAAAGGAAAGTACTGGATCCTTTGGCAAAGGCAATTGAACGGCTTTGCCAGAGGCTGCTGCCTTGTATATCGCTAGAATTATTTCGACGCTACGGCGGCCCTCTCTACCGTCGATGGAATTCGAAGCCTTGCCCTGAATTGTACGAATTGCATCGCGGAAAAGAGCGGCGTGTGCATGGTGTCCAATCGCGGCGGGGTCTGCCGCGCCACCGCCGGTTTGGGTTGTGCCAGACATTTTTTCCACCAGGGCACGATCTGCCCTTGTCATCTTGGCGAATTCCCAGGTAATGATGTCTTCTTCTTCAATTGCAGCAGAACCGGCCGAACCGTGAATTTCAATCTTTTTTAGTGCTCCGGGGAATGCGGCGGTCGTTGCTTCGATTACGCCTAGTGCTCCATTGGCAAACCTTAGTGTCGCAACCACGACATCTTCAACTTCTATTCGTTTATGGGCGAGCATATCGGCTTGAGCGGTTATTTCAACAACGGGCCCCATGAGCCAGGTGAGAAGATCTACATTATGGATAGCCTGATTCATCAATGCGCCGCCACCATCTAACCCCCAGGTGCCACGCCAGGCGCCGCTGTCATAATACTCCTGAGTGCGAAACCATTTGACATACGCATCGCCGACGGTTAGTCGCCCAAATTTCCCTTGATCGATCGCCTTTTTTAACAGTTGGGAGGACTTGTGGAATCGTGACGGAAAGATCGTGAAGAGCTTAACTCGGTTTTTCTTACAGGCGGCGATGATAGCATCACATCGTTTTAGGGTGATCTCAAGTGGTTTTTCGACAATCACATGTTTTTTGGCGTTGGCTGCAGCGACAGCTGGCTCCATGTGTGCGCCGCTAGGTGTACATATCGTGATGACATCGATTTCAGGGTTCTCAAGCATGTCCTGCAAGGAATCGTAAGCAGTACCGCTATGTTCAGTTACGAACTCATTGGCGCTTTCAATTCTACGGCTATAGGCGCCGACGAGTTTAGCTCCACGAATATCTGCGATCGCCCGCGCGTGGAAATTTGCGATCATTCCGCAACCAACAATTCCGAAACCAATGGCCATAATTTACTCCCGTAGGAAAAAAAGGAAATCAAGCTTGAGATAACACGATATAAATCAGAGGTATTGTACTAATTCCATTGAGCAACATGTGGATCAGAATGCATGGAATTATTGAACCTGTTTTATTACTCACATGACCTATCCCGAACGATAAAAGAAAGAGCGGAATTGGGGCTGCACCTTGTCCAAGGTGCAGAGCCGCGAATATAAGACTGGTCAATAGGTTTGCGCCGTGCCGCTGAAATGCGTCAGCCGCCTTGAATTGATTTTCTGGCTTTTCATAATGCTTGCAAAGAATCAACGTGTTCGTTGCCCAGTTGCCGCTGAAGGCACGTTGTAAGTAGGTTAAAAACACACCTCTGAAGACAAACTCCTCGACTATTGGGGCCGCGACAACAACCGTGATAACGGTATAGATTAGTGTCTCAACCGATGCTTCAGCCAGCAGAGTGTCAATAACCGGATGACTGTAAGGCGTAACGAGTAAGCCAACTATTACATTGATAGCCATGGTCAGGGGTATCAACAGGATGGCTGCCAGCAATCCTATTTTAAGAAGTTCCCTTAGACGGTCGTGTCTTAACCGGAACGCACGTAAGTCGCGTCGGCGATAATAGAGAATGGGAATTAAAATGAACACCGCCAGTAACGTCGTCAGACCCGCCGCTGAATTAAATGGGGACATCTGCAAAAAATGACGAGTTAGATCGCTGGGGTCTGGATTAGAGACAATGAAGAGGACGCCGGTGACTTGAACACCGAAATAACAAAAAAACGTTAATACTACATCGAGAAGATCTAGCGTGCTCTCTTCGCTGGACCACTGGTCGAGCAGTGGCTTACCAAGCTTAATCCGCCGTTGGTACACAAGGTGCCAGGGTAGACCGATGAATATGGTAAGCAGTCCGACAATGAAGATGACTTCCAACGCTATTAGCTGCGACGACATGGAGTTGACTATTCAGCCTCCACGTCCTGGGACTTAGTGAGCTTGGGGATTAGCTCGATCGATGCCTTGATGTAGATTAGTCCTGAATAAACTGTACTGATGACGGCCAACCAGACGAAGGCGGCCGTAGAGTAGCTGAGCGCAGAGCTAATCTGTGTAGCCTTTTCAGGATCTTCAGATTTCCCAATGATCAATAGTGCCCCGATGACCGCACCACACTGAAACACCATTTTGAGTTTCCCCGGCATGTTGGCAGAGAAATCACCGCCATGTTGCTCGATGAAGCCGCGTAACGCCGTCACCAGAATTTCGCGACCGACCACCACGACCGCCATCCAACCTTGGATGACGTAGAGTGCGTCGTCAGGAATGAATTTACCCGGTGCTTGCAACTTGGCCATTTCGACTGCGAGCAAGGTGAACGTGCCGCAAATGATAATTTTGTCGCAAAAGGGATCAAGAATACGACCAAGTTGAGTGACTTGATCATATTTTCGGGCTAGGTAGCCATCTACCCAGTCCGTTCCGGCGGCAATGATAAACAGTATTAGAGATAGTGTATATTGCTGAAGCGGCAGTAGGATGAAAATCACGATCGACAGCAGGAAGCGGGCGGCGGTGATAATGTTCGGAGCATTTAACGCGTGGTTATTATGTGTATCTGACATCCGAAGGTCCTATATGGTGGGTATGCTGTTTGTAGATACAGTGTACACAGTTTGGCTGAGGATAGCATATCGCGCTGTAGAGAACTACGATGGGATGGCCGATAAGTCGTACCCGGCTGAGGCGGCGACTTCCACTGGGAGAATGTCCCCGGCTCTGAGTTCCTTCTCAGGTGAGGTGACAAAGACGAGACAGTCGATGTCTGGCGCATCGGCCTGAGAACGTGCGACCCAAACGTTTTCCTCATCTGGCATAGCACGATCGATAATGACCGGTAGGGTCGTGCCCACTAGTTGCCGGTTGCGTTCAAATACAATTTCCTGCTGGGCCTGCATCAGCCGCTCTTTTCGTTCTAATTTGAGCTCTTCGGGAAGATGATTGTCAAATTGCGACGAAGGCGTATGTTCTTCGTAGCTGTATGTAAAGACACCAACACGCTCGAATTTTGTCGCCTTGACAAAATCGAGCAATTCTTCGAACTCTTCATCGGTTTCGCCGGGGAAGCCAGTGATAAAAGTGGTTCTCAATGCGAGTCCAGGAATTCCTTCCCGGAGCCGTCTGATCATGTCTTCGGTTTTGGCGCGGTTGACACGCCGTGACATACGCTTAAGCATGTGATCATTGATATGCTGCAGGGGCATGTCGATATAGGGTATGACTTTCCGTGACGTAGCGATGGCGGAAATTAGTTCGTCAGTAATGTACATCGGATAAAAGTACAGTAGCCGTATCCAGTCGATCCCAACAAGCGAATCCAATTCGGTAATGAGTTGGGCAAGCCGCGCTTCGCCGTAAAGATCCATTCCGTAATAGGTTGTGTCCTGCGCGACAATGTTGAGTTCACGAACTCCATCATTGGCAAGTTGATTCGCTTCGACAAGAACTCGCTCCATTGGTTTAGTCGCATGCTTACCACGCATTCTCGGTATATCACAGAATGTACAAAGTCGATCACAACCTTCAGAGATTTTCAGATAAGCAAAATGATTTGGAGTTATTCGCAATCGGTCGGTGTCTGGTAATGCGCGTATGGGAGCTGGCTTAAACACAGATCGTTGCTCTTCTAGGTCACCAAGTAGACGATCAGCGATTTTGGTGACCTCTTCTCGGCCGAAAACGCCTACGAGAGAATCGATTTCAGGCCGTTCGTCAAGTAATTGTTCTTTTTGCCTTTCCGCCAAACAGCCGGAGACGACTACGCCCTTAATAATTCCTTGATTCTTTAGGGAGATCATCTCGTCTATGGCACCATAGGATTCCTTACGTGCTTCTTCAATGAAACCACAGGTGTTGACGACGACGAAATCAGCTAGCTGGGGATCACCAACAAGCTGATATCCATCAAGCTGCAGCAGGCCGAGCATACGTTCGCTGTCCACTGTGTTTTTCGCACATCCGAGGCTTACGAAAGCATAATTGCCTTTTACATTTTTAGGTTGCTGTTCCGATTTGATTTCCAAGTCTGCCATCGAAGAAATACTGCCCTAAAACCATAAAGTTTTGTTTACTACATTTAATAATGAACTGTCGTTCGCAAAACGTTCGATATTTTCCAGTAAAACTTCGAGATGTCGTTCAGGAACGCGAGGTGAACACGCCGCAATATGCGGCGTGAGAATTACATTTGGAAATCCCCATAAAGGATGTTCAGCCGGCAATGGCTCGATCTCATAAACGTCCAATGCGGCACCGGCAATTTGTTCAGTGTTTAGTGCGGAAACCAGATCATCAAGTGGAACGATGACTCCCCTCCCAATATTGATGAAATAGGCTGAGCTTTTCATCTGCTCAAAGCAGCTCGAGTTGAAGAAGCCTTCCGTTTCGGGAGTGTGGGGAGCTGCTACTACTACAAAATCGCTCTCCTGAAGCAGCTTGTGAAGAAATTGCATATCGCCAAATTCATCTGTAGCGACTGTGGCCGAGGCGTATGGGTCGACCGCCAGTGTTCGCATTCCGAGCCGTTTCCCATAGCTAACGATTTCGCTACCGATACTACCCAGTCCAATGACTCCTAGAGTGGAATCTGCCAGCTGTTGATGATTACGGTCCATGGAGGTTTCGTTGCCAGGTCCGATCGCGAAGTCTGATCTCGCATCTTCACCCCCAACCGGTGCCCAAGTTCGGCGGGCCTGCTGATTCATATAGATGTGCATTCGTCGGGCAAACATCAATATGTAGGCGAACACTTGATCAGCAATTACATCGTAAAAAAGTCCTTGCATATTTGTAAGCTGACAAGGGTGGGCAATCAATTCTGGAAACAGAAAGTGCTCCAGGCTAGCGGTCGGACTCTGTACCCACTGTAATTGGCGAGCTTCGGCTAAAAGTGATGGAGTGATTTTACCGTAGAATCCCTGAGCGTCAGAGATCTCGTCAGCGGCCTGTTGAGAGGTTTCGCAATTGATGACCTGCAAACGATCAGATATCGCCTGGACCAAATCCAGTCGTCTAGCGTCTAACGGTGGGTGTATGACTAATTTCTTCATGTTAGGGCCACTGTGGATAACTTACCTGCCCTGGTACCGTAACTCTGGTCTTGTAAATCGTTTTTCCTGCGGTGACATAAATTGTTTTGCCATCAGCACCACCGAATGCGAGGTTGGTCAAAGTGTCTTCCGGGATGGGAATACGGCCTTTCATTTCTCCTTCAGGGGTGATGATGTAGATTCCTGGTGGAACCGTACTATCCTCATGAGGCCCGCGAGGAGTGTTAATGCCCGCGGCAATATAAAGGTTGCCTTCTGTATCCAGCCGCATGCCATCGCCGCCGCGACCGCCCTGAAAATCCCAGACGACGGATTGATTGGAAGGATTTCCATCGGCATCTAGGTCGAAATGCCAGATTTTTCGATTTCCACCGATGACCGGGCAGCTATCGACCAGGTATAGGTGTTTGGAATCTTGGGTCACTGCAATACCATTTGGGCGTTGGATATCTGGTTGTGTAAGTACACGCGACACTTGTCCGTCCGGATCAATTCGGTAAACCGCGTCGCAGTCCATTTCCATGATAGACCGGTCGTCGTAGCATGGGTCAGTGAAATAAATTCGTCCGTTTCCGTCGACGCAGATGTCATTAGGTGAGTTGTATTTCAGTCCGTCATACGAGTCGGTTAGAACTTCATTTTCGCCTGTTTCCATATTGGTGCGGGTGATGCGACGGGCTCCCATTTCATGTCCAAACTCAGCACCTTCACAGTGCAATAAACGGCCTTCCTGATCGAATGTCTGCCCGTTGGTGCGGTTGCTTGTATTACGCCAGGTGCTTGTAATTCCGTCAGGTGACAATGCAAGTATTCGATTGTTCGGGATATCGGAATAATAGAGTGTTCCATCTGCTGCCACTGCCGGTCCTTCGGTGAAAACGAGGAAGGATGCAGTTGTGACAGAATCAATTCCATCCGGCAATTCAAGGGTTCGATAGTCCATAAAGTTTAACTCGCTAGCAGCTTGTGTTCGATGGTTTGAAGAATCGCGTCTGCTACCTCCGGTTTGGTCCCTTTGGTGGCCAATACGATTTTACCGACTGGGTCTAATATTTCGATGGTGTTATTGGGTGAATCCATGGCGGAGGGACCATTAAGCACAATCAAATCACAACACTTGGCTTCCAACTTTACTAAGGCCCGGAATCGTTGATCATCCGTTTCTAACGCGAAGCCGACAACCCATTGGTTAGACCGCTTAATTCCGCCTAAGGTGGCAATAATGTCTGGAGTCTCTTCCAGATGCAACGTTAGCCCATCTCCGGTCTTTTTAATTTTCTGGTCCTGAACAATTCGGGGACTATAGTCGCAGGGAGCTGCGGCCCCGATGACGCCGTTTGCGTTCGGAAAATGATGACGTGCGGCAGCCAACATTTCGTCGGTAGTGGAAACGTTAATCACGTTAGCTTCTTCCGGATAGGCAACATTCACAGGCCCGCTGATGATGGTCACTTGGTGTCCAAGTTTTAGACAGGAATTGGCGAGACAGGCACCCATTTTCCCACTGGATGCGTTCGTTAGGTAGCGAACCGGGTCGATGTACTGTCTGGTAGGGCCTGAGGTAATGAGGATGTGTGCCATAGTTGTCAGGGGTTACAACAGTGAAGAAGTGTGGACAAGATGTCTGAAATACTCTGTAATCTGCCCGTTCCTTGTTGGCGACAACTGAGCCAACCTTCCTCCGGAGCGAGGATCTGGCATCCGTCTTCGGCTAATTGCTGTAAATTTCGCTGGGTCGCAGGATTCGACCACATGGATGAATTCATTGCGGGAGCAAGGAATACGTCGCCGTCGAAGGCAGAATACGTCGCTGAAGCGACACAGTCCGCCAGTCCATTAGCAGCTTTTGCTAGGAAGTTGGCTGTCGCAGGTACGACCGCCAGCACGTCACAATGCGTTGCTAGGTGGATATGGGCTCCATAGGGCGCCTCCGTGGTTGCTCCTACAGAAGAATAGACGGGATTACCACTGAGTGCTAAAAATGTACTCTCACCAACAAAATCTGTTGCTGCAGGCGTCATCGCAACATGAACCTGAATGCCTGCTTGTGTTAAGCGCGAAGTCAGGTGTGCCGCTTTGTAAGACGCAATGCCACCGGTCACACAAAGGCAGATCGATTTCGACTGTGCCGCGGCGTTCATTAGAGATCTAGTGGGTTGATGTCTGGCACATCCGTGACAGGCTCGGCATCAGGTGACACTTGGACTTCGTCGTTTTCGTCCAGGAAAATCTTGTCTTGAAGGATTTCCTGAAGTACCAGTCGCATCTGGTCTTCATTACCGGAAGCATCGACCAAAACGCGGGATCCCTGTTTTAGCTGAACGATTCGTTTCTGGATCAACGTTGAAAGTTTAAAACGTCCACCAACTTTGTTGATGATTTCTTCTTCTTTCAGTTCTTCAAGCATTACTTAGTCTCCAAAGCTTGTAAAAGTTGGCTCACTTGACGGGCAGCGCGATCAACCTCGTCATTTGTTATCTGGTGCTGGTAGTGGTGTCGATTGGACATCTCATGCTTCGCTACTTGCAAGCGACGCAGGATAGCCTCTTCACTATCAGTCTGTCGGTTTCTTAACCGCCGTTCAAGTTCTTCCATCGAGCCGGGGTTAATAAATATTGTAATCGCATCTGGGATACGGTCTATGACTGACAGGGCACCAGCGACATCTATTTCTAAAATAACCCACTGGCCGCTAGCTTGCCCGTCGGAGACGGATTGTTCAAGCGTGCCATACCATTGACCTTGCCCGAAAACCTCTTTGTATTCGAGGAAGTCGTCGTTGAGCCGTCTGCGTTCAAATTCGTCGTGCGATAGGAAATGATACGAGATTCCATCGACTTCGTCTGGACGAGGAGCTCGAGTCGTTGCCGAAACGCTCAGAGCTAGCGGTAAAGGGCAGATTTCAAACAGCCGCTTTACGAGTGTGGATTTACCCGCACCGGAAGGACCTGAGATGATGACCACTTTACCTGACATAGTTCCGATTCAATTGCCCGTGCACAAAGGTTATTCGATATTTTGAACCTGTTCCCGTATACGTTCAATAATGGTCTTTGCCTCGACCACCGAGTTTGCAATCAGTGTATCGTTGGCCTTGGACCCGATTGTGTTGACCTCACGAAAGAGTTCCTGCGTTATAAAGTCCAATTTTCTTCCCTGGCTGGTAGCTGATTGCATCACGTTCCGAAACTGTTCCAGATGGCTTTTGAGCCGTACGACTTCTTCGGTAATGTCGCAGCGATCCGCATACAGGCCAATCTCTCTGGCAAGATCACCCTCATTAAGTGTGACATCGTGCGTTTCTAAAAGCTTATTGATCTTATCGGTTAATCGCTCCTGGTAATTGGTAACTACGACTGGAGCGCGATCCTTGATTTGTTCTACGATCATTTTCAACGAGTCGAGTTGTTGGTTAAACACTGCCTCAATGGCATTCCCTTCGGTTTCTCGCATCGCGTTGAATTGTCCAAGAGCCTGTTGCAAAGCGTCGTTGGACAGTGTTAGCACGCTTGCCACGGAGGAGTCACTGGTGACGTTGTTGATGACTACGCCTGGTAAGCCAAGTAAGGATTCCAGCGAAGGGGAGGTCTGGCTAAGTGACCTCAATTGAGCTTGATAGGCCTGCAGTAATTCGGTGTCAATCGTGAAGTCATCTTGTCGTGAGTGTTTCATCACTTTTATGTTCACGTTTATTGTCCCGCGACCGACCGCAGAACGAATTTGTTTTTCGATTGAAGATTCGTGGGCAATGAGCGAGTCCGGGGCCCGTAAATTGATCTTAAGGTGCCGGTTGTTAACGGCGCGAATCTCAATGGTAAGAGTGGCGTTCTCATCGGAGACGGTGGCGACACCTTGACCGGTCATACTTAATAGCATGCAGCAGCTCGTTTTGGAAAAATGAACTTCGTTATTTGATTCACGGCGTAGTGACCAGGAGATGGTCGAACCGATACTTATTCAGAATCCGGTGTTTCCGGTTCCGTCGACCCTTCCTCCGTAGGAGGCGTCGTTGGCTCTTCGGTTTCTTCTTCAGGCGTCTCCGGTGGAGTTGTAGCGTTCGCCTCAGTCGGCTCGCCGGTAGTTTCGTCTGCAGTTGTGGAATCGGAAGCGGCTTCTTCTTCAACAATCGCTGGGGCTATGGGCAGTGAATCTGTGCCATTGCTTAGATCAAGCGGTGTATCTTCCGATGACGAATCATCAGATGAAGCAGTGTCAGCTTCACTCGCACCACCCTCATCCTGCTGCGTCTGTCCTGCGTCTTTCGGGCTGCTATAGGAATAGATCGTCACACAGGAAAGGAATATCCAAACTCCTGTTAATGCGATCGTGATCCACATCAGGGCATCACCCCCCCGCGCTCCAAATGCACTTTGTGCAGTTCCTGTTAACGAACCGGCGATTCCGCCGCCCTTTCCACGTTGCATCATAATGATGAATACGAGGAATAAAGAAAGGAAAAATAAAATAACAGCGAGGGCTCCGAGCCAAAATCCGCCGGCACCAATTAGAAATAACCTGTCCATGGAGGGGCAATCAAATAAATCTAGGTTTGAAGAAAACTGTAATCATTAAATTTGGCACGGAACACGGGCGTTGTAAATGCCCAATCTTTGCGAAAAGGTCACTGTATGACACGCGAGTCAAATTAGCCGTGCTTGATGATACCTAAAAATGACTCTGCATCCAAAGATGCGCCGCCAACCAACGCTCCATCGATATTAGGTTGGGCTAGCAATTCTTCTGCATTAGTGGGCTTCACGCTCCCGCCGTATTGAATACGAGTAGCCTGTGCCACATCATCACCAAACTGCTCGGTAAGAATACCGCGGATATGTGCATGAACTGCTTCTGCTTGTTCAGGCGTGGCTACTTTACCCGTTCCAATAGCCCAGATGGGTTCATAGGCGATGGTGATATGTGCCATCTGCTCGGCGCTGATATCCGCCAACGAGCCGATGATTTCGGTGCCTACAATACTGTTAGTTTCCCCAGCTTCACGTTCTTCGAGTGTCTCTCCAACACAGAGAATGATTTCCAATCCGTGACCCAACGCGGTTTTGATTTTTTCATTCACGAATTGATCACATTCGCGAAATAGCTCTCGGCGTTCACTGTGTCCCACGATCACTAGGTTGCAGCCTAAGTCGGTTAGCATACTGCTGCTCATTTCACCGGTGTATGCTCCGCTTTCTGCAGGGTGAACATTTTGACCACCGAGCTTAATGCTTGAGCCGGTGACGGCTGAACCTACAGCGTCGAGGAAGCCGAAGGACGGGCAGATTGCTACGTCAACGTCCGTTGAATCCCCAATAGCGTCAGCTAGCGCCGAGGCTAAACTCACTGCCTCCGATTTGGATAGGTTCATTTTCCAGTTTCCGGCGATATATGTCTTCCGCATGATTTGTTCTTTCAGATAGTTGATTTAACCGAAGGTCTTGCCAAACACGTCGGCAACCTTGACGAGTTGTTTGAAGGTTTCATCGAATTGTTCAGGCAGCAGTGCTTGCGGTCCATCGGAAAACGCCTTTTCCGGGCAGTCATGGACTTCTATATGGACCCCGTCTGCTCCGGCAGCTACGCCTGCGTAGGCGCAGGCGGGGATTAGGTCGGGGCGACCTGTTGCATGGCTTGGGTCAACGATGACTGGCAAGTGGGTGAGTGTCTTTAATGCAGCAACTGCCGCTACGTCGTATAGGTTGCGTGTAACGGAATCAAACCCTTTAATGCCTCGCTCGCATAACACAACGTTTTGATTTCCGTGAGCCAGAATATACTCGGCGCTCATGAGAAGGTCTTGCACCGTTGCGCTCATGCCACGTTTAAGAATGACAGGTTTGTTCGCCTTGCCGACTTCCGTTAGGAGGACGAAATTCTGCATGTTTCGGGCACCAACCTGAAGCATGTCGGCATACTCGCAGATGACGTCTAGATTTCTAGCGTCCGTGATCTCGGTTACAACCGGGATATCGTATTTGTCACCGACAGTGCGGAGTATTTTCAGGCCCTCAACCCCCATGCCCTGAAATGAATAAGGGCTGGTTCTGGGCTTGTAAGCGCCGCCTCGGAGTATGTTAGCTCCGCTCGCTTTGACGGCAGCAGCGATAATATCCATCCGTTCTTCAGATTCAATGGAACATGGACCGGCGACCATTGCTAAATGGCCTCCGCCGATCTTCGTCTTGCCGACTTCGACAACGCTTGGTTGAGGATGAGCTTCAAGACTGGCTAGTTTATAGGGCGGTAATACACGCACGACGTCGCTGACACCTGTAAAGGATTTGATCTGATCTGAGTCAATAGATGATTCGTCACCGATGACACCTATGATAGTACGAAAAGTCCCGCGGCTAACATGGGCCTGCATTTCTAATGAAGCAATATGATCGGTGATTGCACCGATCTGGTCTTCGGTGGTATCCGATTTAAGGATGATAATCACGGTGATATCCTGAGGAATATTGGTGGGATGGATACGCGAAACAGATTAAGTTCTTCCAAACTGTGATGCGAATCAATAGCGAAGTAAGAAGTTTACCACAGGAATACGCGGGCCGTATATACCATATCGACCACGAAAATCTGGGCTAGACTACCGGGAGTTTGGGTGGTGGATTGGAAAAGATCCCAAGACGGATATTCGCTGAGTTTTGCGTTCAAGATTCGAGATTGCAGTTTGTACAGCAGCGTCCTCACGATGCCCCTCGAGCTCGATGAAAAAGACGTATTCCGATGGATGATTTGGCTTAGGAAACGACTCGATCCATGTAAGATTCAGCGATTGTTTCTTAAAGGCTAACATCGCATCGGCTAATGCTCCAGGTGCATGTGCCAACTCTACAATTAGCGTGGTTTTATCAGATCCCGATGGAGTTGGCCGATGGTCTCCTATAACCGCAAAACGCGTGACATTGCCCTGACGATCCTCGATTTTGCTGGCCAGCGTGTTTAAGCCATAGTGTTCGCCGGCAAGGACGCTGGCTATGGCAGCAGCCCCCGGTGTCTGGGATGCCATTTCCGCGGCAACCGTGGTGCTAGGAGTGTCAACCAAGGTGGCATTTGGTAAGTGCTTAGCAATCCATTCGCGGCATTGGGACAACGCCTGTGGCTTACTGTAGATTTCTCTAATGTCAGTCAGAGCACTCAAGCTCAATAGCGTATGGTGAATGGGGAGGTTGATTTCACCGCAAATTGACACAGGGGACCTCGCCAAAACATTCAAAGTATCCACAATTCTTCCATCCGTTGAATTTTCGATGGGCACTACACCGAAATCAGCTTCTTGCTTTAGTACGGTTTCGAAGACATTAGAAATTGTCGGTACCGGATGAGGCGTTATATTGCCTCCGAAATACTTGGAGGTCGCTAGATGGCTGTAGCTATACAATGGCCCTAGGAACGCGACGGATGCCGGATGTTGATCGTTGTATTCGAGCAGAGTGAGTTCTCTAACCAGTGGTAGTAGATGATCACGAATGGCAGTGTACTTCTTAGCACTAAGTGATTTCCTAGCCGTGTCGTGAACCGTCTGTACGAGGTTCTCTAATGTCAGTCCGTTTTTAGACGCCGCTTCGAATGCGTGGTAATGTCGGATCAAACTACGAACCAATTCGGTCGTCTCTTTGCAGAGCGCACGCTGACTTGCAGCCGGGGACAGTCTTTTTGATTCAACTTTCTTGGCGCACATGTGACAGTTCCATGCCGAGACTAAATTGTGTTATTTGTGAACCATAACACGGTCGCCTTTTTACGCCAATACAGATAAAACGAACTGCCATTATGGCAGTGCAGGCAGGGATGGTTTTATCGCGTCAAAATAGGTGTTTATACGATTTTAGCGCCGGTTTCATGTCAAAATCACGAAAATATAACAAGCAACGAATTTATTCAGTTTTGGCACGACGCTTGCTGATACTCATCTAGGAATCTCCATTGCGATAATTGGTGCCAATTAGGCACGGACGCGACGGATAAGAGAATAGGAAACCTTGCTAGGAGCTAATCAGAGAACATGGCTGAAGGTGAAAAAATAATTGGAATCGACTTGGGGACCACAAACTCAGTCGTTGCCGTAGTTGAAGGCTCAGATCCTAAAGTGATCCCTAATCCTGAAGGTAGTCGACTAACCCCAAGTGTAGTGGCCTATACAGACGGTGGAGAGACCCACGTTGGGGAACCCGCTCGACGTCAGGCGGTGACAAATCCTCAACGAACGGTCTATTCTGTTAAACGCTTTATGGGAAGACGATTTGCGGAAACGACCGACGCGGACAAGATGGTTCCCTATGAAGTAAGCAAGGGCGATAACGGTTATACCCAAATCCGTATCGACGACAAGGACTACACTCCTCAGGAGGTCTCAGCCAAGACCCTTCGAAAACTGAAAGAGGCAGCTGAGTCTTACCTGGGACATAAGGTCAATAAGGCGGTCATTACGGTACCAGCTTATTTCAATGACGCTCAACGGCAGGCGACGAAAGATGCCGGTCAAATCGCCGGACTCGAAGTCGCTCGAATTATCAACGAGCCAACCGCAGCGGCGTTAGCGTATGGACTTGATAAGAAGTCGGATGAGCGAATTGTTGTATTTGACCTGGGTGGCGGGACATTCGATGTTTCCGTGCTGGAAGTTGCTGACACCGAAAGCGGTGATGGATCGAGTCGAGTGTTTCAAGTAGTATCCACTTCGGGCGATACTCAGCTTGGCGGTGATGACTTCGACGAAGCGTTAATTAATTATGTAGCCGAACAATTCAAATCCGACAACGGTGTTGACTTGCGTCAAGACACGATGGCTCTGCAGCGTCTCCAGGAAGCTTGCGAAAAAGCTAAGAAAGAACTTAGTAGCGTACCGTCGACTGATATTAATTTGCCGTTCATCACTGCCGACGCAAGCGGCCCAAAACACCTTCAAATGACCGTCACACAGGCCAAATTTGAAGAACTCGTCGATGATCTAGTAACTCGTTGCCGAAAACCTGTCGAGCAGGCGCTTTCGGACGCAGGGTTGAGCCCGTCAGATATCGATGAAGTTGTATTGGTAGGTGGCTCCACTCGCGTGCCCAAGGTACGAGAGATGGTTCAGGCGATCTTTGGTAAGGCTCCTCACCAGGGAGTAAATCCTGATGAAGTTGTAGCGTTAGGAGCCGCAATTCAAGGAAGCGTGCTTGCCGGAGATCGAACGGATGTTCTTTTGCTGGACGTCACTCCGCTTACACTTGGCATTGAAACTGAAGGCGGAGTGTTGACTCCGATTGTTGAACGAAATACAACGATCCCAGTCGAAAAGAAGCAAGTCTTCAGTACGGCTGCTGATAATCAACCGGCTGTTACGGTGAAGGTATTCCAAGGTGAAAGGAAAATGGCAGCTAACAATAAAGTGCTAGGGGAGTTTAACCTCGAAGGAATTCCGCCGGCACCCCGTGGTGTACCTCAAATTGAAGTCGCATTTGATATCGATCAGAACGGAATTCTAAATGTTTCTGCTAAGGATCTCGGTACTCAGAAAGAAGCGAGTGTTCGCATCGAAGATTCGGCAGGACTCGAGGATGAAGAAATCGAACGCATGCGGCGGGATGCGGAAGAGCATGCCGAGGAAGACAAGAAGCAATTCGAGTTAGTAGAAGCACGCAATAAGGCGGATCAGCTGGTCTACCAGATGGAAAAGCTTATCGAGGAAAATGGCGATAAACTTGGGGAAAGCGATCTGGAACCTGTCAATGCATCAATTGAGAAGGTGAGAGAAGCTGCTAAAGGCGATGATAAAGATGCGATTGATAGTGCTGTTGCCGATCTGGAACAGACCTCACAAGCATTATCGCAGGTGCTTTACCAAGCAGCTCAATCTGACGGTGGAGCTGATGAGGCCGCAGAGGATGTCAAAGACGACGATGCAATCGATGCTGAATTTGAAGTCAAAGACGAAGAAGCTGAGGAGTAAAAGTCACTTTCTTAAGATCCTAAAAAATTAAAAAAGGGCTGTCGGTTAATACGACAGCCCTTTTTTTTGTTCGAATATATTCGTCTTTTACTTTTCAACGCCCCAGTTTTCATAAATTGTTTCGTAGCCCGGGGTAAGCGAGCGGACTTTGTCCAGGACGTCACTTTTCACTTCGCCGCTACTCTTCTTGAATTTGGCTTCTAGCTTTTGAAGCTTTTGTTTACGCTGACGACGACGACGAATTTCTTTGGCTCTTTCGCTACTTCCCACTGTTAATCCTCTATTGGCCTACGGAGTGTTGTTGTTGACTGTTCCCAGTTAAGGGATAATTATTTCTTTTATCATTAGACACAACTTCCGTCAATTAGTGTTATTGTTTTAGCGTTGTGGGTATTCAAATGCAATGATAGAATGACCCGTTCCGCTATAGGGTTTTTGAGGTATCTGATGGTAGATAACGCCCCTGTAAGCAAGTAGTTCCGTGTTGTCGCGTTGGCAAAACGGACGGAAAGACCGGCGTTGGGTGCGTTACCTAATTGGTTTTTCAACAGATAAGTAGAAACATTTATAAACATGGTAAACCGTAATTTAATTAGTTCACTCGAAGACGATAATCTAGAAGCAGAAATTCAAGGCCTCTTTGGTGGGGAAGGTGAATCCTCCTTCGATTTGGCATTGGAACAAGAGGCGGATTTTGAAGTCAACAATATCGTTGATGGAAAAATTGTCTCCTTAGACGACGAATATGTTGTCATTGACGTAGGTTTTAAGAGTGAAGGATCCATTAGTCGCAACGAATGGGGCGAAGAAGAAGAGCAACCCCAGGTTGGCGATACCGTTCAAGTGTTGATTGAAGAGGTCGAAGATGAGTTCGGCCCAGCAAACGATCCACATGGGATGGTTTCGTTAAGCAAGCGGAAGGCAGAGAAAATTCTCGCCTGGACCGCAATGATGGAGAAAATTGACGAAGGTCAAATTGTTAAGGGTACGGTAACCCGGAAAATTAAAGGCGGTTTACTGGTTGATATTGGCGTGAATGTATTCCTACCAGCCAGTCAAGTCGATATTCGTCGACCGAATGATATTGCCGACTACATTGGCCAGGAAGTCGAATGCGAAGTTCTCAAGATCGATGAAGCGCGACGTAATATTGTCGTTTCTCGTCGTTCTATGATCGAGCGGCAGCGGAAGGCGGACCGTGAAGCGTTGTTGGCTGAACTGTCTGAAGGTGAATTGCGAAAGGGTGTCGTAAAGAATATCGCAGACTTCGGTGCCTTCGTAGACCTGGGAGGTATCGATGGTCTTCTACATATCACCGATATGAGCTGGGAACGCATTGGACATCCGTCTGAAATGGTTGCGATTGATCAGGAAATTGAAGTGATGATTCTCAAGATCGATCACGAGAAAGAAAAGATCGCGCTGGGAATGAAACAGAAGTCTGCCAATCCTTGGGAAGGTATTGAAGAGAGATATCCGGTTAATACCAAGGTTGAAGGTGAAGTTGTCAACGTTATGAGCTACGGTGCTTTTGTGAAGCTCGAAGCTGGAATCGAAGGTTTGGTTCACATTAGTGAAATGTCCTGGACCAAACGAATCAACCACCCGAACGAAATGGTCCAGATTGGCGACGAAATTGATGTTGTCATTCTGGCAATCGACAAAGGTGGGCAACAGCTTTCTCTCGGTATGAAACAAACTCAAGCCAATCCATGGGAGGAAGTGGAAGAACGCTATCCGATCGACACTGTCGTCAACGGACGCGTTCGCAACCTGACGAATTATGGCGCCTTCATTGAACTTGAAGAAGGTATCGATGGCTTGCTTCACGTCTCTGATATTTCATGGACTCGCAAGATCGGGCATCCAAATGAAGTGCTTGAGAAAGGGCAGGAAGTAAAGTGTAAAGTACTGTCGATGGATATTGAGCGGCGTCGTATCGCACTCGGGATCAAGCAGCTTGACGCAGATCCATGGACGGCAGATATTCCGGAACGATATAAGCCAGGCCAAAAGATTAGCGGCAATGTAACCAAGATCACGAATTTTGGTGTCTTTATCGGGCTTGAAGACGGTCTCGAAGGACTTCTGCACATCAGTGAAATGAGTGAAGGAGAAGTAGAAAATCCGGAAACACTTGTGAAAGTTGGAGACGAGATCGAAGTAAAAGTGCTTCGTGTCGATACCGATGATCGCAAGATCGGTCTTTCTCTGAAGCGAGTTGACTGGACTGACGAACAGGAAGCTGCGGCTCAGGCAGAAGAAGAAGTGGCTGTCGCACCCGCCGGTGACCTCAAAGGTGGCCTTGGTGGAGACGGCCCCCTATTCCAGGTTCCTTCAGCGGGTGAAGAAGTTACTGAAGAAGCCAGTGATGCCGAAGCAGAATTAGATGATACTGCTGAAGAGGCGGCACAGGAAGCTACAGAAGATACAGCTGAAGATGTAGCTGACGCTGAATCCGATGATTTATCTTCTGATGAACCAGAAGCCGCTGAAGAAGAGGATTCGCAGGACGCCGAAGCTGATTCTAGTGAATCTGACGATTCTGACGACAGCGAAGAAGCGTAAAGCTGGACAGACCTGTCTGATTAGGTCGTTATAACCGTGTTCACCGCACCAAGTGGTGAACACGGTTTTTTTGTTGCCTTCGATATACGGGAAACGAACCGTGTAATTATGCAATTTTAGATACATGAGGTGTTCTTCGAAAAAAGACGACGATAGATACCTCAGATAAAAGAAATTTGATTAATTGCATAGGATCCCCCCTCACATGTCTATTGCAACAGCAGGACGCCAACGCGCGGCTCAAAGTCCGTTAGAAATCTATCTGCGTGATATAAACGCAACTGACCTACTCACAGCAGACCAGGAAAAGGAACTGGCAAGGCGAGTGCAAAAAGGTGATGCCGAAGCCAGAGACTGGATGGTACGAGCGAATCTACGACTGGTAGTCAACATCGCTAGAAACTACACGAACAAGGGACTTGCATTTCAGGACCTAATCGAGGAAGGCAATCTGGGGCTTATGCGAGCTGTCGAAGGCTTCGATCCTACCGTTGGAACACGCTTTAGTACCTATGCGAGTTATTGGATTAAGCAGTCGATTAAACGAGCTCTAATAAACTCGGCAAAAACGATCCGTATTCCGGCCTATATGGTTGAGTTACTTTCTAAATGGCGCCGAGCAGGAAATCGGCTATTAGACACCCTTGGGCGTAAAGCTAGTAACGAAGAGATTGCTAGGCTTTTAGGTGTCGAACGTCGTAAACTGCCAATGATTCGTAAGGCTATCAAGGTATACAGTAGTACTCCACAAACGGATCACCGGGAGGATGGTTGGACGTTAGGTGATATCGTTGTCGACGATCGTACCGAAACGCCGGAAAACGAATTGATCAAGGCGGATGCGTTACAGCACATCATGAATCGCCTGGGTGAGATGGAAGAACGCGAAATGATGGTCTTGGAAATGAGATATGGGCTTAACGGACGAGAACCACATACTTTAAAGGAAATCGGTAATCGCTTGGGGCTGACCAGAGAACGCGTGAGACAGATCGAAGTCGAAGCGCTTGGTCGTTTGGCAGACGACCTTAAAGCTCCGATGGAACGTCGATTCTTTGACCGGACGGTGGCGTAAGGGGATAACGCATGAATCTTGCAGACTATATCCGTGATGTTGACGACTTTCCGATAGAAGGAATCGTTTTCAAGGATATTACCCCGTTATTGCAAACTCCTAACGCCTTTCAAAGTGCGGTTGACCAGATGCTGGAGCTGGCGTCGCCGGTAGACTATGACGTCATAGCAGCTCCGGATGCTAGAGGATTCATTTTTGGAGTTCCGATGGCTCTGCGAGCGGGCGTCCCATTTGTTCCAATTCGAAAGCCCGGAAAACTACCATATTCCACGGTAGGATACGATTACGAACTGGAATACGGTTCTGACCGATTGGAAATGCACGTTGACGCAGTTCCATCCGGCCAACGAGTTTTGTTGGTTGACGATCTGTTGGCCACAGGTGGAACGATTAGGGCCTGCGGTGAATTAATTAGAAAACAGGGCGGGGTGGTCGCCGCTTACTCCTTTCTGATCGAACTTGGATTTTTGGGAGGCCGATTGAAACTAGGCGACGCGCAGGTTAATAGCGTCCTATCTTATTAGGCTATCGCTAGACTGTCGTATTAACGATGGTCTTGGAATAGCGAAGCCGTTTGTAGTTGCGAGCGAATTCTCCACTCTCGTAATTCGGCCAGCATTTCCTGTTTTGCATTTTGATGATCAGGACAATCCCATAGATTATTCACTTCCTGAGGATCATTCTTCATGTCAAATAATTGACCATAGGGCTCGTCTAGGAAGTGTACGATCTTCCAGCGGTCACTACGAACCATGGTCATGAAATCTGCATGCGTCAGAATGCCATCTTTCGCCTGCTCCGCATAAACGTACGGGCGGCCGTCCCAGGCTTCCCCCTTCATAGCCGGAAGCATTGTGATCGCTTCCATGGTGTCTGGAGTTTCGATACCGGCCAAATCCAGGATGGTGGGACCAAGGTCCATTTGTTGGCAGAGTGCATCGACCACATGTCCTGCAGGGAATCGTCCTGGTGACCATACTATCAATGGGATTTGGGTGATCAGGTCGTACATCGTCCACTTTTGGCTATGCCCATGATCTGTTAGACAATCACCGTGGTCGCTAGTGAAGATGATGACTGAGTTATCTAAGTAGCCGTTGCGATCTAACGAATCAACAATCTGCCCTACTTTTTCATCAATCATAGTGACGTTGGCACAGTAGTAGGCGCGCTGACGATGTCGTTGTTCCCGTGTCGGTTGCAGAGGCATTATGACCGAATCGTGATCGATCTTGCTGTTGTGGTCTCGCAACTCCTGGAATGGTGGTGGTTGATTCTCTAGCTCTTCCTGTGAAACGTCGTAAAGTGGTAGTTCTTTCTCCAGATAAGGCTCAGCATATCGCATAACTGGGTCGTACGGCGGATGGGGACCAGGAAAGCCGATCTGAAGGAACAATGGTTTGGGTTCCGTGTTCGGATGGGCATCCAACCACCAGCAAGCCATATCACCAACAAAATTGTCAGGGTGGGTGTCCTCTGGTAGCTCCCATTCAAATGCGCCGAGTCGATCGGCGTAGTCGTCAAGTTTTCTATATAATTCCCGCTGCTGTTTTACTAATCCACGGAATCGTAGTGCCTTGTCCCATTCGTCGAAGTAATAGCGGCCTTCAAGATAGCGGTCTTTATTCTCAACCACGTAGCGTTCATCAAAGCCAAGTGGAGTTTCAAAAGGCCATGTGTGCATTTTTCCAACATTGGTGCAGTGATAACCCGAATCATTTAGTAGTTCGATCCAACTACGCCGCCAGCGATCGGCGTTCTTCAATATCCCAGTTGTGTGCGGAAAGTATCCCTTGAACAGGCTGGCACGAGCGGGGGCACAAGAGGCAGCTGTTACGTGACAGCCGGTAAAAGAAACTCCTTCCTTGACCAATCGATCTAGATTGGGGGTGTCCATGAAGTCGTACCCCAAAGCGGAAATAGTATCGAATCGCTGTTGGTCAGTGATAATGAAGATAATATTCGGACGTTCTTGCGTCATAGGTCATCCTGCGGAATTTAGTGGTGGATTAGGCAACGGTTTAGATTGTATTGGCTTCCATCATAACGCAGAGACGTTCTTTTCCAAAGTAGTCAGGGCAAGAGAGCCAATCGGGGAAAAAGAGACAGAATAAAAGGTGAAAATATCGAAAAGACCTTAATAAATGCGTTGTTCGGACGATTTGGTGAATATCAACCAACACTTCTATTACCTAAATCAAAGGACATCTCGATGTTTAGGACCGCGAAAAGGGTTTGTCTGATGCTAATACTGGCGGGAGGTTGCCTCGTGCCTGGTATTGTCGTTGGTCAATCCAATCCCCTGCGTGATACATTGTCTGTTGACGATAGTCGGCGACTGGATTTTCAGCAGGACAGTGTAGTACGGAATGCTTCTTACGTCACCTTCCAAGAAGGCACGACGCAATCAGTGCTTAATCAGGCAGAAGAAGTCGACCCTCTGCGGGTTGACGATCAGGCGTCAGTGGATGTCACCAAGACCGAACTTGAAGGTGAAGTAATCGATTCCGGCATCATCATTGATGAAGGCGTCCTAGACGGACAGGTACTCGGTGAAGACTGTTCAACCGGTTTTTGCGCCACTCGTCTTGGAATTTGTGCCGATGGTTGTCTGATACCGTGCCCTCGTATTCAATGGGAACGTTATACAATCTTCAGCGGAGTTAATGCCTTTACAGGGCCACTCAATCGAGGTGGTCAAGGAAGCTTTGGATTCACAGAAGGGTTTAACTATGGCCGGAACTTGTCTGGGATAGGGCAAGGTCGGTTATCAGCCCAGCTGGGTATGCGAGCAACCCAGACGAACTTGTCGGGTTCAGACGTTACCAACGAAGACAGAAAGCAAATCTTCCTCACAGCAGGAGTATTTCGACGTGCTGACTGGGGATTGCAGGGCGGAGCGGTAGTTGATTATTTACATGATGATTGGTACTACGACCTGGATCTAGTCCAGGTAAGAACTGAGATTAGCTGGCAATATCCCGACTCGCATGAATTCGGTATGTGGATGGCCTTCGACTCAGATCACGCTCGAACTCATTCATTGGTGGGTAAAGTAAACCCGGTTACTGTCACAGAAGAATGGAAATCGACAGATATGTACGCATTCTTTTTACGCAAATCATATGCGGATACCGGCATTACGGGTCGGGTCATGGGTGGATTCACGGGGAATAAGGACGGTTTGTTAGGTCTAGATTTATCTGCGCCGCTAAACGAGAAGTGGGCCATCGAAGCAAATGCTTTGTATTTAATTCCGGAAGAAGGCTCGGCAACCACTGGCTATTCTGAAGAAGCCTGGAACGTAGGGTTTAATTTCGTCTATTACCCCGGTTGTCGATCCACTTACGACCTTGACTATGATAAGCCTCTGTTTGATGTCGGTTCGAATGGCAATTTCTTCGTCGACAGGAAATAACTCGTACACAGATTGTGTTAGGTTGACGGCTTCGGCCGGAAAGCCCGCCTCCCTAGAGGCGGGCTTTTTCTTTGTATTCGGACATATTCAGTTTCGCGGGGGCAAAGTAGAATAGGGGTTTCCTTTATAACTTCGTTTGAATCCTAGATAGATCGAAAATAATGTCAGCAGATCAAGACAATCATTGGGACGAGTTAGCCGCCGATTTGACCGGCAAGCCGATTGCCAATAAGAAAACCGAAGATTCCAACGCGGAAAAGTTTGATGCGAACGTTGAAGAAACTACGCTAGATGCCGCGCAAGAAGATGCGAACTCGGAACTTGAGCAAGATGCGGAAGGGGCAGTCGAAGATACCGCTAGTGATGCTGTTTACGGTGATGAGAGCGAAAATCAAGCCTCGGACGATACGAGTTATAACGACGTAGTGAATGAGCCTGAAGATACAGATACAGCTTCAGACGCCGGTCTAGACCAAGACGTCGACGAGGTTGAGGAAGAAGCTGACGGCGAATCCAGTGCGGAAGATTCTGCCAGCACATCAGAAGAATCTCATGACGAGCATCAATCAGTGGACGTGATTGCCCAGGCCGATGGTTTCGGATTAGGGCTCTTTGACGATGCTGAACTTGCAGAAATCCAAGATCGTCAACGTGCGGCACAGATAGTCGCCGGGGAAATGGCTGATGATGAAGACGAAGACAGCGAAACAGAGTCGCGAACGTCGGAAGCCGACCCGGAATCGGAAGATAATGAAAGGTTAGCGACCAACGGAGAATCGGAGGGCGGCAATCCTGATGAAGATGTCGACGACGATACGCTAGAGTTTGTTAAAGGCGATGACACCGAAGCGGAATCAGAAGATTCAATTTCTTTGCAACAAGCTAAGAACATCGTTGATACGGCGGAGGATACAGAGGATGTGATAGCCGCGTTGGACCGGTTGTTTGCTCCTGTTGAAATTAGCGGGGGCGAAGAGGATACGCTTGAAGAGGAAATAGTATTCGAATCAGAGGAAGTGGATGACTCTCTAGACTTCGTGGAGGATAGTGAAAACGCGGAATCCTTAGAATTCGGAGAAGAAGATGAAGAGGCCTTTCAGTACTCCGACCTAGACGGCGATACAGTTACGGACGTTGCAGTCGTTGCCGACATGGACGATGAAGATCAAGAGGATGTTGATGACGAAGAGTCAGAAGAAGAGGTTTCCATCAATGATGAGGACTTAGAGAACACCGCCGAAGAGCAATTGGAATCAACGAAGGCGACCGTCAGTGAAACGGTAAAGGAACCAAAAGCTAAGGCGGAAGAACAAAAACCTACCAAACCGAAAAAGAAAAAGCGAATACGGCTTTGGCCATGGTCATGGAAGAAAGTCCAAGAAGATCTTGTCGAGGAAGACACTCCTGCTGTGCCAGTCCAGGATGAAGCCGCTGAAGACGAAGCAGAAGAGCCTGCGTCGGTTGATGAGGATTCTGAATCAAAGCCTAAACGCAGGCGTCGTCGACGAGGTGGTCGCGGCAGGAACCGGAATTCCCAACGTAATCGTCATGACCAAGATGACGACAATGCTCGTGAAGAGTCTGAAGAGTCGGGAGACGGCGAGGGAAGAAATCGCAATGGCGGTCGAGATCGAAAGCGACGAAGGCGTGGCCGAGATAACTCAAGGGAACGAGGTCGCCGTGGTGATCGGTCATCACAGGCTCCACGCGAGGATTCAGCACGAGGGGAGTCAGACCACGGCGAGGAAACCGAAGCTCCTAAAAGGAGTAAACGCGGTAATATTCCAACTTGGGATACCGCTGTTTCCTATGTTGTTGATAAGAATGTAAAGAGCAGAGGGAATTCTATTCCCAAACGTGAACGTATTAAGAAAAAATCGAAACGTAAGCGTGATGAAGAGCGATCGGAAGATGACGTCGCTCAAAGTGACGAACGAGATTACCATGGTGACGGTAAGAAAAAGAATGGTCGTCGAGGTGGTCGCGGCCGCAACCGTAGTGATGATCGACGAAGTGGTAAGAAAGATCGATCTATCAAAAATAAGGACGAGCGTTCAGGAAATAAGAACGTTGAGAAAGACGATCGATCAAAAGATGTAAAAAGAGACTCGAAGGACACGAGTAAAACGAGGGAGGGCGATAAAGGCACTAATAAGAACCGCCGACGTCGTCGAAGACGGACCGATTCTAAGGAAACTGGTTTTGATGCCAGGAAACAGGAAAAAGATAGTTCGTCCAAATCCCGAGATTCACAAACAAGAGACAATGACCGTCATTCTGATAAACCCTCCGAGGAATCGGCGAAATCAGATGAGAAGAGACGAACTAACCGTCGCCGTAGACGCCGTTCGGCAAGAAGTGACGATGAATAAACTATGGCTCGCGCTGGACTAAAATCCGTTGTTGAGATATTTAAAACTCAACTGAAGTGGATGGCCGTGGTGTGGGACGATCAGGCTAGGGTTAACCGGTTATCCTTCTATAATGATTCACGTAAAAAGGCGTTGGAGGCCGTTCGTGAATTCCTAGCGACCGAAACTGCTGTTCATGTTGGAAGCTCAATAGTCGCACGCAAATTAATTAAGTATGCGCAAGGTCAAGAAACAACGTTTTCAGAAATCGCATTAGCACCTTGTTCTACAGAATTCCAGCAGCAGGTTAGAACCGCCTGTCGTGAGGTCGGTTATGGTCAGATTACAACTTATGGAGAATTGGCCGAACGAGCTAAGTCGCCTAAGGCTGCCAGAGCGGTGGGGCTCTGTATGCGTAACAACCCCGTCCCGATTATAGTGCCCTGTCATCGTGTCGTTGGTTCTACCGGACGGTTGATAGGCTTTTCTGCCGGGCCAGGAGTATTACTCAAGCAGCAGATGTTGAAGCTAGAAGGTGTCAACAGGGAATTTGTTAGGTGATTTATTTAACTCCCCCTAGAAGAATCGCCGATCATTGATTACGTTAATTATTGAGTCGCTTGCGACGTCAGTGCACCCCTAGCTCAACTGGATAGAGCACCTGTCTACGGAACAGGAGGTTACAGGTTCGAATCCTGTGGGGTGTACTTCTTTTTGCGCTACAAAACTCGAGGCGAACCGTTCTACCGCCCAGAAAACTACATTTGGTTTGCGTCTTAAAAAGTGTACAAAGTACACCCATTCTTACCTATTGCAGCGCTCGTGGAATACCTTCATGGGTTGCGTGGAACACGATGTGAGTGATCCTTAGCTAAGCAAAAATACCGTGGATCAACTTTTTACGACTTATCTTCGTTTCGAATATCCGTGATTGCTGTCGTTATAAAACTCGTTGGAAACGCTATAAGGGCTATCCCAGCTAGCATAAGAATTGATGCGAAAGCAATTCCGAACTGGGAGAGGAGCCACACCGGTTTATCAAATTGAGAATCTTTGAAGAGCAGAGAATTACAGCAGAGCTGCGATTGATATTTGGAGGATAAGGAGAACTAAACCCCAAAACGAAGCAATCACGAATTCCATATCCCAGAAGAGCATTAAGGGTAAAGCATAGAGTCCTATGATTATCGGTATTCCCAAAAACAGAGCGAATGGCCCGAGGATGCCAATGATTATGAACCCCGCGAAAAGCGCTACAGGGCCCAGCACTGCTATTCCAATTATTTCAAAGAGAGTTTGCTTTATTTCATCCTTAGAGAATGGTTTGTAATATGAATTGTCATTGGAAATTAGTCTCACGAGGATCAGTGCTAAAAGACTTGGTATCATCGTAATTGCCATTACACCAACACCGAATCCGGGAAGGAATGCGTACATAATATTACCCCCTAAAAAACTTTAACGATCTAGTTAAAACGGTGCGTTGGTGAAAAGAAGTAGGCGCTTAAAATTGACATTCCTTGAAATAAACACGTGAACTATGTGTTTCTAGTGTCCTTAATGGATGTCCAATCAAAATGGTTAATATACGCGTTATTCAATAACAACCGCCGATTACGCATCACGTTCTCCGCCAAAAACGTTACAGTGTACTGTGGCGTATTGAACATAACCGTAGCGTCCCGTAGAGTGCCGTGAGGTTTTCAGACTTCCTCCATTTCAGTAAGCCATTTAGGTAGCTTACCCGTGTCGCAGTATTCCGCAGCGGCCCGTAGGAGGTCGCCCTTTTCCAGTGAAGAGAGTAGGGCAGGGAGGTCGTACTTGGAGGTGTCCCCACTACGAAGAGCCTTGAACCGTTTGACCGTATATTTCCCCAAGTTGTCTAGGGTGTTACGCACTCCTGTGGGGTGTACTTTTCTTGTGCCTTGTGACTAACCATCGTTCTTTGCCAGCCTTTAAGTAGGTATTGCTCAACAAGTATTCAAAGGCAATTCCCCATTCAGTCCTGCCCGGGAAAAGTCTGCCACGTCCGAAACGTTTTGAGAAACATCAGATATACGAAAGCTGGGTGGACGCATCTTGCGAATATTTGATAGGGTCACTTACGAAAGATATATTAGACATTTCGGGACGGTTACACGGTACGGAGTTCGTTACTCAAATCCGTGAAATTAAGGGTATCCTGACTATAATAAAAGTCGATGATCCTTTGATCGTTATACCGATAGTTTGGTACATGAACAGTAAGATATAACTAGAAACCGTCGTTCTGCCTTAGATTTGGTTAAGGCATTATTATGATGCGGTGTTTGTTGATCGTTAGGCCGTCAGGCTTAACAGTAGATCCGATTTATTCGCAGGGCGTCGCGGTTAAACTGCTTGGTCAATACAGTTAAGAAGGTGAAGATAATGGAACGTCGAGAGATTCTAAAGTCAGCGGGGTGCGTATTGTTTCTGCCGGCACTGGAAAGCTACGGACAAAATCGCACTATGCCAGAAGATGCAGAAGTTAAACGCTTATTCTGTATCAGTATGGGTTACGGGTTCTTCACGGATGCCTTGCCTAATAGCAACGGCGCTTCATACGAATTTAGTGATCATATGGAACCGCTCAAGAAGCATCGAGACCAATTCACGTTGTATTCCAATATGAAATTCGGCGGAAGCCATATTCGAGATCACAAATGTTTTGTGGGTAATACTACCACCAACCCTGATTCCCTTGACCAAATTGTTGCTGACCACATTGGGCATTTGACTCGCGTTAGAAATGTTGTCACATTTATCAGCCATGCTCATCATCATATTGTTGCCTCTTGGCGAAATCGGTTGCCTGTGATGCCGATTCAATCGACGAGAGTGTTGTTTGATACTTTATTCGCCAAGACCGATACCAAGACTCAAGAACGGTTGTTAGCGCATAAGAAGAGTGTGCTTGATGGTTCGCTTGAGGATGCCAAGGCTCTGATGTCCAAGGTGTCTGGTCGGGACCGCCAACGATTGGAAGAGTACTTTGCAGCACTCCGCGAGTCCGAAAAGGAGCTCAATAAATCAATCGAGTGGCTACGTGAACCGCGAGAAGATGTAGAGTTTCCGGTTGCTCCAAAATTCGAAAATAACTTTCTTGCAACAGATGTCGATCGTAAACGGTTTTTGGATAACCCTCGACAAATTCAACGTGGCATTGCCTTTGATATGATCTATAAGGCCTTTAAGTTTGATATCACGCGTGTTGTGAACTTCTATATGGTAGGGCTTGATAATGATCACCATATTACGACTCACAACGTACCAAAGTCCGCGGACGCACGTCTTAGCCTGACGAAGTATGACTCGTCGTTCTTCTCCCTTTTATCCGATTTCTATGGAAAACTTTCAAGTACAAAGGTCGATACTGGCGGGACGCTAATGGATGAAACTGTTACTGTCGCGACTGGTAACAACAGCATTAGCCAGGCGATGGGACCACATAATGGAAATGCAATCCCCGTCTTTGTCGCTGGTGGTAATTTCCAAAATCATGGCGGACACGTCGTCCGCAAAGGCGAAACTACCTGTGATATCTACCTATCGATTCTCCGAAAATTCGGTATTCAGCGAGATCAGTTCGGTAACAGTAAACAGATCGTTCAACTCTAGAATTGAATTATGCAAACCAGGCGCATCCTCACCATTATTTTACTATCAGTGTTTGCCGGTTTAGGCGCATCCGATTGCGATGGCAGCGATCGTGGGCAAGCTCAGAAATTTTTTAATAACTTCTGTGTCTCTTGCCACGGAAAAGAGGCGTCGGAAGGCGGCGTGGCACTCGACCAGGTCGATTCCGCGACGTGGAGTGACATTGGATTGCTTGAAAAGATTTATGAGGCATTAGAAAGTGGTGAAATGCCACCGGATAGTGCAGTTGAAGTGCCCGCCGCAAAAGACCTTGTTTCCATCAATAAGGTACTAAACTCTCAGTTGAATCGTCTTTCAGAGCAGCAGATCCCCGGGATGCTGAAAAGGCTAAGTCGCGTTGAGTATCAAAATAGTGTGAACGATGTTTTCGGTAGCCAGTTTTCATTGCTGGACAACCTGCCGCTCGACAATATAGACGAAGGCTTCAACAACAACGCCGACAATTTACATATCTCCGTTGTTGATATGGAAGCTTATTTCAAAGTTGCCAATTTGGTTGCATCGAGTGTAGTTGGCGAAAAACCGGACCCGCGGCTGGTTGTCTATTCCACGAAAAACACCGACATTGACTCGCTTAGTCACAAAGACGACACCAATGGTTATGCTCCTACGCTCGATCGTGACGCGCGACCACTCGTCTTTGCTACGCCCGCGAAACAAATAAAGATCAATCCGTCGGTGAGAACCAGTGGCGTCTATCGAGTTATCCCGAAGGGGTTTTACATTACGGCCGAGTATGTTTCCGGGAGTCGAGAAGCAGAGAGGTTACCGGCGGTAAAAAACATTAAGGAGCAGGTTGAATCGACTACATCTGTACATTCGATGAGTTATTTTCTACGTAAAAACGCCGGTGCAGGTCAGAGTATCGTGACTGTCATTCCAGCGAACGCTGATTGGAAGGAATTTGATCCTCAGGTCGGTTTCACGACACATCTTACCTCGGATGACACAATAGTGTTGCGTTGCAATTCCGTGCAACAAGGTGGTCGCCAACGAATGTATTGCCTTGAAACAGCAACCGTATCAGGGCCTGTATACGAATCGTGGCCACCGAAGACCTTTTTCTATGAGTCCTACTGTAACGGAATAGATGACTCTGCAGACATTGTAAAATGCAAGTCAATCTTAAGGACGATTGCACAAAGGTTATTCCGAAGGATTGTTACCGATAAAGAACTATCGCAATTTTATAGTCAGGCAGAGAGAGAATACGAAGAGGGGCGAGGACTCTATTCGGGTTTACAAGCGGGAATTCGCGGAATGCTTTGCTCACCTAATTTTTTGTATAAGCAAGAAGGTGCAGTGTCCTCGCTTGATCAGCATGCGATTGCAGCCAGAATGTCATATTTTCTGTGGAACTCTGTGCCGGATGACGAACTCTTTGAACTTGCGTCACAAGGACGTCTTAGCGATCCATTGGTCCGTAGCGAGCAGGCAGAACGGATGTTGAGCGACGTAAAGGCTAAGCGTTTTATTGATGATTATGTACATCAATGGCTAGATCTTGAAAAGCTTGAAAATATCGAACCAGACCTCTCAATTTTCTCTGTCGAAGAATTCGACTTGGTGCGAGCACAAATTCGGCAGGAGCCTGCCGCGTTCTTTACAGAGGTACTAAAAAGCAATCTTAGTTTAAAGAATTTCATCGACTCTGAATTTGTAATGATTACACCGGAACTCAACTATATTTATCGGATTGCAGGTCATCCGATAGCTAATCCACAGGCACGGCCGGACTCCACTAAAGTAGCCGTGGCAAATTATAAACCGAGGGAGATTACCTCAGAATTTTCGAAAGTCGTGCTCACGGAAAAGGATCGACTGCGAGGTGGACTCCTGACGCAGGCAGGCTTTATGCTGATGACGACAAATAACGGCGAATACACGAACCCCTTTTATCGCGGGGCTTGGGTGCTTAAAAGTTTTTATGGAGATCCGCTAGAGACACCCGCTGATTTAGAAATCGCCGCGTTAAGTCCACCTACCAAGACGACAACGATAAAAGAAACGATCGATGCTCATCGTGAAAACACCAGTTGCAACAGCTGTCATAGCAAGATGGACCCACTTGGAATCGCTTTGGAAAACTTCGATGTGCTCGGACGATGGCGTGACAGTTACACGGAGGTTGCCGGCTACACGAGCTCAGAAGGAACCGGTAGTAATAAGCCTGATAGCTTTGCTGTTGTTAGTAAGACGGTCCACAGGGATGGTCGAGCGTTTGAAGGGCCTCAGGGACTTAAAAAACTCTTACTCGATGACAACGATAAGTTCTCGCGGGTATTCCTGCGTAACATGTTGTCCTATGCAATGGCACGCCAATTGACGTTTCGTGATCGCGAATTCGTCGAGGAACTCAATGCTCAAGCAATCGAGTCGGATTATAAGCTACGTGATCTGTTGATCATGATCGTCACGTCTAAGCACTTTACAAACCGATAGTTCTGGAAGCGAATACGCCTACCTCAACACCGGCTGAAATCCGGTTCCGGTCGACTCTATTCTTCGAGAAACCAAGCTGATCGAGCATTGTCCGTGATTTCCGAGTCCGCTTCTATCATTCGGGCTTTTAGCTTTGCGACAATCTCAGGGTGCGTCTCCGCCAGATTATTCTGTTCCCCGAGGTCGTCGTGTAGATTGAATAGAAATACCTGGGGCGGTTTTGGTGAGTTGTTATTGCGCTGGTTTCTAGCTTTCTTTACCAACAATTTCCAATCGCCCTGGCGAATGCCTTCGAGATCTCCGCGCGATGTGTAATGAATGAATTCTGATCGCGGTGACTTGTCGACGGTGTCGAGTAACAGGCCGGTAATGTCCATGCCATCGATCACGCGTTTTCTCGGTAGCGATTTGCCGGTGAGCGAAGCGATGGTAGGTAAGAGATCAATCGTCCCGGCCAATTCATTACAAACTGTACCAGCAGGGATACCGGGACCACGCATTAGGCAGGGCACACGCTGTCCGCCTTCAAACGTCGTTCCTTTGCCATCTCGGAGTGGGCCTGCCGATCCGCCGTGGTGGCGGAAGGGGAGCCATGGACCGTTGTCTGTCGTATAGATGACATAGGTATTGTCCGATAACTCTAATTCATCCAGAGTATCGAGTAGTCGGCCGACTTCCGAGTCAATGTGCTCAATGGTATTCGTATAGGCGTTAAGTGGATCGGGATCACGGACTTCATCGGGCACATAGAGTGGAATATGTGGCATTGAGTGAGGAAGGTAGACAAAAAATGACTCATCCTGATGTTCTGTTACGAAGTCGATAGCTTTTTGTGTATACCGTCTCGTGACGGTGCGCTGATCTACCGGCAGTTCAACGATTTTCGTATCTTCATACAGGGGCGTTTTCCATTTGGTCAACGTAGATTGCGGATCCTTCCATAGGACATCCATGCCTGCAAAACCACCTTGCGGTTTACCTTTGTTATCGGGATGGTTCATGTCGTTTGAATAGGGGATCCCAAAATAAGTGTCAAATCCATTGGATGTAGGAAGCACTTCGGGGTGATGGCCGAGATGCCACTTACCGAAGCAGGCGGTTGCATAACCCTGGCCTTTAAGGTGATCGGCGATAGTATGTTCCTTAGGATTTAGCCCCTTCGTCGAGGCTGGAAACAAAACATGCTGGTGCATACCAACTCGCTTTGGATAACAACCGGTTAGTAAAGCTGCTCGTGATGGTGTGCAAACAGGAGATGCCACCATAAAGCTAGTGAATTTTCTACCTTCGTCTGCGAGACGATCGATATTCGGCGTTTTGATCGATTTGGAACCAAAAGAACTTAAATCACCATACCCCTGATCATCAGTAAAAATAATGATGAAGTTGGGCTTGTCGGTATTTGCCGCGGTAGCAAAGTCAATGAGGAGGCTTAGGGATAAGAGTAATGTAGCGGAGACTTTAAACATGACTTTTCCTGGAAGTAACCAAGTTAAATATACGTTTTGATATTATAACGCACCCCGTTTAATACCTGGAGCGGGCATGGTCGTTTAGTCCTAGATTGCGGTAAGCAGCAAGTAAAAGATGATGATAGCTGCAAAAATCAAACAACCTTTGACGGCGTTGGTCTCTTGTTGAGGTTCAGAGTTGTTTGTCCGTCCCGACTGTTTGTTTTCGAATTCGAGTTGCGCCTCACCCGGTTTGGATGCAAATGCGACAGCATCCTTGAATGCCGCACTGGTTGCGCGAATGAACGTTGGATACGCGCGGAAACGGTAGGCCGCCGAGCCGGCAATTACGCTGGGGAAAAATTCGCCGATCTCTTCGATTCGAACGCGACGTTCTCCCTTGCCAAAAATACGCAAGAGTAACAGGATAGAACGGTAGACCGTCTGATAAGTTTTAGCTTGTCCGACACCCAGTGAAGCCGCGGTCGCAAGGGCGAGGGCGAAAGCATGTCGAGCGATCAGGGGGCCGGATTTGCTTTCCACGTGCTCCTTAGCCTGCTCGAAATTTACTTCTTCATTGATTTTGGCCGCTTCAATCGAAGATATGTCACTCGAGGCAAAGTCTAAGTTGAATTCTCCGTCATGCTTGTGGACGGTAAAGTTGCCCAATAATGGAAACTTATAGCTTGCTTTCCCTCTACCAAACGTCTCGGGAGAAGATAGGGTCAACCACATCGCGTTTTGAATTTGAGCGACTGTGTTTTTAGGAATCCCCGTCTGCAAAGAGACAATCGCGGAAAATAAATCCTGAGTAACTGGCTTTTGATCGTCGCCTAAAGCTAAAGCCATCAAATCGTCTAGCGTAGCTTGCTGTTTTGAGTCGGAAGTATCAGCAACTTGTGCGGGTTCCGGCTCTATCATCGGTACAGGTGTGTTTTCAACGGGAGTTGGTTTTTCAGGTTGTGCTTGTTCTTCGTGTGAAGTTTCATCACGGTTAGACGTCGCCTCTTGCTCCGGTGGCGTTGCATTAGCTTCAAAGTCCTCTATGGTAGTATCGGCTAAGCTTTGGGGTTCGTTCTCATGGGGAAAATGGTCAGAGGTCGATTCGGCAACAGTTTCGGCGGGCTGGTCGTCCTTACCCGATTCTATTTGCCGGTCCAAATGACTCGTCAATCCCGCCAAGGCATTTGCGGCATCTAGCTGCATCTGGGACAACAGTTTCTCTTCCTCGCTAGTATCAGACACGACATTGGTGTCATGTGATGATAGGTTAGCCATCGCCTCCGCCTGAAATTTCGCGAGGGGATCTTCGGTGGAAGGCGAATGCGCGATGGAGGCGTTAGTGTTAGTATTCAGCTCGGGTTCCGCTATCGCCTTTTCAATTTCCTGCCAAGGCTCTTGTTGGGCAAAGAGTGTTTTCGAATAACCATCATATTTGAGCACAGAAACCGTGACCTTCGTTTGTGTTTGTGCCTCTGCCTGATGGTTTTCGAATAGCTGAATTTCGAGTGTAATATCGGTTTTAGGAACAGAGACTTTCGCCGTGTGTCCGTTGCGCAATTCCGGGCGTTTCGCATAGGCGATGGTTTTACTGAGACTAGCTACAGTCAACGGGCCGGAGAAGGGTGTTTTAGTAATACTGCGCACATAGTCGCGTATAGCGCGATCGGGGCGTTTTTCGGCGGAATTGGCCTGTTGTAGTCTTTGAAAGAGGATTTCTATATCAGCGGCCATTAAGTGTTTTCCTAGCGTAGGTGCCTAATTTATCATGGGTTCATTAAGTATAGGCGACTTTTAAGCATACAAAGGGCGCTAAAAAACACTAATCAGTACATTAACATAGCCAGCTTACGACGATATCTATGCACAAGATCGTCGTCATCAGGTAGTGCCTTAAAGGCGGTAAGAAGAAATTCATGGGCTTGTTTGCCAATCCCCAATTTATCTTTCGTATAAACGTCAATCGCGAGCTCGAAGGCTTCTGGATACTCACCGGTTCCAGCTAAGGATTCAGCAAGTTTAAGTTTCAGACTTAAGTCCTCGGGCGTTTCAAGTAGTTTTGCTCGCAGTTGATCGGCCCGGTTGTTGGAATCATTGGTCCCTAAGCGAATCATGGCGGCGACCTTCTCAGCCTCGGGCTCTAAAAAGCCTCTGTCTTCTTTTAGAGCAGTGATGATAGTATTGGCCTCGTCGGCTCGATCTGCTCCAACTAATGCTCTGGCTTTTCCGATTAGCAGGATGGGATTCTCCGAGTCTTCCTGGAGTAATTCATCCCAGCGTGGTATTGCTGACTCGGGATTAGTGTCTGTAAGTGAATCCGCCTCTAGCATTTGACGATGACGGAGTAACTGCTGAATCCATCGATCAATTTCATCCGTTTCTATCACGCCTTGAAAGTAATCGACGGGATTTCCATCAAGCATTGCATACACGGTGGGAATGCTTGCTACCTGGAATGATTGGGCAGTTTCAGGTGCGACCTCCGTATTCACCTTAATAAGATGTACATCTCCGTTGAACCGGTCAACTGCGGCTTCTAGGTTCGGGGTTAGCATGCGGCAGGGCTGGCACCAGGAAGCCCAAAAGTCTATGAGAACAAGCCTCTCATAGGACGAATCGACAGCATCTGCTTGAAAGTTTTCGTCAGTAGTGTCGATGATCCAGGGGCTCTTGTCGGTTTCACTCATTGTCTTTCCCTTATGCAGAAATATATGCGTTATCAATATTGTAAAATATGGAGTGTCTTGTTGAAGTAGGTGAGACAGTAAGTTTTAGTTCAGTGCGGAAATTTTGAAGTAATGCGAATATCGTCTATCAGGGCTTGGCAACCGCAATTTAGTAATGCACCTCAGGATTGGCGTATGACCCTAGGGCAGATCCTAGTTGAAGTGACTCTTGCATCGGGGGAAAAGGGAATTGGAGTAGGAGGTGGTGGGAAGTCAGGTGTCCACGTGATCGACACCGTACTAAAGGAGTGTCTGCTTGAAACTGACATGGATACACCGCATCAGCTTCACAAAGTGATGTGTGACCATACAAGCTTCTATGGGCGTAAGGGCCTTGTACCTATGGCGATTTCCGGTGTCGATCTAGCAATTTGGGACGCTTACGGGAAAAGCGTTGGCAAGTCGGTGTATGAACTACTCACGGACGTACCACCGCCTGCCGTTTTGCCTATGTATCAAACCGTGTTTGATGATGCAGAGGCGGAACTTGCTGTAAAAGATGGCAAACAGGCGGTTAAATTGCACGTTGAAAGATTTGGTGATCGTCCCAAGCCGGAGGAAATAGGTGAATTGGTACGGTCTACACGAATGCGACTAGGTGAAGGTAAAGCGATCATGCTGGATGCTTTCGGTAGATGGAATGTAGACACGACATTGGCAGTAGCCCATGAAATAACCCAATACGATGTCGAATGGATAGAAGAGCCAGTGCGTCCGGATCAACTAGAAGACTATGTTACCCTAAATCGGGAATCTCCGATTCCCATCGCTGGCGGCGAGCATGAGTATTTGGAGGAAGGGTTTTTGGCGTTGGCGGCAAGCAAGGCTGTATCGGTCTTCCAACCGGATATTAATTGGTGCGGCGGCCTGACTTCTCTGATTCAAATTTATAGGATTGCAGAGGATGCGGCGATCCGCGTAGTCCCACATCGTGGCAGCGAACCGTATAGCTTGCCGGCGATCGCGGCACTGGACCGCGAACAGCCACTCGCAGAATCAGCGCGTTCATGGTTTGACTGCTTAAATGGTATGGCTGAAGTGACGCCGGCCGGAGTCGAGTTATTGCTCTCGCCAGGGTTTGGAGTCTCTTTGAACACATAGAGCTTAGGCAAGGATGTCGGTTACGACGCGCGCCGGTTCAACTCCGGTAAGTCTTTGGTCAAGGCCTTGGTGTCTAAAGGTAAGCCTGTTGTGATCGACCCCAAGCTGATTAAGTATCGTCGCGTTTAGATCCCGAATGTGAACCGGATTTTCTAGAATATTATAACTGTAGTCGTCCGTCTTGCCGTATTCGAAACCCTGTTTGATCCCAGCTCCTGCGAGCCAAGTTGTGAAACAACGTCCGTGATGATCTCTTCCGTGGTTGTCCTTGGATAATGCGCCCTGCGAATAAATTGTCCTTCCAAACTCCCCACCACATACCACTAATGTTTCATCCAGTAGTCCCCGTCGCTTTAAATCCTTTACCAAGGCCGCGGCCGGCTGGTCGATGTCGTCGCATTGGAACCTGAATAGACGCGGTAGGCTTCCGTGCTGATCCCATCCGCGATGAAACACCTGGATCGTGCGTACTCCACGTTCTACCATTCGTCGAGCGAGTAGGCAGTTGGCAGCAAACGTACCAGGTTTTCGGGCGGATTCACCGTATAACTTAAAGGTCTCTTCCGTTTCGTCAGACACATCCATCAGATCTGGAACTGAGGTCTGCATGCGAAATGCCATTTCGTACTGTGCTATACGTGCCTGAGTCTCAGGATCGCCAAATTCTGCGAATTCCTGAGAGTTGATCTGATTTAATGCATCGAGCATTTTACGACGAGACTCGCCGGTTACACCGTCTGGATTTGATAGAAACAAGACGGGGTCCTTGCCGGATCGAAAGTTGACGCCCTGATGGCGAGATGGTAGGAAGCCAGCGCCCCAAAGGCGGGAATAGAGGGCCTGACTTTGACCTCTTCCCTTGGAAATCATAACCACGTAAGCGGGCAGATTGTCATTAGGATTGCCCAAACCGTAACTAAGCCAAGCCCCAAGGCTTGGCTTACCCGGCTGCTGAACACCGGTATTAATATAGGTAATCGCAGGATCGTGATTGATGGCTTCGGTGTGAATGGATTTCACGATCGTGATATCATCGGCGATGGATCCAATATGCGGAAGTACTTCGTTGACCCAAGTCCCGTGTTGCCCACATTGATTGAAGTTAAACATTGGCGCGACGCATGGGAAGGATTTCTGTCCACTTGTCATCCCGGTCAGTCGCTGACCGTTCCGTACCGATTCAGGCAGTTCCTCTCCGTGGAAATCTCGCATTGCTGGCTTGTAATCAAACATGTCTATGTGCGACGGGCCGCCGGAAAAAAAGAGATAGATTACGTGCTTTGCTCTAGGCTCAAAATGAGTCTTGAGGCGTGGGTCCGCAGCGGAAACGGACTTAACGCCGGCGGTGGTTAGTGTGGCCAAAGCAGCAGCTCCAACGCTTTTGGAGGCACTCTGTAATAATTGGCGTCGGGTAATGTTAAGCTGTAATTGTTTGAATTGGTCCATAGATGATATCTCTAACCGCGAGTAATTGTGGCATCGAGGTTTAATAGTAAGTTGGAAAGCAATGTTAACGCTGCCTGTTCGAGTGTCTGTTGGGGTAGTGAGTCGCCCTCGAGTTTTAGGAGCTTAGCGGCCGCGTCTGGTGTTGTCTTGAATCGTTGTAGTTCCTGCTGCAAATATTCATTTAGAATATGGACAGTTGATTGCTTCGCATGGCGGCCTGTTACTAAGCGGTAACCGTATTTGATTTGTTCGTGTGGATCCGAGTGATGGTTTTGGAGACGCTTGGCTAGTGCTGTTGCGGCTTCTAAGTACTGAGGGTCGTTTAGAGTCACCAGTGCCTGAAGAGGCGTGTTGGTGCGAGGACGCTGTACGACGCACTTCTCCCGAGTGGGGACATCGAAGATTGTCATCGCCGGCGCTGGCGCCGATCTTTTCCAATAGGTATACATACTGCGCCTGTAATTGTTTGCCCCGGTGTCTTGCTTGAATCGTACGTTTCCACTGAGACTTACCTCGTTCCATAACCCATCCGGCTGAAAGGGTTTTACGCCTGGACCGCCGATTTGATTGAGTAAAAGTCCGCTGGCAGACAAAGCCGTATCTCGTATAAACTCAGCCTGAAGCCTGAAGCGTGGCCCCCGCGAATAATATCTGTTTTGAGGATCAACTTTTAAGGAAGTAGGCGTAGCATGACTTGACTGTTGATAGGTCGCTGAAGTCGTTATCAGATGTATAAGATGTTTCAGGTCCCAGTCTGATTCTACGAATTCGACGGCCAACCAATCTAATAACTTGGGGTGGGTGGGGCTCTCACCTTGTGATCCAAAATCTCCCGTAGTTTTGACAATGCCATGCCCAAAGAACATTTGCCAGATTCTGTTTACTGTCACTCGGCTTGTTAACGGGTGTTGATCATCGGTCAACCATTGAGCCAATCCTAGGCGGTTTTGAGGTAATTCTGTCTTATCTATCGAAATAGCCGATGGTAGGCCTGGAAGAATTTCCTTGTCCTTCCTGGGGCTGGCATAATTCCCACGGTCCAATACAAATGTTGGCCGCATAGTTGCAACATCACCCATAACCATGACGCTTGTAAGCGGCTTGTTGAGTTCAGTGATCCGTGCTTGTTGGGCTGCAATTTGCTTGGTGATTTGAATATGCGTTTTATCTTGGGAGAAGAAACGGTCTTGAAGGATCTTCTCTTCATCTTCAGTTCGGTCATCGGCCGACTTTACTAGAATTGGTGTAAGTGCGTCCTGTCCGGCATCCAGTTTGACTTCTTCGGCAGTTAGCTTACGGTCGTAGAATGAAACCGCGTGTATCTCACCTTTGTAATTTAGGGAATTATCGCGTTTGCCGAATTTGAGCGATGTATCGGCCTTGATTGAATTTTTTAAGCTGTCCTGTTGCACGTTAAGTTGTTGTGCCACGCCGTCGAAATACACGCTTATTCCTGAGGCCTTCTGACTACCGTCGTAGGTGAACATGATATGTTGCAACGTATCGGCCTTAACCTTCTCCTTGGTCGATACTTTGATTGCATCACCAGCCCATTGGTGAATGATATGTATTTCAACATTACCTCCGCTAAGGAGAAAGTCGTAACCTTTGAAGTTGTTACTATCCTTCATGCGGCTAAGGATTGCACCCGTTAGAGTCTTGTCAGGTTTAATAGTCGCTCCGATGGAAAACTCTTCAGTACCTTCGAAGTTAGCTAAATCTTTCCCAAAATCGACATGGCTCTGTCCGTCTAGGATGATGGCCTGCACGTCCTCACCACTCAACCATTTTGGGGTACCGATATATTTGCCTTTGGTCGGAGGGTCGGAAAGAGCCGTTATCTCTGCCCCCTGCTGTTCGGTGAAGTCGACAAAGGCAATGCGGCCCGGAGGTAATATTGGACCGTTGGTAGCCTTGGCGATGAGGTCGGCCAGCCAGGAGTCGTATTGATCGTTAGCCTGAGCCCGATATTTCGTCAGCTGGTTTTGTAATGCGGCTAGTTGTTTTTTTTCTAGCGGTATTTTTGCTTGATCTCGTGGGTTTAGGACCTGTACGATTGGTGGCTCGTTGCCGCGACGGGTCTGCATACCTTTATCCGATGCTTGGTTAAAATAGGCGAAGAGTTGGTAGTATTCTTCCTGAGTAAACGGATCGTATTTATGATCATGACATTGTGCACATTCCAGCGTTAGTCCTAGCCAGACTGTTGAAGTCGTCTTGATGCGATCTACGATGTATTCAACGCGATATTCTTCAGCAATGGCGCCACCTTCATCCGTTGTCCCATGATTACGATTGAACCCTGATGCGATTTGTTGATCAATAGTTGGGGTCGGTAGTAGGTCACCAGCAATCTGCTCGATCGTGAAATCCTTGTAGGATTTATTGTTGTTGAAGGCATTAATTACCCAGTCTCGCCAAGCCCACATGTCACGTGGTCCATCCGCATGGAAGACACTTGAATCACCGTAACGCGCGGCGTCCATCCAATCGACCGCCATTCGTTCTCCAAATTTGGGTGAATGGAGTAGTCGTTGCACTAGGCGCGAATAGGCGTCGGGTTTTTTGTCAGCAAGGAAGGAATCAATCTCGTCAATTGTTGGAGGAATGCCAGTTAAATCGAGTGTGATACGCCGGATTAGAATTTCACGACTAGCAGGGTCATTAGGAGCTAAATTCAAGCTCTGCATTTGGGCGAGTACAAAATGGTCGATTGGGTTTTGTGGCCAGGTGGATTCGGTTTTAGGTGGCGTGGGTCGTTGTGGCGATTGAAATGACCAGTGTTCTTCAAATTTCGCACCATCTTGAATCCATTGGACGAGAGTTGCGATCTGCTCGGGTGTTAAATCTTTCTTTAACTCACGTGGAGGCATCACAAGATCGTGGTCTGGAGAGGTTATTCGCGAGATTAACTCACTTCGCTTAGGTTGACCAGGAACGATGGCAGGCGAGCCATCCCTTGGAGCGAGTGCGGATGCTGCGTCGTCTAATCGTAGGTTTGCTTCACGATGTTGTTCATCGGGACCGTGGCACTGGTAGCAATGGTTGGTGAGGATCGGACGGATGTCGCGGTTAAATGAGATGTCTGCGGCTGAACCTGATGTGATTGAGGTAATCAGGACAAGCCATGCCGAAAAAAATAAAACCGGAAGGCGGCGTTTGTTGGACACGTTATTACACATCTGTATAGAAGGGTGTTGGGAATTTAATAGGGTATTATATACTTAGTCTGTGGTCTTGGTTAACAGAAGTTCGCAGTGAACTTAAGCATATAGGTAAAGGTTACTTTATGAATATTCCTTCGCATTTACTCGAGGACGGAAAGCCTCAGTTAGACTACCCAAAATCCACTTTGACGTGGATTAGTGTTGGCGCAGCGGGGGTCACTTTGGTTCCTTTGATCCTGTTCGTCATCGATTACATAGATCGAATTTCTAATCGGTCTAAGTTCTTGGAATTCCTTGGTGAAAGCACCAAGGGGGCATTAAATGGTACGCAGGACTTTCTCGCGTACGTTCTGACAATTCTACTTGCAGTTATTGTGGTAGGCGCCTTGGCAGGTATACTCGGAGCCGTACTTATGGTTTCGAATTACAACAGTGAAAATGGCTTTTTGGTTGTTAGGTTCGGGATGGGGGCAGCCCTAGGTTGTCAGGGGATCCTGGTTATCTGCACCTGCGTGATTTGGATTGCCAATGCGTTGGCACTCTACAATGGTGATAAGGTTGACGAGGACGGCGTCAGGATCGTTGCCACTAGCGAACTCCTTGTAGAAATGTCAGCCAATGTATTTGGCAATTACGGAATGATTTGGGGTGTGTGGGCGCTATTACCCACATGCTTCGTGACACTATTGTTTGCTGAAAAAGATTTGGCTCGACGAGCGATCAAACACCTGTAAGGTTTGGCGTCGAAGATAATGTTAAGCCTAAGGACTACTTAGGCGGAGCAACCCTGTACGCGGTAAGCGTGTTATCCTTCATGTGAGGAAGGATAAGGAGCTTCTTTTTGGGGAGATAGGCTAGGTCCGCCGCACCTTTTTCGAACTTCATGATTTCATGAACGTGGCCGGCGTTGCAAATATGTAATACCGTCCCGGCGATCCAGTCGGTTAAATAGAATCCGCCTTGTCCGTCGATTTCGATTCCGTCCAGATGCCCTGTCGGCTCTTCTGTTACGAAGTGCTGCTCTTTTGAATTTATATCTAGATAGTAGAATCTGCCGAGTTCTTTGGTCGTAAAATCGTCCTTATTGAAACCAGTACCCCATCCACCGCAATAGAGTCGATCACCGACGGCGAGCAGACCGTTGGGATGTTCCAAGTGATCACCTTCGGCAAAGATCGATACCTTTTGATTGGCGATTCGATAGATGCGGCTATTCTTCATGTCAGATATGTAGACATTTCCATTTTCATCTGTTGCCAGATCGTTAAGGAAACCTGCCTCGTCAATCACGTGTCGAGCTGTTTCCTTGCCGCTCGCAATGTCGACTCCAATTACCGTATTGATGTCGGAGATCCATAATGTCCCATTATGACTTCGAAGTCCCTTTGGCGCGTTCAATCCGGTAAACCATTGCTGGGCGATGACTTTCCCTTTCAGGCTTATTTTTGAGATAAAGCCATTTCCATCTTCTTCTGCGCCCGGACCGTTAACATGAGAAAGAAAGAGGAGACCAGAATCAGCGTCAAAGTAAGCGCTTTCCGGATTTGCTAAACCTTCGCTAACTTGCCAACGCACTGGATAATCAGCCGCGAAAAGTGTAGAGGAAAAAAGAACAAAAAGAGAGCTAAGAACGGTCTTCATTTCGCGAGCATACCTTTTTTGTAGAGGCGGACTAAGTAACTTATGCCTCTATGCTATCAAACTATGCGGCTGCCTGCGACAACGTTGTAAACCTTTCCGGTCGGTTCGGACAACGTACTCTCATTAAGGGTTATTTCGGATTTTCTTGAACCAGTCAGGTACTTGTCGGGTCTTCTGTTGAGCCTGTGGGGCATAGTAATTTGCCCTTTGTACACGGTTATGGTGCGTATTGTTGTAACCGTAGGGCTGGCGATAGGCATTGGGTAGGTAGTAATTACCATTTCGCGTGTTGTAGTGAAACACTGGTCCGACCGAGGAGAAAATCGGGTTTAAATTCATTCGAACGTGTCGGCCGTCAGGACTGATAACAGCACTTGCATTAAATTGTATTCCTTGCGGATACCACTGCACGACCGGTGCGTAGTAGACGCGTGGTTGATTGAATCCCCAAGGGAACATGCCAAAGGGGAGGTTCGTAAATGCATTTTGTTGCATCCAAAGTTGTTGTTGCATCCATTGATGGCGAACCCACTGACTAACCCAATTTTGTTGCTGAGCGAGCATTTGCCGTTGTTGGACATTTAGGATATTCATTAGTCCATTGAGTTGGTTAGGCCTCAATTGATTCACCTGATTAGCCCAGCGCTGCCAGTCGTTGGCGTTATTAAACATAGGCCTCGCAGCCAGTTGGATAGCCTGACGCTGGGTTTTGACCTTAGCGTTGTTGATAATCTCTGCTAGCTGATCGGGTTGTCTGGCCTCGTTCTCTTGGGCAAAGGTCGGTGCGTAGTTAAATATCGTAACTAACAGTACGACGGCAAGGCCGACAGCAAGTGGAATTCGAGACATGGTAATTCAACCTATTTGGAAATAATCGAGTGATGGTTGACGTAGGATAATGCGAATGCCGTGCCATTTAAGGTGAATCGATATATTCTCGACTCTGCTTGGAACTACGAAAAAACAGGTGGTGTCATAATGACAACACCTGTTAACGGTGTGAGGGCACTTAGGATATTAGATGCCCGTCGCCAACAGTCATTGGGCTAGGTCGTAGGTCCGACTTTGGAACGAATGAACTCCCGATTGAGTGTTCCGATGTGATCGGT
>CEUV01109071.1_pt1 | contig 54170 bp, 35 predicted proteins | sample 356401 | NCBI WGS metagenome assembly CEUV01 (sample SAMEA2622710, study PRJEB7988) | marine metagenome | isolation source: saline water (ENVO:00002010), including
GTCGAACATGCCGCGCACCTCATCCCGCGCACGTCCAATCTCACCACTACCCCCGAACGCTCTTCTCGCACTACCTCGCACTCGAAGCCACACGCCTCCACCTCACACACGACCGCCTCTCCCACGCGCGCGACGTCCGCACCCTCTCTCACCGTCGCCGTCGCCTCGCCCGTGGCGCACGACGCCGCGCTCGCCGTCACGTCGTCCACCCCTCTCATCGCCTCCTCCACCGCTCGTACGCACGCCGCGCACGTCATCCCGTCCACGCGAAACCGCACGCATCCCGCGCCTTCTTCCCTCGTCTCCGTCCGTCCTCTCGTCGCCGTCCCATCACTCCCGACGTCGTCTCGGACGTCACCCAGGAGCGCCACCGTGTCGTCCACCTCCTCGCTCGCTTCTCCCTCTCGATCGCGCCCTCGACCGACGTCGTCGTCGTCGGACTCCATCGTCGACCCTCCTCGACGTTCGTCGCGCGTCGTCGAGTCCGGACGACAGACAGACAGACAGACACGCACGCATTCATTTCACTCATCGTCACTCGTCAATCCAATCATCAATCGACATCAACATCAATCGCACGACGCCGACGACCGACCGACCGACCCGAACCGAACGAACCCTCGCGCGATGGACGTCGTCGTCGCCTGGGGTGTGGTCTGAACCCTAGGTAGGGTCTAGAGGTCTCGACGCGGTGGACGCGGGACCGACGCGGGACTGATTGGCGGGGAAGACGCGTCGATCGGTCGCGTCCTCTCGTTCGTTCGTTCGTTCGTTCGTTCGTTCGTTTCCTCCCTCGCGCGCGGTGCGTCGACGCGAGCGATGAAGACGAGGTATCTGGTGGCGTACAACGGCGCGCAGGCGGTTGGATGGGGGTGCGTGTTGGTGCGAGCGGTGGGAGCGATGATGACGGTGGGGACGACGACGGTGTATGAGACGTGTAGGACGACGTTGATGACGTTTCAACTGTTGTCGTTCGCGGAGGTGATGCACGCGGCGATGGGGGTGACAAAGTCGCCGACGTCGGCGGCGCTCATGCAGTGGGCGGGACGAACGCACTGTTTAAAGTGCGCGTTGGACTCGGTGAGATCGTCGCACGGGACACCGGCGGCGACGGCGTTGATTTTAGCGTGGGCAATGACGGAGGTGATTCGGTATCCGTCGTACGTCGGATCACTCGTGGGCGTGAACCCGAAGTGGTTGACGTGGCTGCGGTACACGGTGTTCGTGCCGCTGTATCCGCTCGGAGCGGGGGCGGAGATGAAGCTGATGTACGACGCGCGGGCTTACGCGCGGAAAACGAAAATGTACGCCATCGAGATGCCGAATGCGTTTAATTTCGCGTTCGATTACCCGTCGTTTCTCAACGGGCTCTTGGTCGTGTACCCATTTTTGTTCTATTCGCTCTACGCGTACATGTTCGCACAGAGAAGGAAAAAATTGGATCAAGGCAAGGCGAAACAAAACTGATAGATTTTACTCGCGACATAGCACTAGTACAGGTTTCTAATTTCACACAAAACAAATCTAGAAGTGTCCTATTCATCTCTTTCTTCGCTTGAGATGTTTCAGTCTATTTTCAATTCGCCGTTGCGGCGTCGCGCCCTTCGCCATCAACTCGTTGTAGCGCGTGATCTCCTCGTCCATCAAATCGCTCACGAGAGCCTCTGATGCATCGGTTTGACGTCTACGTTCAACCTCAAACACATCCAGGCTCGCTTCGGCGAGCACTTCATCGTTGTGCGCTTTGATCTGACTCGCGAGCATTTTTTGCGCACGTCGAGAGACGTCCTCCGTCGCTTTTCGTTTCGCCAATTCCTCTCGCGCGCGCTGGGCGCTACTCTTGACGCCTCGATGTCGACGGTTCGTCGCGCGCTCGAGCAGAGCGTCCAGGGCACGATTCGAGGCGCCTTGACGGGACTCGATATCCTTGTCCTCCATTTGAACCGTTTCGGCGTCCTCCAGCGTCAGCTCGACGTCCACGTCTTCTTCGGGGCGTCTTTCGATCAGGCGCAGGGCTTCGCACCTTTTAACGAATGAACTCATGCTCTCTTTCAATTCACCCAACGTGTTGACGTTTTCAGAGCGCTCATCCATGGTGATGACGATGCGCCCATCATCGTCCTTGTTGCCGGGTTGAATTCTGCCCAAGACTTGTAGAATCTCACTCACCCGAGTCACATAGCGAGCCTTTGTCGAACGATATATGCCGCGCAGTTGTTCTAAGATGGGCTCGTTTTCAGCGGTCTCCTTCAACACGATGTCATTGGAAACGGAATCATGTGAACCTCGTCCGAAACGACACTCGTTCGCCGCTCCGTCTTTGACGTCTTCCCAATCCTCCTCTGCGTCGTCATCTTGGCGATCGACCGATTCGTTCGCCCCCACCATGGACATCACGTTTGTCTTTTCGATGTCCGTGTCGAATCGAGGCCCGAAGAGTAAATGAAAACAAGTCCGCGCGCTGGTTTGCGACTCGTCGATTTCGTTCAACAACGCCGGAAGCTCTCGCGCCATCGTTCGCCAACTCTGCTGAAGCTGTCTCTGCGCCGCGTGTTCGCGCTCAATCTCAGCGCGACGAGCTCTCTCCGCTCGCGCCTCGGGAGCTTCATCACCCAAGCGAGTGGTCACGAATGCGCGCGCCAGCGCGAGCTGCTTGTACCGCGTGCCGAATTTGCTCACCCAACCGTCCAACGTATCGATCGCGTGCTCTCTCAATCTCTCCGCCGACCCCTTCGGCACGTCTGGAAGCGCTACGTCGTCGTCCGTCCCCACGGCGTGTCTGAGAAACTCGTCCAACGTGTCCAACGTGAGCTCTCTAAAAAGTTTCGACCGCTCGAAGAGCTCCGCCGTCGCCGTCACCGCTCGCGTCCTCTTCCCCGCGCTCGACCTCCCTCCCCGCACGATCCCCACCAGCGCCTCGTGCGCGCACCTCAACGCGTTCTCATCCGCTCTCACCGCGCGTTTCAGCGCTCGCATCGCCTCTGGATCCACGCTCGGCCCGTCTTCGGCGCACGCCCGTCGCACCAATCGCTCCACCTCGCGCGCGTTCGACATGATGGCGCGCGCCGTCCCTCTCTCCGTCTCTCCGTCTCACGCCCTCGCGCGACTCTCGCGCGGACCCATCGCCCTCGACGCGTCCTCTCCTCGTCTCTTCTCGTCCGGTGCTCCTTCGCGTCTCCCTCTCGCGCCCTCCGCGACCGCGACCGCGACCGGTCGTCCCGTCGAGTCGAGTCGAGTCGAGTCGAGTCGAGTCGAGTCGAGTCGAGTCCACGATCCGATCGATCGGTGCGCTCGAACGTCGTGGTGGTTCGCGCGCGTCGCGTCGCGTCGAGTCGATGGGAGGGACTCATTCTCCGATCACGACCCTCGAGGATCGGTCGGGGTCGAGGATCGGGTGTCGTTCGAGTGGTGGTTCGACGCGATGGGTGATGACGATGGTGAACGTTGCGCGATACACGGTGACGCGTCGGTGGTGGTGAGAGGAGACGACGACGATAGACGACGATGGCGACCATGTCCGCGTCGAGATCGATGGGCGCCCGGAGAGAGGGCGCGAGGACGAAGACGAGGACGGTGATCCACGGGAGGAGGATTCCGATTCCGTGTGCGCGTAGACGCGGGATCGAGGCGAGGAGCGGGGGGGAGAACTCGAACCCGGGAGTGTCCATGGACGTGAGACGAGCGAACGAAGTCTTGGGACTCACGGGGGAGGCGTCGAGCGATGAACTCGTGCGAGCGCACAAGGAGATGTTGGAAAAGTACGCCGAGGATGAAATCAAAACGGGCGAGGTGGAAGCCGCGTACGACGTGCTGCTCATGAAATCGTTCAATCGACGAATGAAGGGGGAGGCGGCGAACGGCGACGTTAAATACGCCGATGTGGTGCCGGCGGTGGACAAGATCAAGGCGTCGCTTCCGCCGTGGGCGCGACAGGCTGGAAACAATTTACCGGCGGGGCCGCAGTTTACGGCGCCCAGCGGTGACACGTTGGGTCGAGCCGGCGCGTTGTTCGGCGCGATCGCGATCGTCACCCTGGTGCAAGGTTACGCGCAACCGGAAGGCGTGGAAAATCCGACGGGTTTGGAGATAGCGGCGGCGCTCGGAGCTACGGTATGGTTCATGAACAACAAGCGCGTCGCCTTGGGGCGAGCCGCGGCGCTGTCCTTCGGAGCTCTAGTGCTCGGTTCCATCGTGGGTGGTGCTGTGCAAGGCTGGTTGCGCGTGGACATCGTTCCTTTCGCTGGAATCTCTTCTCCTTCTACCATAGTTTCCGAGTTTGGAATCTTGTCTCTCTTCATCGCTGCGGCTTGTCTCGACTAATCACACTACCACAGTCGAGAGCCAACCACGCAATACGCAAGCGGAGGCGAGCGCCTCCTTCAATCCGTATGTACCTTTAAGCGGTGATCCGCTACTGTAATACTCAACCCAAGCACTTACGCGCGTAATTGGTGATAGTTTGTACACTTGTTTTACACATTTACGTCCCTAGTGCTAGTCGTACGCGATGTACGAGACCTCCAAGTCTCGAAGCGGCGGTCGCGCTACAGCCGAATACAGATGATCTAAAAGTTCGGGAATGCGGGATTCGAGCTCTCGCGCGTCTTCCTGAGTCGGATCTGGATTGAATCTCACGAATTTGATCGGAACATCCAAGGTTTTCTGAACTTCACTCATCCTCTTTTCCTCATTCGTGTAACTCTTACTCCCTCTTCGGTGACCAAACTCGTCGACTTCAACCACGAGCCCCCACGTGATCGCACCACCCTGGGGTGTGTCTGAAAGGATCTCTAAGAGTATGTCTGGTTTAAAATTGGTATTTTTACCAACTTTCAGTCGATGGTTGAGACGCATTCCTCGCACGCAGCTCTGTGGACTGTCGGCGGCTGATTCCGAGCCAACCTTCCACCACTGTTCGATTTCGTCGTACACAATCTGTTGCTTTTCTTCGTAATTCTCAGAAGCTCTTCCCCAAATAAATGTGTCGTTACTCGGCGGCTTCTTATCGTCACCTCCGATCCATTCGATTCGAACATTCGGGCCCTCACTTTTGGCCGAGAGCTGAGAAACAGTCCACGGGGAAGCTTTGGCTCTCACGCCGCGCGAAAGAGCTTTTCTCGGTTCCCACTCAAAGCCGATCGAGGTTAGTGCCGCGACGCGTTCCTCTGACAACTTTCCATTTCGCATATACTTACGTTGAGTACCCACCCATGAGCCTAATTCTTTATTATGACGCCATGTAGCCGGAACATTGCAATGACCGTGAGTTCGCTTGAATTCTATGAGCTCCATGAGACGCGTGTCCCATGAGATGCGCTGGGTCATCTTGAGCGTCACTCCTACGTCTCTGAGCGCCTGAACCTTGTCTTTACTAAGACTCCCCTCCCGAAAACATCGCTGTTGGTGATAGATCCATGCGCGCATACCCGGTTCGTATTGGTTCACTCGCAGAACTCTACCATCTACGGCAACGAGTGCCTTGAGCTCGTCTAAACGCGCCTCAAAGGTTTCATCACTTTTGCGCTTTTGAACGCTTCTCGGCGCCCAAACCATGCCCAGTTTATCTAACTCTTGTACGATATCATCTTCCAATTTACCTTTCTGATATAGTGCGCGCATACGGCGTATCCAACGCTCCAAACTTCCACCGACAGGAACTTGGATGTGCCCCTCTTTCTCTTTGAATGCCCGCAACTCTTCCAAACGTGCAAACCTGCGCCTTTGAGCCGGCTCCCAATCCATCTCTAAAGCATTTAATGAAAGGATGAAACTCTGGGAGAGTTCTCCGCGACGCTTCATCGTGCGCATCTTCTTCACCCAGTTCGACAGCGATGTGCCGTCAGGAGGCTTCGAGTGCCCGTAGAGTTCATAAAAGGCAGTCAATTCCTCGAGCCGTTTCATCTTTGAGGCCATCCCTGGGTCGCTCTGATAGGACTGTTCAGCCACAACATCAACGGGATCTGTTTCAAGCTCTCGCGTCACCGCACGCTGTTTTCGTGGTAGACGAAGAGTGAAGACGCGCTTGATCGCTGAACGCCTGTCGGATGGCATCTCATCCCGAGAGGAAGCACTGAGCCTGGAGACACCCTTGGCGCGATATCGCTTTACAGGCGCCCCAAAGGACGCGAAGCGACTCCATCGAGGGGATATCGTGACCGTCGTCACGCCTACGGCCATGGCGATACCCGCAGACGCGAGTTGAAAGAAATTAATCCAATCGCTCAACCAGAAACTCCCGCCAAAAAAACGCGGCTGAGTTCGACCGTGCGTGATACGAGGTCGATGGGAGCAGTGGCCCGGTTCACGGATCAACGAGACGGTTCAACATTCGTTCTTTGACCTCCTTAAGCGATGAGATCACGGGTGGGGCACGGTGGTGGTGGCTACTTGTGACGCGTGCCGCCGATCATCATCATCATCGTCGCCTCGGCAGCATCCCCATCTTTTGATATCTCCCACCCACAATCACTTCGGTGGATGGGTACGAAGATCACGGCAGATGGTTCTGAAAGATGGATTAGATATCGAAATAATTTAAGGAACCACTTTGCGTGGATATTTGAGAGCCCAGACGATGCGCGGCGCTACTCAGCTCGTCTCAACTTCTGTGCGGTATGCATTAATTAAAATATATTTTCACTCAGCTGCGATCGCGATGTCGGACGTAGATGGGCCATATTCGACGGACAAAAAAATCGACTGCATGCATTTCTGTTCTCAAAATGTGATCACATCGTTTCGCACTACTCCTAAACCAACTCGTCACGGATTGACAGAATGTTTTGACTGTGAATTAATCGGAACTGAATTGTTGGTCACCACGCCCAAGTATGCTAGAAAACGCGCCAGAGCCATTCTAAAGCTCTCATCAAGTCGATGAGCGCGACGATAGCGTCTTCACATAATTGGAGGCTTGGAAGACGTCAAAGCTGGAAGAAATTCTATGATGTGAGTGTCCTCACGTGCGCGAAATATTTAATTAATTCCATACTGATGAATAAATAGTTTTAGAACGAATTGATGCGTTTTTGAATGCAAGCTTGCTTGAATCATATTTACAAAAAGTTTGATAATCATCCAAGTCATTGATTTGCCCGAATTCATGTCGGCAGCGTCGAAATAATTGAAACGAAAAATAACCGTCGCCAGCTAAAGAAAACCACGACATGAGTCGCGTGCGGACAGTTCACAGCGAAAACATCACCGTGTGATCATCTGCACCTTTGTTTAAAACAAAAGGTCTCGTTGGAATCGCTCGCATACGTTTCTCTTCGTTCAATTTGGAGGCTCACGCCTTTTGTAGATTGAATTAAATCTGTAATTAATTGAAACACATTCACGCGAAGCGTCAGGATGACGAAAATCGACCGCTACTCGTTGCCAATATTAAAAGAACGCCATTTTATTTGCTGCCCGCTTTTTCTTTACCGAGACGGCCCCCTTGTGAGATCGAAACGCGAGCACTCGGACGTCCAATTATTTTATTAATGAATTAGTCGCGTCTTACCTGTAATCCCATGCGGTCGCAGAGATCTTCATTCGTCTCATCAATCTGGTTTGCTTGTGTAAAATATTACCGAACTCGTGAGCTTCAATGTTTCGATCGGGATCAATGAGCCATCGCGTACCACGGACGAGACCAAGTCTCTACTGGACACACGTTGGTGAGTCTGCAGGTGGAGGTGGGACTGGAAATTCAGACGGCGTCAGGAGCAGTCAACGAATAGGCCTACGTCTTTAGCGCGGAGATTTGGCTAAAATATTTTTGTTCCTACAGTTTTCACGCGTGAAACGGCTATTTCAACGGCATGCAGCGAAAATCACGATTTCAGCTCGCTCGTGCTGTCCCAAGACGCAAGAACACGCAAGGACGGAGCGGCAGATGGCGGCGCTCGGGGTCACGGGAAGAGCGTGAGAAGACGCGAGGGGAGCGGGTTCAGTAGACATGGCGAGCGAATACTTTTCGGCGTCACGGGCGGACTGGTGCGCGCTGTGTAAGTGCTTTATTCAGCCTCACGGGAACGCTAAGCGCGCGCACGAAAGAAGTGAGAAGCACAAGAAGAATGTCGAAAGGAAGTTGAAGGATATCAGGCACAAGGAAGCGAACGAGAAGAAAGAAGCGGACAATTTAAAGAAACAGATGGCTGATATCGAGGCGAAGGCAGCGGAGGCGTACGCTGCAGATCTGGTCGCTTCTGGGAGGATAGCAGAGGCTGCTGCTGTGTTGCCGAAGCCGCTCACAGCCGGAGCGCGCTTGAGAGAACAAGAGGCTAACGCAAAGAGAGAATTAGAAACAGCCATTGAGCGTGAACTTCACGCCAAAGAAGAAGTGGAATATCGCGCCACGCAGGCTTTGGGACCTTGGAAGTTTGACGAACGTTCCAAATATTACTGGCACGCGAAATCTTCGTGCTACTTCGACCCGAAGTCGAAGATGTATTTCAATCACGGAACAAAAGTTTGGTCAAAAAGTGCTCCCGATGGCGCACCCCCGCCACCAACAGTCAGTTCACAGCCAGAATCGTCTCAACAGTACGCGCTGGGTCCCTACGGAAGGGGTAGCGTGCAGCCGAAGGCGACGCCACCTGCTACGTCCGGACCTGCACAACTAATGCCGACAGCAAAGCAGGCGTTTGCAGCTGCGAAGGCGCTCAACCAAAATTCTGGGCCCAGTGCAAAAGCTAGCGTCGCGAGTGCATCGGTCGCATCTTCTACCCCGAAAACGACGACGACGAGTATGTTCAACTTGGGGTTCGGTGCAAACCATCCAAAATTTGAAGCCGCCAAGGCGAAGACGCACACTGCAGCAGCGCGAGCGATCGAGGCTACCGGGGGTCGGAAATTTGCAGCTAAGCTTATAGGAGGTTATGCAACCGGGGGGAGCGGCAGTGACGCGAATCGTAAACGTCCAGCGTCGGCGATGACGAAGAAAGTAGACAAGGAAGAGGCGGAAGCACTCAAGAGACGAGAGGCTGCACGAGCGCGAGTCGAGGCAAGAACTAAGAAATCTTTCGGTTTGGGTTAGATAAATGTGAATAGAAAAAGTACAGTACTAGACTACTTCTGCTTTATTGGAAGTCAGCGAAGAGGTCCTTCACACCCGCAAGAAATCCCTTAACCGCACCCGCCTCCAAGACCATGCAGCAACGATGCAGATGAAAGTCGGCGATATCGTTTTCGTTATTCTGCTTGCCACGCCAGAAGAAGGCCATCTTCGCGTGTTCAAGCATGATTTCTTCTTCTAAGCGCGGGAAAATCCGTTCTTTCGTGAGCTGTGACTTTTTGCGCTTCTTACCTGCGCTCGGAGGTTCTTCCTCAGCGTCCCCTTCAAACAGAGTGCTCACTAAAATATAATTTTTAAATTTGAACGACTCTCTCGCCTCCGCACTTTTCTCATCTTTCGTAGCCCAGCCGATTTCGTCGAATACGCCTGAGATTAAAGGCTCTCCAGCATCCTGCGGGACGTTAATGATGCGCTCGTTCAGGAGGAGCCCAGTCCCCGCATCCGCTAAAATCTGTTCGAATGCCTTCTTATCCTTCCCCGGAACCTTACCCAAAAGAAACTTTTTGATATCTTTAACAAACTTTTCTCCCTTGTGGCGGCCCATACTCACAACCGAGGTCACCCCGAGCACGTTTTCAGCGTCGCCCTCTGTCTTAATCACGGTACCGACGGATTTTTGGTTGATGAGCAGGTCGCAAAGGTCCGAGCACGCGTACTCACCTTCGTCACAATACCCCGTCATCAAAGCCTTCAAACCATGAAAATCGTCCTCTTGCAAGTCACAAAAGTCAAAGTTCACCTACGGGTTCGAGCGTATGAAATTTCTCTCGTCAGTCTCCGCTCTCGTGTCACTTTTTCCCAGCCGTCGCACATCGTCTCTCGCTTCTCTCCTCCCGATGACATCTTCGCCGGCCCCATCGACGAGCGCACGCACCATGAGAACATCTTCGTCTCCCTCCTCGCCGTCCAAATCTTCTTCATCCTCATCCTCTTCTCCGTCCGAGGCCGTCGGCGCGTACTCCTCTTCCTCCTCAACAATTGCTTTCGGGTTCTCCTTCTTCTCCGTCTTCTTCGCCGTCTTCGCTCGCTTCGGCGGCATAACGCTCGTTCGGGTTCGATTCACGCGCGACTCGTTCCTCTCTCGGCTCTGGTCCGCGACGCTCGATCGCGTCCCGCTCTCCCGCGCGCCGGCGAGCGCTTTCCCTCTCTCTCTCGAGTTCTTCTTTGTGCCTCGCGTTGAGTCAGAAACCTCCAAAGACCCCCCATTGCTTCAGAAAGAAGTTCCGTTTCGTCCGTTGTCGAGCGTCGAGGAGGTGTCGGACCGAGTCGGGAGACGCGGGCGCGGGTCGTCGGTCGTCGTCGGTCGTCGTCGCGATATTTCGTCGCGCGTTTCGTCGAGAGTGCGTCTCGCGAGCGTCGCGAGCGGTCGTGGTCGTGGTCGTGGTCGTGGTCGTCGCCGTCGTCGGTTGATTCGAACGACCGCGTCGTCGTCGACCCATCGTTCGTTCGACGTTCGTCGAGCGGGCGGTCGATTCGCTCGTCCGGTGAGAGAGGAGAGATGTTCGAGAGAGAGCGAAGGGTCATGTCCGACGCGTCTTCCGAGTCGAGTCCGATTCGCACGAAGGGTGAGGCGCTCAGGGAAATCCATCGCGACATTCAGAGTCACCTGTCGCGACTGAGTTTGGATGAGGAGGACGACGTCGAGGAGGAGGATGAGATCGAAAGCGAAGAGCGGGAGTCGGAGCGGCGAGCGTCGGTCGATGGAGTGGAAGAGGTTGAGTTCATCGTGCGAGCGCCTTCGTTCGGGAGTGCGGATGAGGTGACTTCTTCGTCTTTTCCGAGAGGAATTGCCGTGGTGCCGATAAGCGCCGAGGCGAGCCGCAGAGTTGACCAGGCGCATTCGTCCGCCACGACGATGTCGAACGCGAGAGCGCAAGCAGATGCGGAGATGGAAATTCGTTTGCGTCGGGCGGAGCTGCGAAAAGTAGATTTAGAGCTAAAATTAGCGAATAGTCATGAGAAGGTTGAACTGGCGCGTCGGGCGTTGAGGGATGCAGAGGAAGTGCAAACGATGTATGAAATTGAATTTGAAGACGCTGTGAAAGAATTTGAGGAGCAGCAGGGACTCGTTTACGACGAGTTAGAGAAAAGAGAAGAAGAACACAAAGCGGCACAAATAGCTGCCATGCAAGCTGCCGCTATATTGCGTGCTGATCAGTGGCGACGGGACGCTGACGCATCTTTCAACAGAGGCGAGATTGGCGAGGCTGAACAATTATATTCACACGCCATCGCCGAACTTGAAGTGAGTGGACTAGCTTTAATCCAGCCATCACATCTTTGGCTGAGAGTTAATCGCGCTACGGCTCTTTTCACGCTCGGTCACGTCAGAGAAGCACTTTCCGAGTGCGAACTTGTGCTCAAGGTTGACTCGAGCCACATCCGCGCTCTCTCTCGAGCGGCTGAATGTTGTTTGCACCTTAACGAATTAGAAAAAGCGCAAAGATACATCGAGTTCGTTTCATTATCGCCTAATGCTGATTCAAACGATTTGAAGGCGGCGTTGACGCAAAAACGAGTGTTAATACGTGCATTGGTCGAAAGGGACAAATTGGCTGGAAATGATGCCTTCAGAAGTGATAATTTCGTGGAAGCTATGCGTTTATATTCATCTGCGTTGGAGAATTTGAATTCTGTAGATCTTCCGGACGTAGTAAGAGTGAGAGTCGGTCTGTTGTCAAACAGAGCAGCCGCATGGATGATGATGGGCGAGGCCCGCGAAGGAGCTGAGGACTGCCGCGCTGCATTGGAGCTCGATGAGCTACATTTCAAAGCCCGGATACGCTTGGGTCGATGCTTGTTACAGCAAGGGCATTTTGAAAAAGCTCTCCATGAGGCTTTCCAGGTGATGAATAGAGGTCTTTCGACTTCTGATCACAAACTTGATGCAAAGCAAGTCATCGACGATGCGGCTTTATTGAAGCGGATCATCGAAGATACTGGAGAAAAGCTTTACCAGATGGAAGGTGCTGCGGCGGAGAACAGGATCGTCGATGATATTATGAAGCAATTGGATGAATCCTTAATACTTGCGCCACACTGTGCCGCGATCAAAATCTTCAAAGCCGAGGCGTTGCGATTTTCGGGTGACTTAGATGCAGCTGGCAAACAACTCTTGGGTGTCAACGTTGACGACAACATTCGTGGGCTTTGCGTGAAAATAAGGATTGCATTCGATCTCGGAATGATTTCTTTTTGCATGGATACTTTGGAACGTCTGAAGTTCTTCATTCCAAAGTTAGTTTCGTACGCTAAACGCCAATCACTTGATGTTCTTTTTGAGTCTGAGGATGCGCAGGCGTATAAAACTGAGCTTGAACAGATCCCAAATCCGGTTACGCTGTTCCAGATTTCGAATACAGTACATCAAATATGCGAATTAAAATGCCAAGGAAAGGACAATTTCTGTAACAGCAACTACGCAGAAGCAATATCAGCGTACACTGAGGCCTTGGGTCTTTGCAAGGACTCAGACACGCTTCAGGGGCTATTCCTTTCGAATATTTGTGCATGTGAGCAAGCCACCAAAAGCTATATCGACGCTCTCGCTTCGGCCGGGGCGGCTTGTGCGCTGGCTCCCACGTATATAAAAGCTCACACGCGCCTAGCCGCGATTTATACTGAGCTTGATATGGTGATAGACGCGCAGAAAACGTACCAAGCCTTGCTCCGCATGGACTTGACACTGGAAGAACGCATCAACGTCGAGTCATACTTGGACCACGTTAGGGTTCGAGTTCAGGCAGAAATGCCAATCGATTGGCGGAAGCTGCTCGGAGTTGAAGCAAAATCTTCAAAAGATGCGCTGAAGAAGAAATATCGCCAGCTCGCCCTGAAACATCATCCGGACAAGGCATCGCAAGGTGCCGCCTCTGAGAACCTCGCAAGAGCTCGTGCGACGGTGTCAAGCAGGCTCTTCAACTTGATTAACGAAGCTCACAATGTCCTGAGTAACGACAACGCCGTGATTAAATGGGAAAATGACCGCGCCAAGGCGAAATATAAGTGCTGTCGTCCTTCCGGATATCCGATGCACGGACGCTCAACGTTTGGGGATACGAATAGGAAAGAGCACTACGCTTCGACCTGGGATTGATGATTGCTAATCGCTATTAGATTTCTAAATGTATGTGAAAGTAGTGCCCACGAATGAAGTCGTTGATGCGCCCGAAATAGACACTCCGAGTTGCACGTCTCCTGGTCCTCGTGCTGGAGATACACATTCTATTTTCGTAGAGCTCGTTGAATCAGTCCACCACTGTGACAAACGCGTAATCGAGGCTTTACCCACCGCACCGTAACCATCCCCTCCTCGGCTCTGCACTGATACAGTACCGAATTGACACGTCGTGAAGCCCTCAGGAATCCATTTGTCCACGGTGATGGCGACTGTATTGCCGCCTTCTTGCCACCCATCATCAGCGTCGGCTGCGTTGATGCCACCTTTCGTGACGACATAGTGTTGCAGCGTCGTCACATTCGGATTGGTTTCTCCAGCTTTAGTCGTGACAGCTACGAGCTGTTCCTCGACATCGTAAGTTGTCGTTGGCACAGTATCACCACATCGTATAAAGGCGGTTGAAACTACCTGTGCGTCAACCGAAGTTGAACCAAACTTACACCTGACATCAGGTCCCGTCGGAAAATGCGTCCCCGACAACGTTACAGTGGTTCCACTCCAGGCGACCCACGGTGACACTTCCGTTATCATTGGAGTTAGATCGATCAAACTCGTGGCTACATATGGGTCGATACCGACTGTTTCCTTCACGTCCGTCTGCGAAGTTGAGATGGCAATGTATTCAAACGCCAACACTGTGAGTCCAAGATCCAAAGGTGGAATGCTGACTGGAACGGTGCCGCCAATATGCGCCGGTGCCACACAGTCGATTTTCCCTGATCCTGTGACAGATGTTCCCGCGACGGGATAAATAGAGCCAAACCTACAACTTGGCACGTTTGCCCCGAAGCCCAGCACGGTGGAAGAGTCAACCACCACCACAGTCGTACCGCCCGCCTCTGTCCCGTTCACAGGCGCCAGCGACGATGGAGCAGTTCCTTTCTCATATCGCACGCGCGTGCCTGCAAAGCCGGAGCAAACGGCGGCAGAGATTTCAGCAGCAGAGCACAAACCAATCACAATATCCAACCCACTCTCAGTTGAGGATATAAGTGAATCTAAATTCGGTACTGGACACTTCAACGTTGTACCTGAGACTCGGTGGGCAGTGGTCAAGTACACCGATCCTCCAGGCTTGCTAAAAGCACATGAAAAATCATCGTCCGCCGCGCTATCACCAAGAAGTGATCCATCCGCTGTTACCACGTGAATAATTTCCTCCGCCTGCACCCAATTTGTGGTTAAAAGTAGGAAAATCTCCGCCCCGGGTGTGGTTGTTTGAATCTCGAGATCGAAATACTGACCTGCTGCTTCATCAATGAAAGCCGTGTTGTTCGTGCCAGTTGAAGAAGGCACCACAGCCATGGTAGCGAATCCAACTCCCGTCTCCGGTGCTTTACACTTGTATTGTCCGGAAGCGTCGAGAGCTAACGTAGATTTCAATTTGTCCCCGCTGCTCGTGACAAAAACGCAAACGACGCCAAAAGTGGTTGGAAATGCCGACTCCAGGTGCACGGTGAGACTACCACCATCTCGAGGCAGATTGGTTGGCACCACCGCAGTTACACCAATGTCTAAGACGTACTGAAACTCTACGCTCGATTCCGTATCGATTCCCACGGTGACATTTTGTACTCCGCGCGCGGGAGAACTACAAGCGACGCCGCCCCCGGGAACGTGAATTGCCGACGTCAATATCGTGCCAAACCTACACGTGGGAGTGTAGTAAGACGACGTTGGAATCGTACCACCTTCGAGCTTTAGCACAGTTCGCGTACCTCCATTAGTACTCCCCACATTCGGGGTGATACTTTCCAAATCATTCGCAATCGGCAACCAGTTCATGCTCGATACTCCGGCAGCAGTCTTGGAAGCATCTGAAATGACGCTCAGAGCTACATCGTGTGCAGAGGCAGATGAACCAGCAGGCAGTTGTTCGTATAAAGGCACCAGACATCTAACTAAAGCGCTCGAAACGATGTGCGCGCTCAACGCCACCCCATCGTAGAGACACCACGTCGGCCGAAACGGATCCACCAAATTTTGGCCTGAAAATGTTGCGACAGTGCTAGCCCGTAAAAATCCCGGTACTACGGATGTTACCTGTGGCGGTGAAACAATTAAGAATTGTGGCTGAGAAACAGAGCTACTCGTCGCACTGGCTGCGTGAAAGCCATAGCTGAGCGCCGCCAAGGCGACCGATTCGGTCGGGATGGCGGGGAAATCACATTTACTTTGGACTTGATTGCTCATCAAGATCGGTGTCGTCTCCGGATTCAAGGCTGCACAAATGCGTGCAGCAGCAGAACCAGAACCAGCCAAGAGATTCAAACCGTAGAAATCAACCAATGTGGACGAGTCTGCCGGAGTACTACGCATCGCGTTGCCGATTGACGGAACTATGACGTCGATAATCTCTGTCCTCTGAAAACTGAACGACGTGAACCAACCAGACTGCGAAGAGTTGGTTGGAAACATTCTCTGCGAGTACATATCCATCACGCTCAGCGACACGATCCCATAGTATGTCATCGGCGCTTTACAGACCAAACTTCTATCGTTATGATCCGTCGCCGCGACCCAAACTCCATTGAACCAACAACCGATGCGCGTCGGTGTGCTGGAGAATGATTCCGCCACCTTACTCAGTGGCGTCGAAGTGGACGCTTGAACTTGTACGTTGGAACCAGCCGTCGTCGTGGACACCACCGGCCCGTCGATGATTGGAGCTGTTTGGTAATAAACGTTCGCCTCCGTACCGCCGACTGGTTGTTCGGACGAAAGGCTCAAATCAACCGTTCCCACCAAACCACCAGCCGCTCTGGTTTCGCACATCGCGAGCACGGATGAAATAAATCTAAAAGACGACGTCACCGTCGTCGAGCTCGTTTCAAACGCGCACTCCATTCCTGGCCGCAAGTGTGTTCCCGAGAGCTGAATCACATCGCCTCCGCTCTGATACACGAACTCTGGTTGAATGCTGGATACTTTCCAAGGCGTGACGAATTCGAAAGAATGCTGACCGTTATCGACAATGAGATCGTCCGAACCCGGAGCGTATCGCCTTCCCGTCGCCTGAGCTAAACCCACGGCGACGAATCCCGCGTACACGTTCTTCGGCGTCAAACACACAACCTTTGTCGCCGTGCTCGCGCTCGAATCCTTATTCGCCACAATCTCCCCGAATCGACATCCCATCGGCGGCAACGCGTTTCCGTACCCTTCCCCATACAGCGACACCGTCGTCGACGCGTACAACAGCCCGCTCTCCGGCCAGACTCGCTCCAACGCCAACGTCGTCGTCGTCGAGTCGTACTGCCCGCTCGCCATCGTCGCCATCGACGCCGCCCACGCGAGCGCACCCAGCGCCGCGCTCGCTCGCGCCCCGATCCCACCCTTCACTCGTTCGCACCGCATCCTTCGCCTCGAGCGCTCGCGCGCATCCTTCCCTCTCATCTTACCCTCCCTCGCCTCGACGCGCGCGGTGTCGATGAACGAACGCGCGCGATGACGGACGACGACGCGTCGACTCGACTCAAACGCCTCTCTCGTCATCCACCACCGTCCCGACGTCCAACCATCGTCGTCCCTCTCGACTTCACGCGACGACGACGACGACGACGACGACGACGACGCTCGATTCACGATCGCTCTCTCGATCGCGCGGTCGTCTTCGCTCGCTCGTTCGCGCGTCGCTCGCTCACGCATCGATCCATCCATTCGCATGCGACCCGCGGCCCAACGAACGAGACGAACGAACCACCCGACCGACCCTCGAGGGGTTTAGGGTTCAGGAACCAATCGATGGGCCACGGGCCATGGGCGATGGGCGCGTGCGATGCGCGCGCGAGAGCGCGTTCGTCGCGCGCGTGTGAGCGCATGCGACGCGCGGTGACGAGGGAGTGGTGGCGACCGTCTTCTACCGCGTCGTCGTCGCGCCTTGGTTGGTCGTGTTCGTCGCGTTCGACGCGTTCGAGTTCGAGTTGGTCGTCCACGGAGGATGCGCGTCGGCGGTTGGAGCGCCTGTGTGCAGAGCGCTGGGCGGTGGATGGGAGCGCGCACGGCGTGCGAGTGGCGCTGATGCCGCGACGAAGGTGCGCGGGAGTGGACGTGCACTTTCCTCGAGAGCTCATGGTGCGGTACGTGTCGGCGGTGGACGACGGAGGGGTGGCGTGGGTGACGCCGGACGCGGCGGGGAGGCTGCGAGGACGCGGGACGTACGTCTCGGCGAATCCGCGCGCCGTCGAGGAGGCGGTCAAGAGGAAGAAATTTGAGTTGGGGTTTAAGAATAAAGATATACGGGTGCCGAAGACGTTGGTGGAGATGACGCGGCGAGGATTGAGGCGAGAGTTGGTGGCGTCGGTGGAACGCGCGGGCGCGTCGGCGGCGGAGGCGCGCGCGAGCGATTCGAGCGAAACCGCGCGCGTCGTCGAGCGAGAGACGACGACAACGGTGGAGGAGGAGATTGAAAAATTACTCGAGGCGCAGAAAAGAATTGTTGCAGACGATTGGGTGTTGATTCCGAGCGATTTCGTGGACGAGATGGGCGACGGGCGACTCGAAAAAGAGTCAGTCGATTGCGAACGCGCGCCATCCGACGTCTCGCCGGGCGTCGGGTACAAACTCGATGTGCTGACGATGGATGAATTACTCTCAATTCTCGAGGGCGATTCACTGGATGAAATATTTGCAACGAACGTGCGCGCTTGTTTGGAGCGATTTCGACTGTCGAAGAAACTCTCCGACGCTCCAGTGCTCGTCGGCGTGGACGAGGACGTCTCGTTGCGCTTGCGCATCGCGCAAATCAAATTAAAGCTTTTCGAGCGCGGGTAGTTTCGCCGTCGCGATCGTGGACGGCAAGAAAATTTTAGAAGAGTATTCATTAGTCATGTAGTCTAGTCTAATTCACGCTGCCGGGTCTAATTCACGCCGCCGGGATGATTATGAAATTCGCATTCGCCGACGTCGTCGCCGAAACGTCCTCACATGGCGACATGGAAAACGTTGACGGACGACTGACCGTCGTCGTCGCGTTCGACGCGGGATTTCAACTGCACGATAAAGCGTGCTGGCGCTGGATCGAGAGGTGGCTTCTTCTCGATCCGAGTCGGATTCATCTGACTCTTCTCCACGTCGCCCGCGCGAAACATGTAGAGGCTCACCTCGAGCTCACCTCTTACCGTTACTTGAACCTCGAAGATTGTTCTCGATACCTACCGTACGATGTGTGGAAGAATTTGAAGAAGAGAAAATATCCAAGCAATGAAGTTTTAGTCCTGACGACGACGTCGTCTGTGTCTACGGCGATTCTCCAGTACATGCAATACGACGCTCCCGCGCACAGTCTTCTCGTGCTCGGAGGTCGTCACGAACGTTCGACTTCTGTGATTCCGCGCTTTTTGATGGGAAGCGTATCGACGGATGTCGTCACTAAGATCAGTTCTCATCCAGTGCTCTTGATCAGAACCAGATTGTTCGAAGATGTGACTGACCTGCGAACAGATACGATTGGCGCGGCGTATCTCGGCGTCGACCGTAAACCTTCCGAGGATGAAATCGTTCGAGGTCGAGGTCGTTTTGTGTGCATCGCGGTCGATGCCGATCATGTAAAATCTTTGGTGCACTACTGTCGACGAGAAATCTTGCTTAAGACGGACGTCGTCCAAATAATTCACTGCGCCGCCGACGAACATCCGTCCACCATCGCTCGCGTCTCAAAAGAAGTCGAGGACGTTCGAGTCGAGATGGAGACTTTCCTGGATGACAAAACGCAGCTCGATAGTGTTTTACTCGACTTCTCAGGAGACATTCGCGACAAGATTGTCGACCATTGTCGAGAGATGCAGCCGCAACTCGACATGTTGGTGATCGGTAATCGAGTGACGCGAAGACTCACTCGAGCCATCATCGGATCTACGGCGCAGTACATTCTGCAGCACGCCCACGTGCCCGTCTACATGGTGCCGGATCATTTACTAGAATGTATGGAAGCAGCATGACTTGTATGATTTTCAGATTCATCACAAATTTACCGATTAAATTTCAATCTTCAAACGTGACGCGAGCATCGACAACATGTTATCGGTGCTGTCTTCCTCCTCATCGGCCTCACCCTCCGGATCGTTGTCTTCCATCGGCGCGAGCACGTGTTCCTTACCCGCCGCCGACAAGGTGGCTCGAATTTCCTCGATGGCATCTTCCGGAATCATGTTACCGTCGAGGTTGAGATACTCGAAACCAGCCTTGCTTGCCGCCAACTGCGCCGCCGCGACGGCGCCCGCCTTCGTGAGCTCGTTGCAACTGGCATCGAGTCTGACGAGCGGCGCGTTCGAATCGCTAAGGGCAACGCACACTTGCGTGAAACCGTAATCACCGAGCATGTTATCACCGATGGTCAAGATCTTCAGGTTCTTCATCTCCGCGATGGCTCGAGCGACGCCCTCCGCGCCCTCTCGCTCAAAGTCGTTGCTGCTAACGTGAAGGACTTCAAGCTTCGGACAACCCTTCGCCACTGCCGACAAAAGGGTACCTCCCATGTCAGGACCTAACGCAGTGGCCTCGAAGTTCAAGAATTCAAGGTTCGGATGCTTGGGCAAAACCTTCGCGAACGCCTCGGCGCCTTCCTCATTGACATTGTTGTCATTTAAATCAAGTCTTTCGAGAGAAGTTCCCTTCGAAAGCGCTTCAGCGAGCATGATGGCGCCCTCGCAGAAGAAACGCGAGCCGGCCATTTTGAAATCCTTCATGCCAGTGGCTTTCGCGACGATCGCCGCGATGTGAACCGTGCCTTCGTTGCCTGTCATGTTCTTGTCTAAGTGGAATCGAGTGAGCTTTTCCGGGCACGCGAGCAACTCAAGAATCGCGCGCGCCGCTTGCTCCGAGATACCGTTGTTCAAAAACGCGATGGATTCCAACTCAGTTTGTCCCTGAAGGAGCTTGGTGCACGCTCTGACACCCTTCTCGCCGAACGCGTTATCGCTCAAGTCGACGGATTTCAACTTTGCCGCGAGCAAGCCCTCACTGAAAATTTCCATAGCCTTGAGCGCTTCGACTTCCGGACGACCCGCGATCGTGTCACTCAGATCCACGTCTTTCAATGTCGCCGCCAAGTTGACGAATCCTCGGCTCGCAACCTTGGCCGCATCGATACCGAAACTCTTCGTGCTCAGTCGCACTTTTGAGTACGTCGCGCCTTTGCTCAAGAGCGGCGCCAACACCTGTTCGGCGCGCTGTTGCGTGTAGAACTCGCGATCCTTGCTCGTTTTGGAGACGTCGAACTCATCGCCGTCCATCTCCACGTCTTCGCTCGCGCCAGTCGCACCGTCCGCGCCGGCTTCGACCGCCTCCTCCATCAGTTCAGCCGCCTTTTTCACGTACAGCCGCATGACTTCGATCAGAGGTCTATCGCCGCTCGTCGTGCTCGAGGACACGTCCGCGGCGCTGAACGCGCGCTGTTCGATCTCTTCAGCCTTACTCCGAGCGTTCAGCGTGGTATCGCCGTGGCAGTGGAATCCGATCGCGCTCAGCGACGCATCCATGCGCGCGATAAGATCTTCCCTCTGCGCCTCACTGAGCGCGAACACCATGGCGACGGCGACGGCGGTGTCCGTGCGCGCGCGATTCGGCGGTGAGCGATGGTCGAGCGCACGTTCGTTCGGCTCTCCTCAGCGGTCGAGGCGTTCGTTCGTGCGCGTCGACTTGTGGCGTCGTGGGTGTCCCGTGTCCCGACCGCGACGACGCGCGGACCGACCGCCGGGCGTCCGCACAGACGCGCGCTTCGAGTCGACGACGACCGGCGTCGGCGCCGATCGGAGGCGACATGGCGAGTCTCGATGACTTGTACGCCGTCTCTCGGCGGTTGTGTTTCGACATCTCGGACGGCTTGACGAGACTCGAGCGCGACGAGGCGCGCGGAGTTGCGAGAAACGAGGCGCTGGGACGAGAGATGCGCGCGCGAATCGGAGAGCTCAAGCGGATCACGAGCGAGATGGAGAGACAGTGGAGGTCGATGGCGATGACGGCGTCCATCTCGAAGAGCGATATGTGGAAGGTACGTCGGTCGATGCGACGAGGAGCGCTCGAGGGGATGAATTCAACTGACGCGAGCGTCGTCGCGTCTTGGTGCCCCCGTCGACGATGACGGCGTAATGCGACTCGAACGCGCGAGACTGACTGAATTTCATTCCCGTGCGCGGTAAAACAGAGAAAAGTCGAACACGTCATCGAAGAGACAGATCAGCTCGACGCGAGCGTGCAGAGATTTGGACTGCGAGAGACGAGACGGCAAAACGAGCAAAAAGAACGCGAAGAGTTGATGCGACGGGTGACCGATGATGAGGGGTTCCGTTCGCTCGTGGGTGAATACGACGCGGAATCCGGGTCGATGAAGTCTGCGCGTCGCTCGGGAATGATGGTGGATGAGTTATTGGAGACTGGCGCAAACGTGCTCGGGAACTTGACGGAGCAAAGCGCCACCTTGCGAAATGCCAAGCGAAAAATGCTCACTTTGCTCGATAAGATGGGAGTATCGGCGAGTTTATTGCGAGTCATTGATAGGAGGCAACGTCTCGACGCCATTCTCGTGTACGGAGGCATGGTTTTCACCATCGTCTTCGTCTTCATCATTTGGTGGATTTTCTCGAGATGAGTTGGATCTAGAATAGAATATAGAAACTAACTAGTTGGTGTAGCTAATCATCCGTTTTCGGCTTTTTATTCGGCGCCTCGGTCGGCGCGACGTACGTTCCGCTCAAAACCCATCCTCCGGAGCCCGCGTCCGTGGTCATGACGGGATGCGTCCTTCCCGGCAACACTTGTTGCGCCCGCATGAAGGGCTCTACCAACGAAAGACCGATGGCGATGTTCGCGTTCCTAAGATGGTGCAACGCCTCGGCCAAAGGTTGCGCAGCGTTGAACCATATCGCGAATGAGGCCGAGGATGCGCACAAGGGTAAAATCTGCGCTAAGACTGACTTTGGTTCGACCGAAAGGGACGCGATGACGACGGACGTGAAGCCTTGTCTGGCGTGACGCGTCATCTCGTCTTCGTCGGCGTACTTGATCTTCATAAATTTTCTCTCCTTCTTTTCCTCCGTCGACGCAGCCTCACCCTCCGGCACCTGCGCTTGTTCTTCCTCTTCCTTCGTGCTGGCCCCTGTGCTCTTCTCTCGACACGAGATGAGCTTGGAAAGCGACGCGTGACGAATGCAGTCAAAGTGCTTGTCCTCCAAATTCATATTCATCAGCACCTCCATCCCAGTGGGATTGTGCCCGACGTAACCGTTGCATATGCGTCCGAATCCTCCCATGCGATGAGTGACAGATCCGAGCACCAATCCACCGCACGTGTCCAAGACGAGCGTCTCTCCGCACGCGCCGACGTTGCCCGCGTTGAGCAACATCGAGAGCGCGTCGAAGCGCATGTGCGACGTCTTGTGCGGATTGCTATAAAAGAGCTGCTCGCACACCTGTCTGGGCGATGGAAATCGCGCCAACAATCGCGTCATGTGTTTCTTCATCTTTCTCGCTCGATATTTCTCCTGCGCGAACGCCGTCTTCTCGTCGAACGTCTTACTATTCGCCGCGATAATCTCCACCATCTCCTCCCCCGTAAACTCTCTTCTCAGCGCCGCGATGTCGCCGTCCGTCAGCGTCTGCGCTCCCTCGTGCCTGTTGGACACGTGTTTATTCGACCGTTCGTCCTCCACCGGCGCCATCCCCGCACTCTCGTCTTCATCCACCGAATCCGCGCCCAATCGCATCACCTCTCCCGTGTTATGCGCGATCTCGTACCTCGACCCGAAGGGCGTGCCGAGAAACGTCTCCGCCGGCACCCTTCTCCTCTTCCCGATCTCCACGCTCTTCCCCTTCCGCAGCGTGACAAACGTCGCCCGTTCCCCGTCGTTAATCTCCACCAAAACCACATCACCCTCTCCCATCGCCCTCGCCTCCCGTCGCGTCCCTCCCATCGTCCCCGTCCGTCGTCCCCGAACGTCCCCGCCGCCGTCTCTCTCTCTCTCTCTCTCCCTCTTTCTCTCTCTCTCTCTCTTTCTCTCTCGCTCTTCCCGAACGATGAGACCACCTCGACGACGATGAGACGCGTTCGTTCGACGTCGCGCGCCTCGACACCGACGCGCGCGCGTCATTCACGTCATTCATCCGCGTCATTCACGTTCGCATCATTCGCATCATCCCCATCCCCATCCCCAGCGTCACTCGACGACGCGATTCGATTCATTCGAACGCAATCAATCATTCATTCGGTCGTTCATTCGATGGGGTACACGCCCGTGATCGTTCCCGAGGGGGCGCCGCCGAGCGTGCGCGTGGCGAGGGCGAGCGCGGCGGACGTCGCGATGAGAGCGCCCGCGGTCCCGGCGACGACGACGACGCGAGGCGGCGGCGGCGGACCGACGCCGGGACCGGGGACGACGACGACGCGGGACGACGACGGGAACGGGGATGGGGAGGAGGAGGTGTTCGTCAGGAGACGAGGGGCGTTCGCGAAAGATTGTGCGTGGTGACGGCGAGGCGAGGCGAGGCGAGGCGAGAAGAGGGGAGGCGAGTCGAGAGGATGAGGATTCGATTCGGACGCGCGCGCGGATTCGACGCGTCGGACGCGCGACTCGACGGATCGATGGATCGATCAAAAGGGGGTGACTGACGGAGACCGATACGCGCTCGTTCGTTCGTTCGCGCGCAGTGGCGTACATGATGTACGGATTCGGTGATTCTAAAGAGCCGGATCCGGCGTCCGTCGAACTCGTGGAGGACATGCTCGTGGATTATCTCGTACACGTCGGGCACCGGTCGATGGAGGTGGCGGAGCGTCGAGGACGAATGCACACGGAAGATTTACTCTACGTCATCAGAAACGATCGAAAAAAGTTTGCGCGCGTGGATGAATTGCTCGAGATGAACGCGAAATTGAAGGATGCGAGACGAAACTTTGATTTACACGATCCCGCCGCGGTGCTCGCGCAGCAACGCGCCGACGAGGACGCGGCGAGACGGCGCCGAGCCGAGGCGCGGGCCGAGGCCGAGGCCGAGGGTGAGGGTGAGGGTGAGGGTGAGGAGGAGTAACGACCGTTCCTTTGTTTTGTTCGCACCGTGAGTCCCTCCGGTACACGTAGAATCACTTGAAACGATACGCATCCGCAGCCCCGCGAGTCGCCCCGCATTCCCATGAATTCCATGCAAGCATGCATGCATTCGATTCGATTCGATTCCGTCGTCACACGGTGCCGCACCGAGCGCGACGACGGATGACGCCCGCGCTGGACGCCGTGAGCGAAGAAGACGGGCGCGATGCGCGCGTCGATGCCGCGTTGAGCGGTGCGCCGCGATCGCCGCGCACGCCCGGGCGACGAAAATCGATGCACGAGCGTAAACCGGGCTCGGTGGACGCGACGTCGCAGCGGTCGTCGTCGCCGAGCGCGAGGAGCACGTCCACGCTGGGCGTCGCCGCGGATTGTGTCAAGGTGGTGGCGGTCGTGCGACCGCTCATCGAGCGAGAGGTGGAGGCGAGCGCGACGGAGACGTTGGCGGTGGCGGAGGATAGCGTCGGAATGAATTCGGGACATCAGTTTACGTACGATGGTGTCGTGCGTGGAAGCGAAGAGGCGCTGACGGAGGCGTACGAGACGCACGTGAGAGAAATCGTGGATGGATCCATGGGGGGTTACAACGGGTGCGTCTTGGCGTACGGGCAGACGGGTTCGGGGAAGACGTACACGATGGGCATGGGGGGAGACCATCCGGGCATGGCGCAGAGAGTGTTTCAAACGCTCTTCTCGCGCATCACCGAGGTCAAGACGCGAGATTCAGCCGCTGCGGTTAACGTGCGGGCGTCGTTCATCGAGATTTATAAGGATGACATTCTGGATTTGTTGTTGGACACAAAGGATGAAGACGCGACGTCGACGGCGACGATGGTGACGATTCGAGAGAATCCAAAAGAGGGTGGGGTTTACTTGAACGGAGCGCGAACGATAGAGGTGGACGGCGTCGAGGGGTGTTTAGCGGTGTTGAACGAGGGAATCTGTCGGCGTTCGGTCGCGGAGAGTACGATGAATGTTCGCTCGAGTCGATCGCACGCCGTGTTGACGCTCAACATCGAGTGCAAGGTTGGCGCCGCCAAGGCGACGTTGGCGAAGCTTCATTTAGTCGATCTCGCCGGATCCGAGCGCGTGACGCTCAACGAGACCAGAGGTCAAAGATTCAAGGAAGGGGTTCAAATTAACATGGGTTTGCTCGCGTTGTCAAATTGCATCGCGGCGCTCACCGATGTAAACAGGCGCGAGTGGGGTCACATTCCATATCGAGACTCCAAGCTCACGAGGTTGTTGCAAGATTCGCTGGGTGGAAATAGTCGCACTGTGATGTTTGCGTGCGTCTCACCCGCGGATTCGAATACGGATGAAACGCTGAGCACTCTGAAGTATGCGAGCCGGGCGAGAAGTATACGAAACAGAGTCGCCATCAACTTTGAAAAGTCGACAGAGGCGGAACTGAAACTCAAGAGGGAATTAGACGAGGCGAAAGAACGAATCGCACAGTTGGAGATGCTGGTGAATGTGCTGCACGATGAGAACAAGTCTCTGAAGGAAGCGACTCCGGACGCAAGCGCGATGTCGAGGCTCATGCTGACACCCGATGGGACGCACACTCCTCACACGCCTTTGCACACTCCGATAGTCTCTGGAACTCCTCTCAGTGAACTTTTAATGAGTTGTAAACGGGCTAGAGCGCGCGCCGAGATCCTGTTGTCGACCAAGTCACCGCCGAAGTCGCCGATGCGAACGCCCCGAGGAAGTGTCGATTTCGTTTCTTAGGATATATTTTGTAGTCATCACAATGGTAGAATAGAAGCTACGCTGTAGTCTCTTGAGCAGTGGGTGTCGCCGGAATGATCACTGCACTCGCGCTCTTAGCGCCTTGACCTCGACCCTTCTTTCCTCGATTACCTCGCTTTTTGCGTTTGGCTTGAGCTTTGGCTGGCGCTGCGGTGGTTGGCGCTGCTGCGGCTTCCACAGCCGTCGTCGCCTCACCCACCACCGTCGTCTCGTCATCGTCCGCACTCTCGCTTTCACTATCACTATCGCCGTCGTTCGCGTTTCCTCCGAGCGCTTCCAAGATTTGCCCGAGCCTTTGATGCGCTTTTGTCGCGCCCGCGAGCATCTTTTTTCTGCGAGCCTTCGTCATTGATGCGCAATACTGCACAAAAAACTCGAAGAATTCTTCCCTAAGTTCGCTACTGATACCAACCTGCTTCAACAAATACTGATGATGCACCGGATCGACTTCAGTCTTTTCCATCATCGCCCAGGCCGCTAAGTAATCCTCTGCGGCGTTTCTTCCCACGCGAGGCGGCTTGGCCGCCTTACACTTGTGACACGCCGTGTTTTTAGAAAAATTGTTGAAACCGCACTTACACACCCAGTCCTTCTTCGTAAACTTTCCCGCCGCCTCGGCACTCTTCGTCTTCGCCTTTTTCTTCGCCGGGCCTTTGCTCGCCTCCTTGGCCGCGTCCGCGCCAGTCGTCGCGTCTCCGCGTCCGCGTTTCCTCGCCTTTTTCTTCGCCAGTCTCGTCCCGGCTGCCTTCGCGCCTCCCTCGCCCGCGGGCTTCTTCACCGCCGCCCGTTCGATCGCGGCGTCGTCCTTCTTCTCGGTCGCCGTCGTCGTCGCCGCTTCCGTCACCGCGGTCGTCGCCGCCGCCGTCGGCGCCCCCGTCGCATCCTTCGCTCGAGACGCCGCGAACGGGGACACGTACGTCGTCGCCGCGACCGGCGTCGTCGCGGTCGCGGTCGTCGTCGCGGTCGTCGGCGCCTCGCACGCCTCGCCCGTCGTCGTCGTCGTCGTCGTCGTCGTCATCCTCGTCGCGATGTGATGACGCGCGCGCACTTTTTCGACCGACTGATTCTGATTCTGTCCCGCACTCTGCGTCGTCGTCGTCGTCGTCGATGGCGTCGCGTCTCGCGACGCGGGCGCTGTTGGGAATGACGCGAGAGGAGATGCGCGCGCTCGTCGTCGATGAACTCGGCGCGCCGGCGTACAGGGCGACGCAAATTCGGGATTCATTGTATGGGAAGCGTCGAGACGCGCGAGTGGCGTCGATGACGCTCGTTCCGGCCGCGCTTCGCGATGCGATGGAGGCGTCCGGGGTGGTGACGGGGAGATTAGACGTCGTTCGTCGTGATTTAGCGCGAGACGGCACGGGGAAGCTCGCGATGCGCGTGGGAGAGAACGAGGTCGTTGAGACGGTGGGCATTCCAGACGCGAGCTGTTTCGCAGCGTCGGCGGCGAATGACGAGGAGCACGGCGAGGAGTCATTCAGGGCGATCAGAGGATGGGATAAGAATCGTTTATCGGCGTGCGTGAGCAGTCAGGTGGGATGCGCGATGAAGTGCGCGTTTTGCGCGACGGGGAGAATGGGATTTAAGCGCAACTTGTCGGCGAGCGAAATCGTGGCGCAAGTGTTGGAACTCGAGCAGACGTACGCGAAGCGCGTGTCGCAGGTGGTCTTCATGGGCATGGGTGAGCCCATGTTGAATTTAAAACAAGTCGTGCGAGCGATTCGGTGCCTGAACGAGGACGTGGGCATCGGTGGACGACACATCACCGTATCGACGGTCGGCATTCCGGGCTCACTCAGGAAACTCGCCAAGGAGAAGATGCAGATAACGCTCGCCGTGAGTTTGCACGCTCCAGATCAAGAGACGCGCGAGCGAATCGTGCCGTCGGCGAAATACTATCCCATCGATGATTTACTCGAGGATTCGAGGGCGTACTTTAAGGAAACCGGTCGACGCGTCACGTTCGAGTACACGCTCCTCTCCGGAGTGAACGATTCGCCAAGTCACGCCGTTCGATTGTCTCGTCTACTCAAACGTAAGTTTGGCGTCGGATCGACGCACGTCAACGTGATTCCATGGAATAACATCGACGGCATGGATTTCGAACGTCCGTCTGGAAACCGAGTGCACCGGTTTTGCTCCGCGTTGGAGGGCGTCACGCACACGATTAGAAGGACTCGAGGACTTGAAGCGTCGGCGGCGTGTGGGCAATTAGCGGGCGATTTCGAGCGTCGAACGCTTCGTACGACTGCTTAGAACCTATAATCTAGTCTAGCTCTACATTAATATAGATACTGTCTCTAGGAAGAGGTGGCATCTGGTGAAGACGCGACGTAATCGCCTCGTTCAGAGCGACGCGCCATGATTTCGTCGTGCACGCCGTAATCTTCGTCGACGATGCGGCGAAGTTGTGAACTCGTCACGATCGTGACGACGGTCTTCGTGAGCGCCCTGACGCTCACCCTCCGCCTACCTCGAAGCCACGAGTTCTTGACGCGAACAAGCGTGGACACTAGGCTCACCAGTTTCACAAACTTGACTCGACACTCCGAGGTCTCATTCTCGTCGTAATCCAAATTGTCGTGTACGACGACGCCGGGCGGAATGTAAAGCCCACGATCTCCCACGTATTCGTCGACGTAGTGCTTTTGCACGCGAGACTCGCTGCCGTCTTCCTCTTGGACGAACTCTTCGCACACCCCCGACTTGATTACGAAGAGTTCCTGGGCGCGGTCACCCTTCTTACAAATGAGCTCGCCCTTTTCGTATACGCGCTCCTCAAACGTGCCTCGACGTTGCTTTCCAATGTATCTCGTGAGACGGAACCGTCCTAAATCGTCTTGATGTACCGAGTGACCGTCTTGAAACCAAGGGTGTAACAACGCCTCCTCGGCCGTCAAACGCTTGGCGGGATCGATCATGAGCAGACGATCGATGAGGTCCAGCGCCTCGTCCGAAACGTCCACCGAAATCGGTTCGATGCTTCGAAGACTAATCTTCGTGAACAAGAGCTGTTCGTCCTTCTCGTCGTCCACGTAAAACGGTAGTTCACCGCTCAAGAGAAGGTACATGATGACGCCCGCGGACCATAAATCGACGGCGGCGTTGTACTGCGCGCTCTGTAAAATCTCCGGCGCGACGTACGAAGACGTTCCACAGTTACATCGACACTTGTTTCGACCGTTTCGCACACCCTGCGCCAATCCGAAATCGATCAAACGCAACGAAAGCAAGTCATCCTTCTTCGCGAAAGACATATTCTCCAGTTTCACGTCTCTGTGTACGATGTGTTTCTCGTGACACGCGCGTAGAGCTCGTAAGATTTGTCCCATCAACACGTTTGCCTCGTCCTCCTCGTACTCGCCCCTCGCGAGCAACGTCTCCAAGAGCTCCTCGCCCTCCAACAACTCCATCACCACGAACGCGTTCGGATGATCGTGATAAAAATCGTACACGCTCACGACGTTCTCGTGTTCCACCGCGTGCGCGAGTTCGTATTCCACGCGCGCCTCTCGCAGTCGCATGCTTCGTTTCGGTTGTTTCGCCACGTTATTCGAGCTCAACGACGCGTCGTCTCGCTCGCTCCCATCGCTCACAGATTCGCACTCCGACGCGCGTGAACTTTTTTCATCGATATCTCTCCATCCCTGCACGCTCTCGCTCTCCTCGTCGTCGCTCTCGTCTTCTTCTTTGCTCGTCGCGCGCTCGTCGTCGCTCTCCTCATCCTCCTCTCGGATGCGAATCATCTTCACCGCGCGCACGACCCCGTCCTTCTTGCGAGTCGCTCTGTACACCAGACTGAACCCACCGCGCGATACCTCCTCCATGGCGTCGTACGCGTCTCGAAACCCGTCGACGCCGTCGCCAGACGTCGTCACCGTCGGCGGCGTCGGAAGACGGTGGTGGTCCCTCTTCGTCTCCGAGACGCCGTCGGGCGCCTCTCTCGCGCTGTCATCCGCGACGCGCGCGGGCGGTCGAGACGACGTCGACGCAGACGTCGATTTCGACGACGCGCATCCCATTCGTCGAGCTCTGACGCGCGTGAATGCGTGGACGAATGCGTGGATGGGTGCATGAATCATTGGACCGATTTCGGATCGATCGAGCGCGACAGTGTGCGACGCGCGTCGTCGGTCGCGCGCGCCGTCGTCGTCGTCGACGCGTCCGTCGGTCGAGCGAGACGTCGTCGCGTCGTCTTTACTCGCGCGCGCGCGTCGACGACGACGGAGATCGACGAAGATGAAGACGCCACGAAGACGATGGATGTCAATCGCAACCTTCTCGACGGTCGTCGCCGCGCTGGCGATGACGACGTCCGCGCGCGGCGTCGCGATGGAGGAGGAGGAACGTCTGATCGGTTGGAAAGGCGAGGTGGCGCGCGCGCCTCGAGCGGGAGCGGTTCGCGAAGAGACGGCGCCGAGGGTGACGACGCTGAGTTGGACGCCGAGAGTGTTTCTGTACGAAAACTTTCTGAGCGACGAGGAGTGCGAACACATGATCGCGTTGGGAGAGAAGAAGTTGGAGCGTTCGACCGTGGTCGGAAACACCCCGGATGGACTCTTTTCGGACGTGCGATCGTCGTACGGCACCTTTGTCACGAGGCGGTTGACGAAGACGTTGTCGGAGGTCGAGGATCGAGTTGCGGAGTTTAGCGGCGTACCGTGGGAACATCAGGAGCAATTGCAGTTGTTGCGGTACGAGAACGGGCAGGAGTATAAGGCGCATCACGATGGATTGAGTTCGGGGGAGAACGGTGGGAATCGCATCGCCACCGTGTTGATGTTTCTGAGCGAACCCGAGGAGGGCGGGGAGACGGCGTTTCCGGACGCGGAGCCGTTGCCCGAGACAAAGGCGGATTTCTTGGCGAAGAAGGATACGTTCAGCGCGTGTGGATGGAACGATGGAGACGGGTTCAGCGTGAAACCGAAGAAAGGGTCCGCCGTGCTCTTCTTTTCCTTTCACATCAATCGCACGTCGGACACGTTGGCGGGACACGCGTCGTGTCCCACACTCAGAGGCACCAAGTTTACGGCGACCAAGTGGATCCACGAGAGTCCATTCTCCACCGGCACGTACGTCACGCCGACGTGTGAGGATGTAAAGACAGAGTGCGCTGGATGGGCGAGTGTCGGCGAGTGCGAGAAAAACCCTGGATTCATGATGGGCATAGAGAGCGTCGGCTCGTGTTCAAAGAGTTGTTGCGCGCGCATGGATCGGTCGACGTTGACGGAGATTCAAAAGACCTTTTGCGTTCCGTGCGATGGTTGAATTATTAATATTGATTAGCGCATTGTTACAAATAGTGACCACGGTAGAATTAAAGCACTCTCAGCGCTTCGTAGTGACCGGCGCCGTGAAAGAGCACGGCTAAATCCTCCTCGTCTCCGTCGTACTCGTCGCCGTATCGCCCGATGTTGCGCGCGCCCTCCTCTGACTCCATGTACACGCTGATCGGACTCGTCAACACGTGCGTGAGCATTAAAATCTCCGGTTCACCCCCCCACGTAGACGGCATCTTCATCCGACGACAGTACTGCTCGAAATCACCCTCGATGAACCACTCCGTCTCTTCCCGTCGCTCGTTGAGTTCCTCCACCGCCGCCGACCGCAACGCGTCCGCCTCTCTGATCTCTTCCGACTCGCTCGTTCGCTCGCCTCGATCTCGCAGCGAGCGCGCGACGGCGACGGAACGGAACAAACACCGTCCATCGCCGGCGACCGCGTGAACCTCGTACGACGACGATTCCGGCGACGATTCCGCATCCGACGCCGCATCCGACGCGGCGCATCGATACCCGACAGTTGACGCGATCGACGGCGCGCAGCGTCGCGAGGAGGGTACGATGGACGCGCGCGCGCGGTGAAACGTCGACGCGGATACCGCGGCGCCGGTCGTCGTCCGCGCAGTCGCGCTCGCGAGAGAAAGCGCGAGGGTCACGGCTCGAAGCATGCCGTCGACGCCGCGCTCTGACGATGAATCGATGATGAATGAATGAAGACGATGGGACGACTCGACTCGACTCGGTTCTCGGTTCTCGGTTCTCCGTTACATTGAATCGAAAAGTCGTTCGTCGAGTCACGTGCCCTTCATGCGCTTCGACGCCGAAGATTTTTTAAACTTTTTATCCTTTTTATCCTTCTTCTTCTTCTTCTTGTCGGCGTCCGGCGTCTCCTCCGCCTTGTTCGATTTGGGCTCGAACGCGTGCTTGTCCTTGGATCCCGCCTTGCGCTTGACGGAGAGTAATTTGTTGGAACGACCAGAGGCGCCGTGAAGCGCGCTCGCCCACTCATCCTCCGTGCCGACGACGGCGAAACGTTCCAAATCGGTATCCTGCGCGCGGATGCGCAAACGCGCTCGGTCAGTACCGCGAGAGATGAAAGAGCAAAAAAATAATCGCGCGCGCGTCTTTGTCCGACGTCTTCGGCTCGGTAAGAACGCAGCGATATGTTTCTCAACATAGGGATGTTCTGCTACCTGGTTGATATTCGATTCGTCATCGCCGAAGACGTCGAGCGCTCGTCGCGGGTCGATGTCGAATCACGCACCTCGAGGAGTTCTCTTCTCTTCGCCTCCATCTCCGCGTTCACGGCGGCGGCGCTGCAAAGATGAAAAAGAAGACATTCGGTCAGTCGGTCGGTCTAGAAGTCGTCGCCGCGAAGACTCGCGGTGCGTACGCCGCGCCCCGAAGAGTGATGGATCAGGCCTGTTGAGCTTAGTTACCAACACGGAACCCTCTGACTTATAACCCCGCCTAAACGGTGGCGCCAGAGGGCGAAAAAATTCTGGAACTATGTTGTCGTCTATCACTTCCATCCTCTTCGAAACCGTCGCGGGGGACGTGCGAGGAGCGAAAACGCGAAAAACGTACCCTTCATCTAATTCTTCGTCTAAACCAACGGCGTGCGGTTTCAACTCGGGCATGCTCATCGACGGCAGCGCGGCTGCGATTTCAGTCTCTCGAGCCAAAAGAAGCGAACCGTGGATGCGGCGAATCGATTTGTTGAACAACGCCATGATTTGTTGTCCCGGCAATTCCAAACTCTTCATGGCGTCGTCGATGGTCTTGAGCTGTAAACCAAGAATGAGCAAAATGACGGCTTGCGTGTACGACAGTGTCACGGGGATGCGCTTGGCGAAGTACGCGCGCGCGAGCGGCGGCACCAAGTCACCGATCAAGTGATGATCGACCAGAGCGTTGGAATATTTCTGAATTCTCCGTAAATCGTGCGGACTCAAAATTTCGTTATCTGCCTTTAAGACCGAGTCGCGACCGGCACCTCCCTTCTCGTCCCAGCTCAACTTCGGGGTCATGAGGGACAAGCACAGCGCGGGAGCCAAATCTCTGAACGCCGATCCCATGAGTGACGTGAATCGCACGCGGAAGTCCTCGTAGAACGAGTTCACCCACTCGCCGTCCGGACTCTCGTCCAATCCCACCGGGAAGCACGGTCGCAACATGATGCACGTGTGCTCGCCCGTCGTCTCGCTCGCCGTCTGCCTGAGATACACCGGTTTGTATCCACCCTTACTCCAGTAGCTGTACAATTCGGGCGTGAGTCCGAAGGAAGTGCCGATCCAGTTGACATTTTCTGGCTTTCGCTCGGAGAGGTTTGTCAGCAGCGGCGGCAAGTCTTCGCGCGGCTTTAACGTCTCCTCTGTCAATTTTCCAGTCTCTTGCCAATGCTTCGTGTTCGTCTTCACGTCGATATCTTCAGCGTCTTCGCGCAAATCTGTGAGTTTACCTTCGTAGTAATCGTGGATGAGCTGAATGGCTCGAGATCCGTATCCTTGACGCGGTAAATCCGGATGCACGGCGATGCGAACGATGCGCACGCCAGTGAAGGATGGAAATCCTTCATCCTGGAATTGCGACGCCATCGTCCACGGAATGAGATCGCCCTGCGGCGATAACCCAGCCGCAAGCGTCGCGCGCGCACTCTTCTGCGAGATGGCACCCTCTAAAGCAACCTGAATCACGCAGAGAATTTCCGGCAACACGTTTTGAGTCTCATCCACGGGAGCTAGGAGGACGAAGAGTCGATGCGCCGGAGCGTCGGACATGAGCTGCAAGTCATTCGGCGTGTTGCGGTAGTGGCTAGAGACGTAAAGAGCCATCATCTTCTTGAGAAACTGCTCGCTCGCGGAGTGGGCGCTAAACAAAGTGTCGCGAGACACTTCGTACAGCTCGCACGCGCTCGGAGGAGGCAACGCCGTGATGAGCGGAGTGAGCGCGTCCGCGGCGTCCAAGCAAAGCAAATCGTTCAACCATTTTTCGATGCGATCACCCGGAGAGTAACGCACGGGTTCGGCGAGCGCGACTTCTCTGAGTAACCTCGATCCTCCGGTCGCGAGCTTTCCATCCTTGTTGGTCTGTTGTGTCGTCGCCGCTTCACGTCGTAAATTACTGATGAGTTTGATGCTGAGCGCGCGACCGGTACCTTCGTAACCATTGATGGTGGAGCACAGAAACACGAGGTACGGTCCGAGTAAAGACTTCACAGTCGGTAACGGAATGGCTGCCGCCTCGTCTATCACCAATAACTCAGCCTGCGTGGCCCGTTCGGCGTGCTGAGGTAAAATGTATTGAATCGTCTGTCTGTGACGTCTGGTGACGTTGATACGAACAAGGCACTTCCCAAAGGCTGGGTTCGTGGATTCCACCAAGTCGTAGTCCAAGTGTTCTTTGTATCCGAGCGAATCAAATCCCTTGAGGATGAAATCGAAGAAGGTCTTCAAGTTTTCAGGACTGGGCGACGTGACAAAAATGTTGGCATAGCCCATTTCCACCGCGCCCGCGACGGCGATGCCCATCGCGGCAGACTTACCTCGACCGCGCGCGGCGGTGAGCGCAACCGTCGATCGAAGCGTCTTCTCACTCGCAGCGTCGAGAAACGTGACGACCGCTTTCGCCTGATCCATTGTCTTGCAGCAACCCACGAGCGGACCCGCCGGCTCAACCTCCGCCATGCTCTCCTTCAAGTCTGTCAATTCTGAAGCCTCCCCATCCTCTCTTTCTTCCATCGGCTCGATGCCTCTGATGTGTGAACTGATTGGCAAAATATTCAACTCATCGTCCATCATGATGCATGTCGGACACGCTCCTAAACTGAGCGTGAACCTCTCGTTAAATCTAGCGACGACGTCTTGATGACCTTCGGTGCGAAATCTCGAGTGCACGTCCATCGTCATATTGTACAACTGCGTCAAGCTTTGCATGTTGGACAAAAGCAAGACAATTAAACCCCCGCCCTCGACGGTCTCAATCGTTCGCGCGAGCAAGTTGGGCGTCAACGCCTCGAAATCTTGCAGCACCGCCATTCCGTACGTGTTACCCAAAATTTTCTGCGTCTCCGCGTAGTAACAGTACCGAATATTCGTCGACGCCACGAACAGCGAAAACGGATCCTCGTTCTCCGCGTCCATCAATCCACTGTTTTGCATCTTTTTAATCTGTTTCGCTCGTTTCTTCTTGTGCGACGACAGATACAGATCCTTCTTATAACACCACAACACGTTCGGCCTCGACTTGACCACCGCCTTGCTCAGCATGTAGTGCAAGTTGACGATCTGATCCCTCCCTCGATCGCCCACGAGCACGAACATCGTGCGCTCGTTCTTCTTCACTCCATTCTCCACGAGCGTACGAATCCGCGCGTCCACCTTTTTCCGCATCGCGCGCGTCGTCTCCTCGCCTCTTCCGCCGCCGACGCACCACCGGTCGACGTCTCTCGCGCCGCTCGCGCGCTCGCTCGCTCGACGAGACCACCGCGACGATCGCGATCGCGCGCACCCGTCTCACGCGCGCCGAGTCTCTCCTCCTCGACCTCGCGTCGACGTGTGCCGCGCGTCATTCATCCAATCGGCACGGCGGCGGCGCTTTTTCACTTTTTGGGGACGAACGCGTCGTCGTCACGCGCCGACGCACCGACCGGTGGTCACCGCGACCGGAGTCGACGCGACGCGACGCCACGCGCGTCCTCCTCCTCCTCGTCATGGGCAAGGCGAGCAAAGATAAGCGCGACATGTATTACCGCAAGGCGAAAGAGGAGGGATGGCGCGCGAGGTCCGCCTTCAAGTTGATGCACATTGACGAGTCGTTCGATATATTTCGAGACGTGCGCGACGTCGTGGATCTGTGCGCCGCCCCGGGGTCGTGGTCGCAGGTGTTGAGTCGAAAATTGTACCTTCCAGCGCTCGCCGCGGGCGTTCGAGAGGAAGATTTACCGAAGATTGTCGCCATCGATTTACAGCCAATGGCGCCCATCGAAGGCGTGACGACGATTCAGGGCGACGTCACGTCGATGGACAAGGTGAGAGAGGTGTTGTCGCACTTTGACGGGAAACGGGTGGATTTAATCGTCGGTGATGGTGCGCCGGATGTCACCGGTCTGCACGATTTGGATGAATTCATGCAGGCGCAGTTGATACTCGCGGGGTTGACGGTGGCGACGCACGCGTTGAAACCGGGCGGGACGTTTATCGCGAAAATCTTTAGAGGGAAAGACGTGAGTCTGTTGTACTCGCAGTTGAAGATTTTCTTCCCGGATGTGACGTGCGCGAAACCGAAGAGCAGTAGAAATTCTAGCATAGGTGCGAGACGATCGATTCGAAGGAGAAGAGCGCGCGCGGGAGAGACGCGCGCCGCCGCCGCCGCGCCGCCGACGACTGACCCGCGCCTCCGCCGCGTTCGTCGACGCGCAGAGGCGTTCATCGTGTGTCGGGGCTACGCCCCTCCCGACGGATTCCAACCCAGTCACCTGACGCGAGTCTTAGAAGAGCGCGCCATCGCGCACGGCGCCGGAGACAACGGCGCCGCGATCGGTACCGCGTCGTGGCCCGACGGCGTCCTCGTTCCGTTTCTCGCGTGCGGCTCGCTCGGGGGATACGACGCCGATCAGAGTTACGCCCTGGACGACACCAAAGCGCGTCTGGACCCGGTGCAACCACCGACGACGCCCGCGTATAAGACAGCCATCGAGCTCTTGAAGAAGAAATAGACACACAGACGTCGCCGTCCCACGCCGCGCGGTCGCGCCGTCGCGCCGTCGCGCGCACCGCGTCACTCGCCGACGCCGCCATGTCCCTCTCACCGTCACCGTCGCCCTCGACGTCGCACGGCGCGCACAGAGTGTTCGTATACGGCACCCTCAAGCGCGGTCTGCACAATCACGTCCTCCTCGAGCGCGCGCGCGCCTCCTTCGTCGGTTCCGCGCGCACGACGCGGACATCCTTCGCCATGCTCCTCGCCGACGCCGGGTACCCGTACGTCGTGAAAACGACGACGAACGCGCGCGCGATCGATGGGGAGGTGTACGTCGTCGATGATGACACGCTCGAGAGGCTGGACGCGTTGGAAGAGATCGCGACGGGGATGTATTCGAGAGAGAGCGTCGAGGTGACGATGACGGGGACGCCGGGGACGCCGGCGGCGGAGACGACGGCGCTCGAGGCGTTTTGGTATCTCGCCGGTTCGCGGGACGATCTCGAGCGATTACCGAGGATAGACGCGTACGATAAAAGGATTCACGACGAGATGTACGTGCCGAAACACCTCCGGGGGTAGCGCGAGCGAGCGTCTCGCGTTGAACTAGCGTTTGTTTTGTATAGCATCGCGTACGCGCGCCGCGCGCGCGCCGTACTCTCTCTCACTCTCTCACTCTCACTCACTCTCTCACTCGCTGTCGCTGTCGTCAACGTGTCCAGGCATCACTCCAACCCTCGTCGCTCGCATGATGTACTCCCCGTTGACGTATTTATGATACTTGTCGAAGAGCGCCGTGGCGTCCGTCCCGAACGCCTCCTCGAGCACCGCCTCGCCGCCGGGATGATACGCGACGTACGGCGTGAGGTTATACACCTTCCCCCTCAGACCGATCCAACAATCATCTCGAGTGTTGTGTCTCGCGAGCTCTCCCGCGTCGATGACGCGTTTCACGTCCACGGGCGCGTCCGAGGGCGCGCCTCCGTCGACGCGCTCGCGCGTCGCGCGTCTGAGCCAATCCATCTGCGAGTACCCCGGACGCACGACGATCCTCGGCGCGTGCGGTTGAGCTCCGGAGGAGGACGAGGGCGCGTGCGTGCCCGCGCTCGAGGGCGCGCCGCGATCGCGTCGCGCGTCGTCGCTCATGGGCACGGCCCACGGAGGACGCCCGTCGCACAGTGACGACTCGACGACGCGACGCGCGGGACTCCTCGACGCGATGGCGACGTCCACGTCCTCGCGCGCGATGACGGCGACGTCGTCGCGGACGCCGTCGCGGTGTTCATCGTCGCGGAGTCGGTCGAGACGCGACGGGACGCGCGCGAGGGCGACGCGCGCGAACGCAGCCGGGGACGACGAGGACGAGACGCGCGCGCGCGAGGGACGACGAGCGGCGTTCGGACCGTCCACCGCGGACGCGAGAAGGGTGCGAGATGAACTCTCAGAGCGGTCCCTGACGTCGGCGGGGTGGGACGACGCGCGAGGGTTCTTGGCGAAGCGCGCGTCGACGGCGTTGGGGAGGGCGGCGTGCGAGACGCTGGAACCGGCGACGACGTCGAGGGAGGCGACGCGATGGTTGGACGAGACGGAGGCGGCGATGGCGATGGAGAGCGCGCACGGGGTGTCGTTGGATTTCGGTGGAATGCTCACGGCGGAGGTGAGACGAGGGTTTTTTAAGACGAGACAGGGGTCGCCTCTGGGCGGGGACGAACTCGCGGCGACGGCGGCCTTTTTAGAGAGCGCGAGACGATTGAAATCGTCGATAGAGGGCGTGACGGAGAGCGGTGAAGTTCCCAGAGCGCTCGAACCGTTGCGTCGGATCGTGCGAGACGTGATGACGCACGGAGAGTTGGTGGAGAAGATTCGAGGCGCGGTTGTGGAGACGGGTGAATTTCGCGACAACGCGAGTCAAGCGCTTCGTCGCGCGCGAGCGCAAAAGGGCGCCGCGGAGGGTAAATTGAAGAAGGCGATGCAAGGTAAAGGCACGCCGACGATGCATCAAGGACGCATGGTTTTGGCGGTCGCGGCACCGGCGCCACCGGACGTGTTGGTCGTCGGGACGGCTGCGGGAGGCGCCATGGTGCTCATCGAGCCGCCGGGCATCGTCACGCTCAACAGAGAGTTGGCTCAAGCCGTGGATGCGGAGAAGAGCGCCATCGACGCCATCAAGAGAGAGTTGTCGAACGACATCTCGCTCGTCGTGGATGAACTGCTTGAGTGTTTGGACGTCGTCGTGCGGCTAGACGTGGTCGCCGCAAAATGTCGTTACAGTCAGGCGCTGAATGGCGTGCGACCGGTGTTTTCCAAGTTTACGGATGACGAAGGCGTCTTCTACGACGAGCACGTCTTCGAGGACGATGACGAAGACGACCAACCGACGATTGAAGATGACGAAGCGGAGAATGAAGCGAGCGACGCGATGACGCCTTCGAACGTGCGCGAGGAAGAGAGAACACAGCTACTCGTAGAGCTCGTCGGCCTGAGACAGCCCGTGCTCGCGTCGCAGGCCATCGAGGCTGCCGCAGAGAGGCGCAGAGCCGCCGCGGAAGAGGCTGAAATGAAACAAGAGGGAAATGATGGCGTGAGGCCGACAGGCGGGGCATCGACTGGGTACAAGGTGGCGACGCGAGGATCTATCAAATCGGCATCCGGCAAGGAGACGGACTTTTACGACGAATTGTACAATGAAGAGTACGATGACGAGTGCGATGACGACGACGGCACCGCACCGAAACTCAAAGGGCCGGTGCCAGTCGATATATTTGCATCTAAGAAGACCAAGGTTGTGGTCATTACTGGACCTAACACTGGCGGTAAAACTGCGGCGATGAAGGCGGTGGGCCTCGCGGCGCTCATGGCTAAATCTGGCATTTTCATTCCGGCGGAGCGCGCCGTCGTTCCCTTCTTTGACAAAGTACTCGTCGATATTGGTGATGACCAAAGCCTCATGACGAGTCTCAGTACTTTCAGTGGAAGGTTGACGCGCGCACAAGCCATTTTAGAGCAGTGCACCCCGGAATCGCTCGTCTTGATGGACGAGGTTGGTACGGGGACGTCTCCCGCGGAAGGGGCAGCCATCGGTTACGCTTTGCTCAAATCTCTCGCTGGTATCGTTTCTGGCCAATTGGGCGCGTGCTTAACTTTTGCGACGACGCATCACGGTCAATTGAAGGCGCTAAAATATGAGTACGAAGAATTTGAAAACGCCGCGGTGGAATTCGACGAGGCGGATTTGCGTCCGACGTACAAATTATTATGGGGAGTTCCCGGTCGATCGAGCGCGTTACAAATCGCGACGAGATACGACCTAGATGGCGACGTCATCGATGAAGCTCGAAACCTTCTCGGAGAAGGACTCATCAGTCTCGACGATACGATTTCAAAGCTCGAAACTGCGCGCCGAGACGCAGATGAAGATATCTCCACCGCAATCGGTATGCTGGACGAGATAGATTCAACAATCCCTCGGGTTGAAGTTACCATGGGCTCCATAAACTCGATCAAAGAAGCTACGGAATATTCGCAGGCTGGTGCGATCATGAACATGATGCGCGAGGCGAAGGTTCGAATCGCAGACGCCGCGAGAAAAGAGAAGCAGAAGAACGCCGTCGCTCCTTCTAAAATTTCCGCCGCCGCCGCCGGCGAGACCGATCGAGAGCGCGAGATGAGAATGGCGAAAGAAGCCGCGGAACAATTAAAGGCGGAACAAGAAGCGCTAGCCGCGAACTGGATTCCGTCTCCAGATGAAGAAGTCAAAATAAACTCCACGGGAATGAGCGGTAAGGTTGTTTCAGTCGATGGATCCACGGTGACAGTTCAAGCCGGCCGTATGCAAGTCAAGGTGAACGTCGATGACATTTCGCAGGGCTACACCCCGTCGACCACGGCGCCAAAGATGAAGATAAAGAAAGTTCGCGGTGCGTCTCTCGCCGCGAGAAGAGCGGATGATTTACTGGCAACTTCCGGACGCGTCTCCAAACCGCCTCCCTCGAGCGGCGCCAAAAATTCGTTTGGAGAATTTGAGCTCTCTGATGATGATTTGCGCGCAACTGTCGGCGATAACGTCATCGTGAAGAAATCCGGCTTCAAAGGGAAAGTAATAGACGACGAGGACGGCTTGTTAACTGTTCAAGCCGGACCGAATCGCGTGCTCGCGCCTGCGCACACTGTTGAAATCGTGCAGGCCGTCAAAAGTCAAAAGACAGTTTCCAAGAAAAAGAAGGGCAAAAAAGGTGGATTTAACCTCCCGAACGCGACGAAGACCGAGGCCCCGAAGCCTTCGGCTGAATCGTCGGCGTCGAGTCTCGCCGCGCTGCAGGCAAAGTTTGGGAAGAAGAATTGATGGTAGTAGTTCTGTAGAGGAATTAGTTATTGTAGTTTCTAGGCACTGAATCAGTCGCGTCGCTCGTACGAGTCGCGACGACGATCGTCGTATCCGCCGCGCCTATCGTACCGATCATCGTATCCTCTGCGATCATCGTAGCCACGACGGTCATCGTGTCCTGTATATCCTCGACGATAGTTGTCTCTCCGGTAGTCGTCTCGTCTGTAGTCGTCTCTCCTATAATCGTCTCTGCGATAATCGTCTCGCCTGTAGTCATCTCGACGACGGTAATTATCTCTTCTTCGATCGTCGTACGGGCGTCTCGATTCGTAGTTGCCGCTCCTCTTGTACGCCGAGGAATCCGTTCTACCTCTTTCCGCTATGCCGCATCGAATCTGACGTCCGCCCAGCTCTGTCTCATTCATCGCGTCAACCGCCGCTTCAGCGCCAGACTGCGAGACGAATCGCACGAATCCGAATCCGCGCGGTCGAAACGACCCGCGCTCCTTGGGAATGTACACATCTCCGATCTCTCCAAATTTCTCAAACGCGTCTCGAAGATCGTCCTCGCGCAGGTCGTACGCCAAGTTATCGAGCTTCACGCTCACGAGATGATCCACCTCCGGTCGTCTCTCTCTCTGACGTCCCTCGTCCCCTCGCCCGCCGTCGCCGCGGTCTCTCTCGCCGCCGTCGCGGTCGTCCCGAGCGGGCTCGGACTCGGTGTGCATCTCCCGCGCCTCGCCCGCCTCGACGCGCTCGGGCGCCGGATCGTCCTCGCGCGGCGACCCTTGCATGTCTTCACACTCGCGCGCGTCCACACCGCGTCCGCGACTGGCGGGTTCACGCGCTCGGGCGCACGCACCGAGCGCGTGAACGCCCGCGCGCGCGGACACGACCCCCCCCCTCCCCCATATATACATAGAAAATCCTCGATCTCGATCAAGCGCGTTCGTTCTTCGCGCGACGCGCGTTTCCCTAAAATATCTTAAAAACGTACGAAACACGATGACAAACGTCGTATGCAGGTACCAAGTAACCGTAACAGATCGCCCGATCGACCGCCGCGCCGGCAGCTTGGCCCTCCGCTCGCGGGGTCGTTTCAAAACGTGCCCCGCGGCCCGCGACGCGTGGTCGCTCGCGAGGCGTCTCGATCGACGCGACGCGGCGAGCGAACGACTCGCGATTGTCGTCGTCGTCGGCGGCGTCGCGCGAGAGGGGAAGATGACGTCGACGTCGACGATGATGCACACGCGCGCAGGAGGCCGTTCGGTGTGACGGATTGATTCTGATTCGAGCGAGCGGACGCGTCGACGCGTTGGATCGCGCGCGAGCGCGCGAGCGAACGTTTGTGGTCGTGAACGTCGTCTCCGACGGAAGTTTGCGTGAGCGTTTGGGTGCGAGTGGACGGAGGTCGAACGCGATGACGCGCGGAGGGCGGTCGAGGCGGCGTCGAGCGGCGGCGTGGATATTCGCGGTCGTGCTCGCGACGTTGACGACGCTGACGGATGCGGGGGTGAACATGCTCGTTCCGGCGGATTGGGGCGTGTGGCCGTCCTCGCAGTTGAATCAGAATAATTTAACGGTGGACGTCTACGGTTTGGCGTTTTTCTCGACAAACGTGTCGGCGTGTCGCGTGGGAGACTTTGTGGTACCGCTCACGTACGTCAGTTCGGAGCAGGTCAAGTGCACGATATCACCGAGTCTGCGATTAAATAAGGGATTCGCATACATCGAGGTGTCGATGAATGGGTTGGACTTTACGAGCGACAGAAACACCTTCACGCTGCACGAACCGGTAAAACTAGAGCAAGTATTTCCGTACGGCTGGGATAAAGCAGGAGGCGGTATATTACGCGTGAGTGGCTCAAACTTTGCGAAAGGTTCAAGTCAATGTACGTTTGGAGCAGGAGGTACGGGCACGGTACCCGCCGTGAGCACGCTATCACCTTCAGAAGTAGTCTCGAGCGCCTTCATGAAGTGCGAGACGCCGATATTTTCATCGAAAGGTATGACAGATGTGTCTATACGTAGCTGGGGCACTTCGGGATCTTTGAGTGGTAGCCGCGCCTTTCAGGTCTGGTCAGAGCCGTGTTCCATAGAAGTTTCGAACTCATGGGATGTAAACTCGACCCTCGCCGAGCGTGGTGGTCTCTCCGTCCTATTGCAAGGAAAAGGAAACGAGGAGCTCGTAGAGCCACTGAATATGTTTGGTTATTCGTGTCATTTCGGTACCGTCACAGTTAGTGCGGTCATGGATACTCTGCTGATTAACGGCACTGTGACGTGTATTTCTCCGGCTTCGCCGCGTCCGAGCACCTATGTTGATCTCTGGACGGGGCCAAACATCGACACATTCCAGCCTTGTACGTCTTTCCCGCAGTTCTTCTTTCCGGCGGATAGTGAAGAATATTATGATGAAGTCATCGGTGACGAGACGACCATTATATACACAGGCACGAATATTTCGGCAGTACCGACTTACGTCGACATAGCAGGAGGATCAGTCATATCTTTGACGGGGACAAGCTTGTCCAACTCTTCGATTTGTAGAGTTGGCACGGATGTCACCGCTCCGGTGAGATTTGTTTCATCAGCGTTGATCCAATGCGAAATTTCAGCGCACAGTGAAGGGGAGGCAAATATTTACGCCTCACCAACGTCGAGCGTAGAGGTTACTAGTATTTACTTTGTCGCCTTGGCGGAGGTTAGCTCATTGCAACCAGCGACGGGTATTCTCGAAGGTGGAACTTCTGTTCGCGTCCGCGGATCGAATTTCAAGGATACAGATGATCTAAAGTGCCAGTTCGGGACGATAAGTGTACTCGCAAGTTACTTTTCCACGACACAAGTTGACTGCGTCTCTCCTGCACATTCAATTGGAACTGTTTTAGTCGGAGTTGGGCGTCGAGATGGCACATCGCTGTCTTTTGTTCACTCGTCCAGTCACTCGTTCATTTACGATTCAGGTGACATTCTCGGTGCGGTGATGCCTTCCGTGGTTCGCAACGTTGGTGATACGACGTTATCGCTCGTATGGTCGCTCGTGTACACGGTTGGTACGGGGTGCAGAGTGGGCGGTGTTCTTTTGGATCCATGTACGGTATCGGGTAGCACGACTGCCGGTTTCGTGGAGGTGTACTCTTACTCGTTCGCTAGCGACGAGAGCGTGACTGAACCTGCAGAGTTTGCATATTACACATCTCCCGTGGTATCGGGTTCTATTCCCGTAGTCGTCCAAACTTTGATTCCGACTGTTGTATACGTACTAGGAACGGACTTCATTGACGAAGCAAACGTGTATTGCGCTTTTGGTGAGAATGCGGTTGATGCGACGTTCGTCTCTTCGGCGCTGGTCAAGTGCACTTCGCATTTGCCAGCAACCGGAAACATAGATGCGAAAGTTGGATTCGGAAGTGCGAGTGACGATGGCGTTTGGAGTCGAACAGTCGTATCACTGAGTTCGGTTAGTATTTTGACCATGAGTAGTATTAGTCCAACTAGGGGGGTGTTGGGGGGTGGTACCTCCATCAGCGTGACTGGCACAGGATTTGATGGTGTCGGTGTTGTGTACTGTCGCATCGGGACGGTTTCTTACGTGAAGGCGAAAACGATACATGACAAACAAGTTCAATGTACGTCTCCGTCGTACTTTGACGAAACCGTCGACATTCAGGTTGCGATACTTGGCAACGTGTACACAGAGACAAGCAAATCTTTCACCTACAACACTGGTGTCGAGGTCGTCACTATTGTTCCTCCACTGAGTCCGTTATTCGGCAACAACGATGTGAGTATCTTTGGTTTAGCCGGTGACGTAGGTGGGAGCTACGACTGCGTGGTGAGCGGATCGAGCGCGACAGGTACCGTCAACCGCTTTGGAGAAGTTGAATGCGTGGCTCCGGCGGGTGCTGAAGGGTTTGCCCCCGTTGGTATTGGAAGCATTATCGATGATGTCATAGATCAGCAGACGCTTGCATACGTGCGTTTGCCGGTCATCAGATCTATTTATCGATTTAATGGCCCGACATCGGGCGGAACTCTGATTCACATTGCAGGTGAGCACTTGCGTGAATCCTCATACCTGTCGCTCGATAGCGGTGGAGGTGTAGGTCATTTCTACAGTTCTGCTCTGATAGTGTCAGAGCTTTCGCCATCGACTGCGAACGTGTACATTGCTCGCGTGAAGGCGAATGGCAACTTGACGAGTAATGCGCTCACATTCACGTCTCGCGCCGCGATTGGATTAACCTCCATCAGTCCGAGTGGGATCGCCACTTCTGGTGGTAGTGTCGTGTCCGTGACCGGTTCAAATATACCAAACGATAACAGTTTGTCGTGTTCATTCGGCACCATTATGATTTCTGCACTCTGGTCATCAAGTACCACGGCGACGTGCGTGAGCCCGGTGCACTTACTTGGCACCACAACACCGTTCCGAATGCACGCAGATGGGTTGGCCTCAGGATCCACTACAGTTGCATACGTGTCAACGTCTACGATTAGCAAACTATTACCACCGAGTTTGAGTTCAACAGAGTTGCCAGGTGCTGTCGCCATTTACGGAAGCTGGTTGGCCAGCGCGTCATGCGACGGGAAGGTTCTTCCGCTCAGCACCTCGTGGGCGGCTGAGTACAGCTGCACAATTGATCCTGTTTCAGTTGGTTTCACCACCGTGAGTACTATTACTCGTGGTCAGACGTTGAGTGTCTCGTATTTGATCAAGAAGACACCTTTATTACTGAATGTGAATCCCTCTGGCGCAACTACGCTACCGGATGAGATCATCACATTGTCCACGCAGCACTTCATCGGCGACGATGACCAGTTTCACTGCTTGTTTGACGCTGAAAAATCAGTTGTACCCCATATAATTTCTTCTGGCCTCGTTCGCTGTGAATCAATCGCGACGACCAAGGTGTCAACACAGTTGACGATTGAGGGTGGAGACGGCGCGTACCCGCTTTCTCGGCAGGGCGTGCCATCAGCATCTACCGTTTCTCCACAAACGAGCGGAGGGATTGGTGGCACTCTGATTACAATAACAGGGACAAATATCCCAATCATCGACAATTCCGCGGTGTGTTCATTTGGTTCAATTGGTCCGATCTCATCGCAGTACGTCACATCAACGAAAGTCACGTGCGTTTCGCCAGCGGGAGTGACGAGTACAAATGCAACCATCTGTGTAAGTGTCTTCAGTGTGCTTTCACCGTCGAAAAGCTGCACTTCGACGCTCATCTCTTACGTTGGTTCGACAGAGCCACCGATCGTTTTGGGCAGTGGAATCGCAAGCAAAAGGGGTGGATATTTATCGCTTTGGCGAGATGCGTTGTCGTACTCCTTGGTTCCCACGTTGTCGACAATCCAAGTTGGTAGAGAGAATGCTACACTCTCACCCACTATTAGTGGAGTATACATCGTATCACAGCAGCCTGGTGGTTTCAAACCTGTATCTGCGACTGCAGACGTCGGAGGAATCTCCTTCTCTCAGGTAATGGTTCAACCTGTGACGACGATCATTGGAGCATCTCCCAAGTTCACTCACGTCGGTGGAGGAGGGCAAGTATGGATTTCGGGCAAACATTTGAAGACAGATGTATTAAGAGTCAGTTTGGACGAGGCCGACATTGTTCACACGGTCGTATCGTCTGGTTTGCTGGTTGTTGAAGTTCCACAGCATGACGTCGGAGGAGCAACAATCAAAGCAGGTCTGGGTAATCAGAAAGATTCCAGCGGTGTTGGAATTGGTCCATTCACTTCAACCGGTATTGATTACGTCGCTGAGATCAGCATGGATCGTGTCAACCCTCAAACTGGGCCTGCGGCTGGTACTACGAGCGTTTCTTTCACGGGCACTGGCTTTACAGACACTTCCATGCTCGGATGTAGATTTGGTACAGTAGGACCCATCACAGCTACATACGTGCACGCCCAGCAGTTGCGATGTACTACTCCAAATCATGCCCCAACTGATGTTCCCGTGACAATCTCGATCAATGGCCGGGATTACGCTTTTGCAAGTCTCGTCTACTCCTACACAGCAACGTTGTCTCACATCAGTGCCGTGATTCCCGCTCAAGGTCCAATCAATGTTGTGACAGAGTATACTATCTACGGAGGTGGGTTAAGCACTCTCGCTGGCGATTACTGCAGCTCTTTGAACGTAACCTCCAGGAAAGTGTCGTCCACTAGTGGTTCCATTACGTGCTCATGGCCTAGCACTTCAACCGCAGGTTTCGTACAGGTTGGTGTTTATGCCATCGAGTCCACTTACGCAAGATACGACAGCAGTCAGACGCAGTTCGAATACTTTGTGCGATCGACTTTAACGAGCGTAGAACCGTTGACCGGTCCCACAGACGGCGGGACGGTCTTATTCTTGTCTGGCACCAATTTCAGAAGTGATGATGCGAGTGAAGTAACATTTGACGGAACAGCGGTCACGGCACGTGTGGTATCATCCGCGCTTACTGTCGTTGAGAGCCCAACGTTTTCAATCAAGGGGGCAAAAACAATATATGCATCACCACATAACCACGCGCCGTCTACATCTTTTACAGCGCTTGACCAGCTATTACTTTCGACAGTATCCCCAGCATTTTCACCCGTTCAGGGTGGTGCGTCGCTGGAAGTGAGTGGCGACAAGTTCTCCGCGCCATCGACTCTATGGTGCCGAGCGGGTACAATTGGTCCCTTTTATGCACGTGCGTACGATTCTAGATTATTGAGGTGCATATCTCCAGCGCATAAGAAAGAAAATGTGCATCTGCAAGTTTCCATGAACAAGCGCGATTGGAGGTACGAGCTCACTCTCAGCTTGGCGAATCCCGCACTGCCGCCAGGAACATCATACAACTCCATTTTGAACATTGATTACGCATATCCAGCTAAAATCAGAGACGTACTACCGCGAGGAGGTCATTTGTCGGACCAAAAAGCTGTTGTTGAAGCGTTTTACGACGCACCGTATCCGCCACAGAACGTCGCGACGAGAGGTTGTCTCACGGGCACGACTTCGTTGACGAGTGAAGCGTCAGACACTTCTGGCGTGTATTCCATGCTGTGTACGCTACAACGGGACTCATTCCTGGAAGGTATGTATCCGTTGATCGCGAGCGGGCCAGATGCAGCCAATACGTCTTTCAGCGCCACTTTTCACTACATGCCGGCGCCAACCGTTGATGCCTGGGAGCCAGAAGTGATTCACACCGGCGGCGGAACGCTCGTTTCTGTCATTCTCAGCGATGCCGTTTCCGATGGACTCGTGTGCGTGTTTTCTCCCTGGAATCAAAACTCATTCTCCGGTTCAACTGCGGTGGATGCACATTTCTTGAGTTCTTCACTCATCATGTGCGAGTCTCCCTACGCCGCTCCACTCACCGAAATTGGACTCACGGCTGGCTTATCGGGCTCGACGTCGGAAGATGGACAGGCGGAGTTGAGCTCGATCAATCGTCCTGGAATTTCAACCATCGAGCCAACCAGTCTCTTTTTGGCCGGTGGGACGACCATCAAGATACTTGGGACTGATTTGGGACAACAAGTGTACGATCTTCATGCGTCGTTTGGTTCGATTTCACCCCTCGCGTTGCGATGGGTGACGGGTGCAGAAGTCGAAGCGATCAGTCCAGCGACTTATGAGGGCGAAAAAACCGTATTCCTGTCGCACTCTCTCTCTGCGAGAAGTTTGCCTTACACGACAGCTCTAGAGTTCTTCTCTCCATTCCAGCCGAGTCCGTTGATCCCTAGCGTGGTACCCGCGAAGGACAATGCCTTTGTGCGCTTGCACGCACGCATCGGCTCGTTGCACTCATCAGTGCCCACGTGCATCTCCTCGAGTCCGACGTTTACACTGTGTAAAGAGGCTGTAAATATTGGTGGCATATTGACGAGAACGACCGTACCAAGATTTGAGATTCTTACCATTCCTGGAACAAATCTCACGGCGAACGTTCCGCAGATTGCCTACATTGATACTGTGTCGTCGTTAAGTGTGCAGCCTTCGATTGCGGTCACTGGAGGAGGCACCGTGGGGCTAGTCATGGGTAAAAACTTTGTCGAAGGCGTGACAGCGGTGCGTCTCGGCAACGTCGTGCTACCAATTCCTCAAGGTTCAAATTCCTTCATGTCTTCCGCCGTGATGCGTTTCGAGGCTCCGGAAGGTACTGATGCGAAGAGTGCGAGGCTGTACACGTCGACTGCTTACACGGATTCGGAATCATGGGGTACACCCGGAGGAGAAATGACGTTCTATGGCTTACCTATGTTGACCAATACGACAGGCGTTCCTTTGGAAGTGCTCGAAGATGGAGGCACGGTGGTGTTGTTCACTGGCGCCGGTTTTCAAACGAACACGGATTTATTCTGCAAGTTTGGCGAAATCCACATCAGAGCGACCTATGAAAGATCAACTGCCGTGAGTTGCGCTGCACCTGCTCTTGAACCACGATCGTATCCGTTGAGGGTGTCTAACAACATGCTAGATTACAGCAGGTACGCAAACGTCGCGGGCGATTCGACGGACGTGGACTTGGTCACCGAATCGAAGCCAGATTTTGTGGATGGTATCGAATACGTCGCGGAAGATTTCGGTCCTACGTCCGGTGGCACGATCACCGATGTCAAGTTCAAGAGTCCACCCTCCACCCTTGCCTGCAAGTTCTTTTCGAGGCTCGGTAACGGTATTGTCGATGGTTCCACTTCGGCATGCGTAACGCCCGCAAGCGATGCCAACTTTGTACCGGTACAACTCGCTCTCAGTGCGATCGCTGGAGCGGAATATAAACCGATCGGAGTGCAGTTTGAGTTCAAAGCGGCCCCTGAGATCGACATGTTGTTCCCGGAAAGCGCCACCTCCGGAGGTGGAACAATGATCAACGTGCACGGAAACAATTTGGTACAGTCTGTTCAAGTCACCTCTCAGGGCTCGACGCTCATGCCTGGGACCACAGTCACGGGACTGTCCTGCCGATTCGGTGGTCTTTACACCGTGGCGGCGCTCTCGATTTCTTCCACGATCATGCGTTGCGAGACGCCACCTTTTGGCGTTCAATTAGAGGAAGTGCTCCTCGGTTTGGATCTCTCCCTCAACGCTCGAGAGTGGACTGAGTCTCAAATTGACTTTGAACCCATCAAGAAAATAGACGTCAATTCTCTCTCACCCTCCGCCGGTTCGCGCGGAGGAGGAAGTCAAATCATAATCTCGAGTGGATACTATTCCACGGACACTTCCGTCTGGTGCAAATTCGGTACCACGGGACCGATTCACGCGGTATTCAACGGCGATGGAAGCGTGGGATGCATTTCTCCCGCAAAGGGACAAGGCGACGTTCCGATTGCGATTTCGCACGGTAACGTCATCGACTTTGACTTTAACAAATCAAAGATATTCAGGATGTAGTTTTATTAGACCATAGCAATCAACACTAGCCACGATGCCGCGCAATGTAAAACGCACGAGACGTCGTTGACAATCCCGAGGCCCGAGGCGAGATGGGAACACGCGTGAAAATCGAGAAGCCGCCCATCAAACCGCGACTCGCGCGTTCAACCATGTTTACTCTGGCGTTCCTATCGCTTCTTCTGTGCCTCGCACCGTTCGCGCGCGCACAATCGTCGTGTCCCATCGATCCAACCTTGCTCGATTTGAGTGGGCTGGCAGAGGCGTGTGATGTGGAAAGGGAAGACCTCTGCACGTCCTGCGTCTGCTATCTGACCGACGTGCTGACGGATGCGGGCTACGACACGAGCGAACTCGATCTCGATGCGTGTGCAGTGCAAAACCTGAACGTGTTGCTCGAAAACGGCGCGACGCTGGCGGCGTTCATTCGAGTATCGTCGTCGTGTCCTCGGGATGCGCTCAACTGTCCGACGAGAGCCCCTCCGCCGCCGAGCACGCCGCCCATACCGGCGGAATGGTTGCGAAACGGTACGAACGTCACGGATGTGAACATCACGGAAGCGTTCAGTGGAATCGGTGAACCGGAAGAACCCCCCAGCTCGAGAACTGGGGAAACGATTGGCATCGCGCTCGGGACAATTTTCGCCGCCGGCGCACTAGCGACGGTTGCGTTTTGCATGTATCGCTCTCGCAGACGTAATCTTTTGCGCGAAAAGTATTGTCAACACATAACCGGTACTGGTGGGACCGCGGAACGACATTCTGTTGTCTTGGATCTGCGAGGCGTCTCGTGTGCGGCGGGCGAACGGATGATTCTGAAAAACGTCTCGCAGCGCTTCGAATCCGGATTGATTGGCATTTTGGGTCCTTCGGGGTGCGGGAAAACAACTCTTCTCAACGCCATCGCTCATAACGGACTTGTTAAAGACGGCAAAATCACATTGAACGGGGAACGAATCGGCATGCAACAAGTCGCCTTCGTCGAACAATCGATGGATTTGATTTCCAAGTTGACGGTCTTTGAGACTGTCTCAACGCAAGCAAAACTGAAAATGCCGTGGTTCTTCTCTTCAAAAGAAGTGTCAGATCGCAGTAAGGGTGTGCTTCGAGATATGGGTTTAGAGCACGTCTCTGATCTACGCGTGATGGGCTCTGGGTTGTCTGGAGGAGAGTTGAAACGCGTTCAGGTGGCGAGCGAACTCGTCGGAGGTGACGCGCCGCTCATTCTCCTCGACGAGCCAGCATCTGGTTTGGATGCGCAAACCTCGTGGCGACTTTTTTCTCAACTTCGCGCGCTCGCCTCCGACAAAGAAAAAATACTCATCGCGACGGTTCATCAACCGTCGCGACGCATTGTCGATCTCTACCACCGTGTCGTGGTGCTCACGCACGACGGCCGAGTGATGTGGTCCGGTCCTCCCAAAGAAATCGATTCGCTATTGTCAAAAGTTGGGATGGAAGTACCGATGGGAATGAGCACAGCCGAATGGCTTCTCGATATCGCGTGTGATGATGCGAAACAGAAAAAGTTTACATCGGGGTTGAAGTCAGTCACCGAAACACCTGTCAAATCGAATTGGTCGACGCACACTCCGAGACTTCAGCTTCCAGAGGATCGCGTCGCGGCGCACGAGTTCAAATCGGCACTCAGTCGGATAAGTGTTCTCTTGTGGCGTGCTTTTACAGTTTTGATGCGGCAGCGACGCGTGATGTTCTCGCACTGTTTCGCCCCAATCTTCATCGGTATCATCCTCGGCGCTTTATGCAACGCATCAAACGATCTCGAAGGCTTTCAAAATCGTATGGGTTCGACGTTCTTTCTCCTGATTTACTTTTCTCTGGCATCGATGACGATAATCGATCTCATCAACGCGGAGAACGGAGTTATTCAGAGACAAGTTTGGGCGCGTCAATACACATCGGCCGAGTTCTTCCTGTGCAAAGTGTGGGTCGACTTCTTCGTTCTACGATTGGTACCGACGTTGCTATGTGTGTGCGCCTTCTACTTTCTGTCGGGATTACGAAATTCATTCGCGGCATTCGTGACCTTTTCCGCATTTATCCTGCTTTTCACCTTTGTTCAGTCGTGTTCGTGTGCTTGCATAGCGTTTCTATGTGGAAACTCGACGGCAAACGCAACTCTGGCTCAGAGCATCGCCATCCTCATACAATCGCTGTGGGCGGGATATCTGATTAATATCAATCGATTACCCGCCGGCACACGCTGGATCAGGTTTCTTTCCGCGCAATACTACGCGTTCGGAGGGATTCTCGCCAGCGAGATGCGCGGCGGTCCCTACAAATTTAACGCAGATTTCAACGGCGAACGGGTCGTAGTCTTAGTCTCTGGCGAGACGTACCTCGACGTCATCGGCGTGAAATTCAAGCACGCCGACAGAAATCTGTTCGCGCTGTTGTTTTATCTCTCGGGTGCGATGATTTGTGGCATCGTCGCGATCGCGTTCCGATATAGACGTCGTCTGTAACGCACGCACCGCGCCTTCACTCGATGTAGACGTCGTCTGTCACGCACGCGCCGCGCCTTCACTCTCCGACTGACGACGATGGCGACATCTCTCACCGCCACGACGGTGACGCCGACGACGCGCGCGCGCACCGCGCGGTCAACGACTCGTTCGACCGGCCGACCGGTTCGCCTCGCCGTCGCCTCGCCGTCGCGCTCGACGAACGTCGACCGATGCGCGTCGTCCTCGCGAAGCCGCGCCATCGCGATGCCCGCGCGCGCGCTCCCTCCCCTCGCTGAGATCGCCGACACCGAGACCGTGCTCCTGACGTACGGCTCGATCGGTTTCTTCCTCATCTCTTTCGGCGTTTTGGCGTACAGATCCTTCGGATCGATGGTGTTCGGGCCGACGGCGACCGCGTCCCACGTCTTGGTGAAGGATCGCGCGCGCGCCGAGGCGTTGAAGCGCGAGATCGAGGACGAGGTCGCGGCCGGCGCCCCTCTGCGCGAAAAATTCGCGAAAACCGCGGAAGTACACTCCACGTGTCCGAGCGCAAAAAAAGGGGGCGAACTCGGGACGTTCAAACCGGGTCAGATGGTGAAGGAATTCGACGCCGTCGTCTTCGGCGGCGACGTCGGCCGCGTGCTCGGCCCCGTGGACACGCAATTCGGTTCCCACCTCATCTTGGTCACCGATCGCGAGGAGTCATCGTGAGCGTCGTCGTCTCTTCACCCTTTCGCCCCGTCCCGACGCACCCGCATCCACCCCCTTCGTCGCGCGTAGTACGTAGTACGTCACACACCCATCATATCAATCAATCCCACACCGACCGGGTCGACGCGATCCACGCTCGAGATGGCCCCCGCGGGACGACCCCTCCCTTCATGACTCGTCCCCACGGCCCACGCGATCGAGGTCGGCGGGTCTCCATCAAATCCACGAGTGATGACCCCACCACGAG
>CEUV01120357.1_pt1 | contig 52690 bp, 27 predicted proteins | sample 356401 | NCBI WGS metagenome assembly CEUV01 (sample SAMEA2622710, study PRJEB7988) | marine metagenome | isolation source: saline water (ENVO:00002010), including
TTCAAGGTCTACAACTTCGGCAACCAAATCGACCGAATGAAGATCGGCGTCACCGAGAACACTCGAGACACCCTCGAAGAAGCCGGCTTCACCGTCAACCTCCCACAAAACGTGGTGACCATTGAGCCAAACACCGCTCCTGAGACCGCCCGTATCATGGTGCGAACGCCCAAGAACCAAGGTTGGTCCGATGCCTACCACGTCCTCGAATTCTACGCTGAGTCAGAGTTTGCCTGCCAAAACGGTGGCTGCAACCGAGAGTCCCAGATGATCACGGTCTACGTCCGTGGCGTCTACCTCCCCGGCTTCGAAGTGGTTCCTGCCATCTCGATGATCGCCCTCGCCGGCGCTGTTGCTGGACGACGGTTCCTTAACACGGACGAAGAAGGCGACGAAGAGGCTTGGCGAGAGTCCGCTCCCGGCCTTTGATGCACCCCCTGCAAAAGGGTCCCCTGCGACACATACAGGGGTTGGATTGATAACACCGTTCGTGAAACACAGCGTTAACGGGGATTGACCATGAGTGGATTACTGGACAAAGCGAACGCTGCAAAAGAACCTGAAACCGAGGCTGCTGCAGAGCCCGCACCTGTGAAAGCCGCAGCTGCAGCACCAACCGCCTCCACTCAAGTTGGCAGCCTTCAGCCCACGTCCGACGCCTCCGGTTCTCCAGATGTCGCCACGAAAATCAGCCTTGCTGGCTGGGTCATCATCTTGCTCGGTGCCATTCTCTCCCTCCAAGGTGGAGCATGGGGCTTGGCCGTCGTAGCCATCGTATTGGTGGTCGGCATCGGTGCCATCGTTCAAGCCGAACGCATGACGGGCAGCATCAACCAGGTCAAACTCGGTGCAAGCATCGTCGTGGCCCTACTCATCGCCACTACGCCTTACGCGGCTGTTATGCTCGTTCCCACCAACGCTTCCATGGCCATTTCGGAGGTTGAACTCAACGAGGACACCAACGAACTTTCCTTCAAGGTTCGAGGCACCATGTCTTCGGTGGATGTCTCCATCGAGGCAGACGGCGTCGAAATGTGGGCGGATTCGGGCGATGTCAGCAACGACATGAAGAAATTCAAAGTTCCACTTGCGGATTTCTTTACCGGCAACGGTGAAGATTACGCCGGGAACGAAGCCGTAGAGTACGTCATCAAGGGCGTAGGCTCCAACGGTCAAGAGGGTGAAATCAAGATTCCAACCCGCTTCACAACCCGTGAGGCCCAAAACGCTGGCGTTCGAATTGCTGAACTCCACGACAGCGACGATGCAGATGAGTATTTGGGCATTACAATGGAAGTTCTTGTTGGTCTCCTCGGGCCAAACGAAGACGCTGAGAACGGCGGCGGATTCTCTGCTGTCGGGCTACGCCCTATGAGTGCTGACTATCAGGTTCAGGTCACCGTCAGCGGCGGCGACACGTGGACGGAGAGTCTCATCACCGTTGACGGCGACATGGCCACGTGGGCTCCGCAAGGCGGCGGTACTGGAAGTGGCTCGACGGCCGGTTGGTTAGGTCTTACGGGCTCAGGTACTGATAACAGTGGCGTTTACTATCTTGAAAAGTCTGAATTTTACACCAGTGCCGGTTGCTACACGTTCACCGTTGACATCACCAACACCCTCGGAGACCAATCGGTTTACACATCTGAATTCAGTTGGAACATCGACCTCAAATCAGGGGACGGCGAAAACAGCGTTCCCAAGGGCGAGGGCGTCGGCGAAACCTGCTGATCGACTGAGTGAAGAGTGATTCAACCCACTGCAACCTCTCTGATTTAGCAAAAACAAATTTCAAAGGAAAGTTTCTAATCAATTCTTAAATTTAGTAGGAACATGGAGAGCGAGGTAGATAGCCTTGCTACATTTATCGAGTCTGACACTCAATTAGGGGTTGTTCAAAAAACAGAACAAAGGGACGCCTCTGCTAGAACTTACTCCTTCTTCGACGGATTTTGTCTTGGGATTTTTTCTGGATTAGCCCTATTTTTCTTGTTTTTACTATTCAGAGATCATTCAATACTCCATTCCACAGTCTACACACCTACGCTTGAATCCAACATTGAATTCAACAATACGACATACGGCGTGTATGGTCCAATGATTATGACCGGCGGATTTTCTGACCACTATCCCCCAGACTGCAACCGGAAATGTTGGGAATTTTTGTTTGAGGCAGACACTGCGAAGGGGCAAGTTACTGCTGAAATTTGGGGCGATTCAGCCGGTCCTTTGTCGGAATCCTTCGAATCGTATGTTGAAAATGGAAATACATGGCATCGTATGGATTTGTTGCATTGTGAGTCCCATTCACCAGAATTTGATTGTCAAGAGGGGGTTTTTCTCAAAATCAACGCTGGTGGCACAGTTGAAATCGCTACAAACTATGGCATCCCGACCTTCATAGAATACTCTTATTCCGATACGTACGGCGAAGCAAAATCCCTTCTTCGCCAATTAAATTTCGCATTTTGGCCAATGTTAATTTTAACAGGCATCGCCTGGGGTCTGAAAACCGAAAAGAAGCCATTTGTCTCCGGACTTATGTATGGAAGTGCTGTATGGATCTCGCTGCCGATCGTTGTGTACATTAACGCAATCCTCTCGGGAGGACTGCGCTAAAATAACACCAATGTCGACGAATCGTAACAGGGGATAATGAAAGGGCCTATCCTAACACCCATTGCTCAGATTTTGGCAGATCAAAGGGCTTGCAGCGGGTCTTGTCAGACGCTACCCTTCCGACATGCCCCTGACGCAGGGTATTGTATGGGGTGAAGTGAAAGACTATATTCAAAACAAGCCACCGTAAAATCATCATGAGTGATGAGGTTACTGATAGTCCCAACACAGAGACAGTAAACACCGGTGGTTATTGGTATGGACTATTGACTCCAATCTGTCTTGGATTGGGGGGGTCATTTTTGTCTTTGATGGTTTTACTTGGCAACACATCTCTTCTGCTGGATCACGGCCTTCTCTTTTCCTTTGTATTGTTATTTCATATGGGTCACGCGGTAGTATGGCCATCATCAGCAGCATTCATCTACTCTCGAGGGAAAAAGTCAGGAAACTTGTTATCGAAAAATGGGGCATTGCTTTCTCTGAAGTTGTACGCAGTATGGATGGTGGTGATTATTGCACCAATTGCTTGGTTTGTTTTCAATTTCAATGGGATTGTATAATCTTCAACCGACATATCATTCCCATACAATCGCAAGGGTTCTGTTCTACCCCTCAAGACATTGGTCAAGAGTACAATGACTGTTCAATCTTCCAGTACACTCGCTAGCCTTACTCGTCATCGGGCTGAAGATCGTAGATGGACTTGGTAGGTGCTTCTTCGCCCTCACCATCTTCGCCGGCGGCTTCGGTTGCTTCCTCTTCTTCAACTCCCATCGATTCGGTCTCGTGGATGTCCAACTCATCTTCGCCCTCTTCGACGTCAGCGCTGTCAACGGCTTCGTCGGTCTCGTGTTGCATGGTGTATGCTTTCTCTTCAGGTCGGCGCTGAGCGGCGATGAACAAGGCCACAGCGACGAAGCCGACAGCTACGGCGATGAAGATGAGGATGGGTGCGTCTTCTTCCTCAACGGCGTATTCCCAGGCCACCACGGGCGAGGTCGCACCGGTGAGGTCGACCACTTCGTCAGCGATGTCGTTGAGGGCGGTGGGCAACAAGGGCTTGCAGTTCAACGTCGCTTCACCGGCGGTGTAGGCGTACCACGTGAAGGGTACATCCTTGCTTTCGCCAGGTGCAAGGCTAACCACGACGTTCGTGGTGTCGGCGACATCCTCGCCTTCATAGCACCATATGCTCACGCCCGAGACGGCCGCATCACCGGTGTTTGCCACCGTGATCATGCCCGAAACACTGCTGTTGGCGAAGGCGGTATCGGCCTCGGGGGCAACGGCGGTCACCTCAACGAACGGCAGGTCAACTTCGACGGTGGCTGAGGAGGTGGTGGGGGCGTCAATGGTCGTTGAGAACACGCCCCAGCTGCTGGTGATGGACAAGGTGATGCTGGCGTCTTCTTGCTGGACCACACCGTTGCCGTCCATCCATTCCACGATGCGCTTGTGTTCGTTGGTGGCGCCCTGTTCAACCAGCACCACGTTTCCATCGGCGTCGGTCAGGTCGTTCCAATCGGCTGCACCCCATCCCATGTCGTAAATGTCCAAACTTCCGTTCGGGATGTTGGTGCTTAAGGTGCGCTGGGTGAGCAGACGAATCCATGCATCGGTGGTTCCGCCGGTCCCCTGGCTGTTTTGGTAGTCGATGGTGGCCCCGTCGTGAAGAATGATGTCCTCGTCCGACCGAGAGCCGCTGATGATGCTGTTAAGAACGGCCACGGAAGCGGTGGTGGCGGCATCAACAGGAGCACTGCCCACCAGTTCGGTGCCGTCGAACCGGCAAAGCGATTCGCAGTGAATGCTCGCTCCGGAGATGGTGCTGGAGGTGATGGAGAGGTCGCCGTGAGCGTTGATGTCAAAGCCGGATTGGAACCAATACAAGGGCGCATCGGAGGCGTCCATGTCTTGAGCCAGCACGGTCTCGGCGTTCCCACCACCGTAGATGGCCTTGGCCCACAAGACGTAAGTTGGCGTGAAGTAATACGAGTCGAAGGACACCACCAGGTCGGTCCCGTTGAGTGGGACATTGAACTGGGCGAGTTGCTCTCCGGAAAGGTTGAACGTTTCGTCCCCAATGGTGACGTTGAACTTGGAGTCGGCGTTGATAACGTGGTCGAATTTCAGTTGGACCACGCCTTCGTCAGCGAGGTCGCCAAAGTTGAGCGTGATGGTGGCAAACATGCTGTTGACCATGAGTCCAGCGTTGAGGTCGTCGCTCACAAGGGCGCCGTTGGTCACCACCAACTGCCCGCCTTCTTCGACCGTGATCGACGAGCCGGTCGCCACGGTCATGTTCGCGTTGACCGTCAAGGAACCCCCGTCGGCCACGACCACGTGGCCGTTGAGGTGGCCGTCATCGGTCCATGTCTCAGCACCGGTGATGGAGGTCGTTCCACCATCGGTGGGCGCTTGGGCTGCAGCAAGAGGGAGGCCCAACAACAAGAGGGTGAGGAGAAGGGCCGCCGTGGGTGCATGGGTTCGCATGGTGCTGTGTTGGTTGCGTGGCGAATAAGGGTTCTTCCGGGGCCACAGCCTAAACAACGAACGCGAAGGCCTTATTCATCGCCCGAGGACACGGAAGTTCATGACAGGAGCAACGGTGGTCGTCGTCGGCAGCGGTGGACGAGAACACGCCCTCTGCTTATCGCTGAATGCATCACCCAAGGTGGGCTCGCTGCATTGTGTTCCTGGGAACGCCGGGACCGCTCGAATCGCCACCAATCATGCATCCGAATCGTCAATCAAAGCCCTTGTTTCCTTGTTCAAGGAACTGGCACCGGATTTGGTGGTGGTTGGACCGGAAGCGCCGCTGTGCGACGGGTTGGCGGACGCATGCGCTGAGGCGGACATTGCTTGCTTTGGTCCGGTGGCGGCGTTGGCCCACCTCGAAGGCTCCAAACTCCACGCCAAACAAGCCATGGAGGCGGCGGGCGTTCCGACGGCTGCGTTTCATCGCTTGGACAAAACAAGCAACATCGATGCTGCGTTGGACGCGTTTGCTGGCCAGCCTTGGGTGGTCAAGCGTGACGTGCTGGCAGGTGGAAAGGGCGTGGTCGTGACGAGCGACCGAGACGAGGCGAGAACCTTCATTGAATTCTCCATCAAGGCCGACGGCTACGTTTTGCTGGAAGCTTTCCTTCCCGGTGAGGAAGCCAGCATGTTGGTGGTCATGGATGGAACGGCCTACCGCACGTTGCCCGCCAGTCAGGACCACAAGCGGGCCTACGACGATGATGAGGGTCCGAACACCGGCGGCATGGGCGCCTACTGCCCCGCACCCGTGGTGTCGTCGGAGGTTCACGCCAAGGTTGTCGAACGCATTGTTGAGCCGATGCATGCGCATCTCTGTTCACAACCGGTCCCGTACCGTGGTGTGTTGTTCATCGGCCTGATGATCGACGAACACAACGACCCCTACGTGGTTGAATTCAACGTTCGCTTCGGCGACCCAGAATGTCAGGTCACCCTCCCGCTTGTCGCCACGGACATGTACGACCTGCTCCACGGTGCTGCCACCGACCGGCTTCACGAAGTGGCGCTCGAGGTTCACGACAGCGTTGCCCTTACCGTGGTGCTTGCCTCTGAAGGCTACCCTGCCTCCCCCATCAAAGGACGACCCATCGACGGTCTACCACATGTGTTGGCCGAGGAAACCTACGGCGAAGCATGGGTGAATTTCGCTGGCGTTGCACAGGATGAGGACGGTCAGTACACGGCCTCTGGAGGCCGCGTCCTCTCTTGCACGGCGCTGAAAGGTGACCTCGTGTCCGCTCACGATGCCGCCTATGATGTGCTTCAACAGCTCACCCTTGAAGGGGGCCACCACCGCACGGATATTGGCCACCGCGCCATGGAATAAAACGCAGAATTTCGCCCTGTTTTCCTCATAAGCAAAAAGGCGACTGAGCCACATCGGTGTCGGTGGTAACCCGTTATACCTAAAAGGGGTTCAGAAGTGGCCAACGACGCCAGCCTTGAGGCTGGACCTAAAATGAGGGATACAAATGGATGAACAAATGGATACGAAGGCGATTCAGCCAAGTGCCACATTGGGGTTGCTGCTTGCACCCTTGGCCGTGCTGCTCGCTCTTGCCACCACCCGAGTCGTGGGCATTGAATACGACTTGACGTTGAACAACATGATGCCGATGCTGGTCGTCGCCATCGCAAGCATGCTGGCCGTTGTGCCACGCTTGGTTCTGGCTTCTCGACCCGACTTGTCCTCCACCCCCGTTTCCCTCGGCGTGTTGGTGTTGGCCTTGGTCGGTGCCGAAGTCCTCTACGCCGTGGCCGATGTTGATGCATTGGCTGCACTGATGTTTGCGCTCATCGTTGTGATCGGCTCGAACCTTGAGTTGCGAGGTCGCCACGAATGGATGACCGCCATGGCCTTCTCTGCCGTCGGTTTCTGGATGGCCATTGCGGCTGCCGGCGATACCTATGCGGCGCTGCCTTCCACCTACGAGATGGACAGCGGGCAACTCGTCTCCACCATGAACTTGGAGCGTATGGCCACGTCTTACGTTTTCTTTGCGTACTGGACGATGTACACCGCTGCCGGTCTTCTCGCTGGTGTTCTCGCTCGTGGCACGCTCAACCCTGCAGGCTCCGAAGGTTGGTTTTCCTTCCTCGGTCAAACCAGCGGGTACAACCGTGCAGCGCTGCCGTTGATGCTGGCCCTCGGTGTTTGGGTTCTCGCCTTTGCCGGTTCACTCTGGCATTTCAACAGCGTCGAGACCTTCAACCAACTTGGTATCACCACCGAAGTCGGCTACCACGGCTACGTTGGCTACTGGAGTGCGTTCTTGACCGGTGTGGTGGCACTCATCGTCGCCGGCATGGTGGCCGAGCGCTGGTACACTCGTGCCATGCTCGTCGCCTCCATGTGGACGCTCTACCAAGTCGCTGCTTGGTTTGAAGCCGGCATCTGGTACACCGAGGACCTCGACGGTTCGTGGGGCGCCTTGATTTGGCTCGCCATCACCTTCTTCCTGGGCGTTGGAATTTACTCCCTTGGCAATCACGAACGCTACGGTGGATGGGCCAACCTTGGCGAGCATGAGCCATCTCAGGCTCGTCTCTTCCTCCGTGCGCACGGCGCTGGCATGATGGTCGGTTTGGCGTTCCTCATCGGGTTGGCCATCCGCGTCCAGTGGTATGCCGTTCCGTCAATGAACGCCTTTGGCACCGGCAACTGGGACATGACTGGCGGATCTGACCCTTGGTACATGAAGCGTGTTGTCGACTACATCATTGCCAACAACGCTCACCTTGTGGTTGACGCTGACCGCTTCTACCCGCTCGGTGGAATCAACCCACGTCCGCCACTCTTCTCGTGGTCCATGGCCGTCGGCGCCATGGCACTCGAACCCTTCCTCAACACCCCTGAGGATGCCGTTTGGTGGAGCATGCTCGCCTTGCCTGCGGTGTATGGCGCACTGACCGTGTTCCCCATCGCCTCCATGGCCAAGGATCACTTTGGCAAGGGCGCTGGTGTGCTCGCTGCTTGGCTCATCGCCTTCATGCCCGCTCACGTCACGCACTCCACATGGGCACTGGCTGACCACGACGCGTTTGTCATGCTGTTCCTGTCTGTCGGGTTCATGTACTGGCTCCGTGCGGTGAAGTACGCTGGTTCGTCTCGAATTTCCAAGACGACCTCGCCTCACCCGCTGTCCTTTGTTCGTGCGTTCAAGGACGTCGCGGCTCATCGCCAAGCCGCCATGGCCAACGCTGCCTTGGCAGGTGTTGCTTTTGGCGTCGTCGCCCTGGGCTGGAAAGGGTTCGTCGTCGGTCCGTCCATCCTCTTCTTGGCCTACGCCCTGCAAGTCGCTCTGAACATGTTCCGACGCCGCGATTCCACCTCGCTCAGCGTGATGTTCCTCGTGATGTTGACCACGACGTTCCTGATGGCACTGCCGTTCTACGCCCACCCACAACTCAATCTCGTGCTCGACAGCACCGGGCTCCAACCCTTCTTGTTCATCTTTGGGTTCACGATCGCCATCGCCTTCGTGACCACCGGATTCCGCGACAAGCCTTGGCTGTTGGTCCTTGGCACGCTCGGTGGTGTTGCAGCGGTGTTCTTCGTGTTGCTTTACGTGCTGAAGACGCTTAACTACTCGGATGCTTGGGACGTATTGTTCACCGGTAGTGGTTATTTCACCAAAACCAAGATCTTCGGTACCGTTGCAGAAGCCAACGCTCCAAACCGTGCGCAACTCTTTGCCTCGTTTGGCCCCATCACCTTCCTGCTCGCCCTCATCATGGGTGGCGGTCTGCTGTGGCGAGGTCTTCGCCACCGAAACGGCACCGCCTTGGTGTTCGGTGTGTGGGTCTTTGCTGCGACGTTCATGGCTTGGAACGCTGCTCGTTTCATGTTCAACGCCACGCCTGTCATGGCCATCCTTGGTGCCGCAGGTATCGTCGCCTTCTGGCAGTGGGCCAACTGGAGCGGACTGGTTCGCTCGTGGAAGAAGTTCGGTATTCGTACCCCTGCTGACCGCATCTCTGGTGCTCGTAAGGCCGTATGGCGTACGCCGCAATTCTCTGCGGTTTTCCTCGTGATGATCATGATTTTCGGTCAGCAGGCTACTTACGGTTTGGACTCCGCCATCCCCGGCACCTCCAACCAAGAATCAGAAATCGACGAGCGCATCTACAACATCGTGCCCGACATCCTCCGATTTGACGGTCTTGGCTTCTCCGTTCTTGACAGCAGCACCTACGATGGTCGCTGGTACCTCGGCAGCTTCGGCTCCTCGTTCAACGACAACGGTTGGAACGCTGCGTACGACTGGCTGGCCAATCAGGACACCGATATGGGGTATTCAGAGAGACCTGCCTTCGTTTCATGGTGGGATTACGGTTTCCAAGCCCTGAGCACGGGTGAACACCCCTCGGTTTCGGACAACTTCCAGTCCGGTATCCCCGCAACGGGTAACATGTTGCTCGCTCGCAACCAAGACGACCTGACAGCCATGTTCATTTGGCAACTGGCTGAAGGCGACCGAGCCTATGCCAGTCAAGGTTCTGACCTCCAACTGACGCCGACCTTTGCTGGTGTCGTTCAAAAGTACCTCAACGACGACCAGTGGGCCGACTTTGAGACGATGCAACTGAATTTCGGCGAGGAGATGATTTCCTTCATTGAAGAGCGCTCGTTCAACGTGGTCAAGACCAACCGAGATGTGGTGATGGCTGAAGGTTACCTCCACACCGCTGGTGTCTTTAGCGGCGAGAAGGTCTACAAGATCTACAAGGATCAAGTGGCTATTCCGTGCACGGATGCGGTGTCAACCACCTGTGTTGGCGATGCATGGAGTTCCATGGACCAAGCCGACATCACCTTCAACAACAACGTTCGAACCTCTGAAGAAACGGTTGAGGAACGCACGCACACCATCGTTGGCGATTACTGGTACACGGCTGACTTGGTTGACGAATTTACATCGGTTTCGACGTCCATCCACCGCCACAACGCCCGCTTGGCTTTGGTCACCCAACTGCTTACTGCGGCCTTTGACGCCCACCCCACCGCTACCATCCACGACCTCTACAACGACCTCATCAACCTCGAAAACCTCTACCGCGTGCAGAACTACGAAGATGCCCCCGGCAAGACCATCACTCGCGACCACGAGATTCGCTACTTCGCCATCGACGACCGCCTCTACCCACGAGCTGGCCGCTACACGGCGGACGCCAACTACAACCGAGGACAACCCATGGGTATCTTTGGTGCACCAACCATCCTGTCGGGCCAAGACATTGGCACCTACATGGACGAGGTGTACGAGACGGTCCGTGGCGACTTCCAAGACGAGATGACTCGAGAGGAAGTCGACGAAGCCATGCAAAAGGACTTCCTCAACCAACAAGCCGGTGCTGACATCGACATGTTGCAAATCGAGGACGTCCGTGTGGACCACAACCCGGCCTTCTTCGACACCATGGTCGCTCGAACCTACGTCGGCTACGGCGCTTCGACGCTCGGTCTCAACGCTGGCTCCAGCAACCCTCAACCGTCTCAGCACTTTGGACAGTCAGGTTCGCCCGGCACCATCATGACCAATGCTTTGCCCTTGCCCGGTGCGATGATGAACCACTTCGTCATTGCCAACTGGTACAGCGAATCGGCAGAGGACCAGATTCAATCGACCAACACCTTGGTCAAGATTCTGAAGTACTACCCCGGTGCAGAAATGACCGGTCAAGTCACCATGAGCGACAACGGTGAGGGCCTCCCTGGCGTTCGATTGTTGATCGAGCGCGACGCTTTCTCCGGTGAAACTGGCGAGGACCTTGACGAGGACACCTATTGGGTGCCCATCGGCTTTGTTGATGCCGACGACGACGGACGATACAGCTTCCTCGCACCGGCCGGTAAGATTCGTGTCACGGCCTTTGCCGGCGTCTTTGACGCCAGTGCAGCACGGGACAACATCCGTGATGGTTCCTACGGCGAGCGCCTCAGCGACATCCTGACCGAAACCAACGACGACCGTGAAATCAACGAAATCACGGCCATCCTCGGCCAAGTCGCCAACATGACGTGGTTGGGCGAGACCCTCACCAATGTCACCGCTGACGAAGCCAACCGAGAAGTCGACATGGCGACAACCGTCGACATCGCTGTCGAGAGCAGCGGTGTTTCCGGTACGGTGTCGTGGTCCGGCGATGAAGCCTTCAACGGCGACCCCATCTCGGAAACCACCTTCATTCTGCGCAACATTTGGTCCATGACCGACAACTACACGGTGGAAACCACCAGCGGCTCGTTTACCTCTGAAGAATCTCGTATCCTCCAGGGAACGGGCGAAGCTACGCTGGTTGAGGAAGGCACCTTCGAAAGCGAGGGCATCGCTCTCGCCAGCAACTTCATCGGTAATTTCACCCGAACCATCGGCAACGAACGCACCTTCTTTGCGAACGGAACTTGGTCCGGAAACGGTGTCATTGAGGCTTCGTGGGTCGAGCCAAGCGATGTGGTCGCTTGTGAAACGGACAATGAGTCCAACGCTGTGATGCCAGCCAACGAGACCTTCTGTCTCGTCGACGACAGCGGTGAGATTCCGACCTACCGCCTCGAGGGTACGGTTGATGCCATGGGTACGTTCACCTCTGAAGGCACCTCAACGTTGACCCGCAGCTACGGTGATGCCGACGCCGGTCAAGGCGAGACCCTCGAAGGCGCCGGACTGTTCGAAGGTACGGGTACCTTCAACGGCACGGGCTTGTTCATCGGTGTTGGTACCTTCTCCGGTCCGATGGTGGAACCTGGTTCGTTCTACAAGACCGGTCTGCTTCCCGGGACCTACAACATGATTGCACAACTGCCCAACGGCAAGGAAGTGCTGCTTCCAGACCCCGTTGAAATTGGCATTGACCCGAGCTACGACTTGGACATGACCATGCCCGGTGCGATCTTCAAGGACACCCTGAACGACATGCACGGCGATGCACTCCCCAACCAAACGATTGAGTGGATTGATGTTGAACTCGGCGAGGACGCTGCTGTGATGATCATGACCGATGAAGAAGGCAACTTCTCCTATGGGCCCATCCCACCCGGCGAGTACTACTACCGAGGCGATGTTGACGATGACGGCTGGTACGACTTCAACGAATCCACCTTTGTCACGGATGAAGTCTCCAACATCACGTTGTCGCTCAACGTCCCCGACACCGTTGACGTAACCCTCACGTTGGTCTCCCCGGTTGACCCAGTGACCCAGGAGGCCCTGTTTGATGTCTCCAACCGTGTCATTACGTTCCAGAACGAGCTCGACCTGTTGGACCCCATCAACGTCACCAGCGATGAGAACGGCGAAATCTACGCTGAACTCTTGTTCGGTGTGTGGGACATTCGCGACGATGTGAACCCTGAGTTCGTGCTCTTTGACCAAATTGAACTCGAGCCAGGCACGGATGACGTGATGCGAGATGTGACCTACGCGCAAGCCGCCTACATCAACGGCTCCATGCGAAACTACCCCGGCGTGACCGTCGATGAGTGGAACACATGGAACGACGAGACGCCCGAAGAGAACCGTGAGCAAACCACGCAACCCGCGACCGGCTTGACGGTGAACGTTGTTTCCGACGACCTGGCGTTCTCGGCTGTGACCAACATCAGCGGACATTTCTCCATTCGTGTCCCGTCCGGCTTCACCTACCACCTGACCACCGAAAGTGTCGTCACCAATCGAGGCTACGGTGCTTTGGTAGAGGTCGCTACTGGTGTTGACGCCGATTTGGGCATGCTTTACATCGAACCAACCAGTTTGGTGAACGGTATTGTCCACCTCTACGACAACACCACCCGCTGGGATTCATCGTTCCCGCTTTGGGAGGCGCCTGAGGTGGTGGCTACCAACGCCGCCGGTTTGATGTGGACCACCACGACGAACGAACTCGGTGACTTCGCGTTTGACTTGCCCAACGGTGTGTGGACCATTTCCCTCACGGACGAGCGCTTGAACGCCACGGCCATCGAGGACCTGTCAGTCAACCGCTCGAGCACCGAGACCATCTCCACCATGGAGGTCATTGCGAACCCAGAAGCGGTTGAGGTTGAGATGCACGTCTACCTGAACTCCGCAGAGGATGGCACCTTTGAGAACGGCACGGCGTCTACGCCCGCCTTCACCCTGAAGCCCATTGCGGAGAACCGGGATCCAATCTATTACACGGCTGAAGATTACAGCGAACCGGGCATCATTACCGTCTCGCTGACCCCCGGTGGTTACGATGTCCTGTTCAACCGAACGGTTGCCGCCGATGAGAACGCCACCGATTACGATTTGATCGGTGAGACCTTCTTTGACGCCATCCGCATCGGTCTCGACGCCGTGGATGAGCCTTACGATGTGGCGCTCAAGAACACCTATCTGGTCACGGGAACGCTGTTCAACACCACCGACGACGGCATCGCCAACGACTTCCTGTTGTACAACGAGGCCGACGACCAGTGGTTCAACATTGGTTCGGACGAAAACGGCAGCTTTGCAGCCTACGTACCAGCGGGCGAATGGCTCATCATCGTCGCTCCGTTCAGCAACGGTGATCACACCGAGACCTTGCGACAACCGTTGACGGTCGCTGCTGATTCTACTCGGACCGGTCTTGAGTTGACCACCAGCATCAGCGTTGAGGTGTCCATGCAATTGCTTGAAGCCGTCACTGAAGCGGCATTGAGCGACATGACGGTCACCGCTGTGAGCCACGATGGCTTTGGCAACATCACTTTCGAGCGCACAGACGCCGACGGCAACGCATCGGAATTGCTGATGCCAGGTACCTGGAGTTTCTACTTCAACCGAACCATCGGCACCAAGTCATGGTTCATGGACACCAGCGACGCACCGTTCAGCACGGACGCCGCAGACGAGAATTATTCGCTCGTCCTTGACCCTGTCTATGCCACACTCGAAGTTGAAATCGGAGGCAAGGTGTATTGGGACCTTGACAACAACAGTGCGCCAAGCCTCGGCGAAGGATTGCCAGAGATGAGCGTCACCGTGGTTGGAAGCAACAATTCTGAGGTTTCGACCACCGTGACCACCGACGATGAAGGTGTTTGGCGAGTCTTTGTGCCCATCCGTGATGTGTACAACGTGACCGTTGAGAAGGATGGCTTTGAGACGGTTTACTACGCCACGGAGGACCAGAACGGCTACACCGTTCACGACAGTCCAGATTCCACGGACATTGAAGTCACGGCCGGCCTTGTCGATGTTGAAGGAACCGTGACGGACCAACTCGACGCTGACCGTTTGGTTGATGCGACCATCGTGTTGTACCCCGTTGCGGGCATTGAGCGAGATGCTGTCGCAGTCAGCGGCAGCATGAACGACACCACCCTCGAATGGTCCACCAGCGTCCAGCCCGGCGAGTGGGTCGTGGTGGTTTCCCAGAGCAACCCCGGCCCCAACGGTGGCGGCGTTGCCATCGGTCTGCTCGATGCTTCGGTTGCCAACGGTGGCAACATCACCATGGTGATGGCTCTGGGCGGCTATGTCGACTTGACAACGGCTTGGACGGACATCGAACAGAACGAGCACCATGCTGGTTCGGATGATGCAGGCTCGGACATGATCGAGGGCACCGTCGAATTGGAAGTCTCCTTCGACGGTCAATCGTGGATGGTTGATGTGCCAGCCAGCGGTGAACTTCGTGAGTTGTTCCCAGAGGGCAGTGTGTCCTTTGACGGTGAATTCATGACCGTCCAGCACGCAACGGCGGTTGAGATGGAATACTACGGTGGACAAACCACCACCATCACAGCCGACTCGACCATCGCAGCCACGCTCCAGTTCAACCGACGTGTGAACTCAGCGCTTGAGATCACGTTCAACGACGCTTCCTTGAGCGATGCCACGTTGTTGAACGCTGAGGACGGAGAAATCGAAGCCGTGGTGTCAGCCACCAACGAATCCGTCTACTCAACCATCACCTTTGACTATGACATCGCCTACAACGGCACTGAAATCATGGATGTCTTTTCCGTTGAAGGCGAAATGGGTCTGGCACAAGATTCCGACCTGTGGACGGTCCAGTTCTGGAACGCCACCAGCGAGGCATACGAGGACTCCATCAGCGTGTCGCTTGGTATCGGTGATGCCGATACGGACGCTGTGCTGAGCACCTCGGTCAAGGTCCAAATCACACTGCCCGAGGTGGCAGAGGCTTGGCACTTGGCCAACGGTCACCGCATGACCATGCGCCTCCAAACGGATTTGGGCGAGTCGTCCCAAGCCTCCGTGAAGGTGTTCGTCCCGCAATCGTTTGCCTTCACGGTCTCGGATGCGACCGAGGAACTTGGTATGTCAGCCTTGGTTGAACGCCAATTCTCCTTTGCATTGACCAACAACGGAAACGGACAGGATTCCTTCACGATTGAATTGCTTGAGAGCGGTGTTCCGGAAGGGTGGTCGGTCACGCCGATGATGTCCACGCTGACCCTGAACAAGGATGAGACCCGTACGCAACAATTCACGGTGTTTGCCCCAGCAAGCTACTCCGACGAAGAAAGCGATTTCCCGCTCACGGTGTACGTGAACAGTCAGGACGAGAACGTTGAGCGTGAAGAGGTCGAAGTGATCATCAAGAAGGCCACCATCAAGTTGACCATCGATGAGGACCGAATCTCCACGGAATCCGACCAAATCGCTGGACAAGCTGGTGCTGTTCGTGTTGCTGTGGTGAACGAGGGTCTCCTTGACGCTCCGTCCGTCATCGTCTACCTCACACCACCGGGTGGAGAGGAACTCCAGCAATCGATCGCCGTCCCTGCGGGCGGTGAAGCCATGGCTGTCTTCGATGGTCTGTCCTTCAGTCAGGGCAGTCAGCGCTTCGACTACCGAGTCGAGGTTGCCGGTGCTGAGGCCGAGAGCGTGGATTCTGTCCCCGAGCCCGGTGATTTCAGCATTGAATACAACCCTGAGACGACGGCCGACGGTGAATCTGCTTGGATGACCTTGCTCATCGCTCTGCTTGCCATTCTTGTGGTGTACGGCGGTGTTCGCACGGCTCGCAGTCGAAGCGGCACCAAGTTCTGATGTTCACTTTTGATTGATTTTTCAAACAAGGGTTGATGAGGACACGGTAGGGATAGCGAAAGCCATGGAAGGTCTCCGTGACGTTGAGTACCTCCCTGAGCCTTCGGATCGGCGCATCGTATCAGCGGTCGACCCAACGGTGATCGGGTTTCAGGACCAGTGGCGTTCAGAAACCATGGGCTGGGCCCCCCTGACGGTTGAGCCGGTGGCTCGACCCATGCGCCGTCGATTTTCAATTTCAGGCGTGGTGGTGTTGGCCCTGCTCATCTCCGCCAGCGTGCTGATGTGGCAGAACCAGTGGCTGGTGGTTGAACTGCCTCAACCTGCTTCCGAATGGGCCTTTGAGCAAACTGAACTTCGCGAGATGCAATCTTCAGGACTCTCGGGTGAAGGGGTGAGGGTGTGCATGGTCGATACCGGTGTTGATGCTCAACACGATGCCTTCTCAACCTCCGAGTTCACGTTCAAGGACTTGGTAGGTGCGTCCAAGGGACCCGTTGACTACGGCGCTGTTGCCCACGGTACCTTGATGACCGGCTTGCTGCTTTCCAACGACACCACTCAACGTGGTGCAGCACCGAACGTTTCCTTTGCCATGGTGGCCGCCCTGAGCGATAACGGCCAGGGGGAAAACACCGGTCTGGATTCGGATGTTGCCGATGCCATTCGGTGGTGCCAATTTGAATTCCAAGCCGATATCATCTCCCTTTCCCTGGGCGGTTCGGAAGAATCCGACTCCACAGAGGGTGGTTCTTCTGCTGCCACCCGCCAAGCCACGGATGCGGGCATCTATGTGGTGGCAGCTGCGGGGAACGACGGGCTCGATGATGACGGGGATGTCGCTTCCCCCGGTAGCGTTGATTTGGCTATCTCGGTGGGTGCGACCACGCGTGAAGGGGCTGTGTGGGCCAACTCTTCATCCGGTTCTTTGACTGATAGAACCGGCGATGCCCGGGCTCATCCAAACATGAAGCCCGAAGTGGTAGCGCCAGGCGAGCGCATCATCAGCACTGGAGAGGACAACCTGTGGTACTCCAGCAGCGGTTCATCTGACGCCACGGTGTTTGTCACCGGTGCGTTGGCGTTGATCCTTGAAGATCAGCCTCGATTGAAGCCTCAATCCGGTGGCAATGCTTCGTGCCTCGTTGAGGTGAAGCAAGCCCTTCTGGAGTCGCTCGGAGAAGGTGATGGTGAGCACGACCCTCGCAGTGGATACGGTTTTCTCAGCGCCTCTGCATGGCTCTCGAAAGCACAGGACATTCCGTCCTGTTGATGATCTTGTGGCGTTTTTTCCAAAAAGCCAGGACACTTTTTCGTCCTTTCTTATCCGAATTTCGTTATTTTCAGTCATTTTCCTTCCGTTTTTCGGCGCAATTTGTGATACTCTTAGTCGATAATGATATTTCTTTGGCGGCAAATGAGGCGCAGTATTATATTCGTGGCGTTCATGGACAGAGCAGGTGAATCGCCGATGTCTCGAAAAAACCAAACAAAATCCGTATCGCTCGTGATGCTGTACATGATGTCTCTCATGTTGGCCATGGTGAGCGTTCCCTCGGCCATGGCCGTGAACGAAACCACGCAGGGCACCGTGACCGGTACCGAGACCTGGTCGGGCACCATGAATCTCCAAGACGATGTCACGGTCGCTGAGGGTTCCAAACTCATCATCAACGCTGGCACGACCGTCAATATCCCCGCTGGGAAATTCATTGATGTGGAAGGCGCCATTTGCATCGGTGATGCTGCTTGCGGTGCCAGTGCTGGCTCGGCTTCATCCCAAGCCCGTTTCATCTGGTCCACCCCTACGGACTACACCAAAACCGGTCGTTGTTTGAACACGCAGAGCAACGTTCTGAACAACCCTGATGCAGCGTGCGGCTCCGGTTTGATCATTCGAGACACGATCGACCAGTCCATCACCAGCATCAACTTCGCTCACTTTGAGAACGCCTACGGATATCCGATTTACGTCGCTTCCCTCCAAGCCGTCCAATACGGTGCGTTGGTCTTTGACGGTTCAACCACCACTGCCCGCGGGCTCACCTTCACTGACATCAACACCTCGAACGTGATCGCCGTTGATTACGCCGCTCCGCTCCTCACCGATTCAACTTTCGAATTGGGCATCGACGGACAGGGCTACGACGCGGCTGCCGTTCGTGCTTACGACGCAGGTGCGGGTATTCTCTCGACCTTCCGTGTCAAGAATTCCGTCTTCACTGGAAACGATGCCGATTGCGGTCAACAAGGTGGTGGCCGTGCTGTTCTTTACATCGAGAACTCCTACATCGACATGGACAACCTGGACATCAAGGACAACAGCTACGGTATCCTGATGAAATCAAGTTCGGGGAGTTTTACGAATTCCAAGGTTGATGTCAAGTGTAACGCCATCGACACCAACTCGCTCAAGACCACTGGGAACATCGAACACACGCTTGAAGTCACCGACAACGACATCACCACAGCCGAAGGCGCTGGTTTGACCGCCTACGACGGTGCCAAGGTCTACGCAGAAGGCAACATCATCGCCGGGGCCAGTGAGGGATCCGGTGTTGGTATTCGTAGTTCCGTGGTTGAACTCCACCGCAACACCATCGGCCCCATTGGTGGCTGGAACGGCTTGTGGATTTACGGTACGTCCGATGTCATCGCCGAGAACAACACCATTCAGGACACAGGTAAGGAGCCTGTGCTCATCGGCGAGTACCACTACCAAGACCAGGGCTGGCAGGTCCCAGCACCATCTGCCGCTCGTCTTTACTTGGCCAACAACGTCATCTCCAACAACTCGGGAACGTGCAACTCTCAGATGTACGGTGGTGATTTCCCCTGCCCAGCCGTTCACGTCTTCCGTTCCTCGGCCTCCATCCTCGACAACACCATCTCGGGCAACACCGGCGACATCATTCGTGCCAAGGGTTCCCTCATCAACGTCCAGCGCAATACGGCCGATTCCCAACTTGGATTCGCCGGCAATGTCAGCCACCACGACGACAACTACGGTAACAAGTACGGCTCCGTGGCTTACTTCTCCGGCAATGCCTGGACTGGCGTTTCGCAAGTCTACAACATCACCGAATCACGTGTCACCGTTCAGTCGGAACAAATTCCGTCCCCTGGCGGCAATGAACTCTACCCCGTCAGCATCCGTTGGTTGGGTGCGGAGTGTCCGTTCGTTCAGGACGAGTGCCTGCAACTCCCCGGTACCGTCGCCTTGCCACCTGCTGGCATGCCGCTTGCACTTGAACTGGTCGAGAACGCCACCGTCTTCTCCTTTGCAGATCTTCAGAACTTTGATTCCTCGATGATTCACGTTCAAAACCAGAACACGGCTTGGGGCTCCCAAGTTCGCGAGGGTGAACTCGTGCGCTATCAAGTCAAGGCGAAGAATTCCAACGTGGAGGGCGCCACGGTCATCATCAAGGATTCCACTGGACTTCCGCTCTACGAACTGACCACCGACGCCTTCGGCTTTACGCCTCAGGTTTCCCTGCCTTCTGACTTCCTTCTTGACCGCAACTGGAACCATGTGGTCGGCGACAAGAACGCTGCCATCCCCGGTACCAACGACGGCTCCGGTCAACCCATCGTGGTTGACGAAGACTCCTGTGCAGATGGTATCGACAACGACGGTGATACGTACGTTGACGAAGACGACGCCGACTGCATCAACGGGCGAGAGCGACCGTTCTACACCGTTGAGGCCTTCAAGTTCGGCAGCGGTCGCGACGACTTCTCGTATGTGCTCTCGGGTCCGATTGATGACATCATCAACCTCGAGAACCTTCGACCCAGTGTCAGCGTCACCGAGCCAGACGGCTACTCCTTTGCAACCACGGTTCGAATCACGGGCCAGGCATGGGATGGCGCCAAGTGGCCCTACGCCAACGACAACACCGCACAACAAGCACAGTTCGGCTTGGTGAAGCGTGTCGAAATCCAGCCACCCGGTTCGTCCGATTGGTTCTACGCTTCGGATGCCTCTGGCTCAAGCGGAGATATCACCATGGAAAACCACCCGTTCAAGGACTGGGTCTACGAGTGGGATGGTGCTGCACACCCTGAAGGCGAAGGCGACATCACGTTCCGTATTCGGTCCTATGACGGTCTGGACTATTCCCCCGTTGAGGTTCGTCAGTACAAACTCAACCTCGTCGCTCCATCGTTGTTGGTCGATGTACCAACGGCTGGAAGCGTTCATCAAACAGGTAGGGTGATGTTCCAAGGTACGGCTTCAGACCCCTACCAAGGCACGGCTGGCAGCGATGTGAAACAGATTTGGTTCTCTATCTCTGGGCCAGACGGCTTTGCTCAGCAGTTCTTTATCCAAGGCTCCACGAGTTGGTCCTACGAGTGGAACGTGGCTGAATTGCCATCGGGTGATTACACAGCGAAGGTCTGGGCTGCGGACAGTGATTTCTGCATCGGCGAGGCCGTTGAGGCCGACGGATGCGTGGCTGAGACCCGCACCATCACCATCAACAACGACAACATTCCGCCCAACCTCCAACTCTCATGGATTGGAGCAGAAGACCAGACCTCTGGAGGCATTGACGGCGATACCGTTCGCGCCTCTCCCGAAACCAAGATCATTGGTGTGGCTCGGGACATTGGTGGATTTGTCACACGTGTTGAAATCGAGATCACCGATTTGGCCAACGGCATTGTTCTCAACGACGGCCCCTTGCCGGTCACCACGTTTGCTCAAGACGGTTCGTGGGTGGCGAACTGGGACACGTCCAAGTTGATTCACGACGGTGTCTACTCGGTAACCGTGCGGGCGTACGACGGCGATGATTACTCGCAGGATGTTGTCTGGCGTATGACCATCAACAATCCGCTCGATGCTGAAAACATCGACCCGGTGTTTAACGAAACAGGGTGGGTCGGTACGTGGACCATCTTCTGCGACCAGAATTCCAACTCGTTTGACCGCTGCGGCGGAGGTGTGTCGTTTGACCTCGCAGAGTTCTTCAGCGATCCAGACGGCACAGGATCGCCAGGAGATGACCTCGAGTTCTACGTCTATGACGACGATACGACCATCGAAGACGACTTCTATGACGATTTCATTGTCATCACGCCGCTTGGTGTCCTGACCTACGACCCAATGTCCTACATGGCCCAAACCACCAGCAGCATCCCAGACTGGTCCCTCAACAGCGTGGTTGTCTACGCTCAGGACGACCAAGAATCCAAGGCTTACTCGCTGAAGGTCAACTTCCTCGTTCGTGCCGTATCGTTCACCGTTGAGCGAACGGACACCGGTGACATCACCGTTGATGACCCAGCTGAGTTCACGGGTGAAGGGCTTCCTGGTAGCCTTGTCATCGCTCGTTTCGCCGATGGAAACGCCAAGTTGAACTCGACCCGTGTGCTTTCGGATGGCTCATGGAGCATGCAACTCACCGCTGGCCAACTCAGCGGCATTGAGGGCTCTTCTGAGGTCATCTTCGAAATGGACGGTCAAATTTTCAAGTTTGCCGGACAGACCGAGAACGCTGAGTTTGCGGTCACCGTCTCCAGCGGCGACGACGGTGGTTCCGGCATCGTGGGCATCATTCTCATCGTTTTGGCCGTCCTCGTTCTCCTCGGAGCAGGGGCCTTCTTCTTCATTGAATTTGAAGAAATACCGGACGAAGACGAGCTGACCAGCGATGATTCCGCCGTCGAAGAAGACCCGTATGCATGGGCCAAAGCCAAGCAAACGCCAGCCATTCCACAACAGGAGGCAGCAGCGCCTGCCCAGGCAACACCCGTTGCTCAGGAAGCAGCCGCACCGGCTGCCTCACAGCATCCGGGCTGGTTATGGGACCAAGCATCCAACCAATGGGTGCCTGACCCGAACTACCAGCAGCCGCCACAATGATCGAACCTGAGGGTTAAATCATGGCCGCACAGGCGAAACCGGGCGTGCAGGAACGCATCCTGCTGCATTTGCTGGATTATTCCGATTTCAAAGACAGCATCGAGGTGCCGTTTGCTCTTTCGCAGATGGGCATCGCCAACGCCGTTGCCATCGCTCGCTCCAATGTGCCTCGGGCCATTGCCGGGCTCAAGGACCAGAACATTCTGGTGGAGCGACAGGCCCACGTCAAGGGCGTTTCACGAAAGCGCAAGGCCTACTTCCTAACCGACAGCGGTGTCTCGTTGGCAAGCGAGACGTGGGAACGCCTCGCTGAATGGCCCGTGCGTATCATCTTGGACGACCAACCCGCCATCGCATCGACGCTTGGCGGTGCAAAGGGGGTGCTCCCGTTTGAGATGCGGCCGGTTGATATCATCCGCTACATCGACGAGCACAGTTGTCTCGATGTCCGCAACCTGTCTGCAGACTTGGTGGAACGAGACCTCTCAAAGCACGTCGAAAAGCAACTGGTCACTTCACTCGCCGATTTGCCTCGCCTCCGCCATTTCTACGGCCGCACGACTGAACTGGACAACATGGTGAATTTGCTTGAGGCCAGAGCGACCACCCTCCTCGTGCCTGGCATCGCAGGAATCGGAAAAACCACGGTCGCCTCCAAATTGATTGAACGTTTCATGCATCGCAGAAACCTGCTGTACCATCGATGCCAAGACTGGGAGGGATCCCGTTCCTTCTTCGAATCGGTGGCCGATTGGCTTTCAAGCATGGGTAACGCCGATTTTTCCACATACCTCGCGGCAACACCAGTTCCTCAACCCGCAGATGCAGCTCGATTGTTGGTCGAGGCATTGGAGGGAACCCCTTCCCTGCTGGTCATCGATGACTTCCACAAGGTGTCGGACATGGTGCTTCACCAGACCTTCCAGGCAATGTCTCTGGCCCTTCTGGGGAGCGAAGAAAAAATCGGTCTTGTCATCTTCTCTCGTTCGTTCAAGCCCGTGGTTCCAACAAAAGACGCTGAGGGGCGAATTGCGAGTTTGGTGCTGCCCCTGGACGGTCTTGACCCCGACGCAGGTCGTCAACTTCTGACAAGTTTTGATTCACTGGCGGACGAACAGTGGCTCCACATTCATGGCCTTTCTCGAGGCCACCCGTTGGTCTTGGAACTCATCAACAGGGGTGCATCCGCTGGCGCTTTCCACGAGACGCTGGAAAATTACGTCACGGTGGAAATTTTCTCCAAGTTGAGTGCAGAGCAGAAGCGTGTCCTCTCTGCTCTTTCCATTTTCAGGGAGCCTGTGAGGCTTGAGGCACTCGCACAACAAGGCCTCAACACCGATGAACTCGACAGTCTGGTCGAATCCGGTCTTGCCCGGCAGGCCGATGCCGACACCTACGACGTGCACGATTTGATTCGAGAATTCCTACTCCGAAGTCTCTCAACGGCGCTTCGTGAAGAGTTCCACGGGAAGTGTGTCGATTGGTATCAAAAGCAATCGCCTTCTCACGAGTTGCAGATAGAGTTGATCTACCACACGATCAAATCCACTCAATTTGAGGCGGCATCTGAGATCATTGTCAGCGAAGGCCGTCAACTCGTTTCACAGGGCTACATGGAACTGCTTGGCTTGATCGAACAGGTGGAAACCGCCGATTTGGCCTCGGATGTGGTGGTTCGGATGGCCCAAATTCAGGGTGATATTCTGGCGTTGTTGGGTCGCTTGACCGAAGCGGAGGAGGTGCTGAATGCGACCCTTGAACGGGCATCTTCTTCGGCTGACGAACTAGTTCAAGCCGAGATTCTCTCTTCCCTTGCCGATGTGAGCAGGAAACAAGGCAACAGCGATGTTTCGCTGTCGCGCCACAAAGAGGCGCTCAAGCATTACATCTCGCTTGGCAATGCCCGTTGGGCTGCTCGAACCTACAACAACATCGGGTACTTGCTCCGGCGAAAGAACGAGCGTAGCAAAGCCTTGGAGGCGTACGGTGAGGTTGAAGCAATCCTCGAAAGTTCAAACGATGACGACTTGATTTACAGCCAAATCACCTTGGCTCGTTCCCTCATTGAATTGGGTGAGGTTGACCGAGCAAGGGAGCATGCCATGGCATCTCACGAGCGAACCTCCGAGCTCGGTGATAGCGTGCTCCACGCTCGTGCGCAAGCCGTCTTGGGCCGGTATTACTCAAAGGTCGAGCAATCAGAGTTGGCACTGTTCCATTATTCCGAAGCCTTGACCGCCATGACCGACGCAGGGGATGTGCAGTCGTTGGTGGAAATCACCATGTTGCTCGGGGAGGTTTTGCACGATGCCGGTCGAACGGAGGAAGCCGTGGAGCATTATGGCCAAGCCCTCGTCCTTGCTGAGGCCAACGACCTTCGCATGCAAATCGGCGAATTGCTCACTCGTCTTGGTGGTGTTGCCCCCGACAAACAGGGCCGTATGGAATACCTCCAACGAGCGTTGAAGGTGTTCCGAGAACTTGGCGCAAAGAGTCGTATGCGCGAGGTTCAGGCCATGGTTCATCGAGCTGTCATGAGCCGATGATCATTGGACGGCTTGCGGCCTGTCCAGCGAAAGGAAGGTTACACCATCATCGTGGACGACCCACAACCGTTCGACACCGGCCAGGGGTACGCGACCCTCATGGCTACCCGCACCGGTTCCCGAAAGCGAAATCGTCGTATCAAGGGGTCCGCCTTCATCGATCAAAACGAGTTCAGTTTCGTGGAGTTCCAGCCAGAACAGGGACTCATCGGCTTCCGTTGGTCGCCAAGCAATCTCCTCGGCATACGAGACGTTTCCTCCAAACCGGCTGGCTTCATCCGCTCGTTCAACGGCAGCCGCAATGTCGTCCATGTTGGCTTGGATGGCTTCCTCGTTCCAGCGAAGTCGTGTGTTGGTTTCGATGTCCCACGCCCAGACGCTGAACATGCTCATCAGGAGGACGCCCAGGAGGAAGGTGAAAATGTAGCCCAGTTCAGTGGCCGCTGCCCGGGTGTCGTGGACGAGACGTTGCTTCTTCAGACCAACACCTCCCGTGTCGTGACATCCAACGAAGCCAACTGTAAGGTGAATTCAATCACTTCCCCGTTGGTGTGCCAAACCGCCTCGGACGTGCCATACGTCGGATCGGGTACCCAGCCGACGTAGTCGGTCAACAAATCCAATCGGCCGGGATACACGGTCCAATCCTCGCTCGCCTCAAGACCAATACCGGCGTTGTCTGCAATCGCCGTCCCGTACGGCTCAGACCAACCGCGACGAACTTCGTAAGCCGGGGTGGATGCGAGCGAAGTGCGATGCACCATTTCGATGTCAAGTTCCAATTCACCCGCGCCTGTTTCACTCGAAGCGGTGGGGTGCAGCGAGGGGATGGTTGCAGCAAACCGGGGGCCGGGTCCGCCTCGGTCTGAGGGTGGCACGACCACATAGGGTTTGAATTCGGGATGGTTGGTCACCACAGCACCACCGCTGAAGGCCACCTCCATGCCGTCGATGGAGGACGAAAACTGGTAGGCGAGTCGGGAGAGGTGGAAGGCCCAAACATTGCCAATCGATGCGTGGCTTGAGACGCCGTCGCTCCCCAAGACATCGATGCTCATGCTGGCAGGATGCCGTCCTTCAACCCAGGCAGCTTTGGTGTCGATTTCTCCTCGTCCACCCATGCGTTCCCATGGCAGGTCGGTGGTGATCCAACCACTGGCTTGGGTGCCCACACGAGTGCAACGTTCGGCCCCGTCGTGCGGGAGGTGAAGGAGGCCTGCATCACCCGACGTTCGCAACACGCGAAGCGGGTGGCCTGATTCAACCATGAGGCTGGTGTTCCCTTCCCCGAGGATGATGGATGCGTGATTGTCCGATTCAAGGAAGACGTCGTTGGCCAACGTTGCTCCCGTCATGTTCCACGTGGCGCTGTACCCCGCCAGACGGACAACGAGGGATTCCTCCGTGGTGTTGTCGAGGTTGGCGTAGGAAAACAGGCCGCCGGACAGACCACCTGTGTCGTCTGCGGGGAGGTACATCATGCCTGAAACGGCATCGGTGGTGGTTTCATCTTCGGTGGGTGTCCACGTGAGGAAGACGTCGCCGTCGCCGTCAATCGTAGCGGCTCCATCGTCGTACGCAGGTGGCCAGGCTACGTGTTCAACACCGCTTGGGGCGACCGAAATACCACCGCCTCGCCACGTCAGCGTGACCACCTCGTCTCCTGGGTTGGTCAGGCGCAAGGTGCCGTTCATGTGGGGTGGCAGGAAGGCGTGGCCGAGGTAGGCTCCGTTGCTTGATGGCCAAGCCGTCGAACCGACTTCTGCGTCAGGGTTTGAGACGAGCATCAAGCGGGAAGGGGCACTGGTGGTGATATGGGCGACCGTGCTATCATCCACGGTCAGTTCGTGGGTCAAGGGTACACCTGTTCGTGCAAGCCCGGTGGGCGTGGCGTAGTGGATGGAGGTGGCGCCGTTGACGGTGATGTGGACTTGATTCGCTGTTTCACTCAACAGGTGGATGGCCGTGGTTCCGGATGCAATCGGGATGGACCAGGCATGACCTCGTTTGTCGGAAGGTTCAGGGGCGTTGGGCATGACATAGGCGGTGCCGCCTTCGCCGATGGAAGCAAACACCGTGAGCGCATGGCTGGAAGAGAGCACCGTCTCGCCCCGATTTTGAAGATCAAGGGTGGTCATCTCGTCGACGCGAAGTGAGGTCGTCTCCACCTCAACGCCGTCTTCGACGAGTTGGATTTCAATGGGGCCCAGCGGCATGGCCAAACCGGGGGTCACGGTCACGCTCACACGGTCGAGCACCGCATCGAGCGTGTAGTGGTACGGGCGGTCAGGCCCAAGTCTGAGGTCCGTGATGCAGACCGATTCGACGAAGCTCTCAGGGTGGCGAATCTCGAGCTGGTCGTCGAAATCCAAGGCGCCGCGAGCTCGAAGGCTCATGTCTTCAACCCATGTGGCGGAATACCACATGCCACCTCGCAGACTGTCCCAGGTCAACTCTCCGTCCACGGGAATGAGGGTGGCTTGGGCCGAATCACCGGGCATGCCGCGTTCGGAGAGGGCCGAGGTTTCATGGGCGAGCAGGGTCATCTGCGACGACATGTCATGCCGCTCCACCGAACCTTCCATTTCTTCAATGACCGGCATCATGGACACCATCATCAAACCGATGATGGACAATACGCCCCCAAACAAAAGCACGGTGGCCACCGCAGCCGAAACACCTGCTTCATCGCGGCGAAGGGCACCTCTCATCGGCTCACCTCCACGCGCTGGATGTCCACTTCAAAGTACAGCGGAAGATTCTGCGATGAGACACTGAGGCCATCGGCACCGCTCGCACGTTCATGAGGTGCAAAGCCAATGTACGTGTCAAGGGTTCCTGCCGAGCGTTGGATGGTGTAATCGGCCAGCCAGTTGTTGTTGTATTGTGGGGTGATGACGTCATGGAGTGCGTTGAACACGTTGAAGTTCACGTTGTAAGCCTCGCCGGTGAAAAGGGTCATCGGTCCTTGAGACACGAATTGCATGCCGACATTGGACCCCGAGCCGATGCTCCCGTTGGCGACCACATCGGTCAAGAGAATCGAAAGACGCAACTCGTCGTTGGCCATACGGTCAAATTCAACCAGTGGCATGGCACTCACGCTCCAAGCCTCGTTGGGGAAGCGTTCTGCTCTTGCATTGTTCATCAACACGATTTGGTGTTCACCCTGCCCCAGCGAGGTGGTGATTTGCAATCCTGACAGCGTCCACATCACGTGGCGGTGGAGGGGTTCTCCATCGGCTCCGAACACGGTTGTGATCATCCAGTGTGGGGAACTGGCGTTGTGCGAAACGAACACCTCTTGGTGGCTAACGGGTAAGGTTTGTTGGTAGGTTGTTTCCGGGGATTGGATGGTAATGCTTCGGGCGGTTTCGTTGGCAGCAAGCACGGCGATGGTGGACGCGTTGACCTGTCGAATGTTGATGGCCTCCCTGTCTGTCAGGTCCGCGCTGATGGTCCAGTGTTCGACGTTCTGGACGGATCGAATGGCTGTTGACTGGATGGCCAGCGTGTTGCGGAATCCGGTTCCATCGGGTGCATTTCCGGCCACTTCGAGACGGTCCTCGATTCGGTCGGCCAGCCCTGTCGCTGAGTTCCAGTTGGTGTTGTCTTCAAAATCCGACAGATAGGGATTCAAGAACACCCACACGCCACCCATGATGGTGATGACCATGGCGAGAAGCATGACCACGCCCAGCACCTCGCTCACGGCTCGTTCGTCATCGCGACGACGAGAAGCAAATGGGGCGGGGCCTCGGTCCACAAGGTTGACACAACCCCGTATCATTTAGCCATTGACCTCAACCAGCCGAAAAGGGGTCAGTTGGTCGTGTTGTTTTCCACCGTGACCGTCTCATCGAGTGCGCCGATGTAGTGCGAAAAATCCGGTCCGTTTTGAGCCGATATTCGCAGGTCGCCCGAGAACACCTCGTCGATGTAATACAGCACGGTCGATTCTGCGAGGTGCGGGGCGTTGTTTTTCTCGCTCAGGTGCGTAAGGGTGATGCTCCGGGTCGTTTCCGTGCACACCTCGGCCAAGAACCGTCCCGTCTGCTCGTTGGAAAGATGGCCGCCTCGTCCCGAGATGCGGTCTTTGAGCGAGTAAGGGTAAGGCCCGTACATCAGTTTGTTGTGATCGTAATTGGCCTCGATCGAGATGTGTTCACAGCCTCGCACGTGCGCCACCAATTCATCGGTCCACGAGCCTAAATCGGTGATGATGGCCGCACGTTCACCGCCGTGGCTGGCCACGAAGGCGACGTTGTCGGAGCCAGCGTGTGGGACTGGCACCGGAAGAATCGACAAATCGTCCCCGACACGAACCAAATCAAGCGCTTCGAAGAAGGTGGTCAACTCGGGGACCAAATCCAATTCAAGGGCAGTGCGCTCGTTGGCGAGAACGGGAATGCTCCACTTGGTTTGCACAACTTTGGCACCACCGCCGTGATCGCCATGATGATGCGTGATGAAGACGCAGTCGATGTCTTCTGGCGTTAATTGGAGGCGTGCCAGACGCTTGGCGAGTTGCGTGCCGCTGAAACCCTGGTCGATGAGCACCTTCGCATGGGGTGTTTCAAGCAGGGTCGAGTTTCCTCGACTGCCTGTTCCCAAATGCGTGATGGTCATGGTCATGCGAACATCATCCCTCGGTCGCGGGAAGGACTTGAAGCCACCGGGTGGGTGGCGACGAAGGCACAGATTCTACGGGTTAAACGGCGGTCGCAACGGGTATTTGTATGAACAATGTTCCATCACCCTCATAAGCAATCTTGCGGGTTTGAAAGACGAGCGAGGCGGAGGCTTTGCACACGGTGATTCCATGCGAAGAAGTCAAACGACCATTCTGACCACCCTTGCCGTGATTGCCAGCCTTCTCTTTATGTCGCAATTTCCTGCCGTTTCCAACGTCGCAAACATCCATCCAGACAGCACGGATGGAACACCACCCCCCAACACCGACACCGACGGTGATTTGATTCCCGATGTTCACGAGACATTGTTTGAAGAATGGATGAACTGGACGGCTGTCGACGGCCGAGAAGTCGTTCTCCAAGGTCTCGACAAAAACAACGCCTCTGATGCTTCAACCGACCGCGACCGGGACGGGTTGAATGCCACTGAAGAATTCTGTTGGCCCTACCCTGCCAACTGCACAGCACCAGGGTTTCCTCGTGGTCTTACAGGTCAACTTGACGAAAACAACGACCGGATGTACCTTGACCCGCGCGTCTCCGACACCGATGGTGACGGCATGCCCGACGGATACGAGGCCTACATGTGTCATCGCATGGGTGGGTTTGACACGGTTTCGTTGAGGTACACCTGCCCTTCCTTTGACCCGCTGAACAGCAGCGATTTGACACTTGATGGGGACAATGACGGTTTTGATGTGGATCGTAACGGTATCCTCAGCGACGCAGAACGGTTTACTGCTCCAGAGGAATACGCCTACGGCACGCCCTCCAACTTCACAGCAGAACTTGACGGTCTGTGGTGTCATGCCACACTGCCTGAGGGTGCGGTGCTCAAGAATTGGCCCTACCTTCCCTCAGGCGCCAACGCCACCTTCCACAACCTGCTCCCCGCTTGCACGTCGCGGGCGGTGAATCCAGTTGGTGAGGACCTCTGGTTGGGGACAGACCCCCTGCTGGAGGATTCTGACCGCTACCTCTGGGATGGGTTCTCCATCCGCCCACTTTACCCGTCCTTTGGTGACGGTATTCCCGATGGTTGGGAAGTGCACTTCGGCCTTAATCCGTTGAATCGATCAAATGCGCTTGAGGACCCCGACGGTGATGGATGGGACACCAATCGAGACGGAGGCATCTCCAGCGATGTGTCTCGAACCCTCACGGCACTCAAGATCGGTGAAGCGCTTTCGACGCTTGAGGAGTATCTCGTCCACTTTGACGACGGCAACACGGTGTATCCTGGCCTCAAGTCGGCGCTTGTTGGCGATGAGGGTGGCTTTGCGACGATGCCGCTGGTCTACGATGCACCCGAGGACACCTTGGCCGTCATGCACCACGATGTCAAGACACTCGCCGAACATGACGGCGTTCTGTACGCCATGACAAAGTACGGCGTCAGCGTCTTGAACCTCGATGGTTCCGCACAGAGTCATCATTCCATGCCCCAAGGGGTCGTTCTTCATGACGGGTTCCTCGCGCAGGCCGACGGCACCCCCTACGGTGTCGTGATGGGTACCAGCATCGGTTTCGCCGTCGCCCCCTTGCTGGCCGATGGCGGATTGGCCTCCATTGGCTCGTGGTCGTGGAGCCTCTCCGATGCCGTTCACGCCGTGTCGCCACTGGGCGGGGAAGATGTCAACCTCCACGCCATCGGCTTGGGTCATGCAGGTGCAGGGCATATCGTTGAAATTGACGGGAGTGCCAGCATCGCTTCCACGTTCGACCTCGGCGCTGGCATTGTCGCCGGCTTGAGCGAGGCAAATGCCTCGGTCTCTTCGATTGAACACGGCTTGGCAGGTGGGACCACGTTCCATTTGTTCGTTGGAACCGACCGAGGTTTGTTCATTGTTGATACGGCTTCGGCAAGGGACGATGCTGCGGGTTCGTGGCGATTTTTCTACACCCCAGAAGACAATCCCAACCCGACGGATGTTGATGAACTTCGAAGTCTGCCGTTGGGATCAAACGACAACCCTGCGGACATTCGAGCCATGGTGTTGGACGGACCGTCTCCCTCAAACGCACAAGCCCTGTGGTTTGGAACGCCCTCTGGTCTCCACAAGCTGGACTTGAACGATGACTTCATCGAACACAGTGGGCTGTACGTTCACCCCGGTGTGGATGGTAAACTCTCCAAGGAGACGAACAACATCCGCGCCATCCATCCAACCGGAGACGAGGTGCTGGTTGGTTCAGAGTGGGGTCTTTGGGCGCTCGCAGGCGATTACACCGCAGTCTACGGCCTTCAGGACCAAACGCGATTGCCCGGAGAAATCGTCGCCATTGCAACCTCGACAAACGAGGGCAGCGTCTCGGTCTTCGGCGCAGCGTCGCCAGGACGCTATGCCAACTTGCAACTCATGGACCCGGGCGCCAACGATTCGGATGCTGATGGGATGCCTGACGGTTGGGAGGTGGTTCACGGACTGGACCCAACCGATCCGTGGGATGCGCTGTTCGACAACGACGCCGACGGCTTGGACTTGGACCAATCCGGCGACATGAACCTTGAGCGATTGTGGACCAACCTTGACGAGTACCGCTACGTCAAACTCACCCCTGAAGGCTACAATGCAACCGATCCACGCGTGGGAGACACCGACGGTGATGGCGTAGGAGACGGTTCTGAGTACTACGGCTTCTTCTACGAACAGAGCACGCTTTGGTGTTATTACACGGTGCAAATGGAGTACATCTGTGACAGTGCAAAGGGCGAAGCCGCCAACGCCACTTACCTCGCACTGGCCAACATTGACACCGCCACCGATCCTACGAACCCGGACACCGATGGCGATGGCATGCCAGACGGATGGGAGATTCAGCACCGCCGGTGGGTGGGTGACACCTTCACGGGTGGAAACAACTGGAGCCTCGACCCGCTCCGGGCCGACGACGCCGACTGGGATGCCGACGGCGACGGCCTTCCCAACCTCTGCGAATACCAATGGTCGGTGGTCCGAACCATGGGTCTGAACGGCGATTTGCTCGAAGACTACGGTGAGACGCCTGAAGCGGTTGAAGCTTGGGCAGTGGCCGACCCGAACCTCGTCGACTCCGATGGCGATACGCTACCCGATGGCTGGGAGTCGAAGGGTCTGTGCTCTTGGGACCCTTCACGCCTCGGCGTGAACCCCCTCAACGGTTCGGACGCCTTTGAGAATCCGGACGGTGACGGCTACGACGTCAACCGTGATGGTGTTCTCTCACAGGACGAGGCTTTCGTCAACTACTTGGAATACCACATCCGATCAGATCTATTCAACGGCAATCAAACGCTCGATGGTGTTCAACTGCCCGGGAATTTCACCACGAAGTTGTTCGATCACATCAGCGACCTCGGCGCTCCAGATGATACCTTCGCGGACCGAGCATCCGGCTCCGTGACGGCCGGTCTTTCCTCCTACAGTGTGGGCGCCGCCGACCCACTGAGCGCTGATACCGATGATGACGGCATGCCCGACGGGTGGGAAATTTGGTTTGCGAGATGGAATTTACTCGATGACGCATGGACGCTCAACCCGTTGGATTCCACAGATCGCTGGCAAGATGCTGACGATGACGGCATGACCAACTGGGAGGAGTACAACGTCATTTCACCCCTCTATTCTGAGACGGACGTGAACCGTTCATCGCCTCAGTGGTTCGTCACCACCATTGGCGTGGCCTACGCACTCCAGCAGTGGCCTGGCATCCCAACCACGGCCTCCTTCGGTGATTTCCTCACGGAAAACCAGACCAACCTTACGGGCCTGACAGCCGACCCGAACAACGTCGATACGGACGGCGACGGGATGCTGGATGGTGTTGAGTTGCTCTTTACGGCATGGAACGTCTCGGCGGCAACGTGGACACTGAACCCGCTCGTGGCCGGCGATGGAGACTTTGACGGCGATGAAGACGGACTGATCGACCGCCAAGAATTTGCTCTGGCAACCGAACAACCCGACAACGGCATCGACCATCCCAGCGACGCACCGCTGCTCCACGTCGACGGTGATTTCCAACAACCCACCGAGAAGGCACAACGTGTGTTCAACATCCTCATTTCGAAAGAAACGCGAGGCAAGCGTCTCTTGAACGACTTCAACGCTTGGCAGCAAGGCGAGCCGCCCAACGCCTTCATCGAAGTCGTGCTCGGCATGACCGACCCGACCATTCCCGACACTGATGGTGATGGCATGTACGACGGTTTCGAGTACTGGTTCACATCGTGGGATTTGGATGAAAACCGATGGTCCATCAACCCACTCATTGACGGGGACGTCAATTTGGACTCGGACCAGGACAGCTTTGACTGCAACGAGGACGGTGAAATCGATGCCAACGAGACGTTCAGCAACCTCCGTGAATGGGAGTCAAGAACGTGGGGTAAATTCCTCACCAGAAACACCGTACCGGCCAACTTGGGCATCATCGACTTCGGCGAGGATGCGATGGCGGCCTATCAGGAAGAACTCGGCTTTTCTGCGCTCCAAGCCCAGCAAGCACTCTATCAGGACTTCATCAAGAAGGGTGTTGAATCCGAGGAGCGGATGGAGAAGATCAACGAACTCGAAAGTGAGAACTTCAACCGAAGTTTACGCGGTGTTGCTGACCCGACCCACCCGGATTCAGACAGCGACGGCATTCCAGATGGATGGGAATACTGCTACGCCACCTACGGCATGGACGACGTGACAACCGAGAACCACTGGGCAGCCAACCCGCTGAACCCCTGGGACGTGAACTACGACGGCGACCATGACGGATGGTACGACCGAACGAGCTTCGACATTCCTGCTGCCCAAGGGGCATGGGAAGACCGCACCTTCACGCCGTCCGGTGTAGTCGTTCAGAACGGCGTGGGTAACCTCCCGTTCACGAATTTCATGGAGTACGACAACCAAACGCGCCCTGACCTCAACGACAGCGACGGCGACAGCATCACCTACATCACGACGGTGGAAAACGGAGCCGTCGTCTCCCACGTTCGGGATTACAACTACTCCGATGGTCGAGAGGTGTTCAAGTACGGTTCAAATCCAAGCGATAACGACACGGATGGCGACATGCTCCCCGACTGGTACGAATACAAACTGGCTTGGAACGAGAGCAACGACAACTTCTCTTCCTACCTTGATATCCGTGTGGTGTGGATCGATGTGGGGACGGGCGGGCCGTGCACCACCGACACCAACTCCTGCCTGCCACTCTCGCAAGACGGATCAGGCGGGACCTTGGCTCGACCGGACACCGAATTCACCTGGTTCACGCTCGACCCAGCCGATGCGACCGACGCCAACCTCGATCCCGATCAAGACGGAAATTGGGATTGTTCAGGTGCCGGATGCGTCTACGAATCCTACACCAACTTCCAGGAGTTCTACGCCATCACGAACAGCGATTACTCTTCGCCAAACGCTGTTCGTCTCAGCGGATTGACGTACGATGGTATGCCGGTCACGGAAGGCTGGCAATTCCGTGCAGCCATGCTTGGTCTCGGCCAGCCCAACGAGTTGGTTCTCAACTACCTCAAACTTGACAAGTTCGGCGGACCTGACAACCAATACGGCTACATCGTGGACGATAAGGACACGAACTTCCTCATCGTCGACCCGTCCGATGACGTGGTGTTGATGGCTGGCAACCGCACCGATGCGTGGGAAATTTACTACCAAGGATCCCCCAACACGCCTCCTGTTCGCAACGTGGGTGAACACGAATATGGCTGGTACCTGCTTGACTTTGATGATGACCATCTCGCCGAGGGAAGTAGCCCGCTCAATTGGGACACCGACGGGGATTGGATGAACGATTGGTTTGAGGTTCGGGATGACGAAGAAGACGGCGTGCGAGGCGATTCCTCCCCGATTCGATACGACTCGCGACAAACGAGCTGAACCACGGTTGGCTGACCTTGAACCGCATGGTTCAAATGATGCATGAAGCGTGTTGGAAAACATGCAAGGTGGCGAACAGCAACACTTCCGTTCTCGAGCCGTGTTCTTCCTGCTCGTATCCGTGATGGTCTTCACGCCGCTCAGCCCCATGGCTGGACTGTTTTCTTCCGAGGCCGAAGCGGCAGCCGGCACGCGCCACGTGTACGAATTCAGCGACGGTTCCGTTGAGCACATCGCGTTGTTCCAAGGAGCCAACCCCGACATGGGTGCCTCGGTCTCGCTTCCACGAGGTGCGCTGGTGACCGATGTGAGCATGACCCTCTCGGGTGCCTCCGCAACAGGGTGGTCGCAAGTGGTCGCCGATGATCGTGTGCATTGGATTCGAGGCGCAGAGAGCAACGTCGATGACCGGAGCGGTGATCTCACGTTGGCCATGGACAACATTAGCCGGAATTTCCTGCCCCACGGCAACGATGCGTACGTTGACGCCAATTCTGACGCTTGGCTTGACAACGGGTCGAATGCGCTGCGCCAACCCCACACCTCCAACGCCACCGAGACGCTTTATTCTCAACAATTGACGAAGACGTCCTCGAGTTTTATGGCTCAAAGCCAAGGTGCCATTCTCAAACACCACGACTGGTTGTTTTTGTCGACCTGGTCGTCGTCGTCCTTTCACAATGTTGTTGAGCGCCTCTACCCCAACAACGCCACACGTGAATCTGTGATCACGCTGGACAAAGCCTCCTGCACCCTGCCACAAAAGCACTCCTCGTCGTATTACGGCTACTACGGTTTCCGGGACTGGGCGGTCACGGATGACGAGCGGCTCTTCGGCATTCTCTCCGGTTACCGCTACACCTACGGGTCCACGGCACCGGTCAACTACCACCGCGTGCTTGAAATGGACATTTCCCGAGACGACACATGGACCTGCTTGGATTCCTATGACATCTCTCCGTCGGTGGGTGAGTACACCGGTATTGCATACGACCGAGAAAAGGGCAAGGTATGGGTGGCGCACAACGCCATGAACCGCCTGTATTCGTATGAATTCGCTGGTGACGGAACGGGCACCTACACCCGCAGCCAAGATTACTACAGTTACACCTCAGCCACAGGCTCGAGTTGGGAGTGCGGAGGCACCTACGGTAGTGGCGCGAAACAAATGCTCCGCGGACTCGAAGTCAACGGTTCGACCTTCTACATGCGATGTCAAGAAGAATCGCCGTACAACGACCGTGACCAACTCGAAGCATGGTCGGTCTCAGGGAGTTCAACTGCCCTGATTCCGGAATCGACCACCCGCCAAATTTCTCGTCTTGGCTACGGCCTCCAATTCGACGGTGAGCGATTTGTCACCGTGGATTGTGGATATTCGACATGGTCGGGTGCCACCCTCTACTACCGTGAATTTGGAACGGGTTGGACCTACGAAACCACCCCCGCGCCCGGTACGACGACCTGGTACGGCGAAGTCGTTCAAACCGGTGACGATGTTCTTTCTGCCAACGTCGAGACCTATTGGTCGGCGGCTTCCATCGGCGACCGCGTGGACTATTGGATTTCAGCCGACAACGGAACGCACTGGGAAGAGGTCGAATCCGAAGCCACCATTCACTTCGACCACCCCGGAAACGAACTCGTTTGGAAAGCCCAACTCATCGGCTCCACTGCTGTCTCATGGTGGGTGGACATCGAGTACGCCACCGATTACGAGGCCACAGGCGACTGGACCTCGCCTCATTTCAACACCGGCACCAAGGTCGGCAAGGTCCGACCCTCGTGGACAGCGGATGTTCCATCAGGGACCACCCTAGACGTCGTGGTTTCCAACGACAACGGTAGCACGTGGCTGGACGCCTTCAACAACCAGGAGACAAGTTTCTCGACCGAAGCAGCTGGAAACACGCTCCGATATGCTGTGTTCTTCTCAAGTTCAAACAGCGATGTGACACCGTCCATCGACCAATTTGTGTTGGAATACGAGGAAGGTTACCCCGACCGCCCCATGCTCGACGTGGGCGGTGATGGAACGTACGACTGGGAGTCCGATATCTTCCTCAATGAATCCTCCGTGGTGGCAAGTGACGACTCGCCTGTTGGTGAAATTGTCAAGAAAGCCCCCACGTTGGTTGATGCGTTCAACGACCACATCCCCGAAAACGGCGACGGCATGGTGACCATTCCCATTGCCGTGAAGGCCGCCAGTTCAGGGCGAGTCAAGATTTCCAACATCGACATCACGTACGCCATGCAAACCCGTGCCGTTGATGCCTCGTTTGAAGGTGGTCTGGCGGCCCCTGATGGCTTGTTCCGTAATTTCATCACACGGGTCGCTCCAGGCGATGACGTCGACCATGTCACCAAAGCGGTCGTCTCCATTGAACACGCCTACGGTGACAACCCGACCTTCACGTGGTTGAGAGGTGATGCATGCACGGTGAATTCCGATGCTGGCGGAATCGTTGTGTTTGATGCTGCGAACTGCACCTCAACCGTGGATGCGAACGGCGTGGTTTCGATTTGGATGCCGACCAAAGTGAACTGGTCATGGGACGATGAGAGCAGCACGGAAGCCGTCATCAGCGTTGAGGATGACCTCGGTGTGGCGGTCAGCCAATGGACCACTTCGGACATGGAGTTGGTCGTTGAAAACGACATCCAACTCGACGGGCTACGTGTCTGGGAGGAAACCGGTCGGCAGCTCTACCCGATGGATTGGGTGCGAGGTGGGTTCAACCTCAGCTTCAGTGGCTCAATGCACTTCCAGGATTCTCAACTCATGCCGCCGGCGGGGAGCTTTTCCATCCGGGTGATCGGTCAGAACGTGACGTTTGACGGGGACCCTCTGGGCGAACCACTGGTGCTCTATGAAGAGGTGAATCCGGCGTTTGGGGCCTACAACATGACGTTCATGTCGCCCATTGAATCGGCGCCCGGTGGGATGATTTTCTACGTCCAAGCGGTGGACCTTGAGAACGGCTCGACCTTTACCAATCCCAACTACAACTCCATTCGCCTGATTTTGGATGGCAATTCACCGTTGGTGTTGAGCGCAACGCCGATGGACGGGGAGGAACGCCATGCAGGTGCTCCTGGTGCCGGACAATCGGTCTCCATCGTCGTTCAGGATTCCGTTGATCCACCTCGGCAGTTGAACCTTCACTACTGGGTTGGATGCAAGGCCAGCGAGGCCATTGGATGCACAGACTACAACTTTGACGGCTTGCCAAACGAGGACGAATACGAGGTGAAGACGCTATCATCCCCAGAAACCCGAGCGGGCGGCCTCAATATTTTCGAAGGTCTGATCGATGATTCCATGCTCCTTCACAAACAGCGTGTCTCGTTCTACGTCTCCGGTGAAGACGAGCAAGACAACGAGATTGCCATGGGTCGCGGTCCCGTCTGTCCTGCCTCCAGCATCACCTGCGGTTATCGCCCAGGCGAGGTTCTCCCCGATTGGGATGCTGACCTGGTGACCTACTTCATTCGTCAGGAATTTGAGCCGGAGGTCGACCTCGGAAACTCTTCCATTTTGGGACACGACGACTACGAGCCACTTCATCCAGGTGTCCCCTACACGGCCCAAATCAAACTCAGTGACATCAACGGGTGGCAAGACATTCAGTACGTCCAAGTTGCCCTCGGTGGCGATTTTGACGATGAAGAGTCGTCCATGTTCATCTCCCTCGCAGAAGGCGCTGACGGTCATCCAGTAGCCGTGATGACCGCAGGGTCTGACAACATCGCTGTGTCCAACCTTTACTCGACGGTCAATTTGGAGGAAGGAAACGAGTCGGTGATTATCATTCAAGCCCGATTCCAACTCACGTGGATGTTCCCCGAAGCCTACGATACCAACGGAGAGTCGCACTTCCTCCCTCGTGTGAGGGTGACGGACATGCCCTGCAATGACAACGAAGTCACGCCGTGTTTCGAAATTGAAGAGGGCCTCGGTGACGATTGGTGGAGCCTTGACAACGACTTCCGGTTTGATACCCAACCCGGAAAGATTCGTGCCATTGAACTCCGCAACAGCGAGAACCACTACAACGAAGAAAATTTCGAGACCATCATCGGTGCGGGTCAAGCCCTGCGAGTTTCCGGTCGGGTCCTGTTTTCTGAAGACGAAACGCCCGCTCCAGCTGGTGCCTTTGACGTGGTCTTTGGCGACTTCGAGAACAACTGGCGCACGTCGACAAGGGACGACGGTGAATTCAGCCTCGACCTTTTGGTCCCTGCCGTTCGTTCTGGTCGCCTCGATTTGCGGCTCAGCATGGACGACATGCCGGGTCTTGCACTTGACGAGACGGCCTTTTCCCCGCGCGTCCGCTTGGCCGTTGACAGCGCCCGCCCCACCATCGACAGCATCACCTTGAACGGTGTTCCTGAAGGCTCTCCATTGTCCATTGGCGATGCCAGCAACCTCGAAGTGATCCTCATCACGAACGACGAAAACGGCTTTGATACAACAGAAGCGGCTGTGCTGCACTACCGTGTGAAGGCCGGCGAAGCAGAGATTTCCCGGGGCAGTGTACTGCTGCCTGACATCACGCCGTTCGGTCAGCAATACTTCTGGAGCGGAGCCCTTGATCTCACAGACTCCGGAGCGACCACGCTGCTACCTTCCTACACCGTCGATGTCTGGGTTTCCGGATCCGACGAAGCAGGGAACCCTTACGACACCGTGACGAATGCGATGAGCGACCCCTTCGCCTCATGGCCGATGGCGCTCGTTGGTCCACGCGTGGACCTGCAGCACGAAGCGACGTCACTCCAGTGGGACACGCCAAGTCCCTACGAGGGTGAAACTGCCAAGATGATGGTCAAGGTTGACAACTTGGGCGGAAGCGGACAAGTGGCCTTTGCGCTTCAAGAACTCGTTGACGGAGGTTTCTGGGCTACCGTCTCCACCGTTGAACTTGACGCCTCTCCCGGTGATCAAATCATGACCTCCCTCCCCGTCGTCGCCAACGACCCAGCTGGTTCCAGCATAGATTACCGTGTCGTGGTCCTCGTCGACGGTGTTGAGATGGACCGGCACAGCGTGGATTCGTTGCTCATCAAAGCAGAAACCGTACGTGACGGCGCGGCGTTGTCCCAGCAACTTTCCACCGATGTGTTCAGCGTTACCCTGTTCATCATTGCATTGGCGTCTGTGTCATTTGGCCTCTACGCCATGGTGCTGCGCCGGCGCATGCTCGCCCCAGAAACCGAAGAGGAGCTGGCCGACCAGACCGATGTGGTTGCAGAGGAGATGAAGGTTGGAAAGGCCGTGCCCACCCTTGCCGCCGTTCCACCTGCACCTGGCAACCCCGTTCCACCTGCTCCAAGCAATGCGGTTCCTCCGGCACCCGTCGCTGGACCGGACCGTTCCCGACCTGCTCCCGTTCCCCCAACGGGACTCCCCGATGGTTGGACACAGGAGCAGTGGAACTCGTACGGATGGCAGTACATCGATGCGCTTTCTAAACAGTGAGGGACGACCTTGGAAGATGATTCGGTCGACGGGCTCGTTACGCTCACCGAGCGAACGGTCAATTTGGTCAACCAGCTCAACATGCCACTCGTAGAGGTATCATTGGTCCTGCAGAAACATCTCAATCAACTGATGACGACGTTGAACCAACATCTTGAACGCACAGGTGAGGCCGTGAGTGAACGTGTTCATGCCCCCTGGCCCATCGATGCTGTTTCTCCCAGCTCAAACGCGTCCTTTGATCTTGAGAAGGTGATGAACATCGTTGACCATCAGCGCATGGACATCCTTGATACGCTCATTCGGGTGACGTTGGTTGAAATCAACGCGTCCGTCATTGACGCCATTCTTGCCTTGCGTCAGTGGGAACATCTTGCACGGACTCAACTCGCCTCTGCTACAGGGCCCGGACAGCTCTTCTCCCCAATTGACATTCCCGATGACTGGTAGGCAGATGTTCAAAAGTGAAGGTTCAGGTGTAAAGGTCATGGCAAAGCGAAACTTGGCGGTTATGTTGGTTGTCTTTGTGATGAGCAGCTCCATGGTTGGTTGCTTTGGAAGTGACGGGCTGGACATTCTTCCCGAGAAGAAGGGTGTCCCCGGCGGCCTCACCCTCGCATGTTTGCGAAGCAGCATGTACACCTCAATGGTCATTGAGATCGACCACGAACCTGGCTATCGCCCGTTTTCCAGCAGCGTTGATCTCCTGATTGAACGGCTCGAGAGCGTCTGTGACAAGCCTTCTGGCATTTCCGTTGAATACGATGAGGTGGACTTCGGGCATGAGGGCACGTGGTCGGCACAGGATGTTCGAGACAAGGGCTGGGAGCAGAAGGACACGTCTCCACGAGACGGGACGACCCTGTACTGGCAAATTCTCTTCCCCGCAGGTACCTACGATTCGGATTCCGTCCTCGGCGTCGCCGTCGACGCTTCGACTGTCGCTCTGTTCAGTGATTCCATCGATGAGGCCGACGGGCCGTTTGGACGGCCTTCAGTCGAGGACGTGGAGAACAGTGTGCTGGTGCATGAAGTGGGCCATCTTCTCGGGCTTGTGAACTTGGTGTATGAATCACCGGTTGACCACGAAGACCCTGACCACCCCGGTCACTCAAGCAACGACGACTCCGTGATGTATTGGGCGATTGAGTCGGCTGATGTTGGGAATTTTATTTTCGGTAGTCTCCCAAGCGATTTTGATGACGACGACCGTGCAGACCTGGCCGGGCTCGCCGACGGCTCCATACCAATTCGAGATCAACTCTGGTCTTGAGGCGACCCCATGGCTGCGACGGCGTCCCTCCAAGCGTCAAAGATTGACCAAAAATAGAGTCCGAACCACAAGATGATGGTGAGTGCCAGCGGGATTTGGAGGAACCCCCATTCGACTCCCCGTCGATGTTGGCGGTTGAAGTGTTGTCCAAGAAAGAAGAAGGGCACGGCAGCCAGAGCAGCGGCAATCAACGGGCGAAGTGCCCCCCATGTACCCACGCCGAAGGTGATTTCACGCCAAATTTCTTTGACGATTCGAACGAGAAAAAAGCCCTCTTTGGGTGCAGAGGATTCCGGGGCCAATTGGACCACGAGTTCCTCTTCCATGGAGGCGGGTCGCGTTTCATGTTTGTGAAGATGACGCCGATGAAGCTGTCGGATGAATCAAAAACCCACCTTCCCATCATCGGTCATGGAGCCCGTTCCCACCGTTTTGGTCACCGGGTTCGAACCCTTTGGCGGGAACGACACCAACATCAGCCAACGTGTTGTCAATCGTCTTCAGGATTCACACCAACTGGTCAACCCTTGGACAGCGCATTCGTTTCCCGTTCATGTTGAAACCGATGTGTTAACCGTGGACGCTGAAGGCGCCCAGCGCACCGCTGCGCGGATCAGCAGCGGGGAAGGGTGGGATGCCATTCTCCATGTTGGTCTGTGCGAATCATGCGATGTTCCACGCTTGGAGCGCTTGGCACAGGATCGTCTTCACATGCGAATTCCAGATAACAAAGGTCGTCAAATCAACGACGGTCAGTTGGACGGCAAAGGTCATCGCGGTTGTTGGTTGGACCTTACGCTGTGGCAGCCCGATGACTTTCCCGTCCCGTTCACGCTTTCCACCGATGCCGGAGCGTACCTTTGCAACGAGACCTACCACGCCACGATGAGAGCGGTGTGTGAACGACCTTCCACGGACCCTGTGCCCTCACCCGTGTTGTTTCTTCATCTCCCTGGCGAAACGAAACTCTCGGTCGAACAAGGTGTGGCAATGGTTGAATCCTGCTTAGCGTACATGCTGCGCCCCTACCCCATGGCTCCACACCACGTGGTCGCTGCTGCACTTTCGTCCTATGGGGGCGAGGTCCTCGTCGGCCAACGCAGCGCAGGAGAAGCCGACGGCCTCCTTTGGGAGTTTCCCGGTGGGAAATGTGAACGAAATGAATCGTGGTCAATGGCTCTGGAACGTGAGGTTCGCGAGGAACTCTCCTTGGATGTCCGAGCGGGCCACCCGCTTGGTTCGTGGTACCGGCAACGCGGTGACGAGGCTTTTGTCATCCACCTCATACATTCCTCGGTGAATCACGTTCCACCTGATCTCGCTCTGCATGTCCACCAGGCCGTTCGGTGGTTGAGCCCGAACAAGGTCCCTGAACTTGAATGGGCCGGCAGGGATGGCGAAATGATCGCCTTCCTGGCTGAAGTGTTCAAATCCACGTCGTAGACTCGCCGTCTTCGCTCATGGAATGATCGTCGTTGATGTGTCGAGGGACCTGCGTACGTCCTGCATGCCATGTGGCTGCCTGGAGCCAATCCTCGAGTCCCTCCCCGGTGATGGTGATGGAAAACGCGCCGCCCAAGGGGTCATCTCCGGGAATTGGAAAAGCGATTTTTCCGGCCACTGCCGCCTGCCGAGCAACACGGAAGGTGGTGGTGTTTCCATCCATGTTCATCGACATCGCATCGAGAGCCGTGTCGAGAATGCGTTGTTCGTGGAGTTGTTGAAGAAAGGTGGCCAGCGAAACCTCATCAAATTCCCATTCGGCGTTCACGGGATGCCCCAAGGAAGGTTCGGGTTCGAGGTCAGGCCTTGACGTCTCTGGAAAGAGCCGTTGAAGTGCTTCGAGCACCTTGGTTGGTGAGTCAACCCCCGTCAGGGTTGTGGTGATTCGGGTCGTGAACCCCTCGCCTACGCCTGTGAGCCGCAGCCGTGAACCATCCATGGTCGAGGGAGGGGGTTGACCTCAAAGAACATACCGAGGATGAATGCAGCAGACGAAGAGGTGAAAACGGACTCCAACCACCACGATGTATGGATGCGGCTGAGGGTCCTGAATTGGCGACCGTCATTCCCGTTTACAATGAAGTTGAACACATCGAAGCCTGCTTGCTGTCGCTTCTCAAGCAAACGATTGAACCTGCCCGCCACATGATTGTGGTGCTGGATGGCGGTTCCACCGACGGCACCCAACGGGTGGTGAATGGCATCATGGAGGAGCATCAAGGTGATGATTACCCCCAGCTCTCGTTCATGGAAAACCCAAATCGAACCGTCGCCCACGCTCGAAACCTGGCCCTTTCCACCTTGCCGGATAGCGTTGAGTTCCTGGTTGAACTGATCGGTCATGCCACGGTTCCGCCAGATCACCTCGAATCCCGTCTCCAAGCGTGGGCGGCGTGTCAGGATGAAGTCGGAGACCGCCTCTCTGGCCTGGGCGTCAGGGTCCTGCCTGCAAACCAAGCGACGTCTCGAACAGCACGTTGGATCGACGGGGCCTTGGCATCGCCCATCGGTCGCAGCGGTGGGCAGTTCAGCCAATTCAGTGGGCGAGAACCGACGAAGGTACCGGCCTTTGTCATGCACAGCCGCACATCGCTCAACGCCGTTGGAGGGTGGGATGAATCCTTCATCACCAGCCAGGACAGTGAACTTTCCATGCGTCTGCTGAAATCTGGATACGTGCTTTACAGGGATGGCGCCACCACGGTTCACATGCACAAGCGCTCAACCCTTGCCAACTGGTGGAAAATGGGCCACCGGTACGGTTTTTGGAGAACCAAAGTACTTCTCAAGCACCCCCGCCGTGCAACCTGGCAGGAATTTCTCCCGTTGGTCGGTCTCTTGCTGACCATGGCGTTGGGGGTAGCAGGCGAACCCCTCTGGTGGGTCCTTGTTGCATGTTATGGGGTCGCTCTCGGATTCGCAGGTGTTCACCGGGCGATGCGTGGCGATGGTTGGTCGGCCTTGGTTGGCGTACCCCTGTGTTTGCTGATGCTTCACACCAGTTTTACGCTGGGTATGGGCGATGGACTGGTTCGTCGGGGGCGGCTGCCCAGCGACCGTTCATAGATACATTCAGCCAATAGATACATCAGTGAATCGCCAGACCAAGGGACTGAGCACCATGGCCAAATCACGTGGGGTCACGAATCGCAGCCTCAGCGTGCTGCCGCTTCTCGTGATGGGGGCTTCTCATCTGTCGCTTCCCCCGCTGCAGACCATGTTTGAACTCGAACCTAGGCTGATGTACGCATGGTACCTGGTCGCCGTTCTCATCGGCGTGGTGGTGTATCGTCGCTCAGGTGTGGTGAAGGATCACGAATACAACCGAGCCAAAGCCATGCGGAAAATCAAACACGTCTACGAGGCGGAAGAGCGAGGTGTTTGGGCTACGGATGCACACCTTGATGGAGCGATGGACCCGTTGAACAAACACGGGCTTACTCGTTCGGTCGGAGAGATTTCAGGGGAAGGTCCGGAAATGGAATTGGGCGACGAGGCCAAAGTCGAAGTCCAAATGCTCAGCGAAGCTGACCACATCGTCAAAGCCAACGCCCGAGTTACAGGAAGTGCCACGTTGGACGACGAAACCGTTGTTGGTACCATGGGTGCCAGCAGGAAAATCAGCCCCATGGATCGATTTTTGGACGGTCTCTTTGGTCTGTTTGGCGTCGACAGCAAGGCCGAACGAGAGGCTCAGCGTCAAGCAAGGTTGCGGCAAGCCGCTGCGGTATCACCGGTTACAGCACAACGCCCCGTGGCTCCGCTTCGCCTCGATAAAGGCCAGGATGACTCGGAGGTCAACATGACCTCGATGAGCGACTCAGGGGGGGTTGAAACCGTGATGACGACCTCAGGACAGGTTCGGGACGGTGCTGATCCAACACCGGTTGGAAAAGTCGTTCCGGTTGTTTCCGAGTCGTTGGAAAGCATGGCCATGATGGGTCAAAGTCCGTCGTCGTCCAGTCCCGTGGCCACCACGGGCCCGACGTGTCGGGGTTGCAGTGCACCCGTGAGCCCCAGTGAGCGATTCTGCCCCCATTGTGGCTTGGACCTTTGAAGGGGAGGCGTGAGGTTCAAAACAGGTCTCCCGTCGTCTCCAACGAGGACGGCGCCATGAGTGAGAAGCGGGACTACTACGACGTCCTTGGCGTTGAGAAGTCGGCTTCTGCAAGCGACCTCAAGAACGCCTTCCGTCGTCTCGCTCGCAAATACCACCCCGACCGGAGCACCGAGGAGGATGCGGAGGACCGATTCAAAGAGATCCAAGAAGCCTATGCGGTGCTCTCGGACGATCAAAAGCGGGCTCAGTACGACCGGTTTGGGCACAGTGGACCTCAAGGTTCGCCCTTCAGTGGTTTTGGTGGCGGTGGATTCAACATCAATCTCGAGGACATCCTTGGAGGAGATTTCTTTTCCTCGTTTTTTGGCGGTGGCTCTCGTCGACGCTCCACACGTCGAGGTTCGGACATTCTCATTCGACATTCCATCTCCCTCCGAGATGTGTACCTCGGTTCGGAGCAAGAGGTCGTTCTCGACCTGCCCGAACCGTGCAGCACGTGCGATGGAACCGGTGCCGAGGGAGGCGAGTTGTCCCCCTGTAACACCTGCGCTGGACGAGGGCAAGTTCGCGTCCGACAACAAGTTGGTCCGTTCATCCAAGAAGCAGTGCAGCCCTGCCAGGATTGCGGTGGGCGTGGGAACGTAGCAGACCATCCCTGCGGCGATTGTTCCGGGCGGGGTCAAGAACTCAAATCGAACACGCTCCGATTCAGCGTTCCCGAAGGCGCTGAGGATGGCACTCGAATGCGCATGCGTGGGAAAGGTGAACCTGCCCCGCAGGGCGTGGGAGAACCCGGGGATTTATTCATTGAACTCGACATTGAACAGCATCAATGGTTCGAACGCTCTGGTTCTGACCTCATCATGTCGCTCCCGCTTGGTTATGCCGATTTGGTCTTGGGGACGACGGTGGAGTTGGAACATCTTGACGGGAAACCGCTGGTGATCAAGGTGCCAGCCTATTCCAACTCGGGCGAGACCATTGAATTGCGAAAGCGCGGTCTTCCTCGACAGCGGGGCGGTGGGCGAGGTGATGTGGTGGTGCTCCTGAAACTCCACATGCCAAAGAAAGTCCCGAAAGCCACTCGGAAAGGGTTGGAGACCATGCGGGCTGACCTTGCTCCTGGCGATGTCGAGGCCAGCATTCTCGACGATGCGGACGAGCGACGTCGTGGTTGAGCGTCTGGTCATCGCTCAAGCGTTTCCGGAACACGAGCAGCGAACGGCTGACCGTCCATCCGTCCGTTGAGTTCTACGTCGACGTGTTGAGCGGGACCGGCCAATTCAACGATGAGGTAGGTTCGATGGCCGGGACCCATGGTGTCAAGGAACACTTCCTCCCCTTGGAAAAGGAAACGCGGTTCCACATGCACGACCTCAAAGCCCTGCCCTTCTGGGGCATCAAACCGGAGGGCAGCAAGATCCCATGTGCCGTTCAGAACATGAACACCGACCACGACCGGCCAAGCCTTTTCTTTGGTAGCTAAACGCTCATCTACACTCCAAATGGCGAGGGCCACGTCCTCGGTTCGATGCTCCAATCGCTTGGGCCCCCAAGCCTCGAGTCCCTCGTTCCAATCGAGTTCGGCGACGGCACGCAGGGCTTTGCTCATGTCAATTCGCGCCTGTTTTGGACTGCTTTCACCGCTGTCCAACCTCGAGATGTACCACGAAAGCCTCTCCTTTTTCTCGGCCACCGAAGCCGCAAAGGCTTGAGAACGTTTGACGTGGATGAAGAGATAAACGGCAGGCAACAAGAACAGGAGGCCCATGAACCACCGTGCGACACCGCCCCAGAACACCGCGTCCTCGCTGGGTGGGAACCAGGGCTCGTCGCCTTCATCGATGAGGGTGTAGGCGGGCCGCAGTGTGTAGCTTCTTGAGGCCACATCCTCTCCCCAGAGGTGAGGGGTCGCCTCAGAGGCGTTTTGGAATCGAAGTTGGAGGTAATGCGTACCTCTTCCGACCTGCAGTCCGATTCGAAGCTGTTCGCCCACTGGACGGGTGATGTCCGTCGCCAACACTTCACCCGTGTTCTGGTCGATGTCCCACAGTTGGATCTCAAGGTCAGCGACATCACCCTCAACCACGAACTGAACGAAGTGAATGGATTCGCTCCAGCCGTCCACCACCAATCGATACGTGTCTGTGGTGTCGTGGACGGCCAGGGTGAGTTCTCCTGAGGTGGGTTCGGTTAGGTTGATGACCGGCCAAGTCGCATTGTTGGTTGCGTTGTCCGTGGGCCGGTAGGACGGGGCCTCAAGACCGTCGAGGTCTGCATACGACCGGGTGGAGGCTTCGAGCATGAACGCTGTTGCACCGGTCACCTTCATTCGCCCGGCACTCACGTCCGGATAGGGGTACACCTTCATCGGTTCGCCAGGTTGAAGGGTGTGGGGCGAACCTGCCACCCATGCGCCGTTCAGCAGTTGGTCGACCGAGAACACCACAGGGTGGTGCACCGCCTCAACACTGAGTTCCTGGGTTTCGTCCCATGCGAACGGGGCGGTGATGTTGCCGTGGCCGATGATTTCAGTGCCTGATGTGAGGTTGCTCTCCATCAAGGAATGGACCGGTTCATGGTGGTGCAACACGACATGCGCCGCCCAAAAGGCAACGGGGGCTTGGGTCGCTATACGAGCAATGAATCGCCCGTCAGTGGGGGCTACCCAGTGTGCTCCCAGCGGCGTTGAAGCCGACCACACCGTCGACGCTCCAGCGTTCAAATCTGTGTCGGTGAGGGTTTCGCTCGTCTCGGTTTGGTGAAACATTTCGACGGACACGGCTTCGGTGGTTGCGAGCCACTGCCATTCGAGAGTATCGCCCGATGAGGCGTTGAAGGCCACATGGTGGTAGGCGTTGGCCTCCACCACACCGCTGGTGGTGGCCTGGTTCAACTCTGGAACGGAGAATAAATGGTGGTCAGTGGCCGTCAAACAGGCGTTGGCGGAGGTGCATACAGCGGGTGTGACGTGGTCTGTGGCCGCACCGGGTGCAGGTCGCTGCGTGTTCATGGTGGTCCCGATTTGGTTGAACAGCAGCAGTTCTACCGCCTCGGATCCTTCGGCGGACAAGGTCAACGTCAGGGTGTCGGTTTGGTTCGCTTGAACGCTCAGCATGGTGGTCCCGTGGGCTTCAACGGCGAGGTTATCGTCATGTTCGCCCACCTCCAGTTGGCAGGATGAACAGGTCCAAGAGAGGATTGCCACGCTTTCGGATGACACGGTGAACTGCACGTCCCGTGCTTCGCCTGCATTGAGGTCAATGACGGAGCGCCCTCCATCAAGCTGCAACGGTTGATCGGTCTGGGCCTCGACGGGCATGGCGAGGAGAAGGAAAAGAAGGACGAGCGAGATCGCCAGGCACTCACTCCTTCTCCATCCCATGAGACTGCGTGAGGGGGCGTCTTTCAAAACCCTCCCCCCGGTTTGGGTTCAAACTCTTCAAGAAGATACGGCCGCAGGGCTCGACATGGCCGATGCCCTTGGTCGAACCGTTCTCCACCGCGACCGCTACGGTCGTATGTGGGGATTGGGTGACCGAAAATCGCCAAGTGCCAAGACACCAGCACTTGTGTTGATGGCGGATGACCCTGCTCTTCCCGTGGACTACGCTCCCTTCTCCTCAGCGTCATCAACCTCCCTTCCTTCGGTTTTGAGCATCAGATCAAGAGGTTCGTTCTGCCCACCTGAATTCAAGGAGAACGGACCAACCTACTCGGTGAACGTCGGGCATGTCCTTCCTCCATCACTTGAAGATGCCAACGCAGGTGAGGCCCAAGGGACCTCCTCGCTGCTTCCAGTTTCATGGCAACGCATGAACCACGACGACTCGCTCACGGACCCTTCGCTGTCCCCCGAAATCGTGGTGCTGACGGACGCCGTTCAATTGGCCAGCCAACCCGGTAAACTCCCCACGGCGGTGATGACCCTTAAGCATCGATTTCCCGGCGCCCTGTTGTGGACGCCCGGTCTTGGCGGGCCGGACAACCTCAGCGTTCTGGTGTCCATGGGTGTGGATTTGTTCGACCTTGCTCGGTGCAGAGAGGCGTCGGCGAACGGCGTTGTCTTGACGGCGTGGGGGCCGCGGCTTCCACTGGACCACGAAGCAACCAGCGTGGAGGCTCAGGCCTATCACATGGTCAAGACGCTGGACGAGGTTCGAGCCGCCGTCATGACAGGTTCTCTTCGGACGCTGGCCGTCCAGCAAAGTCAGTCAAGTCCTCGTCTCGTCGAGCATCTTCGGCGGCATCAGGACTTGGTTGCTGGGAACGAGGGTGTGTTGGCATCACATATGCCGGCCACGACCGAGTTTGCTTGTTTTTCATCCAACGCACTCACCGATCCGCTGGTGGCCGATTGGGAACGGTTCATGGCCGAAGACTACGAAGCACCGGCACCTGTTCGCAACGTGATGATTCTCCTGCCATGCTCGGCAAGAAAACCCTACAGGCTTTCAAAATCGCACGGTCAATTTCTGCGTGCCATCGGCTCAACGGGTTGTCATGAAGTGATGATGACCTCGCCTCTTGGCCTTGTTCCCAGGGACCTTGAGGACGTTTGGCCTGCTGCTAACTATGACGTGCCGGTCACCGGAGATTGGTCGTCGGATGAACTTGGCCGAGTCCGTCGAATGCTCACGGCGTTGGTCCAGCGGGTCGGATACAGGGAAATCATCAATCACACGGACATGGATCTGTCGTTCCTCTCCGTTGATGTTGTCAACACCCGTCAGGGACAAGGGTCAACGAATTTTGATGCCTTGGCTCGTTTAACCGCTGCAGTCAAGGACGCCCGAGAGCGGTACGACTTGAAGAATCAAAAGAACAACCTTCGACTCAAAGAACATTTCAGGAGCATCGCCCGCAAGGTAACCGGGACCGACGCATGGTGCGAGGCGTTGGTTATCCGAGGTAAACTCCCCCGCTGGCGACTTGAACTCGACGGGACTCAAATGGCCGTCTGGTCCATCGACAGGAACGGGTTTTCGTTCTCAAGGGCAGCCATCGATCTCCTTCACCACCACCAAGCCCTCAAGGCGGTGGTGTTGCGTGAGGATGTGGTTTGGAAGGGTGACGTGTTCGCCCAGTTGGTCGAGAAAGCAGATCCGACCATCCGAATGGGCGATGACCTTCGAGTCCTCCAGGGTGGGAAATGCATCGGTCTGGCTCGTGCTGTTGCTGCCGGTTGGGAGTGGGCAGGTACACCGGGGACCCTTGCGAAATCTCACCAGCGAAAGAAGAAATCATGAGCCTGCAGCACGCTGTAGTGTGGCGGAGTGATTAAGAAGGGGAGATAAGTCGGAAGGCCGCTTGGTGGTGTGATATGGCACGAATGTACAAGTCCCGAAAAGGCCAGAGCGGCTCAACCCGTCCTCACGTTTCCGAGGCCCCCGAGTGGTCCAACACTGACAAGGATGCGGTTCAGTCCCTCATTCTCGACTTGGCCAAGGCCGGTCATTCCACCGCTGAAATCGGCACCATCCTCCGCGACAAGCACGCTGTTCCCAACGTCCGCCTCGTCCTCGGCAAGCGCATTGGCCAAGTGCTCGCAGAGAACGACATGACCGGTACCTACCCCGAGGACATGATGAACCTCATGCGTCAAGCAGTCGCCATCATCAACCACCTCGGCTCGGGCAATCACAAGGACATTCACAACAAGCGAGCCCTCGAAATCACCGAAGCCAAGATTCGACGTCTTGCTTCCTACTACATCGGTGAAAACCGTCTCCCAAGCGACTGGCGCTACAAGCGAGACGAACTCCGCCTGATGGTCGAGTGATTGAACCACAAGCACGAACACCTTCATGAGGAACGCAACGTTCCTTCTGTTTGTTCACGATGCGCGACCTCCTTGCAACACCGATGTTTTCCTCGTTGAAGGCAACGATGGAATCACACGGCGAGGCCATCAAGGCTGCGGAAATGATTCACCTCACCGCCCCAGCAACGGTTGACGGCGTCTTGGCCATCGGTCAACTCGAAGCCGCCTTCCTCGATGTTGGCGTTCGATACCGTCGCCGATTGTTCACCCCTCGGCATCATCTTCCCCGTGACGCTCCTCCTGCCTGGTCGGTCGAAGCCACGGGGCTCACGGTGGTGGTTGACGTGGAAGAAGCAACGTGGTCGATTGAGGATTTGGCTTCCACTGAACACATCCATCTCGTTCCTTTGGCCACCACCGTAGAAATGGGTGCGAAACACCGAACGTTTTCGGGCGCGATTGATCCGGTCCTCCAAGCAGCTGCTCTGGCAGCCGTGATCGCACCAGGCGGGCGAAGGGTACGAAAACTACGGCCGTTCATTTCTCTTGGTCTCTGGTCTCGCTCAGCGTTGGAGACCAACATGGACCCCATTCACACCACGGTGTTGAACCACCTGAAGGAAGAAGGCACGCTTCGAGTTGTTCCTCTTCCCGAGGTCCCAGCTCCGGCTACAGGCATGATGCCTGGCCTTTCCGGGCGTCAGTTGAAACGTCTGGCAAAGGTCTGGCCCACCATGGATGTTGACCAGCGAAGCATGGCCATCAGCGAACTTCTCCTCCCTTGCCTTACCGAATCAGAGTTGTCAACGCCACGGCTTGAGGAGTTGACATGGCACCGAATGTTGGTCGGTGATGAACACATCGATTTAGCCAGCCAATTGCATATGGTGAAACAGGCTTGGCCGGAAGAGGCTGACG
>CEUV01086688.1_pt1 | contig 52583 bp, 43 predicted proteins | sample 356401 | NCBI WGS metagenome assembly CEUV01 (sample SAMEA2622710, study PRJEB7988) | marine metagenome | isolation source: saline water (ENVO:00002010), including
TCAGGCGCCGTGAAGTAGGGCATAGGGTCCGTATCGCTCGCGATGTTGACGCCGACGTCGATCATCACGCGGGATTCGTTCGTCGTCACCAAGTGGCAAGCCCGGCCCACCTCACGGTACGACCCGAGGGCGGTCACGCGAGCCCATGCTGAGCCTGGGCGGGTGGGACGGTGGATGTTGAGGCCGAAGTTCTTCAGCAACTTGCGCCGCTCAGCCGCGTTGGCCTCGCGGTAGCCTCGGATGTCATGGATGGTCTTGGACAAGACCGGTGGCGTGCGTTCGACGCGCACCAGCCAGCCGGTGGTGTCGCGGATTTCGTTGAGCACCGCGCCTCGACGGCCCACGGCCTCTCCAGGGTCATCGCAAATGAGCGTGATTTCGCGAAGGCAGGCATCGAAGTAGGTGTGCTTGAGGCCCGCAGCCTCAGGAAGGATGTCCTCGATGGCGCGCTTGGCGTCCTCGGGTGAAATCATGATGTCCTCTGAGGGACGCAGCACGATGGTCCGGCGGACTCGCTTGGCGATGCGGCCAATCAAACCGTCCGCAGCAAACCGCGCGGGTTCCGACGTGATGATGGCGATGTCACCTGCTTCCAATTCGACCGTGTAATCGAATCCCTTGGGAACGATTTTGGCCACTTCGTCTTTCAGTTCTTTGAAGCTCATTCGCATGAGAAACACCTTGCCGGCTCCCCCCACCGCGTCGGTGGCGGGAAACGGGAATTGGATGGGCCTCAGCGGTGTGAGGCGAGGAGGGCGTCGATCTCGGATTGATCGACGAGTTGGAATCCGTCTTTGGCGGTGATGACCGCGAGGTCCATGCCGTTGCCGCTGGCTGCGTCACGCTGGCCTGAGGCGCTGAGGGCACGCGCGGCGAGGAGCACGGCCTCGTTGCGGGACATGTTGTCTCGGAAGCCGTCTTCGAGCACACCATACATGTAGGGCGAACCGGAACCGGTCGCGCAGTACACGTCGGGGATTGAACCGCCGGCGGAGTCGATGGAGTACACCGAGGGGCCGTCTGGATCGACACCGACGATGAGCAGCTGGACCCAGTGAGGGCGCCCGGAGAGGATGTTGGCCGTCAGGGTCGCAGCGCCCTTCACGGTCATTTGCTGCCCACGGCGGAGTTCGTACAGCGCCACTTCAGCCGCAAGGGTGCGGGAGAGGGACTGAGCGTGTCCGACAAGGCCGGCGGTGGTCAGGCCGAGGTTGTCGCCGATGCGGAACAACTTCTGGACGCTCTTGTTGGCCACGAAGTGACCCATGGTTGCACGGTGGTCGGCGCCAACGACGGCTCCGCCATCGAACGTGATGCCCACGGTGCTGGTCCCGGTCTTGAGAACGCCTTCATGCTCGCCCTGAATCATGGTTGCTCACCTCCGCGACCCCGTATGAAGGACGGGTGCGTGAGAAGGACTGCCTGACGGACCCTTATGAATCCGCCGTCATCGCAGGCGAGGCTTCATGGGACCTCGACACCAGCGGAAGGCATGGCCCGCCGCGTGGAGTCCGATGAAGGGCAGTCCTCGCTGGACGCCTTCAGTGGAGCGCCGGTTGAAGCCCCACGAACACCTACGGGATCGCCTCTTGAGCAGTTTGAGATGCCGAGCCTCCGCCGTGACGCCCGCCGGGTTCCGGCAGCGCCGACCGTCCCTCACGCCTACCTCGATCTGCGAAACTTGTACCCTGACGCGCCGGTCCCCGCCGTTCATGGCGCACCGGTCATCCACCGCGCTTCATTGGCCAGCAGCGAGGGCATCGGCCAGGTGATGGACTGGACCGCAGAAGGCCACATCACCCTCCTTGACGTCGCGCCGTTGTTTGGCCGACGCGATGCGTTTCGCGCGGCGTTGGACCACCTCTCACTCTTCGTCGAAGATGACATGGGCGGGAGGTTGCTGCAGCTTACGGACACGCGCATTCTGGTTCTGCCCCCTGGCATCGAGGGCGTCCGAGGCGTCGAAGATGCGGCCGAGACCGTCCGCCCTGAGGGCGACGGGAGGCGGTGGTGAATGGAGCAAGTCGTCGATGCACCATGCCCCACATGCGGCGATGATGAGGGGCTTCGACTGCGGACCCACATCGATGACATCCCGTACTTCGGTGAACACACCCAGGTCACCCTCCTCTGCTTGGCGTGCGGTTGGCGGCAAACGGACCTGATCCCCGCCGAAGCGCAAACGCCCACAGGGTGGACCTTGGCGCTGACGGAGCGCGAGCACCTGACCGCTCGCGTGGTCCGGTCCACGGCCTGCACGGTGCGGGTCCCCGAACTCGACCTCGAGGTGGCGCCTGGTGCCTCTTCAACAGGGTACGTGTCCAACGTGGAAGGTGTGCTCCAACGCTTCGTGGACGTGCTCGACATCGTGGAGCGTGACGTTGTGGCCCACGGGAACCGTCAGGAGGAACGTGCCGCATTGGACCACTTGAGGCTCAGGCTCGCGATGGCGATGGCGGGACAATTCGATGAGGCGATCACCCTCGAACTCCTCGACCCCAGCGGTCGGTCCCTGATTTTGCACGACGATGCGGTTCAACGCACGTTGACCGAGAAAGAAACCGAAGATTTGCCGATGGGGCCAGAGCCCCCGGTGTTCTCCGCTTAAGGCTCACAGCGCATCGGGCGCGAGGAAATCCTCCACCAGGTGAGCGGTTTCATCGCGGCGTTCTGCGAGTTCGGCCAGCCACACCTCGGCCCTGTCCAGGCACGCTTGCTTCATTTCACCGGCGAGGAGGGACCCTGCGCGGTAGGATTCAGCCAACTCTGCGAGCACAGCATCGTCCTCCTCGAAGAAGTAGGCCATGTACTGGAAGGCAACGTCACGGTCCGGATCTCCACCGAGCCGGCGGTGTTCCTCCACCGTCGGTTGGCCGCCGGAGAAGGCACGCCGGATTTTCTTGGCCACCTTTGCGGGTTCATCGCCAAGGAAGATGGTGGAATCAGGCCGGCTGCTGGACATCTTGTCACCGTCAAGACCGACGGCAAAGTGGTGGTAGGTTGACGCAGGTGGCATCAGACCCATCCCGCCCAGTTCGCGTTCGAGACCGAGCAACGCGAGGCGGACGGCAGCAAGGTCGCGCTTTGAGGCCGAAGGGACTTCGACCGTTCCGTGCTTTGGATTTGGACGGAGGTCGCTGAATCCAAGCGCGTTGAGGCGTTCCACGATGCGGTCAAAGACACCTTGGCGCACCGCGCGGTCGACGCGCCCGTTGGGCTGTTGTCCAAGGGCGGCGGCGTTGTCGTCTTGCACGGAAAGGGCAACGGTCAGGCCCGCATGCTTGCCTTCCTTGAGGTTGAACCAGTTCGATTTGGAGGCCAAGCCGCGCGTCAGGCGGAGGTGTGGGTCTTGGTCGACCCCCACGGGCACCACGATGGGGCGAAGGCCTCCGAATTCGTCCGTTTGGGGATGCAAAATGTCCCCGGCTTGAACCAACGGCGCCTGAACGTGAGCGAGGTTGGTCTCTCCTTTGAAGCCGTAAATGGCCTCGAATTCGGACAGATTGGTTCTGCGACCAAGTTGGAAGCCAAGCCGCTGAACGATCGGTCGCGACGACTGGAAGTAGACCTGCGTCCGTTCGGGATCAAGGCCCAAGGCAGCGTAATTTGCGATGTATTGCTCGAGCGCGACCTTGCGCCCTTCCTTCAGTCCCACCCCCCTCGTCGCTTGACTCTCAAGGTCAGCGACCGCGATGGTCACGTCGCCGCCGCTTTCCTGGAACCAGCGCACTTGTTCGATGACCATCGAATGCCCAAGGTGCATCTTCCCAGAGGGCATGAGTCCCGTCAGGACACCGAAGGGCTCGCCCTTCCGCTGTGCATCGAGGACCCCTTCGAGGTCGCGATGAGCGAAGACGATGCCACGACGGTGCAGCCGGGTCGGGTTGGGAAGATCGAGCCCTTCCATCCGGTTCAGCCCAAATCGGCTGATGATGCCCTCATAGTCGGTGGATTGAGCGCTGCTCCACGGATCAATCTCCATGCGTCCACCTCAGCCGAGGGCGGGACGCGTCGGGGATGAAGGCTTCGTCACTCTTCCTCAACGAAGGTGCGGGTTTTCGGGTGCGGCGCAAGGGCGGACGTCCCGTCATCGGAGCGGATGACGTGGCGCATGGCCACGACGGTACCGACCGCGGCCAGCAGGCCCACCCACGGAAGCCACGGCATCTCTGGATCGGCATCGCGAGGGATGACGAGCCACGTGAAGCGGAGTTCGGGTTCGTCGTTGAAGCGCTTGCTCCATCGGAACAGATCCCACGTGTCGTGTCCAGCAATGGTGACCGCCACCCCGAGGCCGTTCCACTGGTCCGTCATGCCGAGGACGTCAAGATCGCCGCGCTCCACCGGAGCGTCGTGCATCAGCACCATGCTTTGGCCCACGGTCAGGCTCAGCAGGGTTTCGTTGCCGTCTGAGCGCACGCCGATGGCGGTGTTGCGCACGCCCTCGAGGTTGGGCGCCGTCTCGTTCTCGAACAGGACGTCGGTGACGTTGGCGCCCTCTGGCGGGAGATAACGCCACGTCGTGGGGACCTTCCACGCCTCAGGGTTTGAGGAGCCGCAAGCCACGGTGTCCTCCAACGTGAACGTCACCTTTCGAGCATCATCAGGATCGACGTCAAGTGCAAATTCGTGACATCGAAGCACGGCCCACGTGGACCAGACCTCACCCCAGGTCGTGAACCACACGTCATCCCGTGACAGAAGAAGGTCGGTCACCTCGCTGTCGTGACGGATCGTGGCGTCGTTGACGCGTCCAATCCAGTACATGTTCACGAGACCTCCGGCATCGAGCTCGGCTTCGAGGGCCTCGATGTCGGCCACTTCTTTCTCGAGCGACCCGCCTCGACGCCCGAGGTTGTACCAGTCCTCTTCGAAGGTCGGCACATCGTCAGCGTCGTGCCATGCGGTGGTGGCCAAGCCGGTGTTGTCGCCGTGGACCACAAAACCGAGGCCACCGAGGAGCGTATGGTCGGTCGCAGGCAGACCTTCGGGGGTGTAGAGGGACATTGGCGCTTCGCCCCAGATGGACGCCGGTGTTCGTGCCGTGAGGTAGTCGCGGCACGCCGTGGCCACGGCTCCAGGGTCGTTGGCCCAGCTCAAGCCAGGCATGCCGTAGCATCCGAATTCATCGCCTGCCTCGATGCGCTCAACCGCCATGCTGGTTTCCAACCAACCGTCCTCTTCCCATGCTTGGGCCGCCGCCAGAGGAGCCGTGGCAGGCAGCACGAGCACCGCGAGCAGCAGGAGGGCCAGCACGCGCTGCATGCGCTGCTCTACGGCGCCCATGATTTGAGCCTTGCAGCGCAATCAAGGCGAATCATGACCTGCAGCGGTGAAGGTTGATACCTCGTGCACGGATGGCGGCGTGTGAGCGAAGCACGACAGGAGGCTTGGGCGACCATTGTCGCCAGAAGCGGCATCCGGTCGGCGGACAAGGTCGAACTTCGCTATCCGAATTACCGCCGCATTCGCGTCCTGCTCAATCCCTGCATGCGGCTCTTCCTCAGGTTGCGCATGCGCGGACTCCACCACGTCCCGCGCCACGGCCCGGTAATCTTGGCCGCGAACCACATGTCCCACGTCGACCCGATCATGGTCATCATGGCCACGCGGCGGAAGGCACACTACCTCGCCAAGGACGGTCACTTTGTCTCCGGGCCGAGGAAGTGGCTCATGAACGCCACAGGTCAAATCGAAACCCACCGTGAAAGTGGCGCACGTGACGCCCTGTCCAGCGCCGTGGCGCTCCTCGAGGCGAACAAAGCGGTCGGTATCTTTCCCGAGGGCACGCGCTCCAAACGCACCGAAGCGCCCTTCCTGCTCGAGGGGAAAACTGGCGTTGCGCGGCTCGCGGCCACCGTGCCGCACGCCACCGTGATCCCCGTGGCGCTTGTCGGCACCCGTGACATGATGCAACCGGGAGCGCACAAGTTCCCGCGTTTCTGGCGCCGGGTGCACATCACCATCGGGCGAGGGACCACGTGGGAAACGTGGCTTTCGCACCCCAGCGGAGCGGGGCTCGCGGACGACGAGGTGGTCGCCATGGCGGCCATGAGCGACGACGAGTTGGACTCAAAAATGGCCGTGCTCCAACGCCAATTTACCGACCAACTGATGGCCAGCCTGAAGCACCTTGGCGCACCTTGACACCGACAAGCCTCAAGGGCCTCAGCGCCAAGTCAGGGGCATGCAAGCCTACCTTGACCTGCTGCAGCGGGTGCTCGACGAAGGCGTGCCGAAAGGCGACCGCACCGGAACCGGGACCCTGAGCGTCTTCGGTCACCAAATGAGGTTCGACCTGAGCGAAGGCTTCCCCTTGGTCACCACGAAGCGCATTCACATCCCCTCCGTGGTCCACGAGTTGCTTTGGTTCCTGAAAGGCGACACCAACGTACGCTATCTGCAAGAGAACGGCGTGCGGATTTGGAACGAGTGGGCCGATGAGAACGGCGACCTTGGCCCGGTCTACGGCAAGCAATGGCGCCGCTGGGTCGGACCCGACGGCGTTGAGCACGATCAGGTCGCGGAAGCCATTCGTCTCATCAACGAAGACCCAAACAGCCGGAGGATCATCGTCAGCGCCTGGAACGTTGCAGACCTCTCGGACATGGCGCTGATGCCGTGCCACGCCTTTTTCCAATTCCACGTCGCTGACGGGCGCTTGAACTGCCAAATGTACCAGCGCAGCGCGGACGTCTTCCTTGGCGTGCCGTTCAACATCGCCTCGTACAGCCTCCTGACCCACATGATGGCGCAGGTGTGTGGGCTGAAGCCTGGCGTCTTCGTGCACAGTTTGGGCGACGCCCACCTCTACAACAACCACCTCGATCAAGCGCGCTTGCAAATCACGCGAGAGCCCTTGCCCCTCCCGACCCTCAAGCTCGACCCGTCGATCACGGACATCGACGCCTTCACCGCCGAACACATCGCGTTCGAAGGCTACGAACATCATCCACACATCGCCGCACCCATCGCCGTCTGAGGACCTTCCATGCCGCTTCACCTCATTTGGGCCGAAGACCAAGCCGGCGGCATCGGACAGGACGGCGACTTACCGTGGAGGCAACGCACGGACCTGCAGCGCTTCAAGGCCCTCACCCTCGGTCATGCCGTGGTCATGGGACGGCGCACCTGGGAGAGCCTGCCTTTCCCCCTGCCGGGCCGAGCGAACTTGGTGCTCACGCGCGACCCTTCGTGGAGTGACGAAGGAGCGGAGCGGACCACCGTCGAGGAGGTCAAGGCCCGCTCCGTGGCCGGAGAAACGCTGTTCATCATCGGCGGAGGCGAGATTTACGCGCTCATGCTTCCCGACGCGAGTGAGGTGTTTCGCACCGTGGTGCACACCACCGCGGAAGGTGCTGACACCCATGCACCTGCCATGGACGCGACGTGGAGCCTCGCGTCCTCTGAAACGGTGCCTGCGCAGGAAGGGGACCAACACGACCAGACCTTCGAGCATTGGACGCGCTCGTGATCAGAACCAGAGCCCTTCCATCAGGAAGGTCACCAGAGCGATCGAGACCATGATGGCCGAGGGCAACATGGCGCTGAGACCGCTTTCCATGTCGCTGAAGGCCAGCGCTTCAGTCCCACGGTGGACCGTCACAACGTGACCAAATCCGTCCCCTTCACGGGTCAATTCAGGCAACGCAGAGGCCACGGATTGATCGACGCCTTCGAACATCAACTCCTCCTGCCTGCGAGGTTGGGCATAACATGAGGCAAAGAAGGGGTCACCCACCGTCCACCCGTTGATGTCCCATACGTGCCAAGCCCGCAGATTCCGCACCTTGCCGCCGGGCCGACTTCGCGTCGACCACAAGCTGAGGTCGGCGTCAGACCACTCCTGAATCCGGCGGCCGTTGGCCAGGAGGTTTGGGTGAACGGCCATCCCACCGGTTCCATCGTGCACCAAAGTCGGGGCGCCACCAGCGTCGGAACGAATCAGGGTGTAGGCGCTGCGGCTCTCCCATCGGCCGCCGGTCACGTTGCCGTCTTCGTCGCGCTCCTCGACCCATTCTTCCCAGGTAAACCGATGACCGTACCTCCAGCCCCAATCCGCAAGGCCATGCACGCACTTGCCCGCATCACCGTCGACGAACACCACCGCCGGCCAGCCATGCCGAGGACGGAGTTGGCCGTACACCTCCACCGGACCCATCGGCATCGACCGTACGGTGGACGTGGGCCGATCGGCGAGGGCCCGCCACTTGCGCACGCGGAAAAACTGGACCAGCAGAATCACCGCACCAACGGCCAGAGCACCGTAGAGCATCCCGGGATCTCCAGACTCCAGGAGGTAGGTTCGAGCGATGATGACCATGAAGGCGCTTTGCGCGATGCGGATCAAGGACTGGAGGGTCAAGGTTGCAGGAACCGGCGTGCCGACGTTCTGAGGATGGTCGTCCAGAAGGCCGCCTTCATCCTCGTCGTACGGGCGGTCCAAATGCCACGCGCCGACGGGCGGTGGCCGAACCAACCACCCTTCCTTTTCCCCGCCAGGGGACGCCTCGGTGCGTTCCCCGTTTGGCCCAACATCGTACGAAACGGCGGCAATTTCACCGATGGTTGTACGAATGGCGTGGAGGGCGATCTGGATTCCAGAAGGGAAACTGGTGGCCAACGCCATGCCGGTCACGTAGAGCGCTGCGGCCAGAATCAGAAGCGCTTCTGTCGTCACGCCCTCGGACAGGAAGATGTACGCAAAACCGACGCTCACAAGCAGGCTGACAACAAGTTGAACCCACTGCCCTGTGTACATGGGTAGGTGGAGGTCCAAGAAGCGAGGTGCATTGACCTGCTCCATGGAGCCTTTGATGACGTCAATGGGCCGTTGGAACTCTTCCACGAAATCCCCCCGGCTTCACGATTCGTCCGTGTATTCGGTCACGCGGATGCCCAACCGTCCTTGGCGAGCAGGACGCTGCATCACCCGAGCGAGCTTTGCCTCGAAGGCTGCTTTCAGGTCAATTTCCATCGCGAGGCTGTGCCCCATGAGCAGGATGAGGACGTCGGCCATCTCCTCAGCGACCTCTTCGATGGGCTTGGCCTTGGTGATGGCCGCGGCCAACTCACCCAATTCTTCCACCGTCAGCGCGATGCGGTAGCCCATGTCGTGACCGTTGTTGCCGGCGAAATCGTGCTTGTGGTGGAAGGCGGCAACGCCTCGCATCATCAGTGACCATGCGTCGTCTGCATCGCTGGCCATCCAACCGTCCACGCTCAAGTCCATGCGTCCTTACGCACGATGGCGCCCTATAGGCAGGAGGGTCACGCCTCACATCGATTGCTGTGGGACAGACCACATGGCCGACATTGGCGAACGTGGTGCTCCCCTTGTTCACGCTGATCATGCTGGTGCTTTCGCTCCAACAGACATCGACTGAGTCGTGATCTGGTCGAGCAGCACGGCCCACACCGGACCCAAACGCCGGTGCGCCTCGGCCGAGACCTCCTCGTGGACGAGGTCGGTTCGACGGCCTTCGGGGGAGCGCCCTGCGGCCCAGTTGGCCGCGATGCACAAGGCCACATACGGCAGGCCAAGCTCCGCCGCGAGTTTGGCTTCGCGTGGCATGGTCATGCCGACCACCTCGCCACCGAGCCGCTCGATGGCGTCGATTTCGGCCGGGGTTTCGAACTGAGGACCTTGGGTGAGCCAATACGTGACGGTCAGGTCCTTCGCTGACGCGCCTTGGACCTCGCCGAGGACGGCGGCCGTGCGGTGCAGCAGGGCCTCGTCGTAGGCGTTGGCCATCGACGTGAATTCGGCATCGTCGTCGTGGAAGGTCGTGCTCACGCCGGTCAAATCGATGCCGTCGCCAGCCACGCCGACGCGACCCGGCGGCAAGCGTTCCACCAACGTGCCGACCGAGCACACCGCCAGCAAGCGGTCCACCTTCGCATCGGCCATGGCCCGAAGGTTGGCCCGGTGCTCGATGCGGTGCGGGGGCACGGTGCCACCTGAGGCGTCATGGTGCCGTTGCACGAAGACCACCTCACAGCGCTCCTCGGACTTGCTCAGCGTCATGCAACGCAGCGGCACCACGCCGTAGGGCGTTTCATGCTGAATCTCGTCCACGCGTTCGGTGGTCCAACCGGCTTCGGCTGCGCCTGGGATCGCCTCGAGCGCCAGCAGGCCTGTACCTCCCATCACACCGATGCGGCGCATGGACTCACCTGAGCATTGGAGGGCTTGGACCCATCGGCGAAGGACGGGTTCCTTTCAAGCACCTTGGAGGCGCTCGACGAGCTCCGCCTTCTTTCCAGAGACGGGCAGACCCTTGGCCTTCAGTTCGTCCTTGAGTTCCGCCACGGTCATCGACGCGTAATCCGGGGCATCGCCTTCCGGCTCAGCCTCGTCTTCGGCTGGCGCCTCCTCTTCAGCAGGAGCCTCTTCCTCGGCTTCTGCTTCAGCGGGAGCCTCCTCAGCAGGGGCTTCCTCGGCGGGGGCTTCTTCGGCCTCCGCGTCGTCAGCGTCGTCATCGCCTTCTTCGGCCATGGCCTCGGCGAGCAGAGCCGCCTTCTTGGCCTTCATCTCGGCCGCGGAGCGGGCTTCTTCGGCGTGAATCTCGTCCAGCGTCGGGCCCTTCTCGGTGACGACACCGGTCTGGAGAAGCTGGCTCTTGCGGATGACGCAGGTGCGGACCGGATAGATCGACTTGACCGCGTTTTCGATGTCCTTCTCCAGGTCGCCACCGAGCATTGCGGTTTGAATCTGGGAATAGGTCATCTTCGCGGCGTTGGTGACGATGATGTCGCGCGCCTTGTTGCGGATGTCGCTCTTGACCGAGGTCTGCACACGCTTCTGCGTGATGATGAGCGGCTTGATGCGGATGAGGTAACCGTCGGTGGTCACCACATCGACCACGTCGTCCACCTTGCCACGGTAGCGGCGGACCTGCCGGCGCACGTGGTCGGTTTGATGGTGGTGACCGATGAAGGTCGTGAGGGCGTCTTGGCCCACACAATCGGTCACGCGGAAGCGGAGGATGACGTGCATCTTCGTGAAGTCGCCCGAGAACTCCTGCTGGGTCATCTCGTAGACGCGACCCATCACGTGCTCATCGGATTCACCGATGGTTTCGCCGATGTTCTGGAACTTCCAGGGATCACGGGGGGCTCGGATGGTGTACCAACGCTTGGACTTCCACTTGTCACGCTGCTTACGTGCTGCTGCACGTGCTTTTGCACTCATCTTCCTTGCCATGTGATCACCTGATGTTCCTACGAGGGCTACCTCGCTTGCAGTCTCGCGACCGGCCTTCCGTATTTGAAAGAGCCGACGGGGGCCGTTCACCAGCCGCGCTGGTCAAGGCGGACCTCGAGGGTCTCCAACTCGTCGCCCTTCATGGGCGCGCCATCGGTCATGGCCATGGCTTCAGCCACCTTCTCCGGGTTGTCAAAGTGGGCGGTGGCGAGGACGATGGCATCCGCCATGGTCGGCGGATGCTCGGACTTGAAGATGCCCGATCCGACGAACACGCCGTCCATGCCCATCTGCATCATGAGCGAAGCATCGGCCGGCGTGGCAATGCCGCCTGCGGAGAAGGTCACCACGGGAAGACGCCCCATGCTTCGGACATCGCCCAACACCTCGCAGATGCCGTCTTTGAAATCGCCGTCAAGCGGACCAAACGGGGTTACCTCGTGGGTGCCTGGAAGCGACGAGTTGCGGGAAAGAACGCGATAGCGGTCCATGATGTGGTCCGCAGCGAAATCAAGGCCGTCGTCGTCGAGGCCCGAAATTTGCTCAATTTCTTGCTGGATGATGCGCGCGTGGGTCACTGCAGCCACGACGTTGCCGGTTCCGGCTTCGCCCTTGGTGCGGATCATGGCGGCGCCTTCGTGAATGCGCCGGACCGCCTCACCGAGGTTGGTGGCACCGCAGACGTAGGGAATCTCGTACGCCCGCTTGTCGATGTGGAAGTAGGGGTCGGCCGGGGTAAGGACTTCGCTCTCGTCGATCATGTCGACGCCCATGGCCTCGAGGATCCGAGCCTCGCCATCGTGTCCAATTCGGGATTTGGCCATCACGGGGATGGACGTGCAGTCGAGGATGCCCTGAATCATGTCGGGGTGGCTCATGCGGGCCACACCGCCTGCCTTGCGGATGTCCGCAGGAACGCGCTCGAGCGCCATCACGGCGACCGCCCCGGCGTCCTCGGCCACGGCCGCCTGCTCGGCATCGACGACGTCCATGATGACGCCGCCTTGCTGCATGCGAGCAAAGCCACGCTTGATGAGGTCGCTGCCGCGACGCATGTTCTGTAGGTCAACACCACCCATTCAGGTCACCTCGAAGGTCGTTTGAGCGAAGCTCAGTCACCAAGGACGGGAGAATCGCCTTCGGCGATGGGCGCGTCCACGGCTTCCTCGGCGTTGCGGTCGATCCACACTTCTTCGCCTTCAGGAACTTCGGTGTCCGGGAAGATGGCCTCCACAGGGCACTCTGGGACGCAAGCACCGCAATCGATGCACTCGTCGGGGTCGATGACGAGGTAGGTGTCCAGCTCGCGGAAGGCTTCCACGGGGCAGACAGCAACGCATTCCTGGTACTTGTGGTCAACGCACGTGGTGGTCACAACGTGAGGCATGAGGTGTGCTGTGGCTTGAAGGATATGAAGGGTTGCCAACTATCGTGCGTGCTGCAGAGCAGCTGCAATCATCGCTCCGAGCCGCTCTTCTGCGGTTTGACCCGGATACACGGCGACCTTGCAACGAACTTTTGCCGAGCGGGGCGCGCCCGGTGCTGCAAGCACGACGTGGCCCGCGACCAGCCGGTCCAGATCCACACGAAAATGCAAGCCACCCTCGTCATCAAGGCGTTCACCGACTTCGGCGAGCAAGGTGTCCAGGGCCGCTTCGTCCAGACCCGACCATGCGCGTCGAAGGTCCGCCTTCCGACGGAGTTCGACGCTGAGCGTCAACATCGTCGGCCCCGCATGGGAGGCGTACGAAGTCCGTTCCACGTCCACCTCGCCCAACCATGCCAAAAGGGCCTCATTGAGGACCGTCACATCGTCCACCGCGCTAACGTGAACGCGGACCGTGAAGCGGTCGTCGGCCATGCTTGTCCGAGGTGCTCGCGCCTGATGACGATGCCGTTCAGGTCAGGGGTGAGGAAACGCCGACTTCTCCCAAGGTCCATCGCAGGGTCTTGATGACGCCCTCGAGGGCCTTGTGGTTCCGGGCGGCATCTTTCATGCCGTCACGATCGCCGGCTTCCCGGCATCGATCAAACCACTCTTTCCACTCCCGTTGCTTGGCTTCGGCGGCGTCCAACATCGATTCGATGTCTTCCCAACTCCGCTCGTAGGTCCTGTGCGGTGCCTCGTCTCCGGGGCGCATGCTTGTTTCCCGCGAACCAGCCTATTTGAGGCGTGTGCCGACGCGCTCCACAGCGACGGGTTTCCTAGGCTGCTCGTCGGACATCAACCAAGCGCTCCCCTTTGGCCACACGAGCACCGTCACCCAAGACACAGCGTTCGAGGATGGCCCCTTCTTCGACCACGGCATTCGCTCCGAGGATTGACGAAACAACGGACGCATCTGCATCAACGCGTGCATCATCCATCAGCAACGAGGCTTGGACGCTTGCGCTGGCATCGACCGAGGCTCCCGCGTGCAGGAAGGGCTCGGGGCCACCCAACAAAGCGGCCTGTGCGTCAAGCAGATGATGCGGCTCTCCGATGTCAAACCAAAGCCCCTCCAACATCAGTCCTGCAATAGGAAGGCCGGCCTCGAGCATCGCTGGAAACAAATCACGGCTGAAGTCGTACTTGGTCGCAGGGGGAACCATCGCGAGGGCTTCTGGCTCAATGACGTACACGCCCGCGTTGATGAGGCGACTGAAAGCGTCCTCAGGCGCGGGTTTTTCGGCGAAACGGCGAACAAACCCTCGTCGAAGGCCGCCGTCCACGTCAGCGCTGTTCGAAGCACCAAGTCCGACGATGCCAAAGGAACTGGGGTCTTCCACCTCAACGAGGCCGATCGTCAACGCTGCGCCCGTGTCTCGGTGATGGGCGAGAAGGGCTTCCAAATCGAGGGTGCTGATGCCGTCTCCTGAACCGACCAGGAAGGTGGATTGGAGCACATCGGCCAGCAATCGCACGCTGCCCGCGGTGCCCATCGGCGTGGCTTCACGGTTCACACGAGCGCGAACGCCGTCTGCGGCCCACGTGTTGACGTGTGCCTCGAGGTCCTCACCTCGGTATCCTGTCGTCACGACAAGGTCGTTCACACCCGCGCGAAGCATGGCGTCTTTGACGTAGTCGATCACGGGGCGGCCAAGCAACGGCACCATGGGTTTGGGCCGGTCATCGGTCAAGGGTTGGAGCCGTGTTCCCCGGCCTCCGGCCATGATCACGCCGTGCACGCGGACACCTCAGCGGCGTCGGCGGGACGACATGTCGATGCGGCGCATGTTGCGCTTCTTCCGACCGTCTCCACCACGGTGATCCTTGCGGGCACCGTCCTCGGCCATCGTGCCGCCAAAAGTCAGGCTTCCGTCCTTGAGCAGGGTGCTCACCAAGGCATCGGCGACGGCTTCAGACTGGGCGCCAGTCTGGAGTTCAGCACGAACCGCGGCGTTGTGGTCGGTGACCCAGGATTCACGCTCTTCACGTGCCAGCTTGAGTTCATCCCTGACCTTGTTGACGTCGGTCATCATCTCCTCGATTTGTGCGTGAACGGCGTCGGCCTCCTTGCGGTGCTCGAGGTGCTCGAGGTGATGTCGGTCGCCCTCTGCCTTCAAGAAATCGCGGTGGGCAAAGGCCTCGTCAATCTTCGAGGACACCTCATCGGCGCGCTTGATGGCCGCGATGAACAACTGGTGTTCCGCATCGGCTTCTGCCTTGAGCATCTTGATGCTCCCGTCGAGGTCCTTGAGGTCGACCTTCACGAGCTCGAATTCCTCGACCTCGGGCGCCAATTCGCCCACACGGTTGCCCATGCGCTTGAGTTTCTCCATCATTTCCTTCTCTTTCTTCATGCCCACACTGGACGTTTCGAAGGTCTCCTCGAGGCGCTCCATCTCCGCCTTGAGTTGATGGTACTCAGCGGTGGCGGAACGCTTCGCGTCCTTGTCGCCTCGGCGGCCCTTGATCTGGGCGATGAATTGCTTGAGTTGGTCCTGGATGGCGTTTCGCCGCTCGCGGTGAAGGTTCACTTCAGCACGGATGGCCTTGACTTCAGCGATCAGCAGGTCGACCGTTTCTCGGTGCTCCTTGTACTGGGCCTGAACCGCGTTGCGTTGGTCCCTTGAACGACGGGCACGGTCGCTGTGCTGATTGCGAATTTCACGCAATTTGCGGACCTTGGCCTCCATGGCATGCAGGCGCTCTCGCAGGTCAGCATCTGGACGCTCTTCACGCTCTTCGCGGTCCCGGCGCATGCCGGTGCCTCGCTGTGCTCCATTTCAAGGCTCCTGTGGGAGGCTTAAGCTCACAAGGACAGCAATCGATTGACTTGAAGGATGACCGAAGCCACCACACCGAGGACACCCAAGGTGGCGCTGACCACGACACCCGTGCGGCGCAGGCGCTTCTTGGTCCCTGACCTAACGCGGGTGTTGATCTGCTGACCGAGCAGAAGGTCACCGTCCTCGTTCTCGAGACGGACCGTCACGGTTGCCTCGCCGTAGCGGTTTGGAAGCAGGGATTGCCATGAGGTGGTGCCCAACTGGAGCAGCCGTACAAGGGAACCGATGACGTCTTCATCGCCCTCGCCCGACACGGGGACCGCGGAACCGAGCAAGGATTCCGCTTCGCCTGCAGGCAAGTGGAAGGTGAGCGCCAAATCGCTTGGACGGAAGTCCGGCGATTGCATGCGAAGCACCACCGTTCGAGGGGTCACGTCGAGGTTTCGGATGTACATGAACAGCCCCGTGCTTCCGTCGACGATGTTGGCCATGTCGACGTCCACCAGAAGGTCCTGGCGACCGCGGAGGTTTCCCATCCGGATGCGTTCTGTGGTGCGTCGCATCAACCGGAAAAAGGCCGGAGCCACCTCGGTGGCTTTGTCAAACAGTTGGGTCCACACATCGGGCGTGAACACCTTGTGCTGCTTGAGGAACTCAACGCCTTCATCCTCGAGCACTTCCTCAATCTCCTTGGCCAAGGCAGGGGTGAGGATTTGGCCGTCGCAACGCATCCACTGCAGCGCGAGCAGCTTCTCTTTGGCGGACAGCGCCTCGATTTTGGCTTTTCTGTGACCGATCAGTTCGGCCATGAATTGCTCGTACTTCGCCCTGAGGAGAGGGTCCATCACCGTCAGCAAAATCTCCTCAAACACGGCGTGCAGGGTCGAGGGGTGAATGGGGGGGTCGTAGGCCTCGAGCAGCCCTGTTTCGGTGCTGGACGTGAACAAACGACCGCTTCGGCTCAAGTGTTCGCCAAAAGCAAGCAGAAGAAAGGAACTCGCTGCGAGGTGAGCGATTTGCCCACCGGCGTCTGACGGGCCACGGGCCAGCTCGATCAGGAGCAGCACGAGCGAGAGCACCAACAGAGCGATGGCAGAGGTCGTGGCGCGAACCGCACGGTGCATCACGTCCTCGATGTGGTCGTACCCATGGGAGGACGCCACCCAGCGGTGTTGCCCACCCAGTTCCGCCACTTCTGATTCGATGCCGTGGACGCTCAAGCCCAACCTGACACGGTGGACCAGGAGCATCAAGGCAAAGGTCAGCACCATGGTGAACTGAATGGCCACCAAGGCCCAATCGAGGCCGACGCCAAGCGTCGGTTCGATGCCGTTCGTCCACCAGGCCGGCACCTCCGTGGACGTGGCCACGGACCAGCTGATGAACGCGAGGAAGAGCGCGAACGAAGGGAGCACGAGGGTGAGCCGAAGCCCCCCAGTCAGCAACTGTTGGTCGAGCCCGTACAGCACCTGCTCGATTTGACGCAGCCGGTCGGACGTGGCGTCCTTATGCTGTCCGTCCATGATGAAACCTCGACCTCTTGCGTATGAAACCAACGCGTGGCTTGGCGCACATCAGGCGGAAACGTCGACCACCATGCTGGACAGAAGGGCCTCGGAAAGCAGGACCTGAACGCCGTCAACCGTGATTCCGTCCGCAGTTCGCTCCAGCCTGGCACCAAGCGCCAAACCGAGCGATTCGAGGGCGCTGGAGGCGGTCACCGCCACAATCAGCCCACCCTCACCCTCAGCGAGGCCATCAGCCAGACGATGTGTTGGGGGTGCATGGACCGCCAAGCGTTCAGCCACCTGCCCTGTGGCTGGAGGAATCGGTCGGCCAGACGGATCGGTGGTGGGGTGGCCCAACCAGCGTGACAAAGCCACCTCCAAATCATCGTCGATGGCGTGCTCCAAGCGGCAGGCGGTGGCATGTGCGTTTCCGTCAAAGGGCAGGCGATCCAACATGACCTCAGCCAAACGATGACGGCGCTTCAGCCGGCGTCCGTGGTCCAAACCATAGGGCGTCAAGAGCACGCCTTTGTAGGGCGTGTACACAATAAAACCACGCTTGGACAAGCGTTGCACCATCTCTGTGGCAGAAGCCGGTGAAACGCGCAGTTTCTTCGCGAGGTCTCCCGTTTTGACCATCCCCCCGGGTTCGGCTTCGTGAAACTCATACAACATCTCGAGGTATTCGTCTTCAAACTCCTGAAAATGACCTACCATTACATCGCCTCCGCTCTCAAGAACTCATGCTTGCAGGCGGGACAACGAACACGCCCATTAAATTCCGTTGGTACCCTAAGTTTCCGCGAGCAAGCCGGACAGCCGATTTCCACCTTTTCTGGCGCTTTGGTTGGCTCTTCGGTTCGATCTTCGGTTGGCAGGGACGCCGGTGTCTGCTCCTTGGGCCCTTCAACATCAAACCGTTCACGGCAATCCGGACATCGTACAGCACCGCTGTAATCTCCCGGCACGCGAAGGCGGCGATCACAGGAAGGACAAGCGACTTCGATTTTCTCTGCTGGAGGACTCGAAGCGCTGGACGAGGCCGACGAGGACTCCGGTTGAGAGGCAGGTGCCTTTTCTTTGCTTGGCGAGCGCCTTCGAATGGCTTCGACGGTCACGAGGACGAGGCCACCAGCGGTACCAAGAAGCAGGCCCGACCATGGGATGGACACGCTTTGCGAAGTCTCGGGAACGACCACCTCATACATGACTTGGCTGACCGTTCTCTCGCCTTGATGGACCACGGCAGCCTCGATGCCGACCGAAGCCCCCTCCGGCCACGTAACGGTCAGCGTCTCGGTCTCCGTTGCTCCAGGAGAAATCGGACCGAGGTTCACCTTGCCGAGGACCTCGCCTGAAGAGACCAAGCGAAGCGTGAGCGCATCGGTTGGCGCCGTTCCGCTGTTCGTGACGTCAACCGTCAGGCGCACTTCCCCGCCGGCCACAGGATCGACGGGCACGGTGGTGGGTTTGAGCAAAAGAGAGAGTTCTGCGCGCGTGGGTGCTGTGGCAGCACTCACCAACAAAGGCCCACCCTCATGCACCCAGTCGATCGGTGTGACGCGAACGGCGACATTTTCACTCTCGATCCATCCGAGGGTGGTTGAGCCGCTCAGCGCGTTGGCATCGAGCTCCAAGGTGGTGGAGGAAGCCCACGTCCATGCGCCTTGGACCCCGTGCCCGACCTCGACTGTTACAAGCCGGGACGTTGACGATGCCAGAGAAATATTCCACTTGACCACGTGCCCAAGTTGATCGTCCACCTCCACCTGCTCGATGGTGCTGGTCAGGGTCGGCGGGCCCATGATCAGCAGGTTGGCGGTGCCCCCTGATGCCGTGAGGACGCCGTCGTCGCTCATGAGGGCCCACGACCACGCAACGTCCCCGGCACGCGTGAGGGGATGAGCGACGCTCAACTCGGCGGCTTCACCGGTCGCGAGGGTCACCGGCTCTGAAGCATGGCGGTCGTTTCCATCGGCGACCTCCAACGCAACCGTTCCTCCACGTGTGCCGATGTTTCGCACCACGGCAGACCATCTGACCTCATCACCGACGTCCCAAGGGCCGTCGAGCGGGACCGGTTGTCCGCCGGCCACCACCTCGAAGACGGCCGTGGGAAGATCGAGGACGTCGACCACAAGGGCTTGGCTGGCATCGTCCATCCGGGGCCCGACCGCTGCACAAGACAGCGTACCGTCCTTCGCAGGACCTTCGGCCTGCACGTTCACCGTCTCGGCGATGTTGATGTTCACTGGCAGACTGTCGTGGAGCGAACCGTCGGACCATGTGCAGTTGATGGCTCCGGCCCAGGACGCTTGTCCGGTGTTGGACAACGAAAGGTTGTGCCGCCAAGCCTCACCAGGCGCATCCGGGGTGTTTTGACGCTCAGCGGTCAGGGTCAGCAGCGGAAGCGGTGGCGGAGCAACGGTGGTGTTCCAGTGCATCTCATCATCGCTTGAGTCCACGTCCGTGAGGTTCACGAGCACGGCGCTGAGGTCGATTTCTCCCTCGCTCCAAGAGATGGATGTGAGCATCACCACCTCGCTGGTGTTCATGGGGCTGAGGCTGACCGATGCGTTGACGATTTCCTGCGCTGGTCCTTGAGCGAAGGTGGACTGAAGGGTTCCATTCCAAGCCACATCCCCGTCGTTCCGGAGCGTGATGAACCACGCCATTCGGTCACCGTCACGAGGATAAGCGCCAGTTGGGGCGCCGGCAGCGTTGAGGCTCTCCACTCGATCTGAACTGGCCGTGACCACCCCGACAGACAGGGGCCGATCTCGCTGAAGCGTGACCGTGGCTGACGAGACGTGCGTGGTGTTGGACGCCATCACGTGGCCGGAGAGCACCAACTCAAGCTGCTGCACACCGGTGGGGACGGTGCTGAGGTTCAGCACCAGCACCGTAGCGTCGCCGCCCCCGAGGGTGACGTTGTCCATCGCAGACCACACCACGCTCCCTTCAGCATCGCTGATGGAGGCGTGCAACATGGCCGTCCCGTTGACGCCAAATCCGACGAGGTGAACGGAAAGAAGAGGGGAGTCGTCAACGTCCACCGAAACGGGCAATTGCGCGGCATCCATGCCGATACCTTCGCCGTCGGCTTGAACTGGAGTGACGAGCGAAATGAGCATCAGGGCAAGCACGAGTCCGCGCCAAGGACGCTGACCCATACCTAGTGCTCGCCTGCGGGGTTCTTCACCTTCACGCCACTGCGACCCGCAGGGGAGCCTTTACACGGGTTGGTGTATGCCCACCGCGCGTGGACGTCGACGCTCTCCTCGAGGTCCAGCCAGAACTGCTGGCTCGATTGGTGCTTCATCGCCGCGAACGGCTTGCTGAAGCCATTCCCGATCAGTTGGATGCGCGCAGGGAGGAACTGGAGGCCGCGAAGGGGCTCGCCTCGAGCGCCAAGCGTCAACGTGACCAATTCAGCGAAACCATCGCCTCTTTGAAGGCCGAACGGAACGCCTACCACGCAAAAGCACGAGCCGCGTTCGAGCGCGTGGAAGCCCTCCGTGAGGGCATGGAGGGCAAGGACGTCGTCCGCACCCCGGACCCAGCATGGGCGCGGGAGCGCCTGAACGCCCGACTCAACGCGATCGAGGAGGCGATGCAGCAAACTGCGGGCGACCACAGAACTGAGGCCAATTTCATCTCTGAAATGCGAACGTTGGTGTCCGAGCACGAAGCATGGGTCGCCAGCCGGACGGAGAAGGCCAGCGACCATCTGGCCATGAGCGAGGCACGCAAGGAAGCGCACGCCATGCTCGATGCCGCGCAAAAGGCCCACGAAGCCATGCTCCTCGTGGTTGAGGACCACCAACAACAGCACCAGAACTTCCTCGAACAAGACCAGGGCTTGCGACGTGCAGACTCACGCACCCGCCGGCTCGCGGTCGCGCTCGATGAGTCGGAGCAGGCCATCGCCTACTGGACCGGCGTGGTGGCCGCGACCTTGGATGCCGATCACCCCTTGCTCAACGCCATGCAGAAGGTGGCCGCGGGCGGCAACTCGAGTTTTGTCTCCTCCAAACCAAAGGAGGAAGAGGAGTGAGTTCGGGGTGGACCAAAGAACAGGTCGCGCGTTGGCCTCGCGTCATCGGTCGACTTGAGGGCACCTACACCCCGCCTTCGCTCGAGGCCATGACCGCTGAGGTCTCCACTGCTCTGGCCTCTCAGCTCGACGCCGTCGAACGTGAGGTGACGCCGTCGGAGGTGGAACGAAAGCAGCGACGCGGCATCGTCAACCACCTCACGCGAACGCTCGAACGTCAAATACGTGGCTCGAAGCTTCATCCGTTCGGTTCCGCAGAGACCGGTCTGGTGCTTCGACGAGGCGATGTGGACCTTTGCCTCGTGGTGAAGGACATCCGAAAGCCCAAGAGCGTGCTGCGGCATTTGGCCAACGTCCTCGAGAGCGAGGACTACCGCGACATCCAAACCATCGGACGAGCCAAAGTACCGATCGTGAAGTTCACGGACGCAGCCACAGGAATCCCCGTTGACTTGAGCCTCAACAACGCCCTCGCATTGCGCAACACGGAGTTGATTGCCGCGTACGTCGACCTCGACCCACGCGTCAAGAGCGTGGCCCTCGCGGTGAAACACTGGGCGCTGCAGCGGGGCTTGGCCAACGCCTTCAACGGAACCCTGTCGTCGTACGCATGGACGGTGTTGGTGCTCCGTCACCTCCAGTCCGTGGACGCACCAATCGTACCAAATTTGCAGTCAGGAGAGCCACGGCGGATCGAAACCTATGACGGGCGAAGGCACGACACCACCGTCATCGTGCCTGAGGGCTTCACGCCCGGCACCGCCACGGCGGCCGAACTCTTCGCTGGATTCTTCCACCGCTGGTTCGTTCAGCACACCTGGGACAAGCGTATCGTGAGCCTCAGGGAAGGCGATGACCCTCAACGGACCAAGCGACGCTGGCCAGCACCAAAGCACGGCCCCGTCAAGGAACTTCAGGGCGCCGTGGACCGCATGGGTCACCACGTGATGGCCATCGAGGACCCCTTCGACCTCGACCACGATCTGTCCCGTGTGGTCAAGGCCGAAGGCTGGGCTGACCTCATGGAAGAAGGCCTCAGGATGTGGGAGGGCTTGGTGCAGGGCGCTGATCTGAACACGTTGCTCGCGCCCGTGGACGGCCTGCGCCTTGCACCCGACCAACCCAGAGGCCTGTTCGACGACCTGAAAGGCATGGACCGCGAAAAGGTCGCAGCCCTTCTGGCCACCAAAAAGGCCGAACTCAACGTGGCCCAAGAGCGGGTGGACGCGCTGGTTGCAGAGCGCGAAGAAGCCATCCGTCTCTCGAAAGCGATGCGAGGCGCGCTCAAGGACACCAAAGGGATGAGCCAAGAGATTCGAGCCGTGGCGCGCGGACTCCGGGACCGGGCTGCGGAAATGGACCAAGCCAAAGCCCTCCGCGATGCGGAGAATCAGCGCCTCGTCTTGCCTCGTGCCAGAATCGAGGAGGAGCTGAAGCGCCTCTACCACACGCTCACGGCGGAAGTTGACGTCTTTCGCGTCCCGTCATTGGAGCGCGAGCAGCGGAATTTCGGCCGCTTCTTCGAACTCCAAGCCATGCACAAAGCGAAGGTTGCGAGCGATGCCCATCACCAGCGCTACATCGACCTCTTGAGGGTCCAGCGAGAGGAAGTCAAGAAAATCCGCACCCTTGAGAAAGACCGCAAGCAGACCCATGCCGACCTGCTCAAAGATGAGCCTGGACTGAAGGAAGTGCGCGTCAGAAGCGGAGACGTCGATGAATACGATCGCCGTGCAAACCGCATCACGCGGTTGCTGAAGTCAAGGCGGAAAGAGCGCAAGCAACTCAGCCGCGAAGTGGGACGATTGGAGGCTTTCCTCAAGGGTGGACCGCAGCGTGGCGGTGGCCAGCGCCGTCAAGGCCGTCGAGGTGCAAACCGCGATGGGCCTCGACGGCCCCGTGTGGACGTCAAGGAAGTCCGAGAGCGGGCGCAATCCGGCGGCACGCTCTCCCTCACCGACCTCGGAGCGCTGCTCGATCAAGGCGGGCTTCCTGGCGCGCAGCAGGAGGCCAAACAAAGCAAGCGCCATCGCCACAAGTCCGAACGCCATGCTGCATCCCGTCGACGGAACGACATCAAGCAACGTCGAGGGAAGCGTGGCAAAGGACCACGATCACCTCGGGAGTGAACGAATGTTCACCTGGTGCACCGCCCGAAGTCCAGCAGAATGGAGCGAGGCGTGGGCGCAGGCCGCGTGCACGCTCTTCCTGGCTCAGACCGGTGAATCGTACACGCCACGAAGCCTCGCAGCCTTACCGGTCCCAACGTGGGACGGGAACCTCATGCTGCTGGAACACGGTCAGGAGGAAGCCCTTGCCGACCTCGGACCAGATCGGCTTCGCGGCCTGCTCTGGACGACGCCCTTTCAGGACGTGGAACAGCGGGTGGTGGCCTTCGCCGTGGACGCCGGCCTGCAAGGTCGAGGCCTTGGCAGCCAAGCCTGGGAACTGGCCGTTCAAGCCGGACGGAACGAAGGCCTGACGGGCGTGCGGTTGGAGGTACGAGCCGACAATCAAGCGGCCATTCGATTCTACGAACGGCGAGGCTTGACCGTCGAAGGGCAACTTCACGACTATTACACGGACGGTCTTGGTTTGCTGATGCGCGGCCCGATGCCCACAGCACCGCGGGAAGGCTGATGCACCGAAGCGTCGTGTTCCACCCATGAGCCAGTCCGTCCTCGATGGCTTGTGTTCCGCACGTCAGGACGTCGTGGGCGTTGCCCTGTTGGGCCCTGATGGGCTTTCTCTCGCCTCTTCTGGCCCACGTGCCTCCGAAGCACGGCAGGCCGCTGCTGAAGCGATGAACATGCTCGAACCCGGTCACCGCATGACCCTTGAGGCGGAGCAAGGGTGGGCGATTGCCGAGCGTTTCGAAGGCGGACAACTCCTGCTTGCGTTGACCGATGCATCGCCCAACCTTGGCGGCCTTCTTGTCGAAGTGCGGCGATGCTGCGAGCGCTTGGCACGCTGAAGGGTTAAATGGGACGTGCAGGTGGCGAAGACGTCGGGTCAATGCCCTGACGGTGACCACCATGAGCGACCTCAAGTCCCTGCTTGAAGAACGACGCACCATGGTGGACACCAAAGCCACCACCTACCGTGAGGCTCGAGATGGCCACAACGAGAAGGCGCGCAGCGCTCGCACCGCCCGAGACGAGCTCAGCGGCGAGGTCCGTGAACTCATCACCGAAGTGAAGCAGCAGCGTGAGGTGCGCGAGCAACTCAACGAAATCGTTCGCTCAAAGAAGGAGGTCCGGAAGCAGGCCACTGACCGTGTGCGCGCCGCTCGCGCCAAGATCGAAGAATCGAGGGCGCCCCAAGCACCGCAGGAGGAAACCTTCGGTCGCCGTGGACGCCGAGAGCGACCCGTCACCATCCAGAGCCTGCGCCGAGACCTTGACCGCCTCGAGCGTGAGTTTGAGCAAGGCCGCCACACCGGCAAGAACGAGAAGAAGGTCATGGAGCGCATGAAGAGCATCCAGAAGCAAATCCGTGACATGAAGGCGGCTGAAGCCAACGACACCGAGCTTGGCGCGGTCAGTGCGGATTTGAAGCAGGCTCAAGAAGAGCAGGAAGCGGCCCACCAAGAGGTTGAGGAAGCCGCTTCCGCGGCCCAATCTGCCCATGATCTCATGCTCAAGTGGCATGCTCAGGTGGACGAGACCCGCGCCAAGCAGGAGCGCGCGCACCGTGAACTCCGCTCCATCAAGCGCGAAGCCGACAGCGCCCACCACCACTACATCGTCTCCCTTCGGTGCCTCCACTCCATCCAAGACATGCTCCGGGCCATGCGCAGTGCGGACAGCGGTGAGAGCCACCGCCCAACGCCACGCATGGAGGTCTCCGATCTCATGGGCAAACTGATGTCCGGCGAGACGCTCTCGACCGACGAGCTGATGCAACTGCAGCGGTATGACTGAAAACCCCCCCCGGGGAGGCCTGAAGGAGGCCAACGCATGATCACCCGTGACGACATCGCAGGCATCGTCGAGAACTACGACCGCATGAAGCTCCGCGTGGGCATGACCGCATCCCACTCTGCGCTGGACATTTGTGACGGCGCGATCGAGGAAGGCTTCCCCACCGTGGCGTATTGCAAAGAGGGGCGCGAGAAGACCTACGCGAAGTACTTCCGCAGCGAGCGCAACGCTTCCGGTCGCGTCCGACGCGGCATGGTGGACAAGGCCATCGTGATGCCCTCCTTTGACGGCGTGCTCGACCCCGCCATGCAGCAGCGCATGCGCGACCGCAACGTGGTCTACATCCCGAACCGCTCGTTCACCTCCTACTGCAACATCGACGCCATCGAGAACGACTTCCACGTCCCCATGTTTGGCTCGCGCAACATGCTGCGCATGGAAGAGCGGACCGAGGACCAGGATTACTACTGGATCCTCGACAAGGCAGGCTTGCCGTACCCGGAGAAAATCGATGACCCGCAAGACATCGACTGCCTGGTCATCGTCAAGTTGCATCACGCCCAGAAGAAGCTCGAACGTGGTTTCTTCACGTGCGCGTCCTACGAAGAATACGTCGAGAAGTCGCAAACCTTGCTCAAAGAGGGCATCATCGATCAAGAAAGCCTCGACGGCGCTCGCATCGAGCGCTACGTCATCGGTCCCGTGTTCAACCTGAACTTCTTCCACAGCCCGTTGGCCGACCGTGACGAGTCGCTCGAGTTGCTCGGCGTCGACTGGCGCTTCGAGTCCTCTCTTGACGGCCACGTTCGCTTGCCTGCTCCCCAGCAAATGACCATGCCCGCTCACCAGCAGATCCCTGAGATGACCGTCGTGGGGCACAACACCGCCACGATCCGTGAATCCCTGCTCGAAACCGCGTTCGAGTTGGGTGAGAAGTTCATCGACGCCGCTCAGGAGCACTACGACCCTGGCGTCATCGGCCCCTTCTGCCTGCAAACTTGCATCGACAAGGACATGAATTACGCCATTTACGACGTCGCCCCTCGCTTGGGCGGTGGCACCAACGTCCACGTCAACGTCGGCCACCCCTACGGTAACGCCCTCTGGCGCAAGCCCATGAGCAGCGGCCGTCGCATCGCGATGGAGCTTCGACGCGCTGCTGAGCAAGACCGCTTGCTCGAAGTGCTCACTTGACCGGCATGCGTGCGCCTTGGCCCGATCAAGGGCTCAACACATCACTCAGTAGCGGTAGGCCTCGGGCTTGTAGGGTCCTTGGACCTCAACGCCGATGTAGTCGGCTTGGTCCTTCGAGAGCGGCGTAAGCTTCGCACCGATGCGCTCGAGGTGGAGCATGGCGACTTCTTCGTCGAGGTGCTTAGGCAGGATGCTGACCTTGATCTCGGCATGCTCGCGGTTGGCCCAGAGGTCCATCTGAGCCAGCACTTGGTTGGCGAAACTGTTGGACATCACGAAGCTGGGATGACCGGTGGCGCAGCCGAGGTTGACCAGACGGCCCTCAGCCAGGAGGTAGATGCTGTGTCCTTCTGGGAAGTCATAGCGGTCCACCTGGGGCTTGATGTTCTGGTGCCCGACGTCTTGGGCGCCTTGGAGGGCTTCGACCTGAATCTCGTTGTCGAAGTGACCGATGTTGCAGACGATGGCCTGATCCTTCATCCGGCGCATGTGATCCAAGGTGATGATGTCCTTGTTGCCGGTGGCGGTCACGAAGATGTCCGCGGTGTCAAGTGCGTCTTCCACGGTGGTGACCGTGTAACCTTCCATGGCCGCCTGAAGCGCACAAATGGGGTCGATTTCGGTGACGATCACGCGTGCGCCTTGAGCCCGCAGGGCTGCTGCAGATCCCTTTCCGACGTCGCCGAAGCCGCAGACCACGGCCAACTTGCCAGAGATCATCACGTCCGTCGCGCGCTTGATGCCGTCCACAAGGGACTCGCGGCAGCCGTAGAGGTTGTCGAACTTCGACTTCGTCACGGAGTCGTTGACGTTGATGGCGGGGAAGAGCAACTTGCCTTCCTCGAAGCGCTGGATGAGACGGTGCACGCCGGTGGTGGTTTCCTCGGACACGCCGACGAGGTCGGCCACCATGCGGGTCCAGCGGGTCGAATCCTCCTCGTGAACACGGCGAAGCAGGTCCTTGATGACGGCTTCTTCGGTGCTGTCCGAGGTCGTATCGATCCAGCGGTCGCCGTGCTCGAGTTCGTATCCCTTGTGGATGAGCAGGGTCGCGTCACCACCGTCGTCGACGATGAGTTGGGGTCCCTGGTCACCGTCGTGGGACAGGGCGTGGTAGGTGCAATCCCAGTATTCCTCGAGGCTCATGCCCTTCCAAGCGAACACCGGCGTGCCGCTTGCCGCAATGGCCGCAGCAGCGTGGTCTTGGGTGGAGAAGATGTTGCAGCTCGCCCAGCGGACTTCAGCCCCAAGCTCGACCAGCGTTTCGATGAGCACCGCGGTCTGAATGGTCATGTGCAGGGAGCCAGTGATGCGGACGCCTTCGAGCGGACGCTGGGGTGCGTAGCGGGCACGGATGGCCATGAGGCCAGGCATTTCATGCTCAGCGATGCCGATTTCAAGCCGGCCAAAGTCCGCGAGGGATTCGTCGGCGACCAGATACGGGGGAGACGCGGTGCTGGATTGCATGGCTTGGGGGCTCAGCCCTGCCTCAAGAGGCTTCCCTTGGCGCCGTAGCCTAAGCTTGGAAGCCCGGATAGTACTGCTGCGTGTACATTTGGGCGGACGCAGGGTCGTATCCCTGTGCCAAGAGGCCTTGGTAGTACGACAGCGCAGCCGGATCCACAACAGGTGCCGGAGCGGGCGCAGCGACCGGTGCCGCTGCAGGCATCTCAAGCCCAGGAGGCACGGCCACGTTGGAGGCCGGCATGGCCAAGCCCGGTGGCACCGCCACGGCGGGGGCCATGGCGTTCAGAGGAGGAAGACCGTCTGGTGCCGATGCCCACGCCTTCTCTTGGTCGGAACCGCCTCGGCCACGCAGCACAAGCACGGCACCAATGGCACCAATGAGCAGCACGACGCCGCCGATCATGGCGACGGTTCCGAAAGATCCGGACGAGCCTCCGGTCTCCTCCGCCACCTCCGGCAGCCACTTCATCGGGTCGTTCGGGAAGGCATCGGCGCCCATGTCCACCGTCCACGATGCATCGGGGTCGGAGTAGCCGTCCCCGTCGGAGTCCAAGCAACCGAAGCGGTCCACGGTCGAGGTGATGGAGGGGTCATATCCGTCTTCAGGACACGCGTCGGCGCCCATGGACGCGTTGTAGGTCGCGTCAGGATCGGAGTATCCGTCGAAATCGGTGTCTGGGCAACCGTTCCGGTCGATGCCATCCAAGCGGGTGGCTGCACCAGGGGCAACCGGTGCGTTCGGGCATTCGTCAGCGAAATTGCCGTTTGGGTTGTCGTACCAGAAGTCACCGTCGGCGTCGCTCCACTGGGTCGGGTCCTCAGGTGCTGCGTCGGTGCCGATGCCGTCGAAGGGGTCCGACCATCCATCGCCGTCGTAGTCCTCGCAACCAAAGCGATCCAAGGTGGAGTTTCCGGCAACGGTCGGACACGCATCGGCCTCAAACCCGTCCGCGTTGTCGCCGTACCCGTCGCCGTCCTCGTCCGTCCACTGCGTGCCATCACGTGGGAAGGCATCGTTGTCGTTGTCGTAACCGTCGCCGTCGTTGTCGAGGCATCCCAGGATGCCCAACTTCGTGGAGTTCCCCGCGATGGCCGGACAGCGGTCGTAGTCACCGACGATTTGGAGGTACTCGCCCGGCCAGAACGGACTTCGATCGTCCCAGTTCGGGTCGTTGTGGTTGTCACCAAGGCCGTCTCCGTCGAAGTCAGACCATTGGGCGGGGTCCGTCGGGAAGGCATCCGCGCCGTCATCCAGCGTCCAATCCGAGTCGGGCGATGAACGACCGTCCGCGTCAGGATCGTTGCAGCCGTAGCGGTCCACGGTGGAAAGCCCCGCAAAGGTCGGACAGGCGTCCGGTGTGACACCGTCTTGGTTGTCGCCGTAACCGTCCCCGTCTTCATCGGACCACTGGGTCTCCTCGAAGGGGAAAGCGTCCTGCTGATCGGCCCATCCGTCACCGTCTTGATCGGGGCAAGCGTTGGTGTTGTTCGCGGTGGAGTTCCCTGCAAGCTCTGGGCAGTCGTCTTGCACGTCCGCCCAGCCGTCCATGTCGCCGTCGGGGCAACCGGTGAAACCACCGAAGGTGGAGGTCCCCGCCACCGACGGACAGGCGTCTGCACCGTCCTCAAATCCGTCGCCGTCGTCATCGAGGTCCTCGTCGAAGTCACGGCAGCCGTCACCGTCCAGGTCGTTGGTTGAATTGGACACCCAGGTCGGGCGAGGTGGGCTGTATCCCGTGTGCTGGCACGCATCGTCCGCGTCGAGGACGCCATCGTTGTCGTCGTCGTCATCCTCAAGGGAGTCACGGCAGCCGTCGTTGTCCCAGTCGGTGGAGTTGGCCGGGTCCTCCCAATCCTGCATGGAGGTCCAGTTGTACTGGCTGTTGCGAGGGCAGAGGTCAGGGAAACTGTCGGTCAGACCGTCGTTGTCGTCGTCGGAATCACAGGCATCGCCCTCGCTGTCGAAGTCGGTGTTGCCTTGGCCAGGGTTGCTCACCGTCGGGCAGTTGTCCCGCACGTCAGGCACACCGTCGGCGTCGGTGTCGATCAGTGTTGCTGGATCAAAGCCGAAGGCCATCGCATCGATGGCGCCGGTCGGTGAGATGGAGTTCCCACCTTGGGTGATGCTGCCCCCGAATCCGCCGACCATGATCGCTTCGTCGCTCATGTTCACCGCCAGGTCGAACGCGTAATCGTTCTGGGTGCTGGCCACGCGCTGGGCCCAGTCCCATGTTCCGCTGCTCGTGATGCCGGCAAGCACCGCATCGGTGCCGCCGGAGAGGATCGTCGCCTTGGAGCCGAAGGTTCCGCTGGCGCTCAATGACGCCGCGATGACGACCTCGTCCAGGCTGTTGATGCCCATCCCGCTCACGGTGTCGTTTTCACTGGTGCCACCGGACACCGCCCAGTCGCCGGTGCCGCTCTGCGAGCGCTTGATCACAAAGAGGTCGCTCTTGCCTTGGCTGCTGGAGATCGACCAACCTGATTTGGCGAGGTTTCCTTTGAAACTCCCACCGAGGAAGAGGTCACCCTGGGCGTTGGACTCAAGCGCGCCAACCGACGTCACCTCGTTGGGCACGCCGTAGCCGTCGAGCGACAAGACCGCCCCACTGGGGTCAATTTCCATCAGGACAACGTCCTGCGAGCCGACCAATGAGTAGAGGGTCGAAGCGGCGTTGATGGTGGCACTGTTGGTGACCATCGCGAGGTGAACGGAGCCGGTTTGGGTTGTGGCCAACGCAATGCCGATGTCGTTGCTCAGACCACCGACGTCGATCACCCAGTCAAGCACGCCACCTTGGGTGTACTTGGCCACGAAGGTTTGCAGGTCGCTGACGTTGATTGATTGCCCACCGAAATCGGTTTCTCCGACGAAGTACCCGGTCGCGTAGTGGTTCCCTGACATGTCCATGGCCACGTCGGTCACGATTGAAACCGCTCCAAAACCGCCGTCGATGGTGGTGTAGCCGACGCCCCACATCCAGTTGCCTGTGGGGTCCGTTTTGGCCACGAAACCCTCGTTGATTTGCGAGAAGGCAAAGGCCGGCGATCCGCCAAAGACGAGGCTTCCGAGGTAATCACCGCCGACGAAGGCCTCACCGCCAGCACCCGCGGCAACGCTGATGCCCGTAACGGCCCCGTTGCTGGTGTCGATGGCGCTGCCCCACGCGTAGGAGCCAGACTCCGTCAAACCGATGATGGCTGCGTCGCAGAGGTCCTGGAGCTGTTGGGCGTACGGGCAGGTCGCCGAGACCGTTTGGCTTCCGAAGGTCACGTCCGCCGTGTAGCGCATGGCTGCCAGAGAGCCCTGACTGTGAGCGTCCACGGAGGTGAAGAAGGCCAGATCCTGTGCCGAACCGGTCCCTCCAGAGGTGAGGAAGCCTTTGGTGGAACTTCGCCCAGACGCGCTCATGGCGTCTTGGACTTCTTCGAGGATTGGCGCAGGACCCTCGTCATACGACGCAAGGGGTCCAATGAAGGAAGCCAAGAGCAAGACGACAAGGAACGTGGCTGACGCTGCACGGGCCATGGTTCTGTGCTGCCCGGACCCCATATAGGGGCTTTTGTTCCGTGCTCAAACGTTGCTTTCGAGGGTCAGCAGGTCGCTGTCCCCGGCATCAACGACGCAAATGGTCGAGATGCTGAACGGCTTCCCGACCGCAACGCCGAGGTCGCGGTTGACCATCATCGCGCGGTGCACGGTGACCTCGGGGTGCTTGGCACCAAGGTCATCGATGTAGGTGATCGGGCAGTTCGCCGCGACGATGACGAGGCGGGCTTCGCCCGAGGCACATGCGTCGAGGGTCTGTCGCTGACCGAACAGAAGTCGGCCAGTGGTGGCTGCGGTCTTGAGGTGTCGGCTTAGGTCCATAGGTTCACGTCCATTCTCCACTGTTGCTTCTCATGGTGTGAGTTTCAGGCGTCGGGCACGTAGAAGAGTTCCACGCTGCCGGTGCCGAGGGCGATCGGCTGTCCGACGATGATGTTCTCTGCGACACCGGTCAGGTGGTCGCGCTCGCCGATGATGCCGGCCTTGAGGAGGTGGTTCACGGTCACTTCGAACGCGGCACGGGCCAGGATGCTGTGCTTGGTTCCGGACACACCGTGGCGACCGATGGCACGAACCTCGCCTTCGGAGGTCATCACGTCAGCGACGATCAGCAGGTGGCGGTCGTCGACTTCGAGACGGGCCCCGTCGAGGGTTTCCTTCAGTTCGTCCACGATGGCTTGGCGGGCGGCTTCGATGCCCAGTTGATCGTAGATTTCGATGATGTTGTTGGTGTAGGTCCGGCTGCGGTCGATGGCCTCGATCTCGTTGATGCGAGCAAGGTTGGAACCGATGGTCGCCAGGTAGTGCTCGCCCGTCTTGTCGTTGAACTGCACGTTGGCACGCTCGACACCGGGGATGCCCTTCAGGCGGAGGTCACGAATTTTCTCTTCCAGCTGCAGGAGCATGGTGTACGAAGGCGGGTTCTCCGCCAGCGTGTCGAGGTCCTCGGCGCTGTGCACGTTCGGGATGAGGGTCAACATGGTGGGGTTCTTCTCCTTGTTCGCGATGACGTGAAGGCGGGTGGCGCGCGTGAGTTTCTCTCGCACTTCCGCACCGGTCATGTTCTTCTGCGCCATGTTGGCCTTGTTGAGGTGAAGGACGAGGCGCCGCTGGGCCACGTCGGTTTCGATGGTCGCGATGTTGACCGTGGTGGTGACTTCGAGGGAAGCCGCCAGCTTCTGTGCGTCCTCTGCAGTGGCCTTGATGCCCTCTTTGAGGTAGATCTTCATGGTCGGGGTGTTGGGCACCTTGCGTGCATCGACAATCTCGATGATGCGGGGCAGACCTTGGGTCACGTTGACCGTGGCCACACCGGCGTAGTGGAACGTACGCATGGTCATCTGCGTACCGGGTTCACCGAGCGACTGAGCCGTCACGATGCCCGCGGCTTCGAAGGGGTCGATGCGGGACTTCGCGAGTTCGGTCTCGGCGCGTGCGATGACCTTGCCGGCTTGTGCCGCGGTGAGCTTCTTCTTCCCACGCTTCAGCACAGCGTCCGCCAAATCGTTCAGGATACGAACCGTCAGCTGCAGACCGGCCTTGTCGGCGGCCTTCTCGAGCGCGGTGTACACGGGATCGTCGGCGAGTTCAGAGCGGAGGGCCTGCATTTTGCGACCCTCGTCGTAGCCTTGCAGGTCAACGTCGGCCTTGACGCGACGGCTGCGGCTCTTGCGAAGGGTGATTTTGGTGGTTGGGCCACCGCCATCGCTGTCGCCATCGCTGGATTTGCGCGAGGCTCCCTCGATCAGCGTGAGGATCTTCGCAGCGGTCTCCGAATCGGTTTCACATGCCTGCGCAATCTCTTGCACGGCGAGCACCTTGACCTCGTCCCACTTGCGGTCGTTGGCCAGGGCGTGAGCGAAGTTCTCGGCCACGCCGAGGTCGATCAGCTTCTTCTTGGTGGCGCTCTTGACAACCATCAGTTCTCACCTCCGTCGTTCTCTTCGGCTTCGAATTCCCAGCCGCCGAGGTCGTCTTCTTGCTCGTCACGGTCGTAGGAGTCGTGGTCGACTTCCATCGCACCGTCGGTGCCAAGGGCGTCGTCGACAACGATGTCGATGTTGAACGGTGAACCGTGCACCCCACGGGAGGGGTCAATTCCGTCCTCGCCGTAGGAGAACTGGATGATGCGGTTCGCCGTGTTGCGCACCGACAGCATGTCGTCGTTGTACACCTTGAGGTCGTCCATGGCGTTGATCAGACGGCGTTGCATGTACCCGGACTTCGCGGTACGCACCGCGGTGTCGACCAGGGACTCACGGCCGGACACGGAGAGCATGAAGAACTCCGTGGGCTGGAGGCCACGCTTGAACGAAGACGCGATGAAACCCTTCTGGCGGCCACCCTTGTCGCCGCGCTTGAAGTGAGGCAGCACACGGTCCTCGTAGCCACGCTCGAGGCGGCGGCCACGCACCTTCGCTTGGCCGATGGAGCCGGCCATCATCGTCAGGTTGTCCATGGAACCACGGGCGCCAGAGATGGCCATGTTCACGGCCGCGTTGGTGGACCCGGAGCGGTTCAATTCGTCCTTTGCCACGTCACCCGCGGCCTGCTTGCCTTGGTCGAGGATGATCATGATGTTCTCCTCAAGGGTCTCAACAGGCGTTCGGCCGGGTCGAGTCTCGTAATCCTGACCGTCCTCACCAAACTTCTCGAGTTCTGCACGGACCGCGATGCGGGCCTCGTCGTTGGCCTTCTCGATGCCGGCGATGGCGTCCTCGGAGAGGTCTTCGTCGTCGATGCCGGTGGTGAAACCGAGCGAGGTGCACGCGCCGATGGTCAGGCGGGTGAACTGGTCGAGGAACTCTGCACCCCGGCTCGGGCCGTTGGTTTGGATGATGGCGTCGAGGAGACGGCCGTCTTCCGCACCGATGGCGCGCTTGTCGAGGGTTCCGCTGATCTGACCGTTGTGGACCTTCACGTCGTCCAGGGAACGGCTGCGGAACCGCATGTGGATGTTGTCGGGGATGATGAGGGACATCAGGTCCTCGCCACGGAAGCAAGCTTCGCCAGCATCGTTCTCGACGGTTTCAGGCAGGTCGCCACGGTAGTCGATGTAGCCGAGCATCTCAAGCGCGTTGCGCTTGGGGATGAGGCCGTTCTCTCCACCGCGGGTCAGCAGGTATGCACCCGAAATGTGGTCGTGGATGCCGCCGATGACCGCACCGCCGTAGCGGGGCGTCAGGATGTGTTCCTGCACGCGCATGAGGATCTTGGCCTCTGCACGGGCTTCCTCGGACTGGATGACGTGGAGGTTCATCTCGTCGCCGTCGAAGTCCGCGTTGTACGGAGTACAGACCGCGAGGTTGAACCGGAAGGTCTTGCCTTCCATCACGCGGACTTCGTGCACCATCATCGACATGCGGTGGAGCGACGGTTGGCGGTTGAAGATCGCGACGTCACCGTCGATCAGGTGGCGCTCGACGGTGATACCGGGCTTGGGGTTGCCGTTCCAGTCCACCGTGGACAAGCGGTCGTCCACACGGGTGTGATCGCCCCACTCGTCAACAGGGGAGCCGCAGTGCGGGCACAGCACGTTGAGGTGCTCTGGGAAGGGCTCGGGATCAGGCGAATCGGCCTGGCTGAGTTCCCACTTCCAGCGCTGATGGAGGATGCCACGGGGGTCGTCGTCGGCGAGCGGCGTGCCGTCGGTTTCCTCGCCGCGGAGGTTGGCCAAGGTGGCCTCGTCGTCGACGCTGTACTGGGTCAGCTCGTCGCCGGTCTGCGTGCGCATGATGAGCGACTTGATGACCAAGCCTGGCAGGAAGTTGGGCGCGGGCATGACCGCGTCCAAGTCAGGACGGAGGGTGCGCTCGGAGTCACACTCAGGGTTGAAACAGCGGAAACCTGCGTTGATGAGGCGGCTGCGCTCGTTGATACGAACACGGCGACCGTCGTTGCGGATGATGTAGTTCACACCGGGGTGAGCATCGGGACCGCGCAGGATCATCTGGCGCATGTCCTCACGGTTTCGCGTGGTCACGCGGATGGGCACCGTGAGTTCCTTGGCGATGCGCGTGGGCACACCGACTTCGTTGACCCCGAGGAAGGGGTCAGGCGAAATGACGGACCGGGCACAGAAGTTCACACGCTTTCCGGACAGGTTGGAACGGAAGCGGCCTTCCTTGCCCTTCAGGCGCTGCGTGAGCGTCTTGAGGGTGCGACCGGAGCGGTGTCGGGCCGGCGGAATGCCGGAGGTTTGGTTGTCGAAGTAGGTGGTGCAGTGGTACTGCAAGAGTTCCCACAGGTCCTCGACGATGAGCTGAGGCGCACCGGAGTCGCGGTTCTCACGCAGGCGCTGGTTGATGCGAAGCACGTCGACCAGCTTGTGGGTCAAGTCGTCCTCAGAGCGATCACCACTGTCCAGGGTGATGGACGGACGGACGGTGATCGGAGGCACAGGCAGCACCTTGAGGATCACCCATTCGGGGCGGTTGGTCTTGTGCATGCCAATGAAGATCAGGTCCTCGTCGGGCACGGCCGCGAGCCACTCGCGCACGTCACGGGCGTTGAGTTTGCGCTCGGTCTCCTTGCCGCTGCCAGGCGTGCCGATCTTTTCCTTGAAGTTGGTCGGCTTCTCGAGGATGATCTTGCCTTGGGGCTTGCCGCAGTGCATGCACGTCTTGCGCTTTGCACCGGACGTCACCTTCTCGATGTCCTTGATGATCTTGGCGAACTCGGTGGAACCGACGCCGTGCTTGGTGATGATGTCGTGCACACGGTGGCGGTAGTAGTCCTGCTCGCTCAATTCAGGGTTGGCAGGGTGCGTGCCCACGGCGTCGTGGAGCAGAATGCGGTGGCAGGAGTTGCACGTGGCCTTCAGCGCGGTCTTGATCAGGTTCACGAACCCGATGTGGATGACCGGGAGTTCAAGCGCGATGTGCCCGAAGTGGCCCGGGCTTTCGTCGTACTTGCAGTTGTCCGTTGGGCAGATCATGCCGGGCTCGATGACGCCCATGTGGGGGTCCATCAGACCTTGCGTGTAGGCGTGGCCGTCGTCCTTGTAGGTGTCCGGCGTCTTGACCTCAACGGCCGACATCTTGCGGATCTCGGCAGGGTCCATCAGGCTGAAGCGGATCGAGGCGATTCGCTTCGGGATCAGCACGCTCTTTCGACTCATCGGCGGTCCTCCAGTTCAAGGCGCATGGCCACTCCGAGACTCTTCATCTCGTCGAGCAGCAGCTTGAATGCGTACGAGGTCTGCACCTTGTAGACCTCCGCACCGTCCCCTGCGATGGGACTCACGTACGTGTTCCGTTTTGGATCGTACCACGCAATGTGACCGGATTCTTGGCAGACGTACAGGTCAATGCCGTCGGACTCGTCCAGAAGACGGTCCTTGATGACCATCGAAGCACCGTGCGCAATGAGGCAGTCACGCTCCATCTCACCGAATCGGAGACCACCCTGGCGGGCGCGACCCTCGGTGGGCTGACGGGTGAGGATCTGCACGCGACCGCGGGAGCGGGCGTGGATCTTCGAGGACACGAGGTGGTGCAGGCGCTGGTAGAAGATGCAGCCGACGAAGATGTCGGCCGGGTAGGCTTCACCGGTCTCACCGTTGATCATGCGCTCGCGGCCGGAATGGTCGAAGCCGTTGCGGACGAGGGCGTCGCGCAGGCTGCTTTCCTTTTCGCCGCGGAAGGCGGTCCCGTTGATGCGGCGGCCTTCCATGGAACCGACCTTGCCCCCGATCATTTCGAGGACGTGGGCGACGGTCATGCGCGACGGAATCGCGTGCGGGTTGATGATGAGGTCAGGCACCACACCGTCTTCGGTGAACGGCATGTCCTCAGGGTCAAGCAGGCGACCAATCACGCCCTTCTGGCCGTGACGGGAAGCGAACTTGTCGCCGACTTCAGGCACCTTGTGGCTGCGCACGATGACGCGGACGAGGCGCCCGCTGTCCAGCGACTCGGTCACGTAGACGTTGTCCACGTGGCCCATCTCGCCGTGGCGCACGAGCATCGAGGATTCGCGGCGCTCCTGAGCTTGCAGGAAGGTGCCGCCACCCGATTCTTCGAGGAAGCGGGGCGGGCTGGTCTTTCCGACGAGCACGTCGCCACCGGCCAGGTGGGTCTCGGGCACGGGCAAACCGTCGCCTTCGAGGTGCTGGTAGGAGGACTCGGGCTTGAGGCCCTTGACCTCCTGAAGGGAGGAACCGGGCTTCTCAATCTCTTCGATTTGACCGCCGGGGAAGCGCTTGCGTTCGGCGTTGTAGGTGCGGTTGAAGGTCGAGCGGCCGAGGGCACGCTCAACGGAGCCGCGGTTCATGATGACGGCGTCCTGCATGTTGTAGCCGTGCAGGGACATGATGGCCACGATGAAGTTCTGACCGCCTGGGCGCTCGTCGAAGCCCGTGGTGCTCATCGCGTCGGTCTTGGTGATCGAGCGGTGCGGGTAGTGCAAGATGTGCGCACGGGTGTCGGGGCGGAGCCGGTAGTTGGCGCTGGGCAATCCGAGGGACTGCTTGACCATCGCCGTACCGCCGGTCACGCGAGGCGTCGAGTTGTGTTCAGGGTAGGGGATGAGCGATGCGCACACGCCGAGCATCAGCTGTGGGTCGATCTCACAGTGGGTGTGCTCGTTGCTGTACTCAAGGTCCACCTCAAAGGTGGAGGTCCCCCACTCGCCGTTGGGCAAGCGGACCTTGGCCTCGAGCATGGCGCTGCTGGCGTTGACTTGTCCCATGTTGGTCCAGTTGACGTTCTCGCTGGTCACGGGGCGACCGGCGTGCTCGCTGCCTTCTGGGACCTTCTCGGGGAGAAGGAAGGGGCGGGAGGCGATGAAGAGGTCTTCCTCTTCTTCAGCGTCCACCCACTCAATGATGCCCTTGGTGAGCAAGTTGCCGAAGGTGGTTTCGCCGCTGCGCAGCTCCTCGAGATGACCAGGCGTCAAGCGAGGCGCACCGTCGTGGAGGATGAGCAAGGGGCGCAGGATGCGGCCCTTGTCGGTGTTGATGAAGATGTCACGGTTCTCGGCGTCGTGGCGGATGGAGACCTCAGGAGGAATCAGGCCGCGACGGCGGGCGTTCTTGAACTGGTTGACCAAGTTCATTCCGTTGTCGTGGATGCCGTAGATGTCACCGTTCACGTGAACGCGGTCACCGTTGGTCCAGTCGTCGGGCTGGTAGACGTCCATGTCGTCGAGTTGTCCGCAGATCATGGTGTCGTCAACCTGCTCGGAGACGTCGATCATTTGGGCGGCGTTCTTGACCAGACCACAGTTCTGGCCCTCAGGGGTCTCGTTGGGGCACAGACGACCCCACTGGGTGGGGTGCAGGTCACGTGCCTCGAAGTGAGGTTGGCTGCGGACCAGCGGGCTGGTCACGCGGCGCATGTGCGACAGCGCGGAAAGGAAAGTGGTGCGGTCCAGAAGTTGGCTCACACCGCTGCGCCCACCGACCCAGTTTCCGGTGGCCAGTGCGTGCATGATCTTGGAGGTCAGCACGTCGGGGCGGAGGCAGGAACTGATGCGGAGTTCGCGCTTGCGGTTGTGGTGGCGCTCGAGTTGGTACTTGAGGTCGCGAGCGAGTTGTCCAGCGGACACGCGGAAGAGGTCCTCGACCAGGTCGCCAGCGAGGCGAACGCGCTTGTTGGCGTAGTGGTCCTTGTCGTTGGGTGCCTTGTCGGTCAGCGCCATTTCGAGCACTTGACGGACGATGCGGCCCACGAAAATGGCCTTCTTCTTGCGGTCGGCGGCGGTGTCGCCAAGGTGAGGCAGGAGCTCACGGTCGAGGAGTTGGTTGACGCGCTGCTCACGGTACTCACGCTGCTGGCCGGCGGCGAACTTCTTCTGGAGCCACTCGTGGGCTTCTTGGGTGTTCATCGTGTTGTACTCTTCGTTGTCGTTGACTTCGTTGATGTTGGCCACGATGTACTTGAAGGTCTCAGTGGGACCTGCGATGGCGGTGAAAATCTCCTGGTCGTTGTCGATGCCAAGGGCACGCATCAGCAGGACCACGGGAATGGCGGTCGTGCCGGCCGTGCTGACCTTCACCATGAGCATGCCGTCACGGCGCTTCTCGACGGTGAGGGGCTTGCGCATACCGTCCTTCTGGGAGAAGATCTTGGCGACCTCGGTCTGCTTGGCGTAGCGCTTGTTGATCTCCACAGTCACGCGGTTTGGCGCGAGGTCTTCCATCGAGATGAGCACGCGCTCGGTGCCGTTGATGATGAAGTAACCACCGGGGTCAAGGGGGTCCTCGCCCTTGGTGCGGAGCAGCCCGTGCCATGCGTCCATGTCGTCATGGGACGTGGTGGGGGCCAGCACGCGGTCGCCGGCAATGTGGTTGGGGTGCAGGTTGCAGCGCTTGGAGCGCACCATGATCGGCATGTTGCCGACCTGGACGGCCTTCTCGGGGTTCCCAGGAACACCGTTGCGGTAAATGGTGAAGTCAATGGTGACCGGGGAGAAGTAGGTCAGCTTGCGCAGACGGCACTCCATTGGGGTCGAGGGGTGTTCTGACCCGTTGGCTTCCTTGGTCATGGGTTCGCCGAGTTGGACGTTCTTGAGGCGAATGACGATGTCTTGGTCGGCGACGTCAAGGCGGATGAACCCGCCCTCTTCGTCCTCGATTTCCTCGTCGGTTCCGACGCGGATGTTGCGGATGATGGTCTCCATACGCGATGGGAGGTTCTCCCCAGAGGGAATGCAATCGTCGTACGATGCGATTTGATGGTTCACGAGACTGCGCTCGCGGAAGTAGGCTTCGATAATCTCCTGCATGATGCTCCCTCCGGTTCAGCTCCCCTCCACAACGAGGCGATAGGCGACGGCGACGCCAGCGGAGGGCGACTTCCGAACCACCTTGAGGACACGGTCGGCGATCCAACCCGAAGCCAGCGGCTTGTGGTCGGGGTTGGCCGCGAGGGCAGCCACGTCTTGGGCTTCTGCGGCTTCTTTGATGACTTGGACCACAGGGTCCGTGATGAGGATCTTCGGGAGCAGTTCCTTGGCGAGGCGCTGCTCACCGGTTTCGGGGTCCTCTCGAACGAGGTTCCACGGCTCGAGTTCCTCGGCTTCCACCGCGAACTGCTCTTCGCTGGAAATGTTCGGCGCACCAAGCAGCTCCTGGTGAGGCACCATTTCGTGGTTCAGGGGGTTGAAGCGGATGCTGACCTCTGGACGGTCGTAGTCGTCGATGGCCTTGGCGCGAATGGTGAGCTTGCGGCTCTTCTTTTGTGCACGACGGCGGGAGCCTTGGTCGGCGATGATCCGCATGACGTTGGCGTGAACGTCGCTTTCCTTGGAGACGCTGAGGCAGGAGGCGACCTCGTCGGGACTCATCTTCTTGATGTCCGCCATGTTGCGGTCGGTGGCCAATTTGTGGGCCGCTTCTTCCTCAACACCGAGTTCAATTAGGCGCTTCTTCGTTGCGCTTTTCACGACCAAATTATCCCCGCCTTTGGCCCGTGAACGATGGACCTGAAGCCTGTCCAGGCGGGCCCGACGGGGTTCGAACCCGCGACCATCGGGTTAAAAGCCCGACGCTCTACCTGGCTAAGCTACAGGCCCAATGCGCATCTTGGGCGAGCGTCCGACCGGACCTCCCTTTATGAAGATTCCGCGTGTCGGATTCCGTCGCCTTAGGATGATAAATCCCCACGCAGCACCCTGATGTATAGCACCTGTGGTGGGCAGCATGGACCGCATGAACGCCCCCTTTGCTCCGGACGATGCTGAGGCCGAGCGGTTTCGGCTTGAACGACCCCCGTCTGAGGCCCGTTGGATCGACGCAAAAAATCGCCCTTGGGACCTCGTCATCCCGCACACGGTCTACCCACCAAGAGAGGACACCGATCTTTTGGCCGGATGGCTCGCCAAACAGGGCGCAGGGAACGGGCGTTCCGTCTTTGAAGTGGGCGTTGGCAGCGGCGCCATCATGCTCCAAATGGCCGCTGACGGCTGGGACGTGCACGGCTGCGACGTCCACCCGTACGCGGTCGCGGCCACGCGGCACGCCCTCTCCTCGCACGGCTATGCTGGCCGCATCCGCGAAGCCGACCTTGGCGACCTCGACGCTTCCCTACTCGCCAAAGCAGACCTTGTGGTGTGGAACACACCGTACCTCCCACCGGTCGAAGACGGGCAAGCGCACCTTGGGCCCCTCGAAGAGGCCGGCTTGTCGGATCCTGTTGCCGAGGGTTCAGGACACATGCTCCTGGCACGGTTGGATGATGTGCCGGTGAGCACGACCCGCCGCGCTGCCCTCGTGGTTCAAGAGCGGGCGGTTGCGCCACTTCGGCGTGATGCAACCCTGCGAGGGTGGACGTGCTCCACCGTGGCTGACCTCGAGTTTGACGATGGAGAGCGACTCTGCCTCCTGATCCTCGCTCGAGCATGGCCTCGCGCGACCTCCAGCGTCGTCGCCTCCACCGGGAGCACCAACGCCGACCTGATGGAAGGATTACGCACCGCTGGCGACTCCCTCCGCGCCGAACGGCAAACCAACGGCCGTGGGCGACGTGAGGCCTCATGGCAATCTGCCCATGGTGATTTGACGGCCTCATGGGTCCTCTTTGATGGCGATGGCACGCTGCCCCCCCACGGCTTGGTGCAAGCGGCGTGTGCCCTCGCCACGCGTGATGCTCTACAGGACCTCGGCTGCGATGAAAGCGAGCACCTTCTCTTGAAGTGGCCCAACGACCTGTTGCTCGACCGGAGAGGCCCCGCCAAAATCGGCGGGTGGCTCATCGAATCGAGGCAGCACGGAAGGAACACGCGCATGGTGGCCGGCTTGGGGCTCAACCTGACCGAAGGACCTGCTCACGTGGACGGCACGCCCCGCGCCTTCGTGAAAGGCACCACGGCGGCTGCCCTTCACGCAGCGTTGAGCGCTCGTTTGTGCAGCCGCTTCGCCGACCTTGCCAGCATATACGGTCGGCGCTCGATGGCCGAAGAAGCCGTCTTTGCTTACCGCGCCTCAGCGCGACGCTTGGGCATGACCGACAGCAACGGCAGAGACCTCGTTCCCACAAGCATGGACGAACACGGTGGCTTGTGCATGGAGGACGGTCAAGCACCAATTCACGACCTCGACGCCGTACTCTGGCGGTCGTGGCCCTGAAGCTCACTCGAGCAATTCAGCGTCGAGGCTCCCTGCGTCCTTCGAGGCCTCATCCCCTTGCCGGGAAAGCACGACGGCATAGCCGACGAGGACCGCCCCGAGGAGCGGCGCCCAGACCATGCTGATGGCTCCGCGCTTGAGGTCGACGTCGACCTCGCCCGCACCCTCCGACACCGTGATCGACCACGACACGCTCCCTCGTTCGGTCACGTCAAAGGTGGCGGTGTTCGTGTCGCCCGCAGCCACAGCCTCGGTGATGAGCACCTCCTCTTGGCCTTCGAGCTGGAAGCGGATGGTGACCACAGAGGTTTGGTCCATGATGTAGGTCATGTCCACCGAGTCCCCACCGCCAAGGCGGGCGTTTCCTGAGATCCCCTCTTCCTCAGTAAAGGGGACGGGGTCATCCCACGCAAGCATCACGATGCTGCCGACCAAGAGACTGAGGCCGACCAGCATCAGGACGTCCTGCGCTCGAAGCGGTGGTGCGTCGCCCCCGGCTCCCATGCGCGCCCCTCACCGCTCTGATTCATCAACGTCGTGGCGGTCGAGGCAAGCCCAGACGTTCTCGAACGAGGCGAATCTTACCGGAGGTGGTCACGCCCCGCATGGCGTGCTCCGACCATGTTGACGCGTCCTCAAGGACGGAGCGAACGGCCGGTGCCACCGCCAAGGTCACGCCAAGGATGGCCAGACCGAGTTCATCGTCGCGCTTCGCCGCGGGGACAGCATCCATCAAGCGGACTTTGTCGGGAAAAAGATCGGCCAGTGCTTGCTCGATGTCCTGGCGTGAGGTGAAGCGTGGACCGAGTTCAACGCCGATCCACCGTCGTTTTGGACGGTGGGCTTTCGACGGACGGGCCATGATGGGTTGGTTCAGCCCGTCCTTGATGACCGTTCTCCCCGCACGTTCAAAGGCAGAGCGTTCCATGATAGAGTGATGGACGGGGAGGACGTGGAGGAGCCGCCCCTGACCCTCTTCGGTCTGATCCGAACCCTCACTGCCCCCGCCACGGCCCCGCATTTGGTTGGCTTCCTTGCGGTGGTCATCGCGCTGTTCGTGACGGTCGGCAACATGCGCGATTTGGAAACCGAGGTGGCGGCGGCCTTCGTAGGCATGGGCTTGTCCTACGCCGCAGTGGCTGGCATGGCGGACCATGCAACGTTTCGCAAGTGGGTCGTCGCTGAGAAGGGGAGTGCTCCCTGGACGTTCGTGACCGTGCTGATCCTGCCCTTGGCGGTTGGTGCGGTGCTTTCCGGCGTTCTGCTCATGATCGTTGATGCTGCCGGACTGCGCACCGCGCTGCCGGTGGCCTTGGCCGCGCTCTTCGTGGCGTGGTCCATCGGCCAAGGCCGTTCCTTCCGAAGCGCCATCGTGCGCTGGCCCACGCCCGCTGTCGCTGCTTCACCCCGAAGCCCAAGCCGTGTTGCTGCAGGGTTTCGGTTGACCACGACCGCGCTTTTCCTCGTCATCGTGCTCGTGGCCCAGGCGGCCTTGGCGGGCACGTCCATTCTGTCCGCGTCGGTGGGGCTGCTCGACGTACTGCTGGACCAAGCGGCCTTCGCCGGAGGCCTGGTCGTGCTGTTGGTGGCTGGAGAATTCATCACCCAGGAAGGGCGCCGAAGGTGCGCCAACGACCGATGGACGTCGCGCATGTTTGCTCGATGGCAGGTGCTGGCCCTGACCTTCGCTGCGTGGCACCTTGGCACCGCTTGGCGTCACATCACCTCTGAACAGCCTCAGGTGGCTACGGCCGTCGAGGAGATCATCCTCATGACCGTGACGGTCGTTATGGCGGTGTGGTCCATGACCAGCCGCACGCGAGGTTCCGATTTGGGGATCGTCCGTCGCAGCAACGCCCTGTTCTGGGGCCTGTCCTTCGGGTACGCCTACGCCGGTTCCGTCGCGATGCTCAGCACGGTCGTGCAAGGCGTCAGTGGGGTGCTCTTCTTGGGTCACGTCGTGGTTGCCGTCACGCTCCTGATCCTCCTGCGGTCCACAGGCCCGGTCCTCGCCAAACGGCACGCTACGGCCCTCGAACACGCGGCGATGGGCGCACACGTCGAGGCACGCCTGGCCCAGCGCACCGAGGCACCCGCTGAATCCCCAAAGGACCCGGCCAATGACGCCACGACAAGCGAAACCGACGGCTCGATCACCGATCTCGCCCCACAGGCAGAGCCTGAGCAAGAAGACGAAGCACCCGCCCCCATGGTGGACGACGACGTCATCGAGATGCTCGATTAGTCGGACGAGGTCAGCCCAGACAGCAGCAGGATCACGCGGACGCGCCCGTACATGGCCTCGGACACGCGGGCGCCAAGGATCACCTTCGCGTCTTGATTCAGCGTGCGCGTGAAAGCCTCGGAAATGGCCCCCATTTGTGCGATGGAAAGGTCAGGCCCGCCCTCGAGGTGGATGTAGCACCCCGTGGCCCCGCTGACGTCGACGTCGGAAAGCGGAGCGCTTGCGGCTTGTCGAATCAGCCCCTCGACGTCGTCCGAGGATCCGCTTCCCACCAACAAAGTGGCCGCCCCACCGTTGGCGAGGATGGCCCTCAGATCCATCAAATCCAGGTTCATGAGGCTCATCTTGAGCAGGGAGTGGACCAAACCGTCCACGAGATCTTCAATCCACTCCGATCCCATGGCCCAATCCTCGCCACGTTCGCGCGCTTGGTGGGCCAGGCGTTCGAGGGAGACGCGAACCGTCACGTCTGCGTTGGCCTCAAGGCCCACCAGGGCTTGGTTCGCGATGCCTGTACGGTGCGGTTGTTCGTTCGCAAAAGGGAGCGACACGACGGCGATGACGATGGCCCCCGCCCGTCGAGCTTGCCGGGCGAGTTCTGCCGCAGCACCGCTTCCGGCCCCGCCGCCAAGCCCAGCCAAGAGCACGACCAATTCTGCGCCTTCAAGCACGGGTCGAGCCATCGCGTCGAGCCGGCGCATCCGCTGTTCGGCCAACGCCGGCAAGGCCGCACATCCCTCCGCCTCCATTGCGTGGCCAAGCCGGAGCACGTGGCCTTCCGCACCGATGCGGAGGCTGCGGTCGTCCGCGTCCACGGCGAGCAAGCGCGTGGTTGGACAACGACGATGCGCGGAGGCGGCCCACGCACAGCCGAGGCCTCCGACCCCAGCGATGACGATTTGACCGCCGTCCATGAACGGACTTGAGTCTGCACCGGTCCATCAACCTGAGCCACAGGTTCACTCGATGTAGCGGAGGTAGCGGCGCCGGGCATCGCGGGCCCATGCGTTGTCGGGCTCGAGGTCGAGCACGCGGTTGTAGTAGGTCACCGCTTGCTCAAACTCCGAAAGATGGCGCCCGTGCATGTGGCCGAGGTTGGACAACACGGGGATGCATTCGTCGTCCTCTTCGAGCATGGCGAGGAGGATGGCCTCGGCCTTTCCGATCTCGCCACGAAGCATGAACTCCTCCGCCTCGTCGAGGCGGCGGAGTTGGTCGTCGGAGAGCCCGTAGACGTTGTCAAAGGCGTGCTCCGTCATGCATGCTGGACTCCTGACCCAAACATGAAGTTTCTTACCCCCCGGTTCTAACGTTAGAAACGGGGTACTGCGCCGCTACATTGTGGCATTTAGCAGACAATGTTTAAGGGTCCCATCCAAGTCGGTTAGGGCATAGGGTGAGGCCATGCTCAAGCGCACGTCCACGCTCCGCCTCTCGCTGGCTGCCCTGCTCGTGTTTGCATTGCTTCTTCCGGGAGCCGCGACGTCCTACCACACCGGCATCGGTGGCGAGCAAAACAACGCTGGCGAAGTCATTGAGGACGTCGCCAAGGAAGGCTGCCTCTGCCACAACCCTGACGCGGACAACACCGTGCAGGTCATCCTCGACGAGGTCCCTTACGGCTGGGCTGAGGGTGAAACCTACACCATGCATCTGCAACTCATCGGCGGACCTGAAGCCGGTGGCGCGTGGACGGGCGGCTTCTCCATGCGCGTCAGCGAAGGCAGCCTTGGCGGCGAAGACGTCCAGAACTGGGAGGGCGACGTCACCACCTTGACCCAAATCGAAGCCAGTGCGAACGTGGCCGACCGCATGTGGGTCATCGAGTGGACTGCGCCCGCCGCCGGCACCGGCGCCGTGACCTTCTGGATCACCGGCAACAGCGTCAACGGCGACGCCATACCGGGCGCAGACGACCGCTGGAACCAGCTGTTCTTCACCCTGCCCGAGGACGATGGCGCCTCCCCCGCTGGGCTTCGTACCCTCTTCGCCGGAGACGGCAACGTCCAGGCGCCCGAGCCTGATCATCATGGCGTCGACCTGCACCACATGGGCGCCAAACTCCGCGCCCACTGGCTCGGTCTGCTTGGTTTTGGCGCGGTCATCGTCGTGATCGTCTTCGCAGGATTCCTCCTGCGTTACGGCTTCTCCACCTCCTACCAAGGACGCTCCAACCAGTTGCGTCTGCGTTACCACCTGAACCGCCGAGGTGATCAGTGATGGACGATGAAGTCACCAAGCTCCTGCGGATGGTCGCCGACGGCACCGTGCCCATTGAAGACGCCCGCAAGGCGCTCCTCGAGGTTGAACTCAGCGAGAAGCAACTCGACGAAGCCATCGATCGCGGCGTGTTTACGGAAGCCGAAGTGGGCTCCATCGTGTCCGCCTCCTTGGCTCCGTCCGGCGCCTCGTACCTCACCATGGCCTTCCTCGGCTGGGGCCTCTTCTGGGTCATGTACTGGTCCTTCTCGATGATGTACGGCCTCATCCAAGGTTGGGACCAGCAGCAGTTGGCTTACCACTTGGCCATCACCTTGGTCACCCTCATCATGATGGGGATCATCTACCTCAAGTTCGTCCTGCCTGACACCATCATCGTCAAGCACGCTGCGAACAAGTACATTCCAGAACACGCCAAGGACTGGCGGGAGTACAAGTGGTGATCACCATGGCGAAGTCATACGATCTCAAGCCCGCCCCCCTCAACGACGAGAAGGCGTACGCTGCCGGCGGCGCCTCGGTGGTCAACCGACGCCAGTTCCTCCGCTACGGCTTCAACGCCACCACCGGTGTGCTCGCCGCCTCTGTTGGCGTGCTCGGCTTTGCCTCCATCCTGCTCCCACCCGGCGCGGGAAGCGGTGGTGACCTGGCCGTGAAGTACTGGGCCAAGGGACGTGAAGACGAAGCGTGGTACGGGGCCAAGCACCTGCAGTCCATGACGCGCGAAGATTTCGTCGCCGAAGCCGCGAAGTCCAGCACCGGCACCGCCGGCGCTGCAGGCGTTTGGAACGGCGTCCCTGTCGTCGTGAACTACGTCGACCACGACGCGAACAACGGCACCCCGACGTCCAACGGCAAGGCCCGCTATCAGTCCATGGAAGGCTACGACGAGACCGGCAAATACGTCGGACACTTTGACGACATGGTCGATGCCGACCCTCGCATCTTCCCGACCGGTGGCCTCGTGATGGTCTTCGGGCGTTGCACGCACCTGTGCTGCATTCCCGGATGGCAGCTCGTCAGCAACACCTTCACCGAAGACACGTGGACGCCCGGTGGCGGCGACGACGGTGGGACCAAGTTGTTCTGCATCTGCCACTCGTCCCGCTTCGACCCCACCGCGCTCGAACTCAACACCAACCGGAACCGCGCGAACGGTGCCACCTTCACCTACGCCGGCATTCGACGCTCCGGAGGACCGGCACCGGTGGGCCTGCCGCTCATCCCCATCCAACTCAACGGTGACACCATCGAGGGCATCACCGACTACATGGGCTGGTTGACCTACTGCGACTGAGGTGATTCGATGAACACGATTTCCATCGTTCTATGGTTCTTCATTGCCTTCGTGGCGGTGCTCGTCGCCTTCACCCTCCGCAAGGAGGACGAAGAGATGCCCCGTCGCGAGATCCTTCGGGCCGTTGAGTCCAGCGGTTCGATGGGCTTGGCCGAGCGCTCGTTCCTGTGGGTGTTCAGCTGGCTTGACACCCGCTTCCGCATCCAAGACTACTGGAACATGTCGAAGTCCGCGTACTACAACATGCACCGCCAGATGCCCCTGACCCACGCTGAGAAGTACAAACTCCGCATCATCTGGTACTGGTACCCTCTCTACTGCCTCGGTGGCATCTCCTTCCTGTCCTTCATCATCCTCGTGATCACGGGCACCGTGCTCGGCATCTACTACGTGCCCGGTGGCGAAGGCGACCCATCGCCCGCCTACAAGAGCATGCAGTTCATCATGACCGAATTGCCCTTTGGCTACATCATCCGCGCCGTCCACCACTGGACGACCCACTTCATGGTGGCCAGCGTCTTCCTCCACATGTGCCGGGTGTACTTCACCGGAGCCTACCGCAACCCACGTGAGCTCAACTGGCTCATCGGCGTCGCCCTGATGGCCCTGACCATCGTGTTCGGCTACTCCGGCTACCTCCTGCCCTGGGACAGCCTCGCCTACGGTGCTGCCGTCATCGGCATCAACCTCAGCAACGCCTCACCGCTGGTCGGGAAATACATCGCCACACTCCTCTTTGGTGGAAGCAGTTTGACGGACCGAACGGTCACCAGGATGTACTTCATTCACGTGTTCATCCTTCCAGTGATCGTCACGACCCTCATCATCATCCATCTTTTCATCGTCTGGGTGCAAGGCATCGCGGAGCCACATTGATCAGGAGGGCATGATATGGGACTCATCGAGAATCTAGGGCGCGTCGCAAGCGTCTACATGGACGAGAAAGAGAAGCTCCAGACGGTCGGAGACAAGCGAAAGCGCACCCGCATGGGTCACGGCTTCTGGCCGCACGAAGTGCTGCGTGACGCGATCATCTTCGCGTCCATGCTCTCCGTGCTGCTGTTCTACGCCTGGCTCATTCCGCCGCCCCTTCACGGCGCGGCCGACCCGTACGCGCAGGCCGGCTTCGTGTTCCCCGACTGGTACGTGCTGTTCTCTTACGGCTACCTGCGCTGGGGCGAATACCTCCCGCAGTTTACTGTGCCCACGGGGCCCATCGGCGCCATCGTCGACCAGCCCGTGTTCGCCTGGAACGCTGCATGGTGGGGCGCCGCCCTCACCGGCATCCCCGTTGGCATCCTCGCCCTGCCGCCCTTCCTCGGCGGCCGTGAGAAGCGCCCGGTGGAGGACCCGTGGTACGCCAGCGCTGGCGCGGTCTACCTCGCCCACATCTGGTTCATCTCGGTCTTCTCGATCAACATCTTCCTGGAGTTGTACGGCAAAAACCGGACCGACTTCTGCAAACTGGACAGCCACGGCGACCTCCTGTGCGGCACACGTCCAGCGTGGTTGGCCGAGGTGTTCAACGCCATTCCATGGCTGATGACGGGGGTCCTGCTCTGGATCGTGTTGCACTTTGGTGCTCGGATGTTCCTCGTCAAAACCATCGGTGCTCGATTGACCCAAGCCAACGCAAAGCGCATCCTCATGGGTGCCCTCGTGCTGTCCACCGCGGCCACCGTCGCCACCTGGGACACCTACGACAAGGGCTTCTGGGACGCGAAGGGTCTGCTGACCATCGAGTCCTACGAGGAACTCGAAGCGATGCGCTCCCAGCCCACGGACGTCCACGTCCATGAGGCCAACGAATTCACCGACAGGCTCGGGTATTCGGAGACCATGACGGTACCTGCCGTGGCGTGGTTGGATTGGCAAATCTTCCAGCCGTCCCGCGAAGTCATCTACGATTTCGCCGACATGAACAACCATCAACAGCCCGATCAGGGCATCAACGCCGCTTCCGTGGCAGGAAACTTCTCCGGCGGTGAAGGCTTTGCCGTCGACGGCAGTTTCAGCATCACCGAGGACAGCACCCACTTCCCCGACGGCCACCACGTCAGCGTGGCCACCATCCCGCTCGACGCAGCCTGTTCCTACCGGGCTGAAGAGCGCAAGATCGGCGAGGTGAAGACCGCCGACATGCTCAGTTCCACCTTGACCATCAAGGACGCCGACGGCGCCACCGTCAGCGCAGCGTCCTTCGACGACTGCGCCGGCGCTGAGATGGTTGAGTTGCCCGTGGGCACCTACACCTACACCTACACCGTCAGCGCATCGGGTGCCTTGGCCGCAAGCGACCTCGTGACGGAGGTCACGATGAACATCGCGGCCTACCAGCCGCTGCTGCTCTTCGACGCCGACCTCAGCGACGCTCACCTCGCCGGCCACGCCGTGGACCTCAGCAACCCCGAGCACGTGACGATGGCCGAAGACTACGCTCAGGTGGTCAACCCCTCCTTCCACGCCAACCCCAAGGCCCTCGACGCCAAGCTGACCTACGCGATGTTCATCCCGTGTTTGACGCTGGGTGCTCTGGTGTTCGTCCTCCTCCGTTCGATGGCGACCGGATACGAGTTCGAGATGAACAAGTGCTACGGCTGCGACCTCTGTGACGACGCCTGCCCCGTTCGCTTGTTCAACGGCGGTGACAAGCTGAACATCATCTACAACTCGTGGAACAACGAAGACGACGGCGTGCCGTTGTACTCCTGTCTGACGTGTTCAGCGTGCACCAACGCCTGCCCACAGCTCGTGGACTACGACTCCTACGTGGACATCCGCCGCAGCCTCATCGTCGGCGGCCCGCAGGCCGAGATTCCCCACACCGTGCTCCAAGCCGTCCTCAACGCCGAGGCCGAGGAGAGCGCCGATGCGGACTTCATCGCCACCGAGGACTACCCCATCACCAGCAACGTGGGCTTCTACCCCGGCTGCGTGGACTACCTCGACCAGGAGATGGTGTTCAGCCACCTCAACGAGGGCACCATGGACCTCGGCGCCAGCACCACCGCGGCCTTCACCCTCTTCGAAGAGATGGGCGAGGACGTGACCTACCTTGGCCGCGACTTCCTGAAGTGCTGCGGCCACGACCAGAAGTGGCAAGGCATGACCGAGGTCTTTGAGAAGCTCAAGGCCTACAACCAGAAGAAGATCGAGGAGTCGGGCATCGACACCCTCGTTTCCTCTTGTGCCGAGTGTTTCCGCACCTTTGCCCGCGACTACGAACTCGACGGCGTCAAGGTCATGCACACCACGGAGTACCTCCTCGAGCAGGGCTTCGACATGGAGCTCAAGGCCGATGAAGGCACCACGGTGACCTACCACGACCCTTGCCGCCTCGGCCGCCAGATGGGCATCACCGAAGAGCCCCGTGAGCTCCTTGGACAGGTGGAGAACGTCGAACTCGTGGAGATGGAGCACCATGGCGAGGACGCCATGTGCTGTGGCGTGTCCAGCATGATGTCGTGCAACGAGAACGCGCGCGCCCTCCGTGTGAACCGCATGGAAGAGGTCATCGACACCGGCGCGGACACGATGCTCACCTCCTGCCCCAAGTGCGTGACGCACTTGGAGTGCCTGAAGTTCGAAGGCGACGAGCGCTACGAGGGCATCGAGATCCTCGACGTCGTGACCTTCCTCGCCCAGCAGGTCGAGGCCAAGAAGGCGCAGGTCGAGGCCGACGTTCGCGTCGGCGTCGAGGCCTGAACCGAGTCACGCACCCACCGCCAAGCGCTGCGGGCCTGAACAGGCCTATTTCCCATACAGGGCGTTCTGCGGCGCATGGACGAGCCGAGGCTGTACGGCTTCGTGCTGGGTGAACGAACCGACGAATTCCTTCGTCAGCAGTCGATCAATGCGGCCGTCGTTGGCTTCCTCGTGCACCTTGTGCTGTGCGTGTCGTACGGGTTGGGGCGCATTGACCTGCCCGGCATGGAACCGCTGATCGATTCCTACCTCGACGCTCTGTACACGCCCTTTTCCATCATCTTGGCCTACGAAGTGTACGAACTCATTCGGGCCATTCCCGAATCCTTCTCAAACGCCATTGGGAAACAATTCGAAGTCGTCACCCTGCTCGTGGTTCGTGACATTTTCAAGAACCTCGCAGACCTCAACGAAACCAAATCCACGGCCTTGTACGACCCGGTGGCCTTCATCGCCGTCGAAGTGGTGGCCTTCATCGTCCTCTTCGCGACTGCCCTTTACTTCCGCAACACAACGTCCAGCGCGACGCCCAAGATGCACGCTGACCATGCGCTTTCCGCCTTTGTGCGGCAAAAGAAGACCCTTGCCACCGCCCTCTTCGTGGTGTATGTCCTCGTTGCGCTGTGGTCCTTCACGACCTGGACCAGCGGCGTCATCGGTGGCGAGGGCGACCTCAGTCGGACGGTGTTCTTCTCTGACTTCTTCACCTGGTTGGTCATGTCGGACATCCTGATTTTGCTCATCTCCTACAAGCACACCACGGACTTCAACCACCTTGCGCGAAACACGGGGTTCGTGTTGTCCACGGTGGTGATTCGGGTGGGCATCGGCACGCCGGGATACGCGGGCGCTGCCCTGTTCATCCTCGCTTCGGTGCTCGCCGTAGGCGTGCTCTGGCTGAACACCACCTTTGACCGCGGTCTGGTTGGCA